>Ga0082212_10000819_pt1 | contig 45429 bp, 39 predicted proteins | sample TergutNt197P3_FD_71548 | JGI IMG/M metagenome (GOLD analysis project Ga0082212, IMG submission 71548) | Neocapritermes taracua P3 segment gut microbial communities from Petit-Saut dam, French Guiana - Nt197 P3 | ecosystem: Host-associated > Arthropoda: Insects > Digestive system > Gut ... | reverse complement strand
GCGGGAGAATCCAAGCGCCTCTCTGCCTGACGCAACCTTACAAGGTGAAAAAAGTTCGCGGGCTTTTGGAGTCTCCCGCTCACCAAACCCTACCTCGGGACTGTTACGAGCCCACATAATATCCATCTCCATTCACCATTCGGTTGCGGGAGAACCCCGCAGTGGATATTTCTATTTATTTTTTTGTCGCTTCCGGCACTTTTAGAATATGCACCCTGTGATGATGAGCAACTTGCATAACCTGATAGAAATATGCTAGAATACTCTTTGCGTTAGTTTATTAACAGCAATCACCTGAAGGAGGTGACCAATATGGCCAATATTAAATCGGCAATTAAGCGCGCTAAGCTTTCTAAGGCTAAGAATTTAGAGAACGCGTCCGCCAAGTCGGCACTCAGAACGACCATCAAACGTTTTGATGAGGCTTTGGCTGCGGATCCGGATCAGGCGAAACAAGCGTTGCGGAACGCGTCTCGTTCATTGGATAAAGCGGCGTCTAAAGGTTTAATTCATAAGAACAAAGCTGCCCGTAAGAAGTCTCGTTTGACCAAACGGCTGGCAAAGGTTGCTCCGTAAGACGACGCGAGCCATTACGTGATTTTGGCTAGAGGAATGAGTTTGACGAAGCGAAAACGGACGGACATATTTTGTTAACAAAAGAGGGTTGCGTGGCATCCCTTTTTGTTTATGGATCCGGGATGGAGGATGGGTATGCCCCGGGAAAACGGCCGGCTTTTTCCTTTATCTGAATATGCTCCCAGGCTGTTGGCGTGGTATGAGGATCATGGCCGGGATTTGCCGTGGCGTGTGAAGGGCGGGCCTCATCCTGATCCGTATATCGTCTGGGTTTCGGAGATTATGCTTCAGCAGACGACAGTGGCTGCTGTTGTTCCGTATTTTCAGCGTTTCATGGAGCGTTTTCCGGATCTGGCGGCTTTGGCGGCGGCTTTGCCTGAAGATGTTCTTGTTGTCTGGCAGGGGCTTGGCTATTATCGCCGGGCTCACCAGCTGCATGCTTGCGCACAGCGATTGTGGGAGCAGCACGGCGGGATTTTTCCCAGGCCGTTGCGGCCGGATGATTTGTGTGAGCTGCCCGGGATAGGGGCTTATACGGCTGCCAGTATTGCCGCTTTGGCTTTTGATATGCCGGCGGCGGTGGTGGATGGCAATGTGGCCCGGATCTTGAGCCGCCTCTATTGTGTCGGGGTTCCCTTGGCAACTGTCAAGGACCGTGTTGCCGCCTGGGCGCGGGAGTTGTTGCCGGAGGAGGGTTTTGCGGATTATACGTCGGCTATTATGGATTTAGGGGCTGTTGTGTGTCGTCCGCAAAACCCATTGTGTTCCGAATGCCCTTGGCGAGATGGGTGCGGCGCTTGGGCGCGAGGGGAGAGCGATCGGTTTCCTGTTAAACAGCGCCGGGAGAAGCCCGGGTATGCGGGGATTGTGTATTGGCTGGAAGATGAGTCGGGACGCGTGTTTGTGCGGCGGCGTACAGAAGGTGGTCTTTTGAGAGGGCTGAGTGAGTTTCCATGGGTTAAGTCGGCGGGTGAGCTCGCCGGTGCGGTTGTGGATGGAGTTGCTGCTGACAGCGTTTCCACAGCCAAAATGGCGAAGATTTGCTGGGAAGAAACGGGGCGGAGTGTCCGGCATACTTTTACACATTTTCATCTGACTTTGCGTATTTTGCGCGGTTCTATCAGCAGTTGTGTTTTGGCTGACAATTCCGGGTTGGTTGAACTTTCTAGTGGATTGTTGTCTGATGGTTCGTTTGTTCCGGTATCGGAGTTTCCCCGGTATCCGTTTTCGAATTTGATGCGCAAGGTTATTGACGAAATGGGATGTGGGATGTGAGAAGCTGAATGTGAGAGGCTGAATGTGGGAGGGCGAATGTAAGGGTTGGATGTAAGAGGTTGGTTGTGGGAGGTCGAATGTGGCATGAGAGGGGGAATCTGGAAGCGATATGGGGATTTTGCGCACACCGGATAAGCGAATATCGGACATGAGGGCTGGCAGGGTGAATATTCTTGGGGTCAACGTTGATGCGGTGACGATGGAGGACAGTGTTGGCGTTGTTAGGGAGGCGCTGGGGCAAGGCGACCGGCTGCGGGTTGTTACAGCTAATCCGGAGATGATTTTGCGTGCCGAGAGAGATGAGGCCCTGCGGGAGATTATGGCGCGGGCGGATCTGGTCGTGCCGGACGGTGAGGGTGTGGTTTGGGCGGCGCGGGTTTTGGGGGCGTGGCTGCCGGAGCGGGTAACGGGGATTGATTTGGCGCGGCGCTTGTTGGCGGAGGCGCATACATATGGCTGGCGGGTATTTTTTCTGGGGGGGCAACCCGGGGTGGCGGATGAGGCGGCGGCGATGATGGGGCGGGATTTTCCGGGGCTGGAAGTGGGCGCCCATCATGGGTATTTCACGGTGGGGCAAGAAGAAGAGGGTGTGCTGGCGCTGATCCGCGATTTTCATCCTGAGATTCTGTTAGCGGGTATGGGGGCGCCTTTTCAGGAGTTCTGGCTTTCGCGGTATCCGGATTTGGCGGGAGTGAGCGTGGGCGTTGGCGGGACTTTTGATGTTTTCGCGGGGCGGGTGAAGAGGGCGCCGCGTTGGGTGCGGCGGCTACGGTTGGAATGGTTGTACAGGCTTTTACGGGAGCCTAAACGCTTGAGGAGGCAGTTGGATTTGCCCCGGTATATGTGGAGGGTTCTGCGGTTTGCGAAGAAAGGAAGTTTGTAATGGGTGAGAAGGGTTTTGGTGGAAAACGTTTTGATGGAAAACGGTTTGTGATTACGGATGATAACGCGGGGGAATATATTCTGAAAATGGGGGCGTTTGTCCGTGATATTGTGACACAGGCACGACGGAAGGGCGTGGTGCTGGGTATGAGCGGGGGTATTGATTGTTCGGTGGTGGCGCGGCTCTGTCAAGAGGCGGGGGTGTATGTAAAGCTGCTCATGCTGCCGGATGACGATAATATGAAGATGTCCTCAAGTCATCGGGATGCTTTGGCTCTTATTGATGGGTTTGGGTTTGATTATGAGGTTTGTGATATTGGGAAGGCTTGCCGGGCCGTAGAGAGTGAGCTTGGGTCTTTGAGCGATTTGAGCCGGATGAATATCCGGCCCAGGATGCGTATGATTGTTCTTTACGCGGCGGCTCAGAGTGTGAGTTGTTTTGTGATTGGAACGGGAAATCTGGATGAGCGGTTGTTGGGGTATTTTACGAAGTGGGGCGATGGAGCCAGCGATCTGAATCCCCTTGGTTTGTTAACGAAGGGGGAAGTGCGGATTTTGGCCAGATATCTGGGGGTGCCGAAGGCGATTGTTGATAAGCCTGCTTCGGCGGGGTTGTTTGAGGGTCAGACGGATGAGGAGGAATTGGGGATTTCGTATGACCTGATGGACGCGTTTATTTTGAAGGGAACCAGTGGCAACGCCGAGGTGGATGGGAAAATTGAGCAGAGGATAGAGATGTCGCGGCATAAGCTGGAGCCGATCCGGGTTTTTGGCGAGTGCTGCTCTTTATGTTAACCCAGCCAGATGTGAAACAGACCGGAAAGATTGCACGATTTTAATCGAGGATTAGGATTAGTACAAAATTTGGCGATAAAAAGCCACGGTTTGATCGGCCATGTCTTCCGGGTTGAATAAAGTCAGACGTTCTTGGGCGGCGGCGGTCAGGGCTTGGCTGTGGGCGGGGTTTTCCAGCAAACGTTGGCAGGCGTCGGCTATAGCGTTGGCATCGGCGGGTGGAACCAGTAAGGCGTCGGTGCCGGCGCGCAGGATTTCGGGGATGCCGCCGGCAGCGGTGGCAACAATGGGGAGGTTAGCCTGGATGGCTTCGAGTAGGGCGATGCCCATACCTTCGTGCAGAGATGGAAAGACGAACATGTCTATGGCGGGGAGGGCGCGTTCGGCGTTGGGAAGATGGCCTGCTAGGGTGTAAGTGTATGGCGCGTTGATTAGCTGCTGTTCTAAGGAGGAGCGTTCGGGACCTTCGCCAATGAGCAGGACGTGCAGGGCCGGAAAGCGTGACGCCAGAAGGGACGCGGCTTCGAGCAGGTAGAGATGGCCTTTGACAGGATGGAGGCGGCCTACGCTGCCGAGGACAACAGCGTTTTCGGGGATGTGCCAGAGGCCGCGGTAGTCTTGGCGGGCTTGGGCATGTTCTTCCGGTGTGCGCTGCAGGGGCGTGTAACCGTTATAGATGGTTTGATGGAAACGGTTCTTTTTGGATGTTTTTTGGCGTTCCATTGGCGGCCATTGCTGCAGTTTGTCTGCCAGCGCGTGGGAGACTGTGATTGAGCCTGCGGAAAGACCGAGGGTCATATGTTCCAGCGTCATGGCGATTTTGCCGGTGAGGGCGCCGGGGAAATCCTGTTCCGGCCAGCTGTGCCAGGTGGTTATGGCCGGCAGGCGGCTGATAAGGCTGGCGGCGCGCCCTATTATGTTGGCGCGCAGGCCGTGGCAATGGATGAGGTCTATTTTGTGGCGGGTACAGTATTTGAGCAAACGAGGCAGGGGAGAGAGGTCGAAGGGCGCTCTCATGGGGAAGAGGTCGGTGGGGATGGGTGTTGGGGGGGCGGTTGTGGAGCGGATTTTTTCGGTTAGGGGCGCGTGTTTGTACAGGCATGCCAGCAGCGGCTGTACGCCGCGCGTTTGCAGCCGGGGCAAGAGGGTTATGATGTGTTGTTCGGCGCCGCCAAGTTCGCCGCCGCCGATGAGATGAAGTACGTTCACTGTCTTTGTCCATTTCCGGCGTCATGTTTGAGGAGATCCTATACATATATTAAAGAATGCGTGCTGAAGATGCAAGGTGAGTGTTTGCTATTTTTTGAGAGGACAGGTCATGGCCGGACACAATGCTTCTTGGCGCAACAGCGCGGATTTCCTCGGGGTTCTGGTGGGCATGTCTATGGTGTGCCATGGCATGTTTTTTTTGCGTGAGTGGCTGGTGATTGGGGCGGGGGTTTTGGTGGGGACGGTGGGGGCGGTGTGGACGGTGAGGGCGATGGGGACGATGGGGGCGGTGAGGCATGGTTCGGTGGTTGGTGTTCGTGGTTTGCGGGGAAATAGCCGGGGAATCGCGGATACGTTGTGGATGCTGCCTTTTTTGGGGATGATTTTGCTGTCGCTGATGGGGTTGTTGCGACCGGTGATAGGTTATTTGGCCTGGTTTGAGGGTTGGCGTTGGCTGCTTTATGCTTGTGTTTTTTGGTGGAGCCGGGAATTGACGCGGCGGGGGCAATGGCCCCGGCTGCGTAGATGGTTGTTGGTTTGGGGGGTTTTGTTTGTTGTGAGTGGTTTCATGCCGGGACTTGACAGGTTTTGGCCCCAGGCGGTTACAGAGGTAAGCCGGCTTGGCTCGTGGATTGGCTATCCGAATGTGGCGGGAGCGATGGCAGGTGGCTTGTTCTTTCTGGCTTTGAACTGGGGCGGAGAGAAATGGGAGGCGGGAGGGAAGTGGGAGGGGAGAGATGGGATGCTGGAGGCGGGAGGAAAGAGGGAAGGGAGCGATGGGAGGCTGGAGGCAGGCGGGGAGAGGGAGGCGGGTGAGAGTTGGGAGGTGAGTGGTGGGAGCTGGAAGGTTGGATGTTTCCTGCTTCTTGTTTTCGCTTTTCTTTTTGCGGGGGTTTGGGCCAGTGGATCCCGTGGCGTGTTTATTTGTTGGGGTGTGGTTTTCCTTTTGTGGGTGTGCTTGGTGGGAGTGATTCCGGGGAAGCGGCACCTGTTGATTTGCGCTCTGGGAGGGGTTGTGGCTGGGGTTCTGTTGGGGGTTGTGCCGGGGGTTGTTTTAGAGGTGTTCAGAGGCACCGGGGCTTGGGGTGCCGGGGAGGGTTGGACGCGTCTGTTGGTCTGGGATAATACCAGTCTGGCGGCAAGATGGTGTTACGCGGGGGACGCTTTGCAGTTGGCCGCGTTGAATTCTTTCTGGCCGGCGGCCGGCGGCTGGCACGCCTATCCGTTGGTGTATGACACGGCTTACTATAGTTCGGACCCACACTCTTCTTTGTTAAGCGTTCTTTTGAATCAGGGGGGTATGGGGGTGGTGCTGGTTGTGTTGTGGGGAATGGTTGGGTTGAGGCAATCGGCAAGAGCCAATGGTCAAGTGTCTGTTGTTTTGGCCTTGGTTTTTTTGGTGGCCCATAGTTTAATAGACGCTGATCTGGCCTTTGGGTGCGTGGGTTTTTTGTTCTGGATTTTGGCGGGTGTGGCGTCCTTTTCCTGTTCTCGTGAATATCATATAAGAGAGTAGGGGGGATGGCGTATGTTTGATTGGTTACATAACCTTTGGCGGTATGTGGTGCTTTGGTTTGAGGCTGACCGGGGTTTGGCGTTCCTGTGTTTGGCTGTTGCGCTGGCGGGGGTTTTTTTGTGGTTTTGGCTGAAAAAGTGGAAGAACCGCTATAGCCCCTTGACGCCGGTGATGACAAAGGCCGGGAGCGGGCACGGGGAGGGTGGATCTGTGAGGGGAGATCTGCTTGTGCTGGATCTGGAGCAGTTTCGGCAGGGTCAGAGCCCTTTGGTCTTGGAGTGGGAGGTGTGTATGACGGAGCAGGGTGTTGGAGATATTGGGGATTTGGAGCGGCGGCTACTTCATTTGCAGAATCTGCATCTTGATTCGGCTTATGATGTTATGGTGAGCTTGTTTTCAAGTGATGGCGCGTCCAATCAGAGAATTGCGGAGATTTTGGGGAGACGGTTTCCGGGGTATACGTTTTTTTGGGAGGGGGAGAGGGTGGTACAGGTTCGTGGAGGAGAGGTTGTTTGTTGAGGGGTTCTGTCTGTTACCATCCCGGAGGTTTTTCATGTATAATGTCACAGTTGCTCCTAAGGCTGATCTCAGGTCTGAGGCTGCTTTGGGGAGGTCCGCGTTTGGATTCCCCCAAATGCTGACCATTTTCAAGCCTTTTAATTCATTCAGCGCGCTGAAGTCCGATATCTGATTATAAAATAAATAAAGGGTCTGTAAGTTCTTTAAGGAGCGCAGGGCTGACAGATCGCTGATATTGTTGTCGGCCAGAGACAAGACGGTCAGCTTTGTTAACGATGCTAAAGGCGTAAGATCAGAAATGTTGTTATGATACAGGCCTAGTATTGTTAGATTTGTCAGAGAGGCCAACGGGGTAATGTCGCTTATTTTGTAGCTGTTTTTCTGGTCGTGGACATGCAGTATTGTCAATTCTTTCAGCGGCTGCAGAGGGGCCAGATTGGTTATTTTGTTGTAAGTTAGGTATAAGTCGGATAACTTTGTCAGGGTTTTTAGAGGGGTTAGATCACTAATGTTGTTGTTGCCCGCGGTAAGCGTTGTTAATTCAGTCATTGATTGCAAAGGTTCCAGGCTGCTTATGTTGTTGTCGTCTATGTGGAGGATTGTGAGTCCCGTTAGAGATCGTAACGGTGAGAGATCGGCAATTTGATTGCCCTTCAAGCTAAGGGTTGTGACATCTCTCGGGATTTTCCCGTTTTGAACCATGGCGGTCAAGTCAGAACTGGTTATGTTCTGGTTGTCTAAAACAATTTCAATCGGCTTCGTTCCTTCAAGGATGATTTCATCGACAGGTTCTTTGGCGATGCGTTCTTCGAGAAGGGTATTTTCGATGATGACGCTGTTTCTGGCGATATATTTATAAGATATGAGTTTGGTTCCTTTTTCTCCTTCTTGTTGTATTTCCGTGGTGTGCAGAATAACGGTATCGTCCTTCTTTGTTTCGGTTTTGTAATCAATGTCTTCTGTGACTTCACCGATCCATTCCAGAATCACATGGAGGTAGGGTTGCGTCGTGGTTTCGCCGTTCTCGGTTTGGGTTTTCCCCTCAATTAAGGCTTGCAAGGCGTCTTGCGTGTTCATGATCAGAATGGTTTGGGGTGGACTGTCCTGGCGCAAGGGGTCGTCTTGGTGCATTTGATTGTCTTGACGATGCATTTCGGGGTCGGTCTTGACGATTTCGACCTTTTCTTCATATGTGACGGTTGTAGCGTTCGCGTCGGCGTTGATGAGCTGAATGTAGTAGGCGGCCAGATTGTCAAGGACGGATTGGGCGTCTTCTTTGCTGGCGAGGATGAAGGTGACTTGCCCGTTAATGCTGATGCCGTGGTTTGTGGGATCTTGAACCTTGGCAGCAAGATAGAATATAAGAATTGTGGCGCCTGCCAGCGTCAGGATAATAGCCGCGATGGCTATGGCGATGGGGAGGCGGCGTTTGCCCTTGGACGGTTTGACTGGGACGGGGTGGGGTTTGGTGGGGAGGTCGGGAGGGTGGGCAGGGGCGGCAGGGTGCGCGTTGTTTACAAGTTCCGGCCATGTGGAGGGATCAGATTGCGTGGAGGCGTTATAACCGGTTGTTTCGGCGCAGTCATATACGGATTGGTTCGTTTCTGGAGAAAGGAGATGCAGAGTTTGACCGTCCGATCCAGGGGCGGGTGTGGGGGTGATGTCGGTGCTGTCAAGCGACAGGGGTTCGGGCCCCGAGAGGGGTCCTGATTCTGGCTCGCATCCGTTGCCTGCCCCTATGGCTTCCAGTGTTTTACGCATGTCCGTGGGATGGGCATAACGGTTTTCGCGGTCATAGGCGCAGGCTTTGTGTAAAAAGGCATTGAGCTCGGGGCTGATGCCCAGTTGATATCCCTCGGTTTGGAGTTCGGGCAGGGGGTCGCCGTTCATGCGCTTCTGCAGCGCGTTTTCACGGTCTTGGGGCATAATTGGCTGCGGATGAGCCGGCAGAAAGGGGGCGCGGTTCTGGTTGAGCAGGGTGTATATAACGATGCCCAGGGAGTAGGTGTCTACGCTGGCGCTGTATTTTTCGCCTTTGAAGACTTCGGGCGCCATGGTCATATAGGTTCCTTTTCTGGATAGGCCGGACATGGTGTGTTCTAAATGCCGGGCGACGCCGAAGTCGCCCAGCTTGTATTCGCCGTGTGGGGAGATGAAGATGTTTTCCGGCTTAATGTCTCGGTGTATAATGTTTTTTCGCGCACATAGCTCCAAGGCCCGGCATATGTGGATGCCTAGCTTGAGTATCTCTGCTGTGGGGAGGGGTTTCTCGGCTGCCAGGGAGGGGAGGCTCTTGAGAAGCTCCATGCGGATCAGGATATCCCAGAGGGAGGGGTCCAGGTTCGAGGTTCGAGATTCGAGGGGCATGGAGAAATCAAGGTTTTCGATGATTTTGTGGTCTTCGTAGCTGACAATATTGCTGTTGCCGCGGAATTCGCGCATCAGGTTGATTTCAGATACGATGTTCTGGGCATGTTGGTAGAAGAAGCTGCGTATGGAAGCGTCGTCAAGACCTTCAAGCTTCATGCGTTGTATTTCGGTGTTGTCTTGGGGAATGGAGATGATTTTGACTGCTGAATAATAGGTTGCGCCGAATTCTTGTTGGCGGATTCTGTAGACTTTGCCAAAGGAGCCTTCGCCGATAAGGTCTTCGATGTACCAGGAGTCCCAGAGGGGTTCGTAACGTTTGATGTCGGTTATTGTGATCACCTTTTTCTATGTTTAGATCTTTATTCGTTATTCAGGTTTTATGCTGTCATTTGTGTTGAAACCTGACAATATTATAGCAAATCTTTTGTTGTTCGTCATAGTTTTTTGAGTTGGATGTTATTCGAAGGGGCTGTTCGTTACAGGTCAAATCGATCAGACCCCAGCCGGAGGGGCAGGAGGGGGCGGTGGGGCACAGGGCGGAGCCGTTCTTCGTGGCGACGCGGGGTCTAAGGCCTTTACGCGAAAAGCGCAAATAAGGCAGCCTGCGCTTTTTTCCGCTCCAAGGCCTAAGACCCGCTGCCGCCACTTTCGAAAAGGCTCCGCCCTGTGCCCCACCGCCCCCTCCTACCCCTCCGGCTGGGGTCTGATCGATTTGATCTGTAACGACTGTTCAAGACGCGCGTAGGATGCGTCCATACTCGAAGGAATCGCTGACGGTTCGCCTATTGTCAAATTTTATTGGCTGCACATATTCTATACCAGCATCAATTAATTGGTTGAGAGGAGAAAGAAAAATGGATAGGCAAGACGGCGGAGACCATAACGGATATCGAAACCATCTTCAGGATAATTATGATAGGGAGCGGATGGGTTACCATGACCGCTACAAATCCCGTGGGTATGGCGGCTATGATAATCGCTGCCACTATTGCCCCCATGGTTATGGGCGCTATGATTATCAGGGCCGCTATGGCTATCAATACCATGATCCTAGAGGTCGTGATTATGACGATCATGGTCATCAAGGATATCAAGGCCAAAGCCACCATAAACACGGACATCCATATTATCATTATGACCGGCAGAAAGGGTCTTACATGTATCCCCATGACTCGTATCATGCTTATCATTCACACTATGGAGCCTGGGGGCCGGATGCGCCGGATATGCCGGTTATGAAGAGATATGACTGATTCGAATTCCGAGTAATATGTCCCATAGACGTCTTAACCCTTGACTCTCCGGCGCGGATAACGTAAAATTTATGTAAAGCGAAATTGAAAAGCCAAGAGGATCGAGGGATACATAAATGTCGTTCATTAACAATATCTTGGGGACACCACTGGGCTGGCTTTTTTATCTATGTTACGAAATCTTGGGGAATTACGGTATGGCGATCCTTTTGTTTACGTTGCTGATCAAAGCCCTAACTTTCCCCGTTTCCATAGCGTCTCAGATTAACGCCATCAAAATGGTCAAACTGTTTCCCCAGCTGGAGGATCTCAAGGGTCGGTACGCCGACAACCCCAAACTGTATGGTCAAGAGCTGAAGAAACTCTATAAGCGGGAAAAGTATAATACCTTCATCGGCATGCTGCCACTGCTCATTCAGATTCCCATTATCCTGGGCGTCATCAATGTCATGTATAACCCTTTGCGTCATTTGTTGCGCCTTGATAGCTCAACCATCGGGATTCTGACCGGAAAAGCCGTGGAATTAAACGGGGGCGCGCCTCTGGGCTACGGCGCCCAGCTCAAAGTTATGGAGTTCGTTCAGGCCGATCCGTCAGCCTTCGCGTCTTTGGCGGACAATGGCGTGATTGCCAGGATCGTTGATTTCAAAATGGACTTCTTAGGCATGAACCTGTCCGCTTTTCCGGATTTCACTTCGCTGTTGCTTCTGGTTCCTGTGGCTTCCGCCCTTAGCGCTTTGTTGATGTGCGTGCTGCAAAACCGCTTCTATGTGCTGCAGCAGGAACAAGGCCCCGTCGGCAAATGGGGCATGACTGTTTTTCTGGTGGCCTTTTCCGGCTATTTTGCCTTTGTGGTGCCGGTGGGCATCGGGGTGTTTTGGGTCGCCAGCAACCTGCTGACCATTGCGGTTCTGTTCCTATGCAATGGGTTGTATGATCCGAAAAAATATATCGATATGGAAAACCGCTCCCACAGACGCGTTCCTTTATCCAAGGAGGAGAAGAAGGCGCGGAAATTGGACAAGGCCGAAGCCAGAGCCCGGGAGAAAAAAGATGTGGCCCGTTTCTACGCCGCCGCCAACAAACACCTGGTTTTCTACTCAGAAAGCAGCGGGTTCTATAAATATTTCAGCGCGATTATTGATTATGTGCTGGCTCATTCGGAGATAACGGTTCACTACGTCACCAGCGATATCCGGGATCAGGTTTTTGCTATCGAGCACCCCCGCTTCGCTGCCTATTATGTGGCCGGCAACGGGCTGATCCCTTTTATGATGCGGATGGACGCCGATATGGTGATTATGACCATGCCCGATCTGCAGCAGTACCATATTAAGCGTTCCCTGATACGCAAAGACGCGGAATACATCTATCTGGATCACGGCATGACCAGCTTCCATATGATGCTGCGGGAGGGAGCGCTGGATCATTATGACACCATCTTCTGCTACGGGCCCAATCATATTGAGGAGATCCGCGCCATGGAAGAAGTCTATAAGCTGCCGGCAAAGAAGCTGGTGGAAACCGGATACGGACTGCTGGACAAGCTTCTGACAAGTGTCGCGGCACTGCCCACCAAGGATAATGAAGTCAGCAAGATTCTGATCGCCCCTTCCTGGCAGAAGGACAACCTGATGGAGTTCTGCCTGAATGAAACCCTGGAGCCGCTTTTGGGTTTGGGATACGAGATTGTCTTGCGTCCCCATCCGGAGTTTGTCAAGCGGTTTCCGGGCAAAATGCAGGCCATAGCAGCCCGATACGGTGATCGGCAAAGGGAGGGCCTGGTCATTGAGACCGATTTTGCTTCCAATGAGTCGGTTTATACCGCCGATGTGGTGATCACTGACTGGTCTTCCATCGCCCAGGAGTTTTCCTACGCCACTAAGAAGCCTTCACTCTTCATCAACACGCCCATGAAGGTTATGAACCCGGAGTACAAGAAGATTCCTTTGGAGCCGCTGGATCTTTCTCTGCGCAGCGAGATCGGCGTCGCTGTGGATGTGGAAGATTTGCAGCGATTGCCCGAAGTGATTGCAAGATTGCTGGGTGAGCGGGAAGCCTACAAGGTGAAAATAACGCAGGTTCTGGAGAACAATATTTTCAATATCGGTGTCAGCGACCGGGCTGCCGGAGAGTATATTATTGGGCGGTTGACAACGGAAGCAGCTGTGATGATCCCTGACAATGGACGATGTGAAACGCAGTTGATAAGTCGGCAAGATAATCGGCGGCCGGCCGTTGACAGTTGACGATGAGGGAGGTGAATTCTGATGTTGCATCTATCTGCGCAATTTGCTTATATTGATCCCAGCACCGCCAGTCAAATTGTTATGGTGATTTCTGGCATTGTTATTTCTTTTGCTATTACGCTGGGGATCCTGAGAACTAAGATCGCCATGTTTTTTCAGAAGCGCAAGATTACCCGCATGGAAAAGCGTATCAGCAAAGAGAATCAGGAAACTAAGCCTGAAGCTAAGCCTGAGGCCTGAAAATGAAGAGTGAGGATGTAAGGGATATGGATTTTCCGGAGCGTGTTAAGGGTCTCCCGCAGAAAGAGTTGTCTTGGCGTGATAAGCTGTTGCTGTCCGGCCTGGTTGGGTTTACCTTTGCTTTCACTTTCATCTTTTATGGATTTATCGATGTTTTTGCTGTCAATCACGCAGAGATCCCTCTTCAATTCACAACGGTTCTGCTCGTTGCTTTTTGTGTTTTTACCCTGGTTTGGCTGATTGTCAGCGGGATTACCCTCGCCTTTCCGGGAAAGCTTTTCCCGGTTGTGCTTAGTCTGACGCTGGGGCTCCTGCTGGCGGGGTATCTGCAGGGAACATTCCTTAACCTTAATCTGGGCGAATTGACCGGGGATGCCATACCTTGGGAACAATACTGGCGATATGGTTTGATCAACAGTCTGATTTGGCTGGTTGTGCTTGCGTTGCCGCTTGTGGCGCGGCGTTTTAGCGTCGTGATTTGGCGGAAGGCGCTGATTATTGTATGTGTCCTCCTTTGCGGCATGCAGGGCGCCGCCCTGATGAGCACGCTTCTGACCACCCGGGTAACAGAGCCCAAAGCCATGAACGCGTTTTTGTCAGCCCAGGGAGAGTATGAAGTCTCCTCGGAAAACAACATTCTGGTGTTCATTATAGATCGCCTGGACTACAATTACATTGACGCCGTACGGCAGGATGATCCGGCTTTCTTTGACAGGCTGGACGGTTTTACTGAATTTGACAATTCAACAGCCCTCTACTGCCAGACTTATCCGTCTGCCACATATATGATTACCAACATCAAAGGGTTTCTGGATAAGCCCTCCAAGGATTATTTTGACGAAGCCTGGAAGGGGTCTTCTGCCATTCCTCTGCTGCGGGAAAACAATTATACGACCAAGTTTCATATTGACTATGGGTATGTGTATAACGACGCGAACCAATTGGCCGGCAAGGCCGACAATCTCAGATTCGGGAAAGGGAACCCCCAATGGGGCAAAATAGCGGGGAATTTTATCGACCTGGTCTTATATCGGTGCGCGCCCCATGTGTTCAAAGCCGGTCTCTGGATAGACCAAGTGGATTTCACAGAGGACGTGGAGTTCGACGCGCCGGAAGATGAGCTTGTTACCGCCAATGACCCCTTGTTTTATGAGGGCTTGGTTCGAGACGGTCTGACGGTTCAGCACGAGAAAAATAACTATCTGTTCTTGCACTTGAACGGCAGCCACGCTCCTTATACAATGGATGAGAACGCCCAATATACAGGAAACTCAGACCTTGTGGCTCAGACCAAGGGGAGTTTCCATATCCTGTTCACCTATATGGATGAAATGAAGAAGCTGGGTTTATACAAAGATGCTACGATTGTTATCACCGGCGACCACGGCAAATCCCAGGATATTACCCCGTTAGATTACGCCTCGTGCGTCGGGTTTTTTGTCAAGCCCAGAGGCAGTGCCGGTACGCCACTGACGCAAAGCAGCGCGCCGGTTTCCCATGAAAACTTGCTGCCTACGATCCTGCAGTCAGAAGGATTGGACCACGCGTCGTACGGGGTTTCGGCTTTCGACGTGCCGGAAGACGCGGATGTGATACGGCATTTTTATTACCACCTGTATCAGAGCAGCGGGAATGTGCTGGAACATTTTGAGATCCGGGGCAACGCCAGGGATTTTGGCAATTGGCGCAAGGTTGAGGAGCTGCCTGTGTTGTATCTGCCTTAGGGTGTTAGATGTTGACTTTCCTTATGATGCCCCATTTGCCGTCTTTGTTGACAAAGGACGTGTCATCATCGACGCTTGTAACGGCGTCAAATTCGAATGGGATGACCGTTTTGCCTGTCTTGTCGATGAATCCCCACTTGTCCCCTTGCTTGACCGCAAGCGGGGGCGTTCTGGAAGTCCACAGATAAGTGTCGAAGCTGTCGAAGAGGAACCCTGTTATCAGGCCATTCTCGTCGGCAAGGGCGTATTTATATATCCTCTCATAGTTATGACCTTGCGTGGGATCTAAGGGGTCGGCGGTATCACCCACAATAAAGGATGAGGGTAGTCTAACTTCACACACCATGAAGTACCCTCCAGAACTGAGAAAACCAAATATTGATTCCCATATTTCAAGAATTTCCGCCAAACTCGAATATGAGGTCAGGTAGCCAAATTCACCTACAGTTGACCAGATTCCCCTGTCTTTATCGTAGGCTATTACGTCGCCTCCTGCGCCCATGGGAGGTAAACCATCATTTAGCAATTCTCCTTTCTGTGGATCTATAAAACCATAAAATGATCCCCATGAACCCGTCTCTTCTAATCTTGCACAGAGTCTCCCAGAAAAATTAATAACATCCAGATAATCAAACGTTGGTTCCACCACCCACTCATAACCAACATTCTCGATGGAACCATCTGTTATAGTCTCATTCGAATCCGGGTCGTCATTCGGCGCCGGGCTGAACAACGGCGCGCACCCCGCCAGAAGAATTGTGGCGAAAATTACGACAAGAGGAAAAATCAGAAACCGGTTGCTTTCGTCAATGATATTTTTAATATGGCTTTTCATCGTAGTCCCCTCCTTATAATTACGGTTTCACGCCTCAACGGCCCCAATATAGGTTTCAATCATAGCCCGCCCCTCATCGGTAACGCGGTAAAAAACGCGCAGCCGCTGTTCCCCGTCCAAATCGTAACGTGTTTCCTCAAGAAGGCCGTTAGCTTCCGCAGTCATCAGCGCCTCGGTTATCACCGGCTTCTTAAACTGCCGGGATTTCTGATATGCGTTCTCAAGCTGCTCCATAACGGCGCCGGTGTCGGCTTCGTCTATGCGCAAAAAGAGCTGCAGAATCGCGTAATTGAACGGCAACATGGTTATCCCACCTTTCCTGTCGTACAGGGATCCTTCTTTTTGAACCAGTCCAACGGGTTAACGGCTATGAGCAAGATACCCAGGAACATGACGACAGCCGCAACCCAGGCGATGGGTTCTAAGGCCCAGCCGTCCTGCTTGAAGAAAACCCCGAGCACCAGCCAACAAAAGAAAGGGCCCCAGAAAGAATAAGCGCCGTTGCAGGCCATGCCGAGGGCTGTTCCGCACATGCTGTTGCCCTTGTACCAAAGGCTGTAGGCAAACAGGGCGAAGAAGCCGCTGATAATGAAAAAGATCATAGCCGGAGGGCTGGCAAAGGCTTTGAAGGTAAGATCCGGCGCCAAGGCGATGTTGCCGGCGAGAAGACAAACAAAGGGGAGCAGAATAGCAAGGTTAACGATGCCGCTTGTAACCTGGCGGATGGTGATGCCGATCTCATAATCAATGACAACGGTGCCAAAGCCGGCCACGCAACCCTCAACAGCCCAACCCAACGCGGCAATAAAGGCGATGGCACAGCCAAGAATGGCGCCCTCCCGAGACCCCTCTTGCAAGCTTGACCAACCTATCATCAAGGTGGCGGAAAGACAGATGAGGATACCGGCAATCATGCGGGCGTTAAGCTTCTGTTTGAACAAGAAGCGCCCCAGCAAGGCGCCGATCGCCGGACAAAGGGCCGTGATAGGGATAATAATGGAACCCGCCATCTGCAGAGAGATGATATAGGCGGCTGAGGCGACAGGACCGCCAATGACGGCGCAAACAATCATGATTACCCCCGGCTTGGTTCTGATACAGCGGAAGAAATCCGCCAGCTTTCCCTTGACGCCGGCAATACCCAGAGCCCAGACGGCGCTCATCAGATCATTGATCCCGGAACCAAGCACGCCCAAAACATACACAACGACAAAGACCGAGAGCATGGTGTTTTCCCCGTACCAATCGGCCCAGACCCCCTCACCCATAGCATAGGTGATGAAAGCCGAATACAGGCCGTAGGCCATGCCCGATAGGGCGGCAACAGTTATCCCTTTGATAAAAAATCCGCGTACCTGGTGAGCTTTCTGTTCACTCGCCAATTGATGGCTCATTGAGATATCCCCCATTCTTAAGCAATTGATAGTATTCCTTCATATAGCGGTACATGGTTAGGGTGTACTCGCCGAACTCGTCGCCGAGGCCCTGCTTATACTGGGCCCAGAGGCTCCAAAGAAACCCGCCGAGGGCTACATACATATACAGGCGCGCCTCCTCCCGGCGTGTCGGCTCTCGCTGCAAGTAATGCCGCAACGCCAAATCCATCTGCTTTTTGCTGTAGTAAGTATAGATAGCATACATAGCAATGTCGATAAGCGGGTCGGCGGCGCCGCTGTATTCCCAGTCGATAACCTTGATCTCTCCGTCAGGAAGGTGGAGCACATTGGCATAAATATAGTCAATGTGGCAAAGCACCTCAGGAACTGCCAACGCCTTGCGAAAAGACAGCAGTTCATCGGCTTTGGCGCGAATCTCCTTGTAATCGCTGAAAAGGATGGCGTCCAGCCCCGCGGCCAGATTTTCATAGTAATTGATGCGTTCCTCAATATCAAAGCGATGCTCAGGCTTGATGCCGGCGTCATGAATCCCTTTAAGAAGACCCATGAGGGTGCGCACCTCGTCGTCGTTATCGGGATCTGAAACACGCGCGCCGGCATAATATTTGGAGATCTTGATCCCGGAATCCCCATTGAAATAGATGATCTCGTCCGAGATCCCAAGGGGCGCGATTAATTCATAATTCATTTTTTCGTTTTGTCTGTTAATAAGCTCTTCGGTTCCGGCCCCCGGACGGCGGAACACATAATCATCATCCGCCACTCTAAAGATAAAACTCGTGTTGGTCATACCTTCCTTGAGGGGCCTGATAGCCGTAATCCCGGATTGGGGGATGGCAAAGACCTCTGAAATAACAGAAAGGTAAGCGTTGCCGGAATCTAGGGAATAGCTTTCGTCATAAAGCCGCAGATCCTCAAGGCTCTCAAACTCATAGATGTTACGCGAGGTCTGTTTGTTTATATAAATGGGAGGGAGCTCATCAAGGTTGTCTCTGAGAATATGTTCCCAATAATCGTCTTCGCTGCCGGGGGTTAAGTAGCGGGCACGCACCCGCTGTGCAAAGGCCAGGGAAAAGGATCTGCTCAAGAAGGCCGGTCCGAAAAGCGCCCAAGTGTCTGTGCCGCCTATACTTATTTGGGTGATGCGGTCTTGGGCGTTCGCTGTAACCCCCCACTCCGCTGTTTGGCCTTCAAAGTAAAGGCAGCTGTACCAGCTCTTCGTTTCCCACGTGCTGAAAATATTGCTCTCAATCCATGTATCGGCCACCAGGAGGTAGGTATGTTTTAAGTGATCAAGAGCATAGTAGAGACTCGCGAAGTTGTTCTTTGCAGCGTACTCGGGGTTGTAAACAAGTTTGACGCCATATTTATCGATAAGATAGTCGAAGGACTCTTTGAGATACCCGACGACAATGACGATCTCGTTGATGCCGCAGGCCTTAAGCTGCTCGATCTGGCGCTCAATCATCGGGATTCCTTTGACTTTCAAAAGCCCCTTAGGTGTTTCATAGGTAAAGGGAACAAAGCGCGACCCAAAGCCGGCCGCAAGAATAATGGCGTTGTCGACCCTAAACCCGTCCAGGTACTCCTGACCTGTTTCGGTCAGTACGAGCTCGTTACCGGACGTCCTTCTCAGGTATTCCAGGGACAGACACTCCTTTAATGTGCTGTTCACCAGCCCCAAGGAAAGTCCGGTCGCCGCCGCCAACTCCCGTTGCGTCGATGCCGGGTGCTCAAGGAGGCGCTTGCATATTTCTACAAAGTTTGCTGCTTTCATTAGAGTATGACCGTTCCTTTGTGTTGTTCTGGCGCCTCAACGTCATTCTTGTTCAATAATTAATTATTATACATAGAATCTGAACATGGTCAAGTTTGATCTCGGCAGGGGTGGCATACAGGGGAGTCCTCGGAACAGACGCTTACTGTCGCGCCAGTCCCAAGGAGCAGGTTGGCGCCCGGGGTAATCCAAAGCCCGCGGAATTATGGCGGGCTTTTCCAATGAATCGTCTGGCTAAAGGCAAATTGGATTACCCCGGTCCCCAACCTGCTCCTCGTGCCTCGATGATACGAGGTCGTGTGCGATCTATTGTTGCCCCTGAATTGCCAGACGCTACGCGAATGACGGTTAGGCGTGTTTTGCTTGTTGATATGGTTGTCTTATTCGGTTCCTATGCCAAAGGAACCGCCACTGAGCAAAGCTCTGGGAATGCCAATCGTCTTTGACTGTGATCTTGCTCCGACATACTAAAGTGCAAAAGTGCATTTCCCAAAGGAAAACGGGTACCTTTGTCGAATCCAATCATAAATCTGCAAGGGCGTTGTATGAGGAGGATTAATTATGAAGATAAAAGCTTTCTGGGTTGTTGTAAGCACAGTCCTTCTTCTGTGCACTGTTGCCTGCAATCGTACTGAATCAGAAAACACGCCAATCACAGGCAATCCAGTACCTACACCGACAATAGAAACATTGGACATCCAGAGCGAATTAGTGCAAAATCTATATAGTTATATTGATGTTCAGTCGATCGCAAGGCATAGGGGGGGCGAAGAGAATATTTATCAAAGCACTAAAACGACAATTGACTCGTTAACAAACACGTATAAACTTCTCAGTGTATTCCATCAGATGGAACCACAATCATACCCGGACCGGGAACGCGAATGTTTAGTAGCTCACTTCCAGGTGGAAGAAGTTGATGAGAAGCTTCGTGAAATGTACGGGGAAAGAGCAAGCGTTGTCCCAGAGGAGTTGCGATATTTCGGACGAGAACACCCTCACAACGTTCATGTAGTTATGTATAAAGAGGGCGTCTATGAAATACTGATTGCCGGACCCAGTGATAATGAACCTCAACTGTTTAGCTGGAATCAACTTGTCAAAGCGGAAAGAGAAGATGACTGTATTTTCCTTTATACGAATTATGCTTTCTTTGTGTATAGTCCTGGAGAGGGCCCTAACCCCGATAAAATATTGTTTCAAGCATACGGCAGTTCAAATAGGGAAGCCATATTCGCCGCCGGAGAAACTGATTATTTTTGGCCTCCAAACGATTTTGACTATACCCTTGCTCCAACATACAAAAGCACATTTGTCAAAGCCTCAAATGGCAGTCACTATTGGGTGAGCACGGAATTAGTGGAATAAATAATCCAAATCCTGTTTATCGAAGTAAAGCAGGTAATTGACAATTGAGTAAAGCGATCAACAATTATATCTTGAGGAGTGCTAATGCTATGAAGAGCAAAGTTTTTGGGTTCATTGCCATATTCTTTCTGTCATGCGCGATTGGCTGCGATGGAACTGTCGAAACAGATACATCAGGCGATGCCACAGAAGAAACCAACTCATATTCAACGGAAGCATTGGATATCAATAGCGAATTGGTGCAAAAGCTTTATTCATATATAGATGCTGCGTCAATCAGAGATTCTCTGGCTCTTTCGGACTACGGAGAGAATATTTATCAAAGCACGAAAACGACAGTCGATTCACTGCCAAACAAATACAAACTGTATAGTGTTTTTGAGCAGTTGGAGCCAAAGACATATACAGTCCAAGAGATTGAAAAGCAACTATGCAAAATGTATGGTGAGACAGCAAGTGTTATCCCAGAAAGCCTGTATGCGTATCCCAATCATGAATACAACTACAAAGACGGTATTTACGAATTTTCTTCGCACCAAGGCGGCGGCGGAGATCCGCTTCTTGACTGGAACCAGCTTATTTCGGCAGAAAGCGATGGAACCTCGATTTATCTTTACACGAATTATGCTTGTTTTAGTTATGATTATGATGAGTTAACCTATAACGCATACGGAAGTTCCGACAAGAAAACCTCTGTCGCCAGCGGAATGATGGAGGGTGCTTGGGGGGCGCCAAAAGACTTCGACTATACCCTTGCTCCAACATACAAAAGCACATTTGCCAAAGCCTCAAATGGCAGTTACTATTGGGTGAGCACGGAACCGGTGAAATGATCACTCGCCTCCTTAAAACAGCTACTATTACTGGCAGCGCATGTTTCTCGCTTGTGGAAAAACAGATATGCGGTCTGTCTCTGATTGTATGCTCTATGTGTTTGTATGGGCTATGTTTACAAAGGAAGAAGATATGTGTAGAATAAAGCATGCATGTTGGAGTTCTTGGAACAAATACTATGTATTAGGAGGAATTGAGCATATGCAGGTTGCAGGGACGGATAGTTTTCAGGATGAAAGCGGCTTTCTGGATGAAAGCTTACCGGCCGCCGAACTTATTGCTAAGATTGAGAATCATACGGCGCGGATAGGCGTTATCGGCTTGGGCTATGTTGGTTTGCCGCTGGCTGTAGAAAAGGCTAAAATCGGTTTCCCCGTAGTGGGTTTTGATATTCAACAAAAGAGGGTGGATCTTGTTAACGCCGGATCGAATTATATTGGCGACGTCAAAGACGAAGAGCTTCTCGCTGTGGTTCAGGCGGGTACGCTTCAAGCGACTTGCGATTTCGACCGGCTTGGGGACTGCGATGTTGTGATTATCTGCGTGCCGACGCCGCTGACCATCACACGCGACCCTGACGTTTCCTATATGAAGAATTCTGCTGAAGAAATCGCCAAGAGGCTGCGTGTGGGGCAGCTGATTACCCTGGAGAGCACAACGTATCCGGGGACGACCGAGGAGGTTATCTACCCGATTCTGCAACAGGCCGGGCTTGAAGTGGGGCGGGATTATTTTCTGGCTTTTTCTCCGGAACGGGTGGATCCCGGCAATAAGCGGTTTACGACGAAGAATACTTCCAAGGTTGTCGGGGGTGTGACGCCCCTGTGCCTGAAGATTGCCTGTCTGCTTTATCAGCAAACCATCGTGAATGTTGTGCCGGTCAGCTCGGCGGCGGCCGCCGAGATGACCAAGGTTTTTGAGAACACCTACCGGGCGGTGAATATCGCCCTCGTCAATGAGCTGATGCTGTTGTGCGATCGCATGGGGCTTGATGTATGGGAAGTTGTGGACGCGGCGGCGACGAAACCCTTTGGGATCCATACTTTCTATCCGGGGCCCGGCGTCGGCGGGCACTGCATTCCTATTGACCCGTATTATCTGACGTGGAAAGCTCGGGAGTACAACTATCATACGCGGTTTATTGAATTGGCCGGCGAGATCAACGCGGAGGTTTCTTATTTTGTCGTCAACAAAATATTCCGGGCTCTGAACCAACAACAAAAGAGTGTTTATAACGCGGGCATTTTTGTGCTGGGTGTGGCCTATAAGAAGGATATCTGCGATGTGCGGGAGTCGCCGGCGCTGATTATTATGGAACTTCTGAAAAAAGAGGGTGCGCGGCTGAGCTATCATGACCCCTTTGTACCGGTTATTGAGCCTCATGGCGGGAGCACCATGCACATTGAGAGCGAAGACCTGACAGAAGAGAAGATTGCCGAAGCCGATTGCGTTCTGATCCTGACAGATCACTCAGATGTCGATTATGATTGGGTTGTTGAGAAAGCAACACTCGTTGTTGATACACGCAACGCAACCAAGAATGTTGGACGCGGGCGGGAGAAAATCGTTAAGATTTGAAGGGGAGGAACCCATGGGACAGGCTCAAATTGATCCGACGGTTTTGGTTCGTCCCGGTGCGGTTGTTGAGAGGGATGCGGTTGTCGGCCCTTACGCAATTATTGAGGAGAACGCAAAGATCGGAGCCGGCGCGCGTGTGGGCGCGGGGTGCGTTGTGGGTGCGGCTGCCCGTATCGGCGACGGCTGTGTTCTGGGACGCTATGTGACCCTTGGTGACGGGGTGATCATCGGTGCCGGGTGCCGCTTGGAGGATCATTGCGTCTGTTGCGCCCGTGTGGAGATGGGCGAGGAATGCCTGATCGGGTGCCAAGGGATTGTGGGGAAACCTCCCCGGGTGGCGGCCTCCAGCTCTCTCGCCGGCAGAAGCGCCGGCGATCCTTTGCGTCTGGGTCGTGGCTGCGTGATCGGCTGCGGCGCCGTTCTTACAAACGGAACGGTGTTGGGAGATAACATTTTTGTTGGGGACAAGGCTTCGGTGCGGGAGCGCTGCCGGATAGGGGATGGGGTTGTGATCGGCGGCGCCGTTAATATTGAGAACGATGTAGCAATCGGCGCCCGTACGAAGATTCAAACAGGGGCTTATATCACGGCTTATGTTACCCTTGAGGAAGATGTCTTTATCGCGCCGATGGTTGTTACGTCTAACGACAACTTTATGGGGCGAACGGAGCGCCGCTTTCAATATGTGAAGGGGGCGCATATTAAGCGTGGCGCCAGGGTGGGTGCCGGCGCGGTTCTGTTACCGGGGGTTGTTGTTGCGGAAGAGACTTTTGTCGCGGCCGGCGCGCTGGTGACGAGGGATACGCCCGCCGCTTATGTGGTCATGGGGCAGCCGGCTAAACCGCTGCGCCCTGTTGAAACGGACGAGCTGACGGACAGCCAGGACGGCGTGGCGGATCGATGATTCAAGATCAATGGAGCAGGAGGTGACGGCGTAAGAATGCAAATACCGCTATTGGATTTGAAGGCTCAATACGCGCACATAAAAAATGAAATTGACGAGGCTGTTCATAGAGTTCTGGATTCAGGCCACTTTATCCTTGGACCGGAGGGCCGGGCCTTGGAAGAGGAAATGGCGGCATTCTGTGAAACGAAATATGCTGTTGGGGTGGGGAATGGGACGGACGCGCTTACGCTGGCGCTGCGCGCCTTGAGTATTCAAGCCGGCGACGAAGTTATTACCACGCCCTATACTTTTTTCGCTACGGCGGAGACTGTTGCTGAGCTTGGCGCGATTCCTGTGTTTGTTGATATTGATCCGCTGACGCTGAATCTGGATCTTAAGCAGGTGAAAGCCAAGATCACCTCCCGGACCAAGGCCGTTATTCCTGTCCATATTTTCGGACAAATGCTCGATGTGGAAAGGTTGATGGAGCTGACGGCGCCTTACGGTATCAAAATCATTGAGGATGCGGCACAAGCTGTGGGCGCGCGCTATCGCGGCCGCCGGGCTGGGTCGCTTGGAGATGTGGGGACACTGAGTTTTTTCCCGACGAAGAACTTAGGGGCTTACGGCGACGCGGGGATGGTTGTTACCAACGAAGCGGAAATCAACGAATCTGTGCGGCGGCTGCGTTTTCATGGCTGCGAGAAGAAGTATTATCATGATGAAATCGGATATAACAGCCGGTTGGACGAGATGCAAGCGGCTATACTCCGGGTCAAGCTGCGTTACCTGGAATCATGGAACGAGGCGCGCCGGGACAAAGCTGCCCGGTATGACATACTGCTGGCGGAGGCGGCGGGGCGGGGCGATGTTGTTTTGCCGGGGCGGGATCCTGAGGCGGAGCCGGTTTACCATTTGTATGTGCTGCGTTCCCGGCGGCGCGGGGAAATTATGAAGGCCCTGGCCGGGGCGGGAATTGCCAGCGCGATTTATTATCCCGTGCCGCTGCATTTGCAGAAGGCGTTTGGGTATCTGGGAATGAATCCGGGCAGTTTGCCTGTGGCGGAAGGGGCGTCAGGCGAGGCTTTTGCTTTGCCGTGTTACCCGGAGTTAAGGGAAGAAGAGCAGGAGAGGGTTGTGGAGACGATTTGCCGAGCGCTGACTCTATGATGTTTGAAAAAGGAATCCAAAGTGAGCCGGGCAAAAAGCGCTGGGGGATTCTGGCGGTTGTTCTGTCCGTAACCTTTATGGCTTGTATCGACGCCAGTGTTATTAATGTGGCGATTCATACCATGTCTCAAAAGCTGCAGGTCGACCTGGCCGCAATGTCTTGGGTTGTGACAAGTTATTTGATTGCGATTTCCTCGACAGTACTCATATTTGGCCGTTTGGGGGATATGCTGAGTAAGGTGTCGGTGTTTAAATTTGGCATCGTACTTTTTACCCTTGGTTCTTTGCTGTGCGGTTTGGCAGGGTCGCTGCCGATTTTGCTGGGGGCCAGGGTGGTTCAGGGGATAGGCGCCGCAGCGTCTATGGCGACGAATCAGGGTATTATTACCCATGTCTTTCCGGATCATGAACGTGGCCGGGCGTTGGGGCTGACGGGGTCGTCCGTTGCCTTGGGCAATCTGCTTGGGCCGGGATTGGGCGGTTTAATTGTGTCGTCGCTGGACTGGCATTTTATTTTCCTGATCAATATTCCGGTTGGGATCGTGGCGTTTATAGCAGGGCAAAAGGTGCTGCCAAGGCGGGGCCAATCTGTCCAGCCTGAACAGAAGAAACAGACGCGGGGAATCGGAGGGATTGGACATCTCAAAGATCTCTGGAAAGCAATGCCCAAAGAGAAGGCTGACGGAAAAGGGGCAGGACTGTCCGCCTCTGCGATCATTCTGTTCGTTCTGGCAATCAATCTCTATCGGTATTGGGGGCTCACGGACCCGAGGGTTCTGGGTATGTTTGCCGGGGCGGTTTTTTTGGCGGCATTATTTATTTATGCGGAAAAGCGTCATGCCGAGCCGCTGGTGGATCTGGCCATATTTAAGAACAAGTTGTATTCTCTGAGTGTGTTTTGCTCATTGATGAGTTTTGTGACGCTTTCTTTTATGACCATACTTGTGCCTTTTTATTTGCAGGATGTCTTGAAGATTACGCCTTTCTTGACCGGCTTGTTGATGATGACAGCCCCGTTGGTCATGATGGTTATCGCGCCGCTCAGTGGCTACACTTCGGACAAGATCGGCTCAGAGGTGCTGACTTTCTTTGGACAGTGTATTATGGTTGTGGGATTATGTTTGGCGGGAGTGCTTATTTCCGGGGCGTCGCCGGCTTGGTTGATTGTAACTCTTATGGCTGTTGTGACAATGGGCTCGGCGATTTTCCAATCTCCTAATACCTCTCTGATTATGTCTCAGGTGCCGCGGGACAAGCTGGGAGTTTCGGGCAGCATTAACGCGCTGATGCGCAATGTTGGCATGGTGACGGGGGTGTCTCTGTCAACCAGTCTTCTCTACTTTTTTATGAGTGCACAAGTGGGATACAGAGTTGAGAAGTATGTGGAGGGATTGGAGGATGCGTTCGTCCACGCTATGCACAATGTCTTTTGGGTAGCGTCGTGTCTGTGTCTGGTGGGGGTCGTGCTTACGGGGATGCGGCTGTGGGCGATGCGCCGGGAGAAGAAGGCTCAAAAGTGATCATCAGAAGTTGCGTAGCCAATTTGTATGTGCTAATATTATGAATTAATATGAAAAATATAGATTGGGGGTGCTGTTTTGTCGATTACCAATATTGTGGCCTCAGTTGTTGTTCCCATCCGAAATGAGGAACACTACATCAAGTCCTGTATTGAATCGCTCCTTCAACAGGATTATCCAGCCGAACAGTTGGAGATCTTGCTGGTGGACGGCGGTTCCACGGATAAGACCTGTGAGATTATACAACATTATTGCGCGCAGCAGCCGCATCTGCATTTGTTGAACAATCCTGACAGAACCGTGCCATACGCTCTCAATATGGGTATTCATGCGGCACGGGGGCGCTTTATTGTGATTATGGGCGCGCATAGTACATACGCGGATGATTATATTTCCAAATGCATTGAGTGTTTGGAAGAAACCGGCGCTGAAAATGTGGGAGGTGTGGCGCAGACGCGCAGCCAGGGATTTTGGGGCGAGGCGATCGCGTTAATGCAGTCGACCCGTTTTGGTGTGGGCAACGCGGCGTACCGTGTTGGGGCCAAAGATGGGTATGTTGATACGGTGCCCTTTGGCGCCTTCCCCCGGGAGACATTTGAGCGGTTCGGCTGTTATGACGTGCGTTTGACCCGCAATCAAGATAATGAGATGAACTACCGCATCCGCAAGAATGGGGGCAAAAACTATCTGTCCAATGATATCAAGTTTACCTATTTTTGCCGTGATTCAATCAGTAAGCTTATAAAAAACGGTTTTCAAAATGGGAAATGGGGTATTATCACTTCGTTTTTGTGCCCGGGTTCTATGAGCCTGAGGCATTTTATTCCATTGTTGTTTGTTTTGTCACTGTTGATGCTTGGGTTGGCTGTTTGGCTTCTGCCGCATCCGTTTTGGCTGTATCTGCTCTTAGCTGAGTTGGGATGTTATGGTTCGTTGGATGTCGCTTATGCGCTAAGGGTGTCTGTGAAGAGCGCGTTCAAGTATTTCCTGCCCCTGATAATTCTGTACCCGCTGTTTCATATCAGTTATGGCGTGGGGTCCCTGAGGGGTTTCTTGAGCCCGATTGGCTGGGGGAAAAACAGCGGCGCGGGTGAGGGTCTAGTCGGGCCGGAAACTGGGGAAAGGAAAGATGCCGGATGAGCGATCAGGAGTATGTGGCTTATGGTTTGCCGCTGATAGAGGACGATGATATCGCCGGTGTGCTGGACAGCTTCCGTTCAGGGTGGCTGACGCGCGGCCCGAAAACCCTTGAGTTTGAGGAGGCTTTCGCTGCGTATGTGGGAGCGGGGCACGCTGTCGCTGTCAACTCATGCACTTCGGGGCTGCACTTGACTCTCGCCGGTCTCGGTCTTGGAACGGGGGATGAGGTTATCACTACGCCGCTGACTTTCGTGGCGACGGTGAATACCATTATTCATACAGGGGCGCGGCCTGTTTTGGTTGATATTGATCCGTATACCATGAATATAGACGAAAAAAAGATCGAACAAGCTGTTACATCCCGGACAAAAGCACTCGTGCCTGTGCATATCGCCGGTTATCCATGTGATATGGATTCCATTATGGGTCTGGCCGGCCGCCATGGGCTTAAAGTTGTGGAAGACGCGGCTCACGCGGTTTACACCCAATATAAGGGAAACATGATTGGCGGCATCGGTGACGCGACGGTGTTCTCTTTCTATGCCACAAAGAACCTTGTTACAGGGGAAGGCGGCATGATTACGACAAACGATGAGGCTTTGGCTGAGAACCTGCGTCTGTTTAGCAGTCATGGCTTAAGCCACGGCGCTTGGAACCGATATACGTCCCAGGGCAGTTGGTTTTATGAAGTGTTGGCGCCGGGATATAAGTACAATATGACGGATATCCAAGCGGCGCTGGGGCTGAGCCAATTGAAGAAACTTGACCGGATGCAGAAGCGGCGCGAGGACATTGCCCGACACTACAATGAAGCCTTTGCCGACTGCCCATCGATTGAGTTACCTGCGGACAGCCCTGATGTGCGCCATGCCTGGCATTTGTATATTATTAAGCTTAATATGACGGAAGCGTCTGTTGACCGCAACACTTTCATTGAGAAACTCAAAGAAAAAGGTGTGGGCAGCAGTGTGCACTTTATCCCGGTGCATTACCATCCTTATCATCGCGAATATTTTGCCGGGGCGCGTTACCCCGTGGCGGAAGAGGTCTTTGAAAGGATTGTATCGTTGCCTCTGTACCCAAAGATGTCCGACCGGGATGTAGACAGGGTGATTCAAGCGGTTAGGGAGATATTGAGATAGAGAATGGTGTTTGAGGTGAATGCCGTATGTTTGGGAAGCGTGTTCTTGATTTGCTTATTGCGATCCCATTAATAATCCTGTGTGCGCCGCTGTGGCTTCTGATTGCGATCTGGATACGCTTGGATTCGCCCGGCGCGGCAATCTTTCGCCAAACGCGGATTGGGCAGAAGGGCAAAGCTTTTACGATCTATAAGTTCAGGACAATGGTTCCTAACGCTGACGCGGTTATGCGTGAACGCTTGGAGAAGCTCAAGGCTGAAGGGGAGTTCGATCCGGAATGCTTCGTCTTTCAGGATAAGGATGATCCGCGTATTACGGCGAGCGGGCGCTTTTTGCGGCGGACAAGCCTGGATGAACTGCCGCAGCTCTTGAATATATTGAACGGTACGATGAGTGTTGTGGGGCCGCGCCCTGAGGTGCCGGAAATCGTCAGCGAGTATACGGAAGAACAGCGTCGCCGCCTTGATATGCCACCGGGGATAACAGGTTTGGCGCAGGTTAACGGACGCAGCGAGTTGACGCTCAGTGAGACCCTGGTTTATGATTTGGAATACGTACGGACATGGCGGTTTAGACTGGATCTTTGGATTCTGTTTAAAACCGTGGGTGCTGTTTCGCGCGGGCGGTAGTTGTTGCTCCCGGCTTGTTAATCCTGATAAATTTCCATCTATTTGATTCTAGTACAAAGGTGATGTATGATGGTGAATGCATAAGCGTTTTATCAAATCGTTAGTCGCGGATTGTTGGAACAAGGGGAGATAGGAGGGTTCATTAATGTATCAGCAATGCAGAAGGTGCGTCATGGACACGGCAGGAGATCCAACGATCACATTCAATGATGAAGGCTTATGCAATTATTGTGAAGACACTTTGCGGCGCAAGAATTCAGAATACTTTCCGACGAAGCAGGGCTTGGAGAAGCTTGAGGATACCTTTGAGAAGATAAAGATCCAAGGCAAAGGCAAGCCGTATGACTGTATGGCAGGGCTTTCCGGCGGGCTCGACAGTTCTTATATTGTCTATCTGGCTCATCAATATGGGCTTAGATTGCTGGCGGTTCACGTTGACGATGGTTACAACACGAAAATCGCGGAAGATAATATTCAATCTGTGTGCGCGAAGGCGGGTGTAGATTTGAAAATCATCAAACCGCACCGGGAGCAGTACGCTGACGTAACCCGCGCTTTTTTCCGCGCGCGAGTGCCGAATCTTGCCATGCCGCAGGATAATATCATCAATGCTGCTCTGTTTGATTTTGCCCGTCAATATAAAATCAGATATAACTTATCTGGCAGCAACTTTGCTTTGGAGTGTATTCTACAAAGAGGCAACACAGCCAATGCCAATGATAAGCGTCATATCATTGAGCTTCACAGGCGCTTTGGCGAAATCCCTATTGGTGATTTGCGCCTGACCACAATGATGGAAAGCTACATTTCAAGCCGATATCTTTCACCGATCAAAAAGGTTTACCCGCTGAACTATATAGATTACAATATGGAACGGGCTATCAAGACGCTGGAAGCTTTTTCGGGGTACACCTATTACGGTGGCAAGCATTTTGAATCTGTTTTAACCAGGTTCTTGCAATGCTATTACCTCCCTGTGAAATATGGCGCGGATAAGAGGAAATCTCACTTGTCAAGTATGATTGTCTCCGGGCAAATGACGCGTGAACAGGCGCTTGACAAGCTTGCGACAGACCCATACTCTGAAGAAATGCGCAATCAGGATTTTGACTGTATTGCGGAAACGTTTCGGCTAAGCCGTTCGGAATTTGAAGAGCTGGTTTCGTTGCCGCCGAAGCATCATGGAGACTATCCTTTGTCAAGGCTCACAGGTTTCGCGGGAATGGCGCGCAAGTTACGTAAGCATCTTGGCTAATACCATGCAGGAGGTTGCTATGCCGGACGGGTCGGTTAAAATGCTTATTTGCGACGATATTGCCTCTATAGGTACTATTGATAATCGTCCTTATAAAGAATGCCGGTATCTGATATCAAAAGGCTACAATGTGGAAATATTATTGCTGTCAAGGATGGAGCGGGGAAAAGGGAAGGATTACCGGATGCTGAGGGGAATTCCCTGTGTCATATTTCGTTGCCGGGGCAAAATTACGGATTTCTTAGCCAATACAATATTGAAGCACGGAACCTTCTTGCTCTATTGCGTCTGGTATCTAAAATATATTATCGCTGTAAGAAGGCATCTTGCTTCTGAGAAAGCAGATTACCTTCACGGACATAATTTGTATGGAATATTGGCGGTGTTGCTGGCTGGAAAGAAAGAAGCCAAGCGGGTTTATGACATGAGGGAGCTTATCGGTTTTCAAGCCAATGACAAGGGCGCTGTCTCCCTCATTAAACAAAAACTAAGCAATTTTGCGGAAAAAAGGTGTTCCGCGATACTCCATGTTCACCCGTACCTGAAAGAAAAGGCATCGAGGGACTTGCAGGAAAGGTATTATTATTTGCCAAATTATCCCGATGCCCATTCTGTTTCGCCGCTGCCTAAGAGCTCAAAGGGTGGGCTTAATATCGCCTATATTGGGGCGGTTCGGTCGGCTCAAAGAAAGTATTTCGAGATTCTCGCGAAAGCCTGCTCGGAAATAGAAAGTGTTCGGCTCAGTATACATGGCGGTGGCGGCGGGCTCCCAGAGATAAAGGAGCTGGCAAAGAAGTATCCCGACAAGGTATTCGTAACGGGAATATATGATGCGCTTGCCGATACGAATAGACTCTTTAGTGAGTGCGATTTATTGTATTGCGCCTATGATGTGGCAGTAGAGAATTGGCGTCTGGCGTTACCGATTAAAATGTTTGAAGCTATCGCCACAGGAACCCCTCTTATTGTTAGTAAAGGAGCGTATATTGAGAAGTTTATCCTTGAGAACGACATTGGTTTTGCTGTGGATGCCTCAAATGAGGAGGAACTTAGGGCGCTTATCGCTTCAATCGCGGTATCTCCGAATTTATTAAAGATAAAGACTGACAATGTTATGGAGATATGTCAAAGTTTCTTATGGGAAAATGTTGTTACAGTACTTGATGAAGTCTACTCCCCAATCGAATAATCACATCCGCATGCGTTACGTCAATACGCAGGCCGTTTTCATCCGATTTGTATTCGTGGTACCGATTCGGAAATGCATTTTCCTACACCAAACTTCGTTGGCTGCGCGATGGCGTTCCCCCAGAATCCATCCCTTGCTCCGGGTTTCCCCACGCCGCCCACATTATCTGCTCCCGTCCGTTCCAGAACCGCAACACACTGAGAGAAATAGTCGTCCGCATATTCGCCTGTGCGCGCTGACAAAATGATACATCGCTCCGGGGCGGCGAGAACCTCTAGTTTGAATTCAAATTCGATTCTAAAGGATATATAATTGGGCTAGGATAAGGAGGGCAATTATGATTAAAATTAGTGTTATCGTTCCCGTTTGGAATGTTGAAGAATACTTGGACAGGTGTTTGCGGTCAATTATAAATCAGTCGATGCAAGATATCGAAATAATCGTTGTCAATGATGGGAGCCCTGATAACTCGCAGAGAATTATTGATGAATACCTGTCAGCATATCCGACGATAGTTAAGTGTGTTAACAAAGAGAACGGCGGCATAGGATCTGCTCGCAACGCCGGTCTTGGGGAAGCAAAAGGGGAGTTCATCTCTTTTGTCGACAGCGATGATTATATTGTTCCGCATATGATGGAAAGTCTGTATTCGAAGGCTATAGAGGCCCAAGCCGATTTGGTTGTATGCAATGTGGTTACAGTGGATGACAACAATTCATTTGTTGAAAGAGTGTCGTGTCAACCAGAGCATGTTCATAGCAATAAGCTCGGTTACGCTTTCTATGGAACCATGGCTTGCTGGAATAAATTGTATAGAAAAGACCTCCTGCTGAACAATAAGATCGAATTCAGGATTGGGACATCGGCTGAAGATTTCGATTTCACCATTAAGGCCTTTCTGCATGCGCAGTGTGTCGAGTTTAGCCATGAATATCTTTACTTCTATCAAATTAGAGAGGGTTCACTTACGCATAGTCTTGCTGGATTGAGAAATAGAATCATGGAAATGGAGCAAGCAGCCGAGGCCATTGTAGAATACTGTCAAAACCAAGCGTGTTATGATCACTATCATCAATATATTGAGTTTCTGGTTATCGATCGTGTTTTTATAGCTGCGCTGATGAACACAATGGGATCTCATGAAAGCCTGGAAGAGAAGAAGCAAATGATTGCGGAAGTGACGGCTTACATGTTCAAACGGTTTCCTAATTACAAGAAAAATGTTTTCTGGAAGAACATAGGCCGCAAAAGGATTGTGTTTCATTTCCTAATTGTGAACGGATGGTATTTTCTGGCCAACACTATTCTTAAAGCAAACAGCCGATACGCAGAAATAAAAAAGAAGAGAAGCAAGATGGACGTGGATAGAAGGAATGAGGATGGAGATTGCCTAGGCAAAAAGATCCTTTAGAATCCGTCGGCCAATCAGAAAAATAAGCAGCGCTCCAAGAAATAGAATGCCACATTGAATATAAAGTGTTTGGTAAATAAAGCGGCTCTCTTGTGACATATCATACTCCGCAACCAGAACCGCCGCGGATAAGTATTCCCCTGAAGGGCCTATTTCAAGACTATGCCCGTACCCGATCGAAGCAAAACCGCCGATTTTTTCTCCTCTTTTTGTGCTGTAACCATGACCAACCATGGTATGTCCCCAATGGGCCATTTCCACAATATAAGCGGGAACATCGCGCATAAATGAGCGATCCGGTATTGACAAAGGATCGCCGGGAGGTCGGCTGTCCAGCAGAAAAATCCAAGGTTCTTTGCCGCCTTCAACATCTGTTTTTGTAACCAAATACAATCCATCCATGCTGTTCTCATTACGAATGGCCCCGAGGCTATTTCTAAGTTCTTGTACATAAGGGTCGCCGGGATTATCAATGAGCAATTTTAAACGCTCAATATCAATCTGAGGGACAGTTTGTTTTAAAACACCTTCAAGCCTTTCCGCGACCACGATATCTTTTATGAGTTGTTCCGTGCGAAAGTGGCCGACGCTTATTATTAGAAACAAGCCGAATATGACCACAATAAGCATTGTATAGAGCTGTCTGTCTTTTTGTGTCAATTTGTTTCCCTCCTGTACCAATAATGGCATATTAGCAAATTCTTTGGACAAAAGCAAATGATCTTAACAAGATCATGAGATTTTACATTGGATAGCAAAGCGTGTAGAATGAATGTGTCAAAAAAAGCATAAAAATATATGTAGAGGTGTTTGCGGTTATGATATGGCATAAGGGAATTCCCGATAATAAAGTCCGTGTTTTTCTTGTGGTGGTTGTCCTGTTGTCGACGATGCTGCTTCCCGTGATGAAAGTACATCCTTCGCTACCGAGTCTTAGATTGGAAGAAGGCGTCTTGTTCGGAGGCTGGTTGTTTTGTTTGGCGGCTGTGGTTTATCGCAAAGTCATGGCTCGGATATCGTCCAAGAAATCTGAAGACAGCCCGGATGACGATAGTGTTGATATGGAAGTGGATCGAACAGTTGGCCGCGTCATCAATATCCTTTTTCTGTTTCTTGTGGTATCTTTTTGTGCTTCCAGTTTTTACGCCGTCAGTTTTCTTCATGGGTCCTTCTCTTTTCGCGATATTATGGAGCTGTTTATTTTTGCTAAATACTATCTGACACTGAGTCTTGTCGTCAGCATCCGCTTGGGGCCGGGAGAGTGGCGTTTTCTGGGGGCGGCGGTTTGTGTGAGCGCTCTGATCATGGGGATTATTGGTGGGATACAGTATTTAAATCTTGCTAACTTCAATGCTTGGGCAGCGTTCTTGAACCCAAGCCATTGGGATTTCTATCTTGGTCTGCCTGTGCGGGTTTTGGGAGCTCTTGACAATCCGAACTATTTAGGGATTTTGGTTGTGATTATGTTAAGTGTATTCGCGATGCGTTATCTTTTCGCTGAGAAGAGTCTCAAAGCGTTTCCTTGGGCTCTACTGGCCTTGATGGCGCTGCTTATCAAGCTTGTCTACTTGACGATTTCCCGTTCCGCTGTTGTGGGTCTCGCGTTGCTTTTTGTCTTCTGCAGCGGCTGGGTTTTATGGCGTTCCGCACAGAAACGGAAGACGCTTCTGCGTGTTGGAGCTTTGTTTGTGGTCACTGCGGTGCTTTTCTTGACAGGACCGGGTGATTTTTTATCTCGCATGATTTCAGGAGTAGACATTGCCGAAGATACGTCGATGGCAGGCCGTGCCGACCGTTGGGCCGCGGCAGGTGACGCCGCCAAAACGTCGCCTCTCTTGGGTGTAGGTTCACAAAAAGGTGTCATGTCTTCCATTGTGGATAATGAATTCTTGCTTTACTTACGGCGTTATGGTATCCTTGGGCTTGCCGCCTATTTGAGTTTTTTCCTGGTGCCTTGGTTTCTGGCGGTGAAGGCGCTGAGAAATGCCGCAAAGAACAATAACGCGTTTTCGCGTGGTTCGCCGTTGCCGGTTGAACTGGCACCGGCAGCAGCCTATATGCTCGTCTTGCCGTCAATTTTTGTCTTCAGTTTCATCTCAGGATTTTTCTATAATTTACAGGCCATGACGGTTCTGGCGGTTTTGATGGGATTTGCTTGCAACGCTTATGCCGAGAGCAAGAGGTCTTGCCAAAATGAGATAAACGGATCGGAGAGTCAAGGTGGTCAGGGCGAAGAAGTTTCCGGGTCGCCGAAAGGCGTCTATATACCCCTTGATGAAGGGAATGTTGGATGAAAGTTCTTGTCATTTCGCATATGTATCCGTCTCAGGAAATCCCTGTATCCGGTATTTTTGTCCGGAAACAGACTGAGGCGCTTGTTGGGGCCGGAGTTGAAGCTGTGGTGATTAATCCGGTGCCCTGGGCTCCTTTTTTCCTTCGCTGGCATCCTCGCTGGCGCAGGTACGCCAACGCTTTGCGTCGGGAAGAGAACAGAGGGGGGACGGTTTTACGCCCTCGTTATGTTGAGTTTCCCAAGGGATTTTTATTTGCGTCAACACCCGGCAGGTATTATCGAGGAATGGCGCCCACTTTGCGCAACCTTCTAAAAGAGTGGCGGCCTGACATCATTCATGCCCATGTGGCGTTTCCCGACGGCGCGGCGGCTGTCAGGTTCGGAGAGGAGTATGGTATTCCTGTTGTTGTGACAGTTCATGGGATGGATTTTCTGGCGACGCTGAAACGGGGCCCGGCCTGCGAACGATGCGTCAAACAAACGCTGGTTAAGGCTGATCGGGTTATTCTGGTCAGTGAAGTATTGCGGGAGAATTTTGGCCTTGAGCAATGGATCGATGATGTGAAGAAATGTCGTGTGATCTATAATGGAGTTCACTTGGACGACGTCATAACAAGTAAACAAGTTGATGTTTCAGGAGACGGCAGTCGGTTTGCACCTGTGTTGCTGACGGTGGGTAATTTGACCCCCAAAAAAGGGCAAGCTTATGTTCTCAAAGCTCTGCCGGCTTTGCTTGAGCACTTCCCCCATCTCATCTACAAGATTGTTGGGGATGGCGAAGAACGGAGCAAACTTGAACATTTGGCCGATGAGCTTGAGGTACGAGAACATGTAAGTTTTTTAGGGGCGTTGAGCCACCAAGAAGCGATGCGGGAAATGGCTGACTGCGATGTGATGGTCATGCCCAGTTGGGACGAAGGCTTTGGGATTGTTTATCTTGAGGCTATGGCTCATGGGAAGCCTGTCATTGGAACCCAGGGTGAAGGTGCCGCCGGGTTGATTGAAAAGGAGGATGTCGGATTAACGGTTCCTGCCGGGGACGCTGCCGCAATTGCACGCGCTTCGAATAGGATTCTGAGCAGCCGTGAATTAGCGTGCGCGATGGGGCAAAGAGGGCAAGAGATTGTTTCGCAGCAATTAACGTGGAACCATAACGCTGAACGGACGATGGACTTGTATCAAGATGTATTGAAGGACTATAAACGTGAATATTCGTAATGTTGTCAAAAACACAGGGGCCTTAACAATGGCTTCCGTGCTGAGCAAAGCCATATCCTTTCTGGTGAACATTCCACTGGCGCTTCATTTAGGTAAAGAAGCGCTGGGCCTTTACGCGACGGCTTACGCGTTTGTGAATATCTTTAGCTATTTTAATGAGTTTGGCTTAAGTCAACTTATGGTTCAAGACGCCTCCCGGGACAGCTCGAAGCTTCCTGTTTATTTCGGGAATGCCCTGCTGGTTAAGGTTGCAGCGGCCATTGGTATATTTTTGATTATGATGCTGTGCATGATGCTGATGACCAGCTTTAGCGAGATTCAGTGTGTTATGATTGTCATCTTGGGCATTGCCATGGGATTCAATAATGTTAATCAAACGATTTATCATTATTACCAAGCCAAAGAGAAAATGTCGACTGCGGCAGGATTCCAGTTTCTGGATACCCTGCTTATCGCGACTCTTACCCTGGGTGTGATTTATGTGACGCATCAAGGCGTGGTGGCGGTGACGGTGGCGCATCTGATGACCTATGTTCTGTTGACAGTTTTGCTGTTTCTGGCTTTGCGCAAGCGAATCCGGCCGGTGGTGGATAAGTCAATAATCCCTCAGATGATTGGCATGGGCATGCCTTTTGGCGTGCAGCGGGCGGTCAGCAATATATTTCCAAATGTGACGATATTAGTGATGGCGCAGCTGCTTGTGTCCGAGGGGGAGATAGGAATATTCCGTGTGGCTCAGAATTTAGTGGTTCCGTTGGTTTTTCTGCCGAATGCTTTTTCGCAATCGATATACCCAATACTCTACCGATTGGGTGTCGGTGACCAGACCCGCCATCAGAATTCTATGGAAAAAGTCTTTAAAATCCTGGCGGCGGTGGGCGTTCCGGCAAGCCTCTTCTTATGGATGTTGTCGTCAGAGATTATTCATTGGGTCTATAGGGGGCAATACGATGCGGCGGCACCAGTGTTTGCGATGCTGTGCTGGTATTTTGCGCTGGAGTGCCTGAAGTCTCCCTTGGGCGATGTTATGATGACGAGCAACCGGCGATGGCAGCGTACGATTATACAAGGAATAGGGTTGGTCTTGCTTGTAGGGCTGACTGTTTGGGCGCAGCCCAGGTATGGACTGGTTGGATGCGTGGGGGCTATTCTCGCGGTTGAAGCCTTTCAGTTCATAGGGTATTACGTGTATATCCGATTGAAGATGTATTCCATTCGCATTTGGAGACAATTGCCTCCAATATTGGCAGCCTCGTTAATAATGATGGGGACAGCTTATTTGGTCAAAAGCTGGCATCCTCTGCTTGTGGCTTGCCTTTCGGCTTCGATGTATTTTGTAATGTTATTTGCCATAGATAAAGAATTGCGTTTGTTGTTGATGCGGATCCTCAGAGGATCGCCGGATTCTGAAGAATAAGGTTCATTATTTTTGCGCGTGCCCGTAACACATGTATTGGTTCTTAGGATTAATTCTCTGGCACAGCTTATGATCGAACCAATTAATAGCCTTGTTGTCTTGAATCATGCAGTTGAAAAATCCATAAGTGTGTAAGCTGTGGTCAGAAAATCGAGCCATGGCCTGGTTCATATAGTCAAGAGAAAGATAATTCCAGGCGGAGGCCCACTTGGCAAATTTCTTGCGCAAGAACATATGGAGAAAGACCCCTTGCAGATTTTCACAGAAGAGCAGAGTCCCACCCGGTTTCAAGACCCGGTGAATTTCATCAAAAGCATTATTGATGTTGTCAAAGTTGTTATTGGCCCCAACGCTGCCCATGACGGATTTAAAAGCGACAATGTCAAAAGTATTGTCGGGATAATCAATGCTGGTGCAATCAACACATTCATACCGAATCAGTCCCAAGACATCGTATCGTTTATGGAGTTTTCTGGCTTGCTCGGAGGGACCTTTTAGATCGGAACAGATACAGTTAAGACCTTTTGTAGCAAAGAATAAGGAGGTTCCGCCGTTGCGCGCGCCTAAATCCAAGACTACTCTCTTGTCGAGGTTCTCAAATAAACGGTCAATTGTGGCATTCCAGTACAGAATGCCTTTGCTCCAGGTATAGATATCCCATTCAACGATGTCCGCGAGCAATTTTTTTTCAAACAAAGTAATCCATCCATTCGCAGGTAATAGGTTTAGCCGAGATTAGGATTAGTGTTGCACCGTACTTATGATTATATACCAAAAAGGGAATATATGGAATAGATATATATTTATGACAATTATGGACAAGGTTGAAGAGGGGCGTTTGTGGAGCAATGGTTTGGCGATAGGGAGATTCAGATCATGGGCAGCTCTAATACTATGATATATTTCATGTTGATTGTGTTTCTCATTTATATGGCAAGAAGAGCGTTTGCAGTGAGAGATAGTTATGTCATTAAATATTCTGTTATAGCCGCCTTTTTGGTTTCCGGAATTGAGATCGTCGGACGCAGTTTGGATCACAATGATGGCCTAAATGGTCTGTTGAGGCCAAAAGCTGCATTCATTGTGAACTCTGTGGAATTCTTGGGTTTGCTTGTTGTTTCCTATTGCGCGGTTGCCCTTCTGTTTGCCTACTTGTTGAAGGAGGATTTCCTTGAAAAGGTAAAGAGTGGTTTTCTGGGGGAAGAGCCTAGGAAAGCTTTTTTCCTGTTTTGGGGGATCATTCTTGCGGCATGGGTTCCTTTTTTTATTATGTATTATCCCGGCATCTTAACTTTTGATTCCATGAGCCAAATACATCAAATTATGGGCCATATACCTATGAACGCGAGTCACCCCATTTTGCATACATTTATCATATCAATATTTGTTAAGATTGGGGATGGCTTAGGCAATATGAATATAGCTGTCGCCTTGTTTTCGATTACGCAAATGCTGCTGATGTCGTGCATTTTTGCTTTTTCTGTTGTTTATGTGATGAAAAAGGGGATGCATAGGGTTTTTGTGATTGGATTATTGGCGTATTTCTCTCTGTTTCCTGTTCATGGGATGTACAGTATTACGATGTGGAAGGATGTTTTGTTCGGAGGCGTCATGTTGCTCTTTACCATTTGCTGTATAGAGATGCTCACCAATGCTGACGGGTTTTTAGGAAATAGGTGGTGCTTGGGACTTTTTGCTTTGGCAACGCTTGGTATTATGTTGATGAGGAATAATGGGTTTTATGTATTTCTGTTATGCTTTCCGTTTCTAATAATATTTCTTAAAGGCTACAGAAAGAGGTTAGGAGCAATATTCGTGGGGTGTCTCCTGTTTTATACTATGCTTATGGGTCCTTTCAGCGCTGCAATAAACATTGAAAAAGGAATGGGCAGAGAGGCGCTTTCTGTCCCGATGCAACAAATTGCGAGGGTCGCGAAATACCGGGGCGATGACTTAGCGGATGCTGATTGGGAGTCTATACGAAGGTTTTTTCCGGCTGGAGATACAGTCAAATACTATACAGAATCAGTGGATGCCGTAAAGGACTATTTGATTTATATATATATGACGATTCCTTCTGATAATATTGGCGAACATTATAATCCGAGACAATCGAATCCGGTGAAGGACCGTTTTGATGAAGATTATTATCAGGCGAATAAGGCCGAGTTTTTTACTGAATGGTTCAAGGTGTTTTTGCGTTTTCCAAAGGAATATATGGAGTCGTACTTAATGGGCAGCTATGGATATTGGTATCCTGACGCCAACTATTCGATAGTGCCTTATGGTGGATACTCGGACATTCCGGAGATAATGCAGACCAATCCTTTCCCCGGTCTAAGGGGATTCTTGGAGCGTTGTTTAGGCAATATGCAAAGTCTCCCCGTTTTTTCTGTGCTGTGTAGTATCGGATTTGTTTTTATGCTCTTGATTCTATCTGTTTTTGTAGCGTGCCTTAAGAAACAGTATCAATTGACCTTGGCGTTCCTGCCTGTGTTATGTTTGCTTCTAACGGCCACAGCGTCACCCGTTTATGCAGAATTCCGCTATGTTTATAGTCTGTTTACCTGTTTTCCAATTCTTTTGGCATTGGTGTTATGGTGTCCTTCCCATGCATCTGTTACAAAATTTGACAAAGATGATATAATTTTAGTACATTGTAAAAGCCCGGATCAAGGACAATGAGAATAAGAACAAGAGCGAGAGCAAGGCGAGTTGGCGAATGGCGTGAACAATGAATGAATACTGTGAAGAAAGAAAAGTTCGCAGCAAAATGATAAAAGACTGGTATGTTCAGCATAGGTTTTTTTGTCGTTATCTCATGATCAGCATTTTTGTCACACTTCTGGATGTCGGTGTTTCCAGAATAAGCGAAATGCTTGTGAGTATCATTGTCGCCAACTCTATTGGGATTCTTATTGGCTTTACAGTCCAGTATTTTCTGGCCTCGAGGCATGTCTACAACAATAAGGATATGGCCACCTTTATTAAGTTTTTATTAACATTTGTGTTTGGGTTTATATTGGCTAACGGTATTGTTTATGTCTGTAGAGTTTCTGTTTTTCAGGGATCTGAGGAATTCATAGCTTTTGCTATTAGCAAGGGATTTTCTATTGCAATCCCATTTTTCGCTATGTATTTTCTGAGAAAGTACTGGATTAAGACGAATAAGTCAATGGAGCTTTACTAAAGGAAAGGAATCTCTGCGACAAGGAGGGAATATAAAATGGATGTCTGCGTTTATCTGCCATGTTATAATGAAGAACTGAACATCACCAGTCTCATTGAGTCTTGGCGCAGCCACTCAGAGGCCCTGGCGGCTTTCGGATATGGTCTAAAGGTCTTTGCTGTTGATGATAGCAGCATAGACGCAACAAAACAAAGAATCGAGGCTATGGTTGATCTTTATGATGATATCTCTTTGATCGCTCATGAAAAGAATAAAGGATTGCATGGCGTTCTGAACACGGCGATAGCGCATTTCTTTGATTTGGGATGTCGGGAGAACTGTATGGTTCTGATGGATGGAGACAATACCCACGATCCCCGTTTTGTTTTTGATATGATCAGTCGGCTTGAGCAGGGTTATGATTGTGTTATTGCGTCAAGATATTGTGAGGGTTCCGATGTTGTTGGACTTGCTTATCATCGCAGATTTCTGAGCGAGATGGCGAGACATTATTGTCGGTTTATGTTACGCGTTCCCAATGTTCAGGATTACACTTGTGGATACAGAATTTATACTTTTGATATTATTGAGAGACTTGTTGGCAGGTTTGGGAGAGAGCCGATTAAAGAGAAAAGCTTTGCCTGTATGATGGAATTTCTCTATTATCTTCATTTGGTAGGAGCCAGATTTGGTGAAGTGAGTTTTGAGCTGCGGTATGATTATAAAAAAGGAGCCAGCAAGATGCGCGTGTTTAACACCATGGGCAAGAGTATAGTTGTTGCTTATCTGTTAAAAAAAAAGGAGGCAAAGGTTGATGCTGCAAACGATTAAGCCTTATGTAGCTCCTGTTGCGGTTTTCTTGATTATAACGTTTTTCCTTTCCCTGACAACGCATTTTGGCTTTTTGGCTGATGGTTCATATCGGCATGACGCGGGAATTTTTGCTTATATAGGCTATGCTATGGAGAATGGGAGAGCTCTTTACACAGAAGTGTGGGAAAACAAAGGCCCTCTCTTGTATTTAATCAATATGATAGGCGTCTCAATAAACTATTGGCATGGTATCTATTTTTTTGAGGTCATTGCGTTTTTTGTAACTCTGTTGTTTGCTTATAAGACAGCATTAGTCATTGTCAAGAATAACCGTTGGGTGGCTGTTTTTGCCGCGGCCTTTTCTATGCTTCTGTTAGCAGTGACTCTTCAGGGCGGGAATCTGAGTGAAGAATATGCGCTGCCGTTTATGTCTGTGGCCCTCTATTTTATTACAAAATTCTATTATAATCAGTGGGTTCTTAGAATATTTGAAGTGATTCTGGTTGGGGCGTGTTTCTCGGCGGTTTTTTTGTTGAGGGCCAATATATGCGCGTTTTTTCTGGCGATGATCCTTGTGACGGTTTTTGTCCTGATTAGGCAAAAGCAAGGAGCGGTGCTTCTAAGAACGACGGTTTTTGTGCTGGTCGGCATGGTGCTGTTTCTGCTGCCGGTCTTGATTTATCTGATCGCCAACAACTCGCTCGGAAAATGTATTGATGACGCGTATTTGAACATATTAGGCAGCTATTCTCAGCTTCCCATAATGAATGTGGTCGTAAATGTATTTGATATGATTGAGACAACGGCTGAAACAGGAACTGCGTTTGTTGCCGTCGTTTTCATTATAGCTTATTTGGTTTGTTTGTGGAAAAAGGCCATCTTTGATCAACGTCTGAAATATATGTTGGGCATAGCCTTTTTGGGTTTGTTCCTTAATCTTTTGGCTAATTCACTGTCCGGTGTCAATCAGATGCACTATTTTATGACTTTTATTCCAATTATGGTTATACCGGCGGCATGGATATTTCACGCTGTTTATCTCTTTGTTGAGAAAAATACGCAAGAACACTTAGCAGGCCTTCTGACAACAGGCGCTGTCATCTTGTTTCTTTCTTTCAATGGTTTGTTCATCATGAGTCATGATGTTTTCGAAAATGTGAAAAACCCCTTTGCGATTGAACCCAAACCCGCCGCCGCTTATATTCTAAATAATTCTCAGCCTGACGATTTGGTTCAGGTCATCGGCGGGGATGTAACTCTCAATTATCAAACCAAACGCCTAACAGCATCGCGCCATGTTCACTTCGCTGCCGGGTTGTTTTCTCAAGAATCTGTGGAAGTATTTGCTAACGAAATCGCTGAAGATATTAAGGACAACATCCCAAAGCTCGTTTTGTTTGGTTCTGATTCTGATTATAAAAGATTCAAGGAAGCGGCGACATTCACTGATATTGAAGAGTTTCTTCAGAGTTATTATGAGCAACAAGCAGTGGAATTTGATTTTATTGTTTATAAAAAAACATAGCCTGTACAGGCGCGGCTATTGAGGGCGGCTAAAAAGTTTCCCCGGGGAACACCACACGGATGGTTGTGCCCTTGTTGGGAGCGCTGTCAACATGGAATCTGGGTGTTTAGGGCGCCGGTTATACGTTTGGTGAGAGCATGGCCGCTGCCGCTTCTGGATTTGTTGCGATACGTTTGTAAACGGTCAATAGTTTTGAGCCAAAAATGACCATTAAAATTGAGCCACTATTTCCCCTAACGGATATTCCGCACCATTTTTCAGCGGTCAAGGTGTTAAGTGGTCAACGGTCTGGGTGTCAAATCAGAACGTAATATCCGACATATGGAGAAATCCTCCCCTAAGGTTTTCGCAAAAAAGTAAAATTCCGTCTGATTTTAAGACGCGGTATATTTCGTCAAAGGCTTTGTTAATGTTATCAAAGTTCTTATTAGCACCGACACTACCCATGACGGATTTAAAAGCGACTATGTCAAAAGTGTTGTCAGGATAATCAATGCTGGCGCAATCAACGCATTCGTAACGAATTAATTCGCAGACGTTATACTTTTTGTGGAGGATTTTGGCCTGCTCAGTTGGTCCCTTTAAATCAGAACAAACACAGTTCAGCCCTTTTAAAGCAAAAAATAAGGAAGTGCCGCCGTTACGAGCACCTAAATCCAAAACAATTTTCTTATTGGGATTCTCAATTAGCCGGTCAATTGTAGCGTTCCAGTACTGGTACCTTTACTCCATGTATGAATATCCCATTCAACGATGTCCGCCAGCAAATTTTTTTCAAAATGAATAGTCTTATCCTCCGTAGTTATTATTCACTCGATATTGTATATGGGATTATATAACTTGTCAAGAATAATATGGAAATATATCCATTAAGCAGTTGCCTTATCTACTGTGATAGTATAAAATAAAGCGGTATCTTTTGGGAACAAACGAATTGGTGATTCGACAATGGGAGACGTTGGGTTATGGGACATTATTATGTAGCTATATACATAACTCCAAGCCGCTGCCGCCTTTGGATTTGTTGCGGGAGGTGTCAACCATATAAAAGGGGTCCGTGACAAAGGCGACTTCCTGATCCTGATCCCTGTTTTATCCGAGATCAGGATAAAACCTCAGCCCGGCTCAGAAAGCGCCGGTCGCAATCCTCCAAAGTCTGCCGGTCAGCCGTCACAACATAAAGATACAAGGTAACGCCGTGATCATCCAGATAGCGCATATAGACGCGGCCATAGAGCGTCAAAAGAGGAAAATCCTCTCCGTCCCCCTCGGGAGGAATCCCTAACTGCAAATACCCCCACTGGTTTTGTTGGTAGGAATGCCAGAACCCCCTACCCGCAAAAACGCAATCCATCCTAATCCACCCTGAAAGGCCGGCGAAGGTGACATTCTTCTCCGCGGCATAGTCGCCGCTCAAAAAATCATTCACAGTGACCCTGTTCGTACAACCCAAAGACCGCAACACAAGATCGCTTAGGTCGTAGGACGTAATCAAAGCCAGCATCCGCGGGTCAGCTTCCCCCTCCGCCGTAAATCCAAAAGGCCCTTGGGGATCCTTAACAATATAGGCCCCATAACAAGCGGAATAATAAGGTGAATTGGGATCCAGTGCCGACGAAAAAGAGTTTCCCCAAGCAAAGGCGCCAAAATTATACAGGATTGTCAAGTCAACCTCATGGCCCATATACGCGGCGAAATTCTCGCCCGGCCGAAACACGGATACCTGAGGCGACCAGTCTGTCTCTGGGGTAGACCGTCCGTTCGGAAGGCGTACGCAAAGCTTATCTTTCTGTCGGATCGCGCTCACAGAATCGGCAATGTTAGCCGCTTTCAGCACAACATAGCTGCGCCCATGAAAATAATAAGGAGTCTGTCTGAAAATCGCAAAAGCAAGGGTCAAGAGGAGCAAAGCGGCAGCGAGAACAAGCAGGCGGCGGCCCCATTTGCCCAGCTTCATAAGCACTCACCTCGTAACAGAATAAGGAACAAGAGTATCGTGATATGGACATTATAGGAAAATTCGCCGGTAAAAGCAAAGCGGACTTCCTGAACGGGTGCATATTTAAAAAGTGCATGAACTGACGATAAGGATAAGCAGAGCTTTCTGCCGCGGTGTTTTCCCGCAACTCAATGGTGAGTTGGAGGCAGATACCGCGCTGGCCAGTAACAGTGCCACGTCAGGGGTTGGGGAGCGGCAGACTCCAAAAGCCCGCGTATTTTTTTCGCCTTTCGGGGGCTGCGTCGGGCGGTGAGGC
>Ga0082212_10000818_pt1 | contig 45503 bp, 32 predicted proteins | sample TergutNt197P3_FD_71548 | JGI IMG/M metagenome (GOLD analysis project Ga0082212, IMG submission 71548) | Neocapritermes taracua P3 segment gut microbial communities from Petit-Saut dam, French Guiana - Nt197 P3 | ecosystem: Host-associated > Arthropoda: Insects > Digestive system > Gut ... | reverse complement strand
ATAAATGACGGGCAGGTTCCCCTGGCGGCATATCCGGACGGCGCGGCGCGGGTGTTCACCGACGGCAGCCAGACCGTCACGCTGTGGGACGACGGATCATTCAGCGCAGTCCTCGCCGGCGGGAAGAAGGAAGGCGTTTACGCCGAGGAAGCGGAAAACGGTCCGGCAGAAGGCAAAACGATCACGTTTACGTCGGAGGGGACAACCGCAGACGGCGCGATCGAGGGGGATATCTTGACGCTTCCCGAAGAATGGGACGGCGGCGCCGGAACGAAGCTGAGGCGAGGGTGCGCCAGTTAGGCGCGTGTAATATAGCAAGGGACGAGCTTATCGACAATAACGCCGCAGGGACGTATCAGGCGGGCGAATATCAGGCCTTCGTGGAAACGAAAGGCAACGACCAGATCCGCGCCTGCAACATCGTGGAGTAAAGCAATCAATCACACCAATATTATTGTTAGATGAAGCAACGATATCGAAATGCGGGTCATCCGCTGATATAGACAAGAATCTTGATTTGTTTGCAAAAGTGACATATAGTAATAATGGAGAATGCAACGAAGCGTCCCATGCGCATGCTTGAAGTTTGAATCTCCTCATCCGCTTTGGAAAATCAGCAAGAGCTTGTATAAAGGAAAGATCCATATGCGAATCACGAAAACATTACACGAATTAGAATTGCCGGAGAAACATAGCAATTTTATACGTGTGTGTTTCGGAAAGCTTTTCGAGTTGAGTTATGTCGATAGAATCATTCTATTCGGCAGCTGTGCTAAAGGGCAGGCAAACGATAACAGTGATATCGATTTCCTTATTGTAACGAAAACCGGTTTAGCAGACGATAGCGAAGAAATGTATCGGCTGCTTTATCAATCTACCGAGGATATCCCATTATCAGATTATGTTTGCTGCGACATTCTGACTGCAACAATAAAGGATTTTGAACAGGAAGCGACGCCGTTGATCAGAAGTGTGCGGAGAGAAGGTGTTGAATTAAGTGGGCTATTATGATGACGCGCTGGAATGGTATGGGACGGCAACTGATCTTAAGAATTGCAATAGGTTCCGCGCTTCGGTCTATATGTCTTGTTTGGCTGTGGAATGCTTTTTAAAAGCGAAAGTTGAAATGATCGATCCAGATGACGCCAGGCTCGGCGAACATGATTCCATTTATTTATATAGAGTACTTAAGGCAAAATATGATTCAAAAACAGATTTATCTAAAGAAATATCGCTTTGCCGTAAATATCATAGCGAGGCGAGATATTCAAATACGATCAAACCTGAAGTATACGACAAAGAATTTGCGGATAAGCTTATCGAAATTATGGATATGGTGAAAAAGTTTGTTGATGAAGAATGTGCCGCAACCCTGGACGATTTAGCGAATAAGTTCAAGAAACAGTGATATTGGGCAGAAGGCCGTCCTCATCTACAACTACAGGTCTGGAGTTTGAATCTCCTCATCCGCTTTGGAAAATCAGCATAGTGCACACAGAGCAGAGAAGCCCGCAGCGACGCGGGCTTCCCGCACGACAAGGAAGGATTCACGGAGTTCTAGTTCAGCGCTTTATAAATAGCTTCCTGGATCACCTTGCTGGATGACGTCGCGCCGGAGACCGCATCCACATCGATCCGCTGCTCCCTGATGATTTCGTCAGGGAGTGATTCGGCCGCGGCGCCCCGGCCGTTTTTATGTTCCAGTAGCTCGATCTCCGTTATCCTATGGTTTTTCACTACGACTCTGACGCGCGCGCCGACTAAGCCCGTGTCGCAGTCGCCGAAATACTCCCCATCGCCAACAGCCGCCAGATCGACATTTTGAACCCGTATAGCCGCAACGTCGTGAGGGTTTTTTAATCCGCCAACATAAGGTCATCGGACATCTTGCGATAATTCGTTGCAAAAAAATGTAAATCATTATATGATATCAACGAGAAGGTGATCGAATGGACAGTATCAGGAGCGTGCTTGACCATACACAGAGTGGTGGCAATTTTCATCTGCTGCTGGGGGATTTTTTAGATGAATTCTACAAAGCCGATAGCAAAACGATGCAGGGCATGATCACTGACCCACCCTCCGGCTTTGGGCAGAAATGTGAGCGGGAGCTGCTCTCTTTCGCCGCCGCCACAGCGCATAAGCTCGCCAATGATTACAGGCTGGACGTTCCGGCTTGGGTATTTGACAGGAAGTATTATATGAGCGACCGCCCTTATTTTGGCTGCGATGCAAAAGGCGATCTCCGGTTGTTATTCATGTATAAATCCCCGGCAGAGTTCAAGCACCGCAACCTGTTTGTCGATGAGCACGTCTTAAGCCGTATATAGGGGGAACTTTATGCTTACAAGGGAAATTATCATGCACGCCCTTAAGCGGTTGGGCGAGGGACTGGCAAGGGAAGGGGCAAGCGGCGAAGTATTATTGACTGGCGGCGCAGCCATGTGCCTGGTCCATTCGGCGCGCGATATGACAAAGGATATCGACGCCCTATATGAGCCGAAGAATGAAATAAACCGGTTAGTCAAGATAATCGCGGCGCAGGAAGGGCTGCCGGAGGATTGGCTGAACGATGGCGTTAAGGGCTTCATCACCGAAGGCGCCCCCGTTGACGATTTTTTATCGCTCGACGGGTTGAAGATCACGGTAGTTACGCCTGAATACCTCTTATCAATGAAGCTCATGTCCGCGCGCTACGGCGAAACGGATGCGGAGGATATCCGTTTTTTAATGGGTAAACTACAGATAAAGACGGTGGACGACGCATATGACATCCTTAACCGTTTTTACCCGGCAAGCCGGATTCTCCCTAAGACCATGTATGTGATTCAAGAATATATTGATAGGTTGCCGGATAATGGGCAGGGGCACGGAACTGGTGGCGCATAATACTTAAGGCTTAACATATATCAGGCTCTTTTTCCGCAATGCAAATAATACAACAGCCGCCACGATTGCCAATCGCGGCGTTTTTTAGTTTGTAACCGGGACGCAGAGGGCAATAGCTGAGGATTCCTTTATGAATACCATTACTAAACATTTGGCTGATATGATATAATAATGTGAATTATTATACAATGATTCAATTTAATGGTTAATTGATAAAGGCACGGAAAGCTGACAATAATATACGGAGAGGGCTTGAATATTGATGAATAAGCAAATAAAGCAAACTGAAAAAACGGATGGCTGGATCGCCCGTCAATTCAAAGCCCACACGGTCAGGTCGGTCGCTGTCACGGTTTCCGCGGTAGCGCTGATCACGGCAGGCGCTTTATGGCTGGGCGGCGCCTTTTCGCAGGCGCCCACATTCGCCAATTTGCCGGATCGCCCCTATATCCTCGCGGAGGAGTATCCGGCCCATCCGAAGACGCTGGACGAACTCCTGCTCAGTATCCAGCCGGACGCGGAAGATTTCCTGCGAAGCCCGGCTATTGCCAGGGAGATCATGGAAGCGGCCGAGTTGACGGATATCGTCAACTCGCGGTTCGCGCTGAATAATCTCCGCATATTGCAAGCCCAGATAAGAGAGCTGCTTGCTGAGCCGGCGGACGCTTACTATCTGCCCGGTTTATCCGACATGGAAGAAGAAGAACAGGCCGCTTTACAGGCGCTTATGGATGCGCTTAGCATAGCTGAGGAGCCGGAGGAGCAGGCGGAAGGGCAGGAGGAAGGCCAGATTGAGGCGCAAAACGAGGAAATGGCGCCGGAGGAAACCGCCGCTCGGGAGGGGCAAACAACCGGACAGACAAAGCTGGCGTCCATGCAGACGACGGGGCAGCCTGAAGAGCAACCGGAGCAGCCGAAACAGCCGGAACAGCTTTCGCCATATACCGTCCCCGCAGACCGGGCTATATATGATCCGGCAGTCGGGCAGGGGGAGTATAGCTTTGCGTCCTATTCGCCTATGCAGGCGGAACCGGCGAATCAACCCGCCGCGTACAGCCTCAGCCCCGGGGCGCCTTCGACGCAGTCGGGCGCGGCCGGGAGCGTGACCGCGACCTCCGGCAACGCGCCGCAGAGCAAGGCTGCCGCCGTCCTCTCAGCCGACAGGGACTCGCTTGCGCGGCTATATGAGCATATCACTTCGCTGCTGGAGCCGCAGATCCTGGATGAACCAATCCCGGTAGAGGCTTCCCTCACGGTACACGGCATATGGGAAAACGGCGAGACCCTGATCCACCTGACCCCCGTGGACGGCTGGATGCCGGACGAAGGCTACACGATATACCGCGCGGTGGCCGTTGGCTCGGGCGACTACGGGCCGCCCGAGCCGATCGCGGAGGGGGTGGCGTCCCCGGCAAAGATTCTCAGCGGGGAAATCGTCTGCGAAATCCCGACCGTCGATGAAAACGGCGTCCAGAGGATGGAAAACGTCAAGGAGGCTTTCGCCGCCGCCGAGCTGTCGCTCGCAAAGCAAACTGCCCTGGGCATGGACGAAGCCGCGTTCAGGCAGAAAATCTACGCCACCCATCAAAGCAAGGCGCCGTCGGTCGCGGATATAGATGGCTCGTCAGATGATTTCGATCAGATGAGGCTCCTGGATTTCACCATATCCGCAGACAATATGCCCGAAGCCGACCGTACCCTCAACAACACCGTCAACGTGATGACGAAGGCAGCCGGGCTTATGGAGGGTCGGTTCAGGGTCAAGCAGGAAAGTCCGGGGAATAAAGTGAGAAACCTGGCGGCCCTGCTTTCCGAAGCAAACGGTGAGGAAAAATATAATATCGCGGCCGAGCTTTTAGAGGCAAGGGAGGCCATAACGATGCTGAGCGTAGCGGACGAAGGCTTCGCCGAAGCGGCGGGATTCTTCTTTCGCGACGACCTCTCCGCACTGGACAGCGCGGGAGACGTCTATTACTTACAATACACCGTGGAAGGCGGCGGCCTCAGCGCGAGCTTTACGGTCATGGCCGGCGTCGAAACAGGCCTTACGCCGCCGACCGGGCTTGACGGTTACGGCGTCGACGGCAGAGTGCCTATCCGCTGGGAGCTGGCGCCCGAGAAGGGCGGAGAAAGAAAGACTATCGTCGGCTATAACGTCGAACGCAAGTTGGACGGGGAAAGCGCCTTCACCCAGATCAACGACGTACCGGTGGGCGTCCCCTATATGCTGGACGATTCCAACGTGTATTTCGGCCCGGTGACGTTCTTCATCGACGAAGTGGCATGCGGGCGCAGGGCGGAGTACCGCGTACGCTCCATCGATATCTTCGGCCGGATGAGCACTTACTCCGACGTCCTGACGATAGATGTCAAGCAATTCACGCCTCCCGCCGCGCCGGCCATCGCGGAACTCGTATCCTCGGCTAAGCTGCGCGGGATGGAAGAGCAGTACGCAAAAGACACAGCGGCGAAGGCGCAGGACCCCTCGGCGCCGGATCCCGTTCCCGCCCCGCAGGTTTCCGCGGGCGTCGGGGCTTCCCTCGCGCAAAACGCCAATCGCGACGGCATTGTCGTGCCTATATTCAACAACATTTCCGATATCGCCGGAGATACGGTCCGCATCAGGATATACCGGGCGGTTGCGATAGGCGCGGGAGGCTTCGGCAAGGCGGAGGAACTGGTTGACATTATCTATGACGGCCCCGCCGGCGAGGATATCGCGGACGCCGCGCAAGACAAAGCCGGCGCCAGGGACATTTCGTCTGCCAAATACGTTGTCAATCAAAACGTTTATCCGGTAAAGCAGAGAGATACTTTCCTGTCGCGGCTCGGACTGGGTTCCCGTCCGGCTAATCAGCTGACCCTGGAAAAATTCGTACCCGAAGAACCTCATCTGCTCTACTTCGACGGGGCTGTGGAGAAAGGCAATACTTATAAGTACTGGGCCTCGGCCTGGGATTCTACCAATAATGAAAGCATATGGTCCCAGGCGGCGATCATCAGTATCCCCTCAGACGACGAACCCCTCGCGCCGGGCGGCCTGGCGATACAAATGCTCGTCAGGGACCTGCCGGATATGTCTTTCAATCCTCCGGGGATCGTGGATGAAGGGCTGATCACGGTAAATAAATACTTCGATTCGCAGAAAGCCGCTATTCCCAAGCGGCTCTACGGCGCCGACGTGGACAGCGGCGTAAACGGAATTGTGCAGAGAGCCGATAAAAAATCAGTGGGGATAGGGCGATTCGTCTCTGACGATCCGGAACCGGCCCTTCCCGGGGAAATCAGTCTCGAGTTCGACAATCTTCCGGAAGAAAAGTACATCCATATGATCGCGGGAGTGCGGGGGGAGGACCTGGTCAACGGCAGCGCCTATGTCCGCTGGCCCGCTTACAGCGGCGACGGGCTGAAAGGCTACGTCATCTACAGGCCCGTAGGGCGCAGCTTCTCGATAAACGAACTGGAGCAGCTTCAGATGATGAACCGGAGCGAGCTGCTCCAACTGTGCGGGTGGGAGAAAGACAGCAAGACGTTTTCCCAAAATCAGGCCCTTGTGACCGGAGGGCTGGACGGCGCCCCCGACAGCCTGAATATTTTCCTCGTCTGCCTGCATCCGGGGCAGACCGGCAGGGCGTCCTTGTTCAACGATATGAAGGTGAGCGCGGTTTCTTCCGCCGTTTTGCGGGGACTAAGCATTAACGCCGGGATGCAGTTAAGCAGCAATATACCCAATTACGCAAACGCGTCAGTTAAAGACGCTTTGGATGCGTTGAATACGAAAAAAGAGGACGAAAGCGAGACGATCCACGCCGGCTTCGTGCGGCTCGCCTGGGAAGCCCCCGCCGACCCTCAGGTCAAATACTACCGGGTGTACCGCAGCGAAGTGAAAAATTTAAGTACGCCCGCCCCCGCGGACGAAAAGGATTGGACCCTGGTAGGGGACTATGTCAAACAGCCGCTATACAGCGACCCCGTGGAGCAAACCATCGCCCATTACTACTACTACAAAGTGAAGTCGGTATCCGCCTGGGGTGTCGAATCGCCCGCGGGGCCGGCGCAGGGCTTCCGCGTACCGTCCACCAAGCCCCCCCAGACGCCCAATCTGCAGATCCCCCTTTCCACCAAAGACGGGGTCCGGGTCCATTTCGCGCCTGTTCCCGACTGTGTAGAGTATGTGCTCTACCGTTTAGAGCTGCCCAGCCCGACCCAGGAAGATTTCGTTGATCTCTATGAATTTGATCCGTACAACAGAGCCATCATCGAACTGTTTAAGCCTTCCTATTCCGTAAATGGTGATTTGCAGAAGGTGATCGACAGCTTTATGGACTCGTTGGGCCAGCATGTGACTAATCCCGGCGGCGGCGGCTCGGGCTTCGGATTTGACTTCGTGAATCCGATGGTGGAGCAGTTCGACGCCAATCTGTTCAACAGCAATCAGTTCAATAGTAATCAGTTCAATGCGAATCAGTTGGGCAGCCAAATGAATAGGCAGATAAGTATGACCTCCCCCGACGCGGTCTATACCTTGGCAAGCCAGATCCGGCCGGGCACAGGCGCGTCCGGACAGTCCGGGGACGGCGATGAAGCCGGCGTGATCGATCCCATCGGCAAATTCAAGACCATCGTCCAGGCGGATCAGGAGGAACTCCGCCAAAATATCATCGACGCCGGCGCCGAGGCTAACCTTTCCCTTTACGCCGCAATCATGGACAAATACGGCGAGCTTGCCCTGGCGGACTACGGCGATTTAAGCGTGGAAAGCAGGCGGCGGCTGAACGACCGCTGGGAAGAGATCGACTGGATTTCCGCCCTGGACGAAGACGGGGAACCGTTGACCATGTTGATGAACGAATCCACCGGTATGTTTGAACCCTTATCCATCGTGGATACAAGCGCGAAATACGGCGTTTACTATCTGTATACGGTCATGGCGTGGAGCGAGGATCTCGCCTCCCAGCGTTCCGAGCCGGTGTTGGCGACGCCCCGTAGGAAAGGCCCCTTCGAGCCGATCAAAGGCGTCAAGGCGGAATTCAGAAATTTCATCGACCTCCACGGCCAATTTACTCATTCGGGGATCGAAGTGCAGTGGCTCAACCCGCACATGGAAAACCTGAGCGCGATAGAGTGCGCAAGAGACACGGTAGGCTATGTCGTCTACCGGGCCGATCAAGAGGAAGGCCCGTACTATCAGGCGAGCCCGCTTGTATTCGGCCGTTCCTGGACCGACTTGACCGCCGATCCTCACGCCAATAACTGGTATAACGTCAAAGTATTGGATACCGGAGGCTATTTCTCAGAGTTTGACGCTCCGGCCAAATCAACCTTGTCTTATACGACGATGATGAATACGATCATACCGGAAGGCGCCTTCGATTTCCAACCGGAGGAGGAACCGCCGGAAGAGGAGCCGGCGGAGGAACTGCCGGTGGAGGCGCCTGCGGCGCCGGAAATCGCGTTCAGGGAGACGCGGTACGCGACGCAGCAGGGGGCGGCCCTTACGGCGCCCTATACGCTGACTGGCGCGGAGCCCATCACGGTCACGGTGGAAGCCAGGGGCGCTACGGGCGGCCCCGCCGCCGGCTTCACCGTAGACGCGGCCAACCGGGCGGTGATCGCGGGCGAAAGGGTGCTGGTCGGCACATATACCGTGACGGCTACGGCGGTGAACGCAGCCGGACGGGATACAGCGACCTTCACCCTCGAGGTGACGGCAGCGGCGGCGCCACCGGTGATCACGTTCAGAGAAGCGCGCTACACGACGCAGCAGGGGGCGGCCCTTACGGCGCCCTATACGCTGACGGGCACGGAGCCCATCACGGTCACGGTGGAAGCCGACGGCCCCGACGGCAGGCCTTATGGCTCTTACTTCTCCGTCGATATGGGCGCCCGGACGGTCAGCGCCTCAGGAGGGCTCCCGGCCGGCGTCTATGCGGTGACGGTCACGGCCATGAACGCCGCCGGTCAAGACACGGCGACTTTCAGCCTTGAAGTCCGCGCCCCAGGGGAAGCCCCCACGATATCCGTTCCGTCAAATCAAAACTTCTCAGTTGCCGTGGGGTCGGATCACAGGGCCTCGTATATCCTGACGGGTACGGAGCCCATCACGGTCACGGTGGAAGCCGACGGCCCCGACGGCAGGCATTATGGCTCTTACTTCTCCGTCGATATGGGCGCCCGGACGGTCAGCGCCTCAGGCGGGCTCCCGGCCGGCGTCTATGCGGTGACGATCACGGCGACAAACGCCCAGGGGAAAGACGCCGACTACTATAAACTGCAGGTGGAGGCTCCGGCCCTGGAGCCGCCGAAGATCACGACGAGCAGATACATCAACAGCATGACCCGGGGCGAGACCTATACGATGCAGTTCAGCGCTACGGGCAGCGAGCCCCTGACCTGGACGTTGGAGCCTGTCCGCGCTGTGACCCATGTCGCGGAAGTCCCCGCCGAGGCGAATATCGATCCCCGTACGGGCGTGCTTACCATCGACGGCTCCATCGAGGCAGGCAACTATAGCTTCGTCGTCCGGGTAAGAAACGACGTCGGTACCGATACCTTTGATTTCTCGATATCGGTACAGCGCAGCAGTCTCGGCATAGAGCCGGGCCCGGGTAATCCAGGCCCCTTCCGGCCATCCCTTTCATCTTACGCCCTGTACCGGCCGGGATCCGACCTTAACCTGACGCTGGCATCCTCATCCATGCCGCAGATGCAGGCAGCCCCGCCGTCGTCGGGCGTAGAACTAACGAACGTCGTACGCTACCAGAAAGATACGGTACTGTGCGGACTTTTCACGCTGAAAGACGTCGACGTAACCCAGCCTGCGATAGTAACCCAGGGCTCGGGCTCGGACGTCGGTTATGCGGGGGCAGCCAAACTTGACGCGGGATGCGGCGAGCTGATCCCGGTCAGGATCGTGAACGCAACTTTCGATGAAGTAAAAATGACGACCGGTACGGTTTATCTATCGCAGCCATACCGGATCGAGGGAATCAAGCTAACCCTTGTCAGTCTGGACCTATCGCCGGCCGCAAACAAAGCGGCGGTCAGCGGATATATGCAAAGCGCCGTCCCGGGGCGAAACCTGATGGGCAATATCGGTGTGCTGGAGTTCAGCGGCGCGGCCATTTCCCCCGGGAAGATCAGGATTGCGGAAAACCTGCCCGCCATCCGTTACGCGCAATTCACTTTCATCCCGGACAGCCTGACTGTCAATTTAAATCCCGCACCGGACGTCTCCTATCCGGACAAGAAATGCCTGTTCGAGCTGGGCGGCGGGAGCGGCTTCATGAAGTCGCATCTGGAAACGCTGGACAATACCGATATTGAGTTCGCCATGCACAGTGATTTCCGAATTGACCAGCAGGGTGAAATCATCTATGGCGGGATCTATGTCAACGAGAACCAATCCTTCCAACTGCTCGTGCCCGGCGGCGCTCTGCTGCGCATCTACTCCGGCTCCAGCCTTGCCTTTCAAAATGGCGAACCGCTGGGCGCGCTGCAGGGCAAGATGATCCTGCCTTTTGAAGAATGGACGACGGACATCGACCAGCGGCCCGTCGTGCCCGGCGAATACGCCAACGACCATCCCGCCGAAAACGATATCGATAAACTGTTTCAATACGCAAACGAAATACTTGCCCTGGGGGAAACCGGGGATATCAGCCCGGCGCTCGCCCAGAAAATGGCAGAAGGGCTGATCACCTTCGGTATGCAGGTACAGCAGAACGGCCTGCTCATCTGCCCCAGCGACCCCGATCTGCAGGACCGGTGCGCCTCGGTGGCTATAGACATGACCGAATGGCGCGGCGGGGGAATCCTGGCAGAAAACGCCGTTTTGACGCCGGTGAACGTCGTGGAGCGCAGCCTGGGCCAGGAGGAGCGCGACGGCGATGTCGTCGAGCTGCAGCGCAAGCAGAACATCAAACTGGAGCCCGCCAGGGTGAATCTTGACCTTGACCGGGAGCGCTCCTTCGCGGCCAGGCAGGGGACGAAGACGCCCAACGAATGCGGGGAAGACTTCTGGGTAGGGCTGGTCCTTATCGCGGACCGCAACAACTATGCAGGTAAGCTCTCCCTGCCGCCCGGATTCGTCCAGACAAAAAGCGGCGGAGCCATCGAGTTCTTCCTCTCGGAGGGGGAGATGATCTACGACCTGAACGGCTTCAACTACCAGACTTACATGTTTGCGGTCGAGGAAGAGGGCGTGCCGGGGAAATTCGGCTCTGAGCTGGGCGGCTTCCCGGACGTGTGGATACACGACTGCATGCTGGATCTGTACGCCAACCGGGTGAACATCGAAATCAACGCTACCGTCGCGCTCCAGGTATTGAATATGGTTGAAGTAGGCGCCAAGCTGTACAACGACGCCCTCACCAACCGCTGGCTGTGTTCAGTAGCGCCCACCGTGTTTGAAAAAGATACCTTTATCGTAGGCTATGATTTAGAGGTAGACGGGGGCTGGTTCAAATACGACGGCGCGCATTTGAACGGCAGGATGATCCTGCCGGGGCGAAACAGTCGCGCCGATGTGGAGACGGACGACCCCCTGGTCTTTACCGATTTAATCATCCCGAACAGCAGGGATCGGTATCATCCTGCCGATCCGGATTACCGGGAAAAATACGGCAGCGCCAGCCTGAATGTGCCGGCTGTAGTGAACTTCAATGATTTTGATATAACGATTCGCGAGATTCATCTGGAGTATATTTTTCAGGTTGACGCCGAGGCGGTATTTGGGCGGAACCGCCTTACCCTGTCCGGTTCGACGCTGCTGGGGGATATCATCCCGCTTCTGTCGGTAAATAGCGATCATATCGTCGTCGAGTCGGCGCATATCGGGAGAACAAATACGTACATGGAAGGGCATATCCTTGCCCCGCCGAAAGTCGCCTACGACCTGTGCGTAGCCGCTCTTGAGAACTCCTTCGACGAAAGCCTGGGTCTCTCCGGGCAGCTGGTACCGAAATACAATGATTATCAGGGCGGCAACGACGACGGCTACGTCGAGTATTTCTCCACGGAAGATGAAGACGCCTTTTACTTCGACTTCCTCGATTCCTTAATGAGCACGCTGCCTCTGGAGATAACCGCCCGTTTCGGTAAGGACAAAATACACGGCCGGGATTTCTTCGCTGTCGGATTTCAAGTGAAAGCCCCCATCCCGCTGGGGCCGGGCGTGATCAGGGAAGCGAGCGGGATTGTGACCTGCAACATGGTCGTCGAGCGGGACAAGAAACATCAGGACCGCTTCGAATTCAGCAATGTCAGCAATATGAAAGAGTTCATCACGGATATGGAGATCAACAAAACCAACGAGACGAGCTTTGCGGCTGGCCTCCGGGGCATGCTGGTGGTCGCCGAGGTCATCGTCGTTGACAATCTGTACTTCGGCTTCACCAACGGCCCCATCGTGGAGGCCGGCGGGGATCTGTATATCGCCCTGAGCCTCGACGCCATCTTCGGCGATTCCGTCATCATCGACGACAATAAGGACAGAAAAGATCAGGAGCTGGAAGGCTGCGTCAGCATCGGCGACGTGGTCCTCAGATACCACCACCCCAACCGCCATTTCTCCTGCAATCTGGCCCTTGTCATGGATATCGTCGGGATCGACGTCACGGGCAACTTAGGCTTTGAGGCCACCCCCAGCTTCTTCCGCATCTACGTCGGTTATCCCGATGCCATCACCGCCAACTTCAAGATAGACGCGGGCATAGCGGCGGTGAAAGTAAAGGTGGAGTTCGGCCAGGAGTTCAAGGTAGGCGAAGAAGGAGTATACGCCAAAGTTAAGCAGCGCTTTGACGCGGATACGAAAGTCGATCTGGGCGTCATCTACGTCAAAGTCGACGCCTACGTCGGCGGCGAAGGCAAGCTCACCTTCCTGCCCTCGCCCGGGCTCGAGCTCGAGGTCTGCCTTGGCGGCACCATCGTGGGCGGCATACGATTCTTCGGCACCCATGACGTCATCCGCCTATCCCTTGACGCCGAGGGCAGGATGGCGATCATCCCGTTGAAAAAAGTGTGGCACCTCGACGCGCAATGCACCGTAGGCTACGGCATCGATCTGGGCATCGTGGGCTCCATCAGCGGGTCGGAAACCGTACACATCGACATCACGCTTTAGCGCGCGATATTGCGCCCGTCAATCCATTGTGGATAGTGCGGAGAAGCGGCTATTGTGATATGCTGTATCCGTTGGAAATGATTCATATATAAACAAAGGAGCGGTGCGCGCCGCTTCTACTTCCGCAATCCCCGTCGCTTTAGCCGGAGAGGATAAGCTGATTGTGTTCAGCAATCACTAATTAAATTATCTAAAATGATAAATGTTCGCGAAGTTGATTTTTATTTAAAGCAGTTCGCCGTATCGTCGTACAAAAATCGCTTTGAATAATGTCACCAGCAGCATGTACAATACGACGGTGATGGCAAGCCAGGCGAAGTACGCGGGCGGCAGGGCGGCAAGCCCTATCGCTTCGCCAAAAGCCGTGAAGGGGATGCAGGTCAATACGGCGATGCCGGAGAATGTCAGCAGAACGACGGGTAGCGAAGCGCGGCTTTGGATGAAAGGCACCTTAGGCGTGCGGATCATGTGGATGACCAGGGTCTGGCTCCACATGGACTCCACGAACCAGCCCGCCTGAAACAAAGCGATGAAGTATGTCTGTAGCGCCGGATCCGTGATTTGCCGGAACATCAGTCCGCCGCACATGGCGGGGCAAATGATGAAGAACATCAGCGCGTAAGTCGTGACGTCAAACACGGAACTCGTCGGCCCGATCCAGCCCATAAACTTGCCGATGCTCGACGCGTCCCATTTACGCGGAACCGCAAGGAAATCCTCGTCTACGTTATCCCAGGGAATGGCGATGCAGGATATGTCGTAGATCAGATTCAGCAGGAGTATGTGGATCGGCAGCATAGGCAGGAAGGGCAGGAAAGCGCTTGCCGCGAGGACGGAAAACATGTTGCCGAAATTTGAACTCGCCGTCATCTTGATGTATTTGATGATATTGGCGTAAATTTTCCTGCCCTCGATCATGCCGTTCTTCAGCACCATCAGGTCTTTTTCCGTGAGGATCATCTTCGCGGACTCTTTTGCGATGTCTACGGCGGTATCTACGGATATGCCCACATCGGCCGCCCGCATAGCCGCCGAGTCGTTGATACCGTCGCCCATATATCCTACCGTATGTCCGTTTTGGCGGAGGGCGGTCACGACCCGAGCTTTCTGCTGCGGCGACAGTTTGGCGAATACATCCGTGTCCTCGACGGCGGCTGAGAGCTGTCCCTCATCCATGGACTCAAGTTCTTCGCCAAGCAGTATCCTGGCGGCGGACAAGCCGACTTGTTTGCATACGCTTTTTGTCACAGCGTCGTTGTCACCCGTCAGTACTTTTACGTTTACGCCATACTCGTGAAAGGACGCGATGGCGGCGGCTGCGCTTGCTTTCGGCGGGTCGAGGAAGGCGAGGAAACCGATGAGTACCATATCGCTCTCATCCGCGACGGAGAAGGCGCCTATCGGCGAAGGGTTCGTCTTCTGCGCCACGCCGAGCACGCGCAAGCCGTCGTCGTTGTAAGTATTACATCTGTCCAATATCTCCTTCCGTAACGCTTCCGTCATGGGTTCGATGTGTCCGGCGTATTCGGCAAAAGCAGATATGGCGAGCATTTCCTCGATCGCGCCTTTAGTGATCATTTGCGTCTTTCCCCGCCCGTCTGATACCACGACGCTCATCCGGCGGCGGCTAAAGTCAAAGGGTATCTCGTCCACCTTGATATAGGCGCTCTCATCTTCAATGACCTTTTCTTCCCGGGCCCGTTCGATGATGGAAACATCCATGAGGTTTTTCAACCCCGTCTGATAATGACTGTTCAAGAAAGCGTGGCGGAGTACCCTGACATCGCTGTTGCCGTGAATGTCAAGATGATACTCCAGAATGATTTTATCCTGGGTCAGCGTCCCTGTTTTGTCCGTGCAAAGAACGTCCATAGCGCCGAAGTTTTGTATGGCGTTGATTTCCTTGACGATGACCTTCTTTTTCGACATTGCGGCGGCGCCTTTGGCAAGATTCGCGGACACGATCATGGGCAGCATCTCCGGGGTAAGCCCGACTGCGATGGACAAGGCGAAGAGAAACGCCTGGAGCCAGTCGCCCTTTGTGAAGCCGTTGACGAACAACACAACAGGGACCATGACGAGCATGAAGCGGATCAGCAGCCAGGAGACGGAGCTTACGCCTTTTTCAAAGCTGGTGGGCGGCGCTTTCTCCTGTAATTGCCCCGCTATCCCGCCCAGTACCGTATCGTCGCCGACGGCCAGCGCGAGAGCTGCAGCCGAACCGGATATAACCGTACTCCCCATGAAAGCGAGGTTGTTCAGATCCAGGGGGTTAGAAGGCTTACCGGTGATTGGCGCGCTGAATTTCTCTACAGGCTCGCTCTCGCCGGTCAGCGAGGATTGACTGATGAACAAGTCCTTTGCCTGAAGGATACGCAGATCGGCGGGGATAATATCTCCGGCTGCCAGATAGATCACGTCGCCGACGACAACCTCATCCATGGGGATCTCCCGCTTCTCCGGAAGCGGGTCCTCGGCGCCTTCCGCTTCAAAACGTCGCATGACGGCTACAGTGGTTTCCACCATTTCGCTGAGCTTTTCCGCGGCGTTGCCGCTGCGGAGTTCCTGTACGAAGCGGAGCATCCCGCTGATCAGGACCATCGCCAGGACGATGACAACGGCGGTGACGTCTTTATCTCCCGGCTGCGCTGCGATCACGTCCGTGACAAACGACAACGCGGCCAGCACGAATAAGACTATGGTGAAGGGGTTGATGAAAGCATCCCATAGCCGATGAAATATCGTTATTTTTTTCTGCTTTGTGATGAGGTTCGCGCCGTACTGGTCGCGCATTTCATCAACTTTGTCCTCATCATAGCCGTCGAAGCTGTTATCGTACTGGATGAGGAGCGTTTCATAAGGCTTGACCGCAGCGCTAAGCAAGCGCCTTTTGGCCCTGTCTGCCCGTGTGGTCGTGGCGACGGTGAGATCTTTTTTCATGTACTGCGTCTCCTTAGGCGGGATCAAAATCATTTGCCTTTCCAGCGAGTTCCGCCAGCTTAACGGCGGTATTAGCGTTACGTACGGTAATAGCGTTGTACATTGCTTTGTCTTGTGTGATTTTCGATACCCGCGTCCGGGAAAACGTCGCCATCGGGGCAGACCAGAAGATAACCCTGCCGTAGTACGCCAGGCTCTCGTACTCCTCTTTGATTTGACCGATGCGGGTAACGACCTGTTCCGCCGTCATCGGCGGAATAACAAAAAACGCGTCATGCCGGGAATCCGTCGCAGAACCCCACCAGTCCGGCGCGTGTGAGAGCGCGTCATTTAAATCGGCCGCGGAAATAATATTTACCGGAATGCTGATGCTGAAAGTCTCCGAAATCAGACGTTCACAAGCCGACCTGACGGTGGTTTCTTTCAGATCGCTGGTAAACAGTACGTTTCCGCTGTTGATATAAGTGATAACGTTCTGGAAGCCCTGCTGTGCAAAGGCGGTTTTCAGATCGGCCATTTTTATTATATTTTTGCCGCCGACGTTAATGCCCCGCAGAAGTGCGATGTATTTAGTCATATAAAATTCTTTTCATCTTCTTGTATGCGACGTCAAACCTGAAGCGCAAGAAGTTTTTTTTCGCGCGCGATGCATAAACCAGACCGCGGCTAACGCCAGCCCGTTGAGCAGCCAAAAAGTCAACGGTAAACCGGCTATGCCGGTCTGGGGCAGTATGCCCATCGGCGGGTGTTCGTCGAAGAACCAAAGGCCCAGTTCCTCGTCCCAGTACCATTCGCCCAGGGGGACGCCGAATTCGTCAAATTCGACGTAATGGGTTTCATCGATCTGGACGACGGCGTCGCCCTGTATGTGTGGTATGGGCGGTACATCGAGGGAACGGCCGCCTTCCGCCGACTGGGCCGAAGAGGCTACCGCGTCGTCGTAATCCTCCAGCGGTTCCTCCATAGGTTCGATATCGACCAGAGTGGACGCCGACCGGGCGGCAGTCGGCGCGGCTTCAGGCTGCGACGACGTGGTTGAGCCCGACGAGCCAAAGAAGATTTCTCCGCCGTCTGTATCGGAAGACTGGCGCAGCGACCGGATAGCGCTGTCGATATCGCTTCTATACTGTTTTATCCGGGTTTTTTCGCTTTGCGTAAGATTGCCGTCAAACGCTGAAAGTAACGCCTCCGCTTTATCATCCAATGCCCGCAGAGCTGAAATATCGCCTGAGGAAAGGCGTCTCGCTTTGAATCCGTCGATTTCATCGGTGACGTCCTCAATCGCGGTTTTGATATCCAGTATTTTTTGCGTCAGCGCTTCGAGTTCGTCCAGCTTCTCTTCAAGGATCGCTCTTTCACCGGGGGTCATCCCGCCCGTGCCGTCGTCTTGGAGGAAACCGGCGATTAAATCGATGAGATCCAGGATGTCGTTTTCATCGACGGAGGTCACATTGTCGAGAGAGACGCCCTCTATGTCGTCCAGGACGCTGCCGGGCGCCTTGACGACGATGGTTTTTCTGATCGCTCTACCCGAGGGGTCGGTGACCATGATTTCATAGACAGTTTCTCCGGTCGCCGGGGGGACCAGGGTCAGGATATAATCGTCAAGGCCGTCTACAACCACGGGAGGACCGCCGTCGACACTGTATGTCAAAATGAGATTTTCCGGGTCGGCGACGCCGCCTTCCCCGGCGAACGTCAGAAAGGTCGTGGAGTATCTGGTCACCGCGTCGCTGCCGGTGTTGTCGGCGTCGCCTCCGATGACAAAGGCCGGGATCCTTTCGTCGTATTGGAAGGGGTCCGTCGCTTTGCGGGCCGTATTTTTCTCAGCGTCGGTCGCTTCGACATAAAGAATATATTTCTTGTCCGGGTCGAGCCCGAGGGAGGAAAGGTCGATTTCCCCGTCCCCGTTCAGCGTATAGGCAAAGAGGTCTTCTTCCGCGATGATGACTTCGATATCTCTGTCGTCATCCGGATCGTACTCCAGGAGATACCAAACGACGTCGTCCGCGGTCAGGGGCGTGGCGTTGTTGTCGGTGATTTTGCTCTTTAAGCGATTGGCGTCGAAGATTTTTATATTGCCGCCGATATAACCGCTGCTGAATATGTCGCCGAAGTCGATGACGGGGGGAGTCACGTCCACAAAGATGGGGTATAGGACCGTGTTTTCGCTTTCGATTGTAATCGACGTCATCGGTTCCGTCCCGCCGGGAACCGTAGTGAACCCGATCAGTTCATATCCGTTGATCAGCGGAAATTCCGAAACGTCGGAAACATCCACGCTTTCACCCATGATAAGCGGTTTGTCGAAAAGCGTCCGGAATTCTTCCAAAGCGTCGTCCCATGAGTCGTCGCCGTCGCCCAGGAAGCCGGGTATGGCGTCGATGGTTACGGTCAGGGCGTTGATCCGGGGGTTCACCGTCAGGGTATATACGGTCTCATGGCCCACCCAGTCCCATACAGTGACGGTGATATCCCTCTCCCCGGCGCCAAGGTCGTTTAGGGTCAGGAGATAGTCCGGCCACAAGTCGGATAGTACTGTTTCAACCGTATTGTACTTGTCGGGATATAAGGGGTCCGATATGAGATAAGCCTGCACGCCCCAGTCGTCATGCTGAGGTTCTCTGTGGTTGTCCGTCAGATGCAGGATGAGGTCGTTGCCTTCGTATACGCCTTCGGTTATCCGGTAGACGCTGCCGTCAAGGGCCGCTGTCCGTCCGCCAATAAGAAAATCAGCCGAGGTATCGTCGCCGGAGATTTTAATCTTGTCGTCGAGGAACACCTGGGGCCAGCAGATATCTTCGATCAGTTCGAATGTATTAACAGATTTATTCGGGGAGCGGGAGATTTCAGTTTTCCCGTCGGAGTCCATATAAATCGCCGTCATTTCCACTGTATATGTCCCCAGCGTGCTGTGTTCCGTATTAAGAGTAAAGAGCTCATAGACGCCGGTTTCATTTACTTCAACGGTTTCTCTATACAGTTCATCGCCGTCCGGGTCGTAAGCGACTATTTCCAGATGCGTTATCTTTGCCTCGGGATCTTCGGCGGTCGAAATCGTCGATCTGTCATGCAAAGCCACGGTGACGGGGTTCGCGTCGGTCATCGCCCGCTCGATCCGGAATAAAGGCTTTTCGCCCTCGCCGGATTCGATGGTATGGTCGTCCCAGCCGATTACGCTGGATATGGCGACGGGGACGGTGATCTTCAGCTCAGGCAGGGCTTCGTCGTTCCAGCCCGCGGTACCGGACGAATGGATGTACGCCGCCATTTCCGCGATCATTTCATTGTAAGCAGTTTTCGCCAGGGTCTTGCCGTTGTCCCCGTTAGCCCCGCCCGGCCCGACCACGCCGTCGTCATGGTTGGATACATAGAATATCTTATCCGTCCGCAGGCGGGCTATCCCGTCCCAGAAATCCGGGGCGGCTTCGGGGTCGATGGCTTCCGTCGACAGGTTGATGAAGTACCGGTCCACATTTTGCGCGTTGAAGTACTGAGACTCCCGGAGTTCTTTAAAGACGTCGGTCTCCATGGTCATTTTGAGGTTTGAGAACTTATATGCCGAAACGGTCGAGCAGGAATGGCTGGAATACCCGAAGTCGACCAGAGGGCCAAACCCGTACGCTCCGGTGGAAATACCGGTATTGACTTTAAAGAAACCGTCGGCGTTCACTCCTTTTGCCGGATCAAAGGCGACATACGCCGGCGGATCCAAGCTCGTAGGGTCGTCAACCAATACGCTTAGCCCCGTATCGTCGAATTCGATGGTAAAATCAAGGGTTGATTTAAATGGTACAACCGGCAAACTCCCCGTCCCGCCAAATATCGCTCCGTTGTTCATCGCGGAGGCGACAAGTTCAAGATAACGCGTGACGTTCCAATAATTGGAAACGCTCGTGTTTTCCCATCTTGTATGGAAATCGTCGACTTTCGTACCGTCTTTGATTTTATATAAATCGATTTTCGCTCCGGTTGGCGCGTTATCGCTGCCTGCGGGGAGAAACTCGATAAACAGGACATAACCCCGGATTTGATTGTTCGCGGGGTTCCCGTCCGCTTTATATATGCTGGTGTTGAGCAAAAAACCGGCGCCCAACATAGAGTGAGTTCTGACGTCCGCCGAATTGATCTGGAATTCGATTTTCTTACGGCCGGATTCCTGAGCGGGATAAAATAGAAAGTCGGTTTTAAAATTGCCGTTATTCGCGCGGGTGTGATCGCCGGCGACACTTACGCCGCTTGAACCGTAACCCATAAAATACATAAAAGCGCCGCTATCGTCCGCGCCGGAATAGATGTGTTCTTTCAGTCTGCGGGCGTTAGGATACTTGGCTCCGGTGGGATTACCGCTCGCGTCGAGATAATTACCGGCGAGGGAACCGTTTTTCACCATACCCGCTTCCGTTCCGAAACTGAGTAGTTGTTCTATTGTGTAAACGCCGGTGGTCGGGTAGCGCGTAGTCGCGTTCGTCCAGGTCCAGGGCGGAAGCATACTTGTATTGTTATAATAGGTGATCGTACCGGTCGTCGGCCACGCGACGCTTATCCCGTCGCTGACGGGATAATAAACGCGCATATCATTGAAAATAGGGTCGCCTTTGGCATAAGGCCGGTATTCCCCGACGCCTGCGCCGGTATCGTAATGGTCGTATACATACCATATAGATAAGTCCGTCGTATCGATCTGCGTTTCGTTGTACTGGATGCGGATATTGACTTCGTTGTAAGCGCCGGGATCAAGGGAGATGAGCTGAGCCTTCAGGTCGGCCGCTATATCCTCTATACTCAGGCTGGGGTTCCCGGTTTGCAGCCGGAGTTCGTCAAGCATGGCCGCGTCCACGTTCAGAAAGATATCCTTGGACTTGCCTGCGTCGAGTATACCGCTCCCCGGATCGTAAGCCAACGCGGGTTGCGTCATGGGATGAGCGATAGTCAGAGAAAATAACGCGATAAGGAAGACCGCCGTGATTTTCCCGCAATGCCGCAAGGTAACCTGAGAAAAGATATTATTCAGCTTCATCATGATATCCTCCAGACAAAAAGTACAAAGAAAGTATAACATGTTCATACTTTAGAAGTAAACCTATTTGATTTGAATGTTTCAACCTTGCGGTTCAGGCGCCGGCGCTATGTTAAGCCTATCGCCGGGCGGTTGACAGCCTGAATCTGCGCTGTCAGTTCCCTTGGGCGTTAACTGTAAATATCCTTCGCAATGCGTCCGTCAGCTGTTCTTTTTCCTGACGGTGATCAGCAATCGCAGCAGATAATCCTCGTCATTCTCATAACAGAGCTCGTTCAGGGGATATTCCGTATATCCCGGGCCGCATATCTCATAACCGTTATCTCTGATATAAGCGGTTAAGCGCTCAAACATGGCGCCGCACTTACCGTACCCGCCGCGCATAAAGCCCATGGCATAATACGCCGCGGGCCTTCTGTCGTAACCGTCCGGATTGTAAAAATAATAACGGTCGGGCCAGACCCAATTGTTATTCTTGAGCTGTTCCTCGGAAAAGAATCCCCAAACCGGGAAATTCAGGTTCAGGTTCGGGTATTTCTTGCTGCATTCGATATAGAAATTCGCCAACGCGGAGTAATCGTCCTCGCCACCATGATAATTATTGATCCCTCCAAGCACGATCGGCTCCGCCGGAATATATTTGACCGTGATGGCTTCTTCATCCGCCGACAACATTGGGTCAATAACGTCTTTCAAGGTTGATAATAATTTTCGCGCGCTAATCCATGTGTCGATTTTTTCATCAATTTGACCGATCTGCTCCCCGAGACGTTCGCTAACCTTTGTGGGAGAACGTTCCGCCTTCAATTCCTTGATCTCCTCGATGGACATACCGAGAGCCTGACATGTGCGGATCAGGTTCACGGTGGTAATCTGCGTATTGGAGTAGTACCGGTAATCATTCTCATGACGCGCAACCGGTGAAAGCAAGCCGATTTTGTCATAGTATAACAGCGTGCTGCGGCTCGTTCTTGACAATTTCGCGAAGTCAGTAATGGAGAAAATTTCATTTCCCTTCATATCCGACGCCTCCTGTGTATTCAATATAAAATATCCTTATCAACATACTGTAATTGTATAAAAAATCAAACTGTTAGGCAACTATACAGTTGTGTTTTTCAACTGCCTGGAAAACGGGCAGTTTTTCACATTATTAAATAGAAATATTGAATAATTTGACGAACAATTCATCAAAAAAATTTTTTTATAAACTATTGACCCAATATTAGCTTCACAGATTATTCTGAAATTACAGAAAGAGCTCTAAGTCATTTTCAAACCGGAAATATTAAAAAACACACTAAAATGAAAGCACTTAAGGAGGAATGTATTATGTTATGTAAATTCAAACAAACGCTCGCGTTATTACTTATAGGTAGCATGCTGCTTTTTTCGCTGCCGACGACGGTTTTCGCCGAGGATGGGATCGAAGGCTTCACACAGGAAGCGATGGAAACGAATGAAGAACCGATAGAAATTTCAGTGGAAACCGACGATACAGAGGAGCCGGCCACGGCGGAGATCATGGAAACGACGGCCGATCTCTCCGACGCAGAGGCTAACGCAATAGTCGCAGCCGACGCAGAATTCGACGCCGACACAGCAGTCGACGCCGACGCCGTCCCGACTATATCGCTGATTTGGGATCTCGGCGCCAGTAAATTCAATTCCGGCGCGATGACGGTAAACGAAGACAACACTGAAATCGACGTCTCACTGAACGCGAACGCTACGCAAACCGCGACACTGCAAATGCGCTACTCCATGAACGGCGCCCGTGACGCCGAACCGGGGGAGATAGAGATACGTCTGCCGATGTACATTTTCACCACCCGGACAGGAGCAAACACAGGCGGTTATCAGCTAAACCTGCAGGAAAACCGGCCTCAGGGGAATACCGGGTTCTACTATACGATAGATACCGCGACGAAAGAGATTGTCATCACAAACTTTAATGTGATCGGCGGCGGCGAAGCCTTCATCTGTCAGGTAGACTATACTTTCATCCCTTCCTCTGTGCGGGACGGTTACAGCAATATGGATATCACCGCGGTTTATACCATGCGCGGCGGCGAGCCGGTCGAATCCAATCCCTTATCGATCATTACGCGTACCAGCGTAGCGCCGCCCCGCAGCCTTACCAAAACAGCTACCAAATTTGAACGTTGGCAGGCTTCCTGGGGCAATAATCCGGATATGGGTTCTTCGGATTATTACTATATCGTATGGACGGTCGCTCTCTCGACCGGCGCAGGTACCCAGCCTTACGAAATAAACTTTGTCGACGAGCAGACCGACGGCGCGCTCATTGGTTCCAGCAGGTATCATGCCGGAGCTTTTTCCCCGGGCGGGTCAACCGGTTTATCGGGTTCTCTCACGCAAACCACGACATTCCGTTATTTCCTGGTGAAATACCCGCGTTCGGAGATAAGCGAAAAAGCTAAAGTGACCAATAAAGTGACCGCCTCCCTCACCGGCGAGGATAATGACAGCGGTACGCCGGATCATATCGTCACAGCCGCCGGAGAGTATACTTATACGTTGCTCGCGTTCAACTATACGGGAGACAGCTTCAGCGTATCGAAAACCAAAGCCTATCCTTTCGGCAACAATTTCAATCTCGCGGCCGGCTTATCCGACAAGCTGCTTACCGGGACGGACGAGGATATTGTCACGGTGAAACTAATTGGCGGATCAAATTACCCTTATTCTTATTCCATGAGCGCGAACGCGAGAGGGTATAGCCTGACCTTGGACGGCGACGCCGGAAACCCGGATAATTATGGAAAGAAGACATATACAACAGAGCTGATCGACGACCTGCTGTTTTTGAAAGACAAACAACTCAAGCCGGGAGATTACAGCATCGCGTCCTGCTATATAACCCTTGATGAGTATAATTATGTGCCAAACGATACCACCGGGGCTTACGGGGAGAAAATCTCCGCGGATTACGGTACTTACGGCGCTGTAGAGTTGTTCTATAAGACAGCCGGGAGCAGCAGTTGGGTTTCTGCCGGGCTGATCAGACGCACAGGTACGTATGCTTACGTCAGCTCCGTCCCGGGCGCGCCGGCGATCATTAACTCCGGCAATCAAATCGTACTGCCTGACGGGACAAGCGAGGTAAAGTTTGTCCATCAGGGAAGTAAATATAAGATCATAATGAATGCTTACATTACTGTAGAACTGCATTCCACCGCCCATGTACGGGAGATCCTGCAAAGCCAGAGCAGTTGCGACCTGTATAACGTGTGTACCCTTCTGGTAAGGGACGCAAACGAAACGATACGGAATTATGCCGGTGAAAATACGGTAACCGGAACAACTGAACTGAAAAAGATGGTAATCGAACGCGACAAGGACCTGTACAGTGCGGTCGTTCAGCACGGTACGGACAAAATCCCGATGGAAACGCTTAAACCCAGGACCGAAATCAGAAAAACCGCCGGCAGCCATACGGATAACGGTTATGTACAGTCCCTGGTCTATACCATCGCTATGTACGAGTACTGCTACTATGGTTCCGCCAATATCAGCGCCGACGAGATGATATCCCTGGGCATAGTAAAGGAGCAGACCGAAGGGACATTTTACGACCTGCTTCCGAAAGGGACCGCCGCCGACAGCATCCTGGTAAAGACGTATAATACCGAAGGAAACAGTCAGGTTTGCGAAGTGGATTACCACACCGTAGCCGACTGGCAAGGCTCCGGCCGCACGATGCTGATCGTCCGCGCGAAAGCGCCGCAATCGGAGCGAAACTACTGTGTCACGCCCTTCGCTTGGGTCGGCTACAACACCTTGTATTCGGGTTTCACTCTCACATACCGGCTCACGAACAGTTATTTCAACATCGTGGACAACGGCATTAAAACCACCAATTTAGCGGCTTACCGTTCCGCGACGGGAAGTCTGGGCAACGGGACTGCCGCCCCCCTGTCACCGGTCGAATTTAAATACTACCAAAAACTGGAGGGCGATGAAAGGGACGACGGAAACAGGGACACGGTGTATGCTTACTGCGCTTATGATTTCACGAAACCTACTGCCGCCCTCTATGGTATCTTCAAACAGGTCAAAGCGGCAGGCGGTTACGGTTTCGGCGATGAAGCGGAGGTTTTCGCTGCCGGCGGTTATATGTACCAACTGCGATACGGCAACAGCTCCACCGCGGGTAAAGCCGCCAACCTCGTCATGTATGACGTCCTGGAGGAGTTGGGCGTATGGCGCGGCGCGCTGGATAGCGTCGACACTTCCTTCGCTGAATCTAAAGGAATCAAGCCTGTCGTTTACTACGCGACCGTCAAGGGCTTGAATCCGCAAGGTAACGATGAACACGCGGATCTTAGCAACGCGTCCGTCTGGTCCGCGACCCGCCCGCAAGGCGATATCACAGCTATAGCCGTCGACCTGCGTTATAAAAATGACGGTTCTTCATATGAAATTAGCCCCAACGAGACGATTTACTGCCAGGTCAACATGACCGCCCCCGCCGACGCGCGGGAATTACAGGGCAATCTTGCCGTCAATAAAGTATCCTACCGCCTGGATTATTTCCTTGGCGGAGTCACGACCAAAACCACGGGCCTGTCGAAGGAAACCAAGGTATCTTTGCGGGAACCGGACATAGCGATCGTAAAGAGCTCCAACCCAGAGAGCGGAACGGGTATCGATGAGCCCGCTGCCATCGGGCGCGGCGACGCGCTGGAGTACACGGTTTCGGTGAAAAATAATGAGAGCGCGGCCGTCACGGACTTGGAAATCACCGATACATTGTCGGACAGGCTTACGCCGGACTTCGACGGCTTGAAATACTACTTTGGTACGGACCCGGGCAGCGCCCGCCTCATCGCCGGGTCAGATCAGGTCAGCGCGAGCCGGGAGGGGCAGACGCTTACCTTCTCCGTGAAAGAACTGCCCGCCGGCGGCAGAATCAGCTTCATCATCCCCACGCGTGTCGACAGGGACGCGCCGGACGGGATAAATATCATCAATGTGTCCGCCGTCACAAAGTTTAATAATAAAGCGTTTACCCTGGAAAGTAATAAAACCTATCACAAAGTGAATATCAATGACAATCCCAACGGCGGCGGCAGCGGCGGCGGCGGCGGTGAGGATCCCCCTCCCGTCGAACCCCCGGCGGAAACGGCTAAACCACCGGTAAAGCCGACTGAGCCTCCTAAGGGAACGACTGAGCCGCCGGCGAAGCCGACAGGCCCTCAGGCGGAAACGGCTGAACCTCCGGCAGAATCGACGCGGCCGCCGATCTCCGGAGACAAGGACGGAGGGTTGAATGGCGACGACAATTCAAAAGGACAGGTATACAATGAGTTTCCGCCGCTGGGCAACCTGCCCGAGACCGGGGACCCCGGGTATCCTTTCCATTTAGTAATCCTGATGGGCTTCTCGCTGGTCGGCCTGGTTTCGTCATTAAGGTTGACGAGAAGAAACAAGAGCGAAAAATAATGGCGTCAGCCGGATATAGGTTAAAGTTCAGGGAGCCCGGTAATGGTGCATAAAACGCTCATTGGATAACAAAAACAAAAATAAACACAGCGAAACAGGCCGGGCGCGGCCTGTTTCGCTGCATGATAAAAGGGCTGTACAGACGCGCTCTGGGTTCTCGTTCCCAGAACGGAAACGTAATTAAATCATATTGATGATTCAGCGAACAACTTGTATTGACATGGACAGAAGTCCTATTATAAAATGACATGCGGACTGTAATATTTTGCGAAGTTTTATCAATACGGAGGAGAGCTTTTGTGTGGTAAATACCTGGCTTTTGGACTGGTCGTCGAGTCGCCTGTAGACCTCCCGGAAGCGGCGGAAGCCATTGACGGAGCGGTAACGGACGTCATGGTTGTGATCGGAGACGCCGGTCAGGGCTTCGTCGGGGACGAGATTTTTCATGAGGCGAGGGCAGAGCGTTGCTGGTGGCATAAGATGTCCGGCGACAACCACACGATGTTCAATTGCCCAGTCGGGTTATATGAAATAAAAAATGGCCGTGAGATAGTTATCCAGCCTTATCCCGACGGGGATGAAGAAATCCTGAAGATTTACCTGCTCGGATCGGCTATGGGCGCGATACAGGTTCAGCGGGGGAGGATACCCCTGCATGGCGGAGCGGTAGTCACCAGCCGCGGGGCGATGGTCATCACCGGCAGCCAGGGCGCGGGCAAATCCACCATGACAAGCGCGTTTGTCCACCTCGGTTATCGTTTCATCACCGACGACGTCTCTTCGATCGTTATATCTGACGGCCAGGCGATGATCGTGCCGGCATATCCTCAGCGAAAGCTCACCGGAGACGCGCTGGCGCCTTTCGGATATGATCCGGACCTATTGCCTGTCGTTGACAAGGACAGAGACAAATATGGCATACGCGACAGAGAAAACTGGCAGCGGGACCCCGTCAGGTTATCGACCGTCATTGAACTCTCCCCTGATATGGAAGGGCAAGGCGTTTCCGCGGAATTGGTCACAGGTCATGACAAGCTCAGTTACGTGATGAGAAACATATACCGCGGATGGATGCATGTCCCCGGAAGCAGTATGTCCCCTCATGAGTTTAAGAAGTTATTGACAATCGCGGCTCAGGCCGACATCTACCGGGTCGGCGTACCCCGCGGCATAGAGCATATATCGGACATATCAAGGGATATCGCTGACGCGTTACATATATCCGCGGATATTTAGGAGAATATCATTTTGGTGGAATGGGGAGTGGGCATGTCGGACAACTACAGGATAAAGGTATTAAAAAAGCCGGACGTAACGGACCTTGCCGGAGAAAAAGTCATGATCGACTTTGATAGCGGTAAATACTACATGTTGATCGGCTCGGCGAACGATATATGGGACATGCTCGGCGACAAGGCCGACTCAGACGGCATTGTCGGCGCCCTTACCGAGATTTATGAGGTGGAGGCGGAGGAGTGCAGGACAAGCGTGCTTAAGTTTCTCAATGACCTTGTGACTATGGAGGTCATATCTCTTGAGAAATGCACTTAGGCTTATTTATAATTTCCTTTTTAAAACAAAACGAAGGCGTCTAACCGTTAAGGCTGTCGTTTACGCGGCGATCGCCCGCTTTCGTATATCTTTTTTCCCGGGAAATAAGCTCCACCGGTATTTGGGGGAGCTTGGCGCGGAGACGGGGAGCGAAGTCCCCGATGAGGAGCAAAGACGGGATATTGGCTTTGTCGTGGATAAGGTGGCCAGGGTGGCGAGACGGGTGCCCTGGGAATCGAAATGCCTGGTGCAGGGCATGGTAGCCCAAAGGCTCCTCCGGGATTATTATATTCCGTCCACTTTATATCTTGGCGTCGGCCGGGACAAGGAAAACGGAGATAAGATGGTCGCCCACGCCTGGGTGCGCTGCGGGCCTTTCTACGTATGCGGGGGAAACGGCGAAGGCTACGCCGTCGTGGCGAGATTCAGATTCGGGGAAGGGAAATCGTAAAGACCGTCCCTTCGCCATATATGCTGTCGCAGCGGATCTCTCCGCCGTGTTTCTCCACGATGGTCTTCGCGATGGTGAGGCCCAGCCCGCTCCCGGACTTGCCGGGGGTACGGGCGGCTTCGGCGGTAAAAGCCCTGTCAAATATCCTGGGCAAGTCGTCCGGGTGGACGCCGGCGCCGGAGTCGCTGAGGAATAATTCAACGACTTTGCCTTCAGGGCCGGAGCTTTCGCGGCACCCGAGTTCGATGGCGTCCCCGGTTTCGGTAAACCTTAGCGCGTTGGACAACAGATTATCCAGCACGCGAATAAAATACTGGGGATCGATGAGCGCCGCGGCCGAGCACCCGTCGGGGATGCTTAGGATGTATTCGCGCCCGCTCAGTTTACCCGCCCCTTCCATGGAGATGAGGTACTCCTCCAGGATCGGGGCCACGTCCAACGGGATAAGTGAGAGGGAAAACTCGGGCTGATCGATGAGGTTGGACAGGTATAGATCGTTGATGAGTTTTTCAAGCACAGAAGCCCGGGAATCGATGATATTGGCTAGTTTTTTATGCTCTTCGGCGCCGATCTCTTCTTTACACAGCCGTTCGGCCGCGCCGCTGATGGCCGACACCAGGGCGCGGAGGTCGTGGGTGATGTTGGAAAACATATTTTTCCGCGAAAGCTCGGATTCCTCAAGCTGCCGGTTTTTCTCAGCCAGGTCGTGATAGAGGTCGATCAGCTTCGCGGAGAGTTCTTCGACCTGATTGATCTCCGGCTGGGGAAACTTTCGTTCTTTATTCATCGCTTCGTACCGTTGAAGCGGTATCCCGCGGACCATACCGTTTCGATCATCATGGCGGCGACCGGGTTGACCTCAAGTTTTTTTCTCAGCCTGCTGACCATGACCATCACTGAGCGCCTGTCCTGTTCGCTGTATATGCCCCATACCCGCTTGCCGATATCCTCGTAGGTGACGATGTTTTTTTCCTCTTTGATTAGATGGTGCAGGATATCGTACTCCCGCATCGTCAACTGAAGGTCTTTGCCGTCGCAGAGGGCGCGGTGGCCCGTGACGTCGATCTCCAGGGGCGGGAAGGAAAGCGTGCCCGGCGCTGCGGCCTGCGACCGCCTGACTGCTGCTTGCACCCTCGCCTCCAGTTCGCGGAAGCTGTAAGGCTTTTCGATATAGTCGTCGGCGCCCAGGAGTAGCCCGTTCACTTTATCCTCCTCGGATACCCGCCCGGTGAGGAAGAGGATCGGTATATTGGAGACCTGCCGGATGTTTTTACAGACCTCGAAGCCGTTCATACCCGGCATCATGACGTCCAGCACGACGCAGTCGGCGACGTCGCCCCGCAGATAGTTGATGGCGCTTTCCCCGTTTTCGAAAAGTTTAACTGTATGGCCTTTCGCGCGGAAGCTCGCCGCCGTGATATCCAGCATTTCCCTGTCGTCGTCGACCAATATGATTCTAGGCATAGTTCACTCCCATTCCCCCAAGAGGTATCCGGGCTATATCCCATTATATCAAAAATCTAAGGTCGTGATAAGTGCATGAAGATAGCGATGATCGGTCATAAAAGGATACCTTCCCGGGAGGGGGGGATCGAAGTCGTCGTGGAGGGGCTTGCCGTCAGGCTGGCGGCGCTGGGCCATGAGGTCACGGCTTATAACAGAGGCGGCGAGCATGTGTCCGGCAGCGAGTACGGGGAAAAGTCCCGGGCGCGGGCGTATAAAGGCGTCCGGCTGGCTGTGGTCCCCACGCCAAAAAACAGGAGCATGAACGCGATGGTATATTCGCTTTTCGCTACCCTGCGCGCGGTCTGCGGCGGCTACGACGTCCTGCATTATCATGCCGAAGGCCCCTGCGCCATGTTGTTTATCCCCAGGCTGTTTGGCCGAAAAACGGTCTCCACCGTCCATGGGCTCGACTGGCAGCGGAGCAAATGGGGCGGATTCGCTACCAAATATCTGCTCTTTGGTGAGAAGATGATCGCGAAACACGCCGATGAGGTCGTCGTACTGTCGGACAACGTGAAAAACTACTTTATGGAGCGTTACGGACGGGAAGTCAACTTCATCCCAAACGCAGTAAACCACCCGGTACGCAGGGAACCGGAGGTCATCCGGGAGAAGTACGGGCTGGAAAAAGACGGATATATCCTGTTCCTTGCCCGTCTGGTTCCGGAAAAAGGATTGCATTACCTATTAGAAGCCTTCCGGGAGGTTGAAACGGATAAGAAACTGGTCGTCGCGGGAGGAACCAGCCATTCGGATAACTATGTCGACGGGATAAAAGAGACGGCGGCCAAGGACGACAGAGTCGTCCTCACCGGATTTGTACAAGGCGAAGAGCTGGACGAGCTGTATACGAATTGTTTCCTGTACGTCCTGCCAAGCGACGTCGAAGGCATGCCGCTGACTTTATTGGAAGCCATGAGCTACGGCTGCCGCTGCCTGACCAGCGATATCCCGGAAAACGTATCGGTCTCGGAAGATTACGCCCGTTCATTCAGGCGCGCCGACCCGGGCGATCTAAGGGACAAGCTCGCGGATATCCTCGAAGGGAGGGCGGCTTACCCGCCCGGCGAAGAGATATCCGGGTTCATCATGGGAAAATACAATTGGGACGACGTGACGGAGAAAACTCTCGGGATCTATCAAAAAGCAGCCGGACGCCGATAGCGCCCCGGAACGCGTTAGGCGGAAAAAGACAATGCGAGGATGGTCCAGCTATTTCGTGGACGCTGCGCTAGTGTCTGGCGCCGCGGCTGCCGCGCGTCGGCCAGGCTTTGGCGAAAAAATCGACGCATCTCCTGACCAGACAGAAGAAAAGTATCGCCAGATACGCGAGGCCCGCCCCAAGCATATCCATCGCCACGTCGATAAGCTTAGCGTGGCGCCCGTCGGAAAACAATTGGATAAACTCGTCCAGGCAGGCCATGCCAAGAACAAACAGGAAGGATGCGGCGACGACGACGGCCTTGTTTGAGGTGAAGCCGCGAACACCCAGGGCGACGAATAAGGTAATCAGGAAATAAATCGCGATGTGAGCTGTTTTACGTACGACGTCGTCTAATAATGAGGTAATCGCCCAAATCTTATTGTCGCGGATAAACGTGATAGCGGGCCGGATAGCGCGAAATAGAACCGAGGCGATCTTTCCGGACCACTGATGGGAGACGGCCCCGCTTTGGAGCGAGGAGAAGTACATAAATGCAAGTATTAGCCCGGCGCATATCCATGGGATAGCCCGGATGACGGCTTTATCGGTAGACCTTTTTTTAATATAAAACCCTCCCGAAAATCAATACAAAGCCTTTACCGACACAGGACGCCGGTTTTCGCCCATTATTAAATGAAGCATTTTTCCGCGATGAGCAGCGCGGTATCATCTACCGGGAACCCTGTGGACGGGCGGATCACCTGATAAACGCTGATAGCGGCGGTAATCTCCAGCAGTTGCTTCATCCGTTCCGGCGGTACGCCGATGCTTTCCCAAAACCGCCGCCGGTACAGGTTCCTCATTAATAGGTTAAGAGACGCGTGCCCTGTTATCCTTTTCACTTCGGGAATAAAAAAGGGTTCGCCCTCCCGCTTGACGGGGCGAAGCTCGACCATAGCGGCCAGAGGGAGGGCGTCCTCCGCCCATTCAGCCGTATTTCTAATCGCGAATTTGTCCCTGCCGTCCTCATGGATCGGGATGGCGCCGGTCAGGGAGACGCCCCTTTCCTCGACGGTCCGGGCGGCGATCTTGCGCTGAGGGTAAGCGGGCAGCGCCACAGGCGCGCCGGCTTTGATGGCTATGACGGTCACGTCGTCGGACAGATACCGGCGTCCCTGATCCACCAGGGCGCTAAGGATAGCGGACTTGCCTGAACCTGTATATCCTGTTATGATAATGGCTGAGCCCTGATCCGTCTCGATTGCTGCCCCATGGATCGGCAGTAAGTCGCGTTGCAGGCAGATCACTCCGAAGGCGGATCCCAGGATATAGGTATGGAGATGGGAGTTTTCTATCGGGAGCCCATTGAGGTCCACTATAACCCGCGTTCCGCCGGATATATCGAAACGGTAACCCTGGCAATACATAAGGAAGCGCCCCGGCGAAGCCAGATAGTACCAGTCGTCGGTAAGCCTCACCGTCCCGAAGTCGTCCGCCCAGCCGGCGGGGACGTCGCCCAGCACGACGCTGACGTCGACGTCATCAGAGAGGCGCGATCCCTTGGAGTCAAATATGGCGTTTTCCGCGTCGGGGATGAAGATCTGCGACCCGGTCACAAGCCCATATAGCCTATAATAATACAAATACCCCACGCCTTTTCATTAATCATGTCGCCAGTAGGCGGCGAAGCCGGATTATCCGGACGCAAATCTAAAACAGGGGAGAAACGAGTACTTATGAACGTAACCCGGGGAGGAAGGACCATAAAGTTCATCAAAAACTTCGGCGTCCAAAAACCCGCCATGCAGTGGCTGACCAGCCAGACCAAACCCTACCTTCCGGCGCTGTTTCTTCTACTGCTCAGCGACCTCGTCGTCAGCGCCATAGCTATCTCCATGACCCTGATCAACCGGCGCATCATCGATACAGCCACGGCGGGGGGCAACTTTATCAACAGCATCGCCTTATATGCCGGGGTACTGGTAGGCTCGCTCCTTGTCAACGCCGTGGCTGGCATTTTGACTGTCATCATCAACGAACGTTTCGCTTTCAGTATCCGCCTGCGTGTCTACGATTCGGTCATGCGTTCCTGCTGGGACCGGATATCCGCCTACCACAGCGGAGACATTATAACACGGCTGTCCAGCGATGTCGATATCGTCGCCGGAGGTATCGCCGAAGTGATCCCCTCCATCTTTTCCCTGGGGGCGAGCTTTGTCATGGCTTTCGTCACCCTGGCATATTTCGATATTGGCATAGCCCTGTTTGCCCTGATCCTCGGCCCGGTGACCGCGATCATCGGCGTCATATCCGGGCGCTACATCCGGCCGCTGCAGGAAAAGATACAGCAGTCGGAATCCGCCTATAAATCGTTCATGCAGGAGAGCGTCGCCAATATCATCGTATTCAAAGCCTTCGACGCCCAGCAGACCGCCGCCGACCGGCTGGCCGACCTGCGGGCTGAGCGCTTAAGCTGGATCATGAAGCGCCAGAAGGTCAGCGCAGTGAGTTCCACCTTGTTCAGCTTATCCTTTCAGACGGGTTATATGGCGGCTTTCATCTATTCTACCATAAGGCTTTCCCGTCAGCTGATCACCTACGGCACCATGTCGGTGTTCATCACCATGGTTTCCCAGATACAGTCCCCCATCGTGGGCCTTTCCCGGCTGCTGCCTCGTGTTGTCGCGATATTTACATCCGCGGGACGGATCATGGAGGTTAGCGGCATTCCCGCCGAAGATATGAGCTGCGAAGGGATATCCGGCGGTGCACTTGGCCTGGACGCCCGGGACGTCAGCTTCGCCTACGCCGATGAAGAGATACTGAAGGACGCTTCCCTCCGGATCGAACCGGGTGAATTCGTATCCATGATGGGGAGTTCGGGTATAGGCAAGACCACGTTTCTCCGCCTGGTCATGGCTTATCTCAGCCCCGGCGCCGGAAGCCTGCATCTCATCAACGCGGACGGCGACAGGATAACTGTCAACGCCGGCGCCAGGTCGTATATGTCATATGTGCCCCAGGGAAATACGCTAATCAGCGGGCGCATCATCGACAACATCCGCCTGGCAGATCCGGCTATCACCGAAGAGGAGATATGGGAGCTTCTGCGCGTAGTCGCCGTGGACGAGTTCGTCCGGGAGACGCCTCACGGGCTTTACACCGCCGTGGGCGAGCGTGGTTTGGGCCTGTCGGAAGGCCAAGCCCAGCGTATATCCATCGCCCGGGCCCTGGCGAAAAAGGCGCCGCTGCTCATCCTGGACGAAGCGACCAGCGCCCTGGACGAGGAGACGGAGATCGCCGTCCTCAGACACCTTAAGGAGCACAGGGATGGGATTACCTGCTTCCTCGTCACCCACCGGAGCAGCGTGCTTCGTTTCTGCGACCGCTGTATACGGATAGACGGCGGTCGCATCATCGAAGATCAGGACCGCTTCCTGGAGATAAGCGGTACCATTAAGACGTGAGGCGCTGATGCTGTCGTCAGACAGTTTAACGCCTATACATAAAACGCTTCACGAGCGAACGCAGCGCGATTAACATAGCCAACACCTGTCGACGGATAGGCCGTAAAAATAGCCATATACGCGCGAATACGACCCATAGCAATGAGCCGCGACGGATGGTATGTTTGCCCCGGTGCACTTCGGTAACCATCGCGATGAGCTGATCGGGTCTGAGTGGCCCTTCTATTTCCTGTTGGTGATCGCCAACCATATAGAACAAAACCGGCGTTATCTTACATACGCGATGAATGACATAAGCCCCGCTGTCACGGCGTACCAGCGTGATAGCGCCTTTTTTGACGTCGTTATAATTCGCGGCGGTCAGTTTGACAGTATCTTTGTCGCTGCGTATAAGCGGATACATACTGTTTCCCCTCGCGCTGATTACCACGTCCCGTCCGTCGCGCAGCAACTCCTCGACCAGGGGAAACAATTCGTCAGCCGGTATCAAAGACAACAGATCAATTTTCTGCAGCAACTCTATAACTCCTGGCTAAGATCCGAATAATGCATCTTTAGTTATCCGGTAGCTCTCCTCGTCAGCCTTGTTTTTCAGACGATACATCGGGACATTACCGATCAGGTCGTCTATAGTATCCATGACCTTGCATAGCAGGCCGCTGTGATAATATGGCATTACGCAAAGATCGGTTAAATAGCGAAACGCGTCCATGCCGCTCAACCTTACTATCTCATTCGTCGAAGCCTGCTCGATGAAAACAACCGCCTTGACCCGCGCGCGCAGTTTTGTGTAGATTTCGCTTGTACCGCTCCATGGGGAACCGGCGGTGTCAAAGCCCCCCTCCGTAGGGATCAGAAGCGCCCGGTCCCCGTTAATGGTACAGGCTCCGGCATATGTATACCACAAGTCCGCCTGCGTCGTCTTCCCCGAACCGGACGCCCCCGAAAAAAGCACCGCGCCGTCCCCGGTATCGACCGACACCGCGTGAAGGGGAAGCCAGCCGCGGTGCATGATATGGCATTCATACATAAACCTTCCAAGCAAACCCGATATCAACTGGTTGCTGTGATACGGCGAGCAATCGAGTTCAACGGAGGACATATTTGCGTCAAAACGCATATGGTACCTGCCGTCTCGCCTTTCCGTCGACGCTTTGAGCCCCAATTGAACCATCAGTTCGTCGGAAGGGGAGGTGAAGAAAAGAATTTCATCTTTTTGTTCATAGGTCATGATAAAATCTTCAGGGATAATCAGCCTGCCGTATCTTTGCTCCCGGATAGCGAACTCGTGCCCGCCCGCAGGCGTAGCGGCGAAAAACAGCGAGGCTTCGTCGTTGACCTCGTCCGCGCTGTCCAGGCGTACCCTGACGCCCGCTATGTCATAGAAGCTGGTAAGAATATTTCCGCCTCCTCAATGCAGTTTATTATAATGGAAATAAGCGGAAAAGTAAATATAACGACAGGCCGGATATGCGTCCGGCCTGTCGTTATGATAAATTTGGGCAGTTTTTCAATAATGCTTAGCTGCCGGTGCAGGCTCTTATGTAGCCGTCATCTAAACCATGGCCCCTTTTGAAGAATAGATCCTTTAGGTTAGTTCTGCCTTCTTCCTTGCAAACATCAGTGATAAGCTCTCCGCAATGATTAGTCATAAGCATTTCGTCAGTAGCCAGGGATTTGACGATGATTTCAGGTTTCACGTAGGTTTTCATTGATATCGCTCCTTTTAGTAAACTTTGCTTTATACCCTCTGCCTGTGGGCGCGGTTTTCATAATATGATTCCAGAAGACTCGCGTGTTCACACAGAAAAGAGGATTTTTTGTTGAATGACCCGCTTTCGGACTTTAGTTTCGGCGGGCATGGGACGCAGTACCGCGACAACTCGCATGCGTCGCATTCGGCACAGCTCGGGACTTCGCGCGACAGCCGCGTAAGCTCTTGCCACGAATCGTGGAAGCCGGCGTCAAGCAGGCTTATCGACGGCTCGTTTGCCATGCCACAGGGGAGCAGCCTTCCGTCGTAAGAGATAAAACCGGCCGCGCTTCCCGATCCGCACCCAAACCCGTCCGCGGTCATGAAGCGGTAAGGCTCGGGCGGGGTGTTTTTCTCAGGCGCGGCGCCTTCTTCAGGCGGGGCGTCCTCTGTTTTCTCCGGCATGGGCTTTTCCGGCTCGGCGGGCTGGGGCGCGTCGCTTATCAGCCTTTCCATTCTTTGAAGGGTCAGGGACTGAAGCGCGCTCCTGGCGCCCACCATCTGCACGGGGTTTAGCCTCGTACCGACCGGGTCGGTCTCCCCGCACTCGCGCCTCGGCGACATATAGTCGGAGATAAACAAACGGTGTCCGAGGCTGTCCGCCCAGTTGAAGACGGATTCGAGTTCATGGAGATTGTCCCTTACCAGCGTCATGCGGACGAGTGTCCGGACGCCGGCTTCAAGCAGGTTCTCCACTCCGGCTCTTGCCTGATCAAACCATCTGCCATGCGTAGTGAGCTTGGCGTATGTATCCTCGCTACCGCCATAAACCGATACCAGTACCCGAAACGGCGGGGATTGCGCGAGGCGTTTCACGCTTTCTTTGGTCATTGTCGTCCCATTTGTGTTCAGCGTGTATACGACGCCAAGACTCGTCAGCCCGTCATGCAGTTCCCAGAAGTCTTCCTTCATGAGCGGCTCGCCGCCGGTGATGTTTGCCACCATGAGGCCGTTATCCCGTGCTTGCCGGGCGATCTCCAGCCACTTTGCGGCCGAAAGCTCGCGCCTGCGGCTCTCCTCGCTGTTTGAAGCGATGTAGCACATGCGGCACATGAGATTGCACCTGGCGGTCAGCTCAAACTGTAAATATAGCGGAATCTTGAGCTTTACCGCGTCCGCCCACAAAGGGTCAAGCAGTTCTTTGACAGATGATTCGATCTCCATGGATTACCCTATCCTATACCTTATCCTGTGCCGTATTTACCGTCACATCTCGAGCAGGTCGTTGTCCTCCAGCACCTTGAGAAAGTCGCTTACATCGCCTTGCGCTGTAGTGGAGTCGATCCCGTACTCGGCGCGGAGCTTCTCCACGAGCCCATCCTCTGTGATCCCGCCGGACAGGTTCTCCCACAGGAAAGCCCCCGTACTGTTAAGAGTAATGACGCCGGTGAAGTCGACTGTCCTTGCTCCGATGGGGATGACCACGTGATGATCGGCGACCGTTCGTAGCATATAACCGGATTTAATTATCATACCAATCCCAGGATCCGGTGAGCAGGTCGAAATTCAGATCGCTGCAGCCGTTCCAGGTCTTAGTCTGTTTTAAGTAACCGCCGTCACCGATGAGGTAGATCTTAACGGTGACCTTGCCGGCTTTCTTCATGCCGATTTTGTCGAAGGTAGTGCTGACAGTGCCACCGTTGCCAGTGCCCACTGAAACGCCGTTCGCCGTGACGTCGGCCACGAAAGGCCCTACGCAGAAAGTATGATCGATGGTCAAATCGTACGAAATGTCAGGGCATTTTTCCCGGCATTTCGCGATGATGCTTTCGATTTTGGCGCATAGCACAGCCTTGAAATCATAGGGAAGGGCTCCGCAATAGGCCTTCAGAGATTGCAGCTTCGCGATGGTCGCTTCGATTTGCTCCTTCGTCGCGGTGTAACACTCGATAGCGGCTTCAACTTTCGCTTTAATCTGCTCGAGCGTGTCTTTCGCGTCCAGAACTACGCCGAAGTATTTTGCGAGTTCCTGATAAATATAGAGCTCTGTAGTTCCTAACGCTTCGGCTAATTTATCTTTCGCCTCGGCGATCTTAGCCTGGACGGCCTCGATGATCCGCGCTTTAAATGTCTCAAAGTACTCGGTAGTCGTATCCACGACGGCGTCCCATACCGCGGCAATCAGAACGTCCATAGAGGGCAGAAGCGCCATATAGTCGATATCTACATCGCCACCTAAGACCAGGCCGCCAAGATAGAAAAGCGTATCAATCCCGATTCTTACGCTGTTCCAGCCTGCTTGAACAAGAACTAAGCTACCAATCTTTACTTCATTGATCCAGTGGCCGATGACCGCTGTATTATCCGGGTCGCCGTCGCGCCAGATATTAGCGACGAGCTCGTCGACGACTTCATCAAAGAGCATATCGACCACGGCGCCGGTCAGTTCGCCGAAGTCCAGGGAGTCAAGGATGTTGTCAATGGTCTTGTCGACCACCTTGGCGAGGAAGTCGCTGGTCAGTATGCCGTTGACGATCTCGTTATTGACTACGCTGTTGATGATCGAGCCGAGGTCGATGGAATCCGGGATCTCAAAACCGAGGGAACCCCCGATCGCGCCGCCGATCAGGTCGCCGAGGAGCGGCCCGGCGGTACCGGCTGCAAGGCCGCCAAGATCCAGCAAGCCGGTCAAACCGGTCTTGATCAGACCTTTGATATAGTCTTCGCCAATCAAGCCACCAAGATAATCCGAAATGCCAGCGACTATATCCGAATTAGCCAGAATAACTTCCCGGAGCTTCGCTTCATTAAAATCGGGGTGACCGTAGCCCGGATGGTTTTCATTAACGGCGAATACAGGCGCCGCCAATGACATCAACATCATAACAGTGAGGACCAGACTTAAAATTTTTTTCGATTTCTTCATGCTAGTTTTTCCTCCCAAATTTGAAATGCGCCTCTTTTCTTCCGGAGTTGAGGTTCTCCGTTCTCGTCTCATTGTCACGTACAATAAGATAAACGCCCGCGCTTGTCCGGAGTTGCGGCGCTCCTTTTACCCCTATCAACCCCCTTCCGTTTGATCTCGGTAAAAAAACTTAGACACACACCTTGATTATGACAGAACCTGTTACTTGTTGACCAGCTTTCTATCAAGATTGATAGGATTATTTGCCTCTAAAACGAAGGTGTACCGGCGTTTACCTGTCGGCGTTCTTTTGTGATAGAGCGCATAAAAAAAAACGCTGCGAAACGCAACGCTTTTTCTTTTCTTTAAATAAAGCCTATGAATCAACGCCGTAAGGCTCTTTCCAAAGATTCTGTTCCGGATCCCATTCGATCGGGCCGTCCGGAGAATCGACAACCTTAGTACCGCCAAATGTATTCTGCAAATCGAGATCAAGGATCTCAGGCGACTGCCAATTTGTCTTCATATCAATATCCCTCCTTCTTAAACAAATAATATAGCCTCCTTAGTGGAGTGCTACTTATCCTAAAGCATTATTGATTATGCCTATGATTCCTCGCCGTAATTCTTCCACCATTTTTGCGTCTCTTCATCCCAATAAAGATCGCTGTCTGGTTCCGGGATCAAGCTTGGGCCGCCAAATGTTTCTTGCATACTGAGAACATGGATCTCGGGCTCTAACCAATTCTTTTTCATTAAAACGTCTCCTTTCACGAAAATAATTCAATACACTCGTAATGATGGGTTAAGAATAATCTAACGGACAGACCTTGTCAATTTTTCTATCAAAATTGAAAGACTAATTTAAGCGGTCATCATAAATTCTCTGTGTATTCTTTCTCGACGGACAACTTTTTCATAAATTCTAAAGCCATAGCGGTGTATCCCAGACGAAATATATCAAAATCCTTCACGTTTTCAAAAGACTTATCAATTGATTCAATATCACTCAGAGCGCGTTGATGATCAACAATTGGATTATCCTGGTTTTCCATATAGATACGCTGCAGGTCATTCCGAATCTCCGCCCAGTTTTTTTCGATATATTCCAAAAAATCGGCGCCCTGCAGGCCGCGCCGGCCTAGTGCAAGTACATGAGCCGGCATGTCGGGGGCAAGGTAAGTGCGAACTAACCTACGGGATACGCCGTCTCTGGCATATTGGTCGGCAGGAAGGCGTATGCAAAACTCGATAAGCCGTTTATCCATCGTAGGTTCTCGGACGATTACACCGGTGAGCAGCGAATTCTTAGTATTCACTACTCCTTTGAGATAGAATAAATGATCGTTAACCAAAGCCTTTCTGAAAGTATCGTAATTTTTTTCTATTTCCTTATTTTTTTGCTCTGTTATGGCAAAGCGGGTTTTTGTGTCATATTTATCTACGCTTGCAGCTGTAATATAACTATTTCCAAACGACGAGCTTCCTGTGTCGTCATTCTTTATGGGAGCATAATATTCAGCCGCTATCATAAACGCCCGGGAGACCATTGCTTTCTTACTGATTCTATATACGCGTCCAAATCGGTAAATTTGCCGCAAGTATGTAATGAATTTTTTTTCACGAAGCAGTTCATGAAATAAATTATCGATGTTATTCAGCGAGATGGTAACGTTCCCGTAACCTCCGTTCAGAAGGATACGCACGCCGTCTCTGCCCGCCATGCGCTGCCCTTCCAGAGACCACAGTATGTTTTGCAGCGACTTATACGGCATTTCCATGAGTTCCATTTCCGCGACGCGCGACGTCCAGATATTGACGCCGGCCAGCGAAATAAATTGACAATCCAACGAACAGCCTTTCGATTCCAGATAGGCTTTCGTTTTCAGGACGTCTTCGCTTTCATCGACAACGCGGTTTTTCGGATGGGTAGACACATACCCTTCCGTTGGGACCGAAGTATAGGTATAAAGCGTTTTACCCCTGTCGCGCAATATCGGGGCGGCGTAACACGCAAGGGATGTGGAATCCAAGCCGCCGCTGAGCATGATGCCGGTCTCATCCGCACGTAGCATACACTCTACGCTTTTTCTGAGCAGTTCTTTTAACTGTTCCGCATAAACACCGTCATTCTCAAGTTGCAGCAATGTTGTATCGGGTTGCCAATACAACCTCTTCTTAAACGATCCATCTTGCCATGTTACGATTTGCCTCGGAGGTACCTTATGGATGCCCTCATAGGGCGATTCTTCGTATTCCGTTATCGTTCCCAGATTGTCTAACGCCAAAAAGTCGTTTATCCATCGCTCATTCACGCCCTCATGTCCTACGGCTTGCGCAATCGGCTTGATCAACGTTGAAAAGAATAGCACTCCTTTATGTATGCGATAATATAGGCACCTGTTGCCGGTCGCGTCCGAAACCAAGCTTACACGATTGAGTTTCTTGTCATAATATACAAAAGCGTACGCGCCAAGGAGATCATTCAAACAATCTTCGCCGTAGCGGGCAAACATTTCACACAAAATCGTTCCATCCGGGATTGGACCGCCCTCTTCATCTATGCCCAAGCGGAGCATTAATTCCTCGCGGTTGTCTAACAGTACATCCGCAGTGAAAGCACACTGTGTATTGAAAATAGGTAAAGCTTCATACTGCGCTTCACGTGTGAAGTACTGCACCCCGCAACCCATAGCCACGCTATTTTCTGATATAGATTCGAACCGATCGATTATACATTGATGGTAAGGTTGTTCCATTGCCAGAAATGTATCTTCAGGTATCGCGCCGCCACTCAGATTTATACATCCCCAAATAGCTGACATTTATGCCGCTCCCTCCGGTTAGTTAATAATGAATTTTAAAACCATCCATCCGCGTCTGTCAAGTAGTTATAATCGATATAAAAAGATACCATATTATGGATATAAATACTGTCTGAGTATCTCAGCCGCTTTTTTGTCCGGTCGGCATCGGAGCGCGTAACAAGGCGTCTTTGCCGCGAGCCGCTCAGCCGGCGCCAGATAGTCTCCGCTCATCAGTAGGGCGTCCCATCTGGGCAAGTAGCTTCTGGCGGTCAGCCGCGTTATGCTCTCAGATTGGTTGAGCCTGTGTATTTTGTTCACCTCGCCTCTCTCCAGAAACACCACGCCGCGAAGAGGCGCGTGTTCATTATGGTAAATCCCTGAGTTGCCGCACCAGGGAAGGCCGTATAGATACGCGCCGTCCTCTTTGACACGTAATGCGTTACAGTCCCCGTTTATGATTTTCGCGCCGAAATGCTCCGCCCAAAGTAGCGCGTGGGTGGTTTTACCTGTCTCTGAGGGAGCGGAAATCGCGAACGCTTCGGTTTGATATAAGACGCTTACGCTGTGGAGCATGAGCTCGCTCCGACAGAAAAGGTACGCGGCCAGTTGCCTCCGGAGTTCCATATATAATGTGAAGTCCACCTGATCCTTTTGGGATGTAAGGCTTTGACAGCGTTTGCTGTCGAAGAAGTAACGGGCATTTGCATAATCGCGGCTAAACTCAATACAAGTAAAGGGAGAGCCGTCATTAACAAAGACCAGTCGGTCCCGATTTTGTAGAAAGACAACGGATCCGATAGACTGCTCATACAGCGCGTCGGGCATGAGTTGAGCGGAGTAGTCGTGGTCAACGACGATTTCAGCAGTAAGGTCCGGAAGAAAGCCGTCGTCAGGTTCTTCGAATATCGCGAAGGATTCGAAAGCCTCGAACAGGTTCTCCAAACGGTATCCCGTTAATAATAACTTATAACCGGCTAATCTCAGATGTTGCATAGCTGCTACTCCATTCAAAAAACGCTGATAAAAGAAAAGCTTCCGCCAGGAACGACAGGCGGAAGCTTATTGCTTGACTGGGCGCTGATCAGGAACCGATGTTATGTGGTCCGCTGCCATGAGAACAGGGGAAATTTGACTGACCGGTATAATGTCCAGGCGGAACGCCGTTCGGCGGTTTCGGCTTCGGCACTTCCCAGGCGTCGTCCCCTTCACATTTCGCATTACCATATTGCTTCGAGCAAGCCCAAGTCAGGACATTTTCAAACTCCGCGTAAGCGTCTGCCTTGATCTCAGGCTTGGAATATTCTTTTTTCATTACCATATGCCTCCTTTCTTCGTATTTTATTCATCTATTTTGATCAAGCTGCTTTTTCACCTTTGCTAACGAGCAAAGATAGGGAGCCGCTTTTTCAAACGAACCGGTTTCGGTCTGCAGATAACCGGGGCAGTTCATACAATAGTCCGCATATTCGCATCCTTTGCATTCCGGGCAAGCCGGGATTTTCATGCTTTCTTCCAGCAACTGATCCCAGGCGGCTTTTACGCCGATCTCTAAGGGAAGGGTATACGGAGTGGCGAAATTGAGACAGGGCAGCATTTTTCCGTCCCAAGATATGACGTACTGCGTCTTTGCGGCGGTACAATGAATGACTGAGGGGGGGATATTGCGGAACGTCTCGGCGGCTTCTGCAGTGATCCTGACACGGTCTTCGCCGATTAACTCCTGCCTGGTAAGCTTTTCATCTTCGAGGACGTCTCCTTGCTCCCGTTGCCGGTAATCCTCTACGTACTCCCTGTCCACCCGGAAAGCCTGCTCTGCGGTCATGCGGACGTCTTCGATATCCCTGATAACGCCTCGAACCGGTTTTGTGACGAAGGGGTTGATGCCGTATGAACCGGTAAATCGTTTTGAGAGTTCATGCATCTCCAGATATTCATGACGGTTGGCTTTCACAAAAGTAGACCGTACCGACAGCGTGATGGAAAGAGAGGACAAGGCTTCCAAGCCATTAAGCATTTTGTGGAACCATTTCTCGCTACCGCAAACCGAATCGTATGTCTCCGGGGAAGCGCCGTATATCGTTACCGCGATCCCGCCGGAAGGCGGATATTTTGCGAATAGATCGATGATTTTCGGCGTAATCAACGTACCGTTTGTATTCAGGTTCAGCATAAAACCCATGTGGGCGAGCTCGGTATACAATTCCTCGAAATCCGGCCGTAGAAGCGGTTCTCCCCCGGTAAGTAATAAGTGAAGCGTTCCCTGCTCCGAAGCTTCGCGCGCTAGTTGAAGCCATTCTTCAGTAGTGAGTTCCCGTCCGAGGCGATCCCGTTCATTATTATTCAATCGGATATAGCACATCTTACATCCCAGGTTACATAGCGGGGTAAGCTCAAATAATACTGCTAGGGGTATGTGCATCATCGCGGCTCGCAAGGTTCTGCTGTATCCGGCGATTTCCCACTGACAGGCCAGTTCATTGTTGACCGACTCAAATTCACTCATCAATCAGTACTCCCTGCTCCCGCAGGCTCGCTAAAAACTCCGTAAGGTCGTTTTCGGCGGTTTCCCGGTCGATCTCGTACTCACTAATTATTAAGTCGACGATCTCGCTTTGTTCTTTTCTATCCTCAAGTAAGCGGTATATGAAGCCTCCTACAGGCGTCAGCGTGATAAGCCCTTTGAAATCGATTACCTTGCTGCCGATGGGGACAAGGACGTCCTCCCCGGCGATATCGCGAATCAAAAAACCTTCGTCCAGTTTCATAATGACCTCGAAAACTATGTCTTTTCCAGCTGGAGCAGTGCAATTGCGTATACACAGTCAATACTATTATCAGATTTTGTTGATTGCAAGAATTCTATCAATTCTGTTAGAATCAGCTTTTATTAGCGTAATGAAACCAAAGTGTAACTGAAATATGATAATATACATCAAATAGTCAGTATAAGTTTAATTTTTTACTGTTCTTTGAAAACATAATAGTTTTTTATGCCGGATAAAGAATCATTACTGATAAATATATTGCGGGTTATCGGTCAAACTTGACGCGCGCACAAATAATCAGTATAATTAATTGCTTATGAAACCGGAATAAAATCAGAATGAATCCAATGGCAAAAAATATTTCGAAAGCTAAGAAGGTTTTCACATATTATGGAAATACGGATCGATGTCTGGCGTTGCTTCATTGTGTTAGTCAGGAAGAGCATCTATATCTTATTGATATGCGCCTTTGTTTTTGCGGGGGCATATTATACCTACAGCGGCTCTTCAGTTAATCTTTACGCAGCCAGTTCTTCGGTGTACAGCACGGCGGATAATATATATACTTATGACCAGGCGCGGCAAATGACTATCGCCATGCAGCAGTATACAACAGTAGCGACCAGCCAAAAGGTGCTTTCCAACGCGGCTGAGCTTATGGGTTATATGGAAGGCGTCACCGGCAGATCGCTGTCCGGTATGGTTACAGCGACTTTTAATAGCCCCACTTCAATGGTCAACATTGAAGTGACATCCGCATCTCCCAGAGTCGC
>Ga0082212_10000817_pt1 | contig 45527 bp, 36 predicted proteins | sample TergutNt197P3_FD_71548 | JGI IMG/M metagenome (GOLD analysis project Ga0082212, IMG submission 71548) | Neocapritermes taracua P3 segment gut microbial communities from Petit-Saut dam, French Guiana - Nt197 P3 | ecosystem: Host-associated > Arthropoda: Insects > Digestive system > Gut ... | reverse complement strand
GTTACACTTCAGAGGGGTATCCGGGAGATGCTTTTTTGAGGCTTCTACGAATGTTCCGGGGTACATGAGCAGTGGCTACCGCCTCCTGCTATAAGTTCAGCCTCAAAAAAGGCAGTCTCCCGGATACCCCTCTGAACTGCAACAAGCGTTTACGAGTTTTCTAAATAAGCGAGCAGTTTTTCCGCTACTTCCAAGCTTACCTTACTTACTTCACCATTTTTCAGGTATGAATTAACATTACCATGGTTTAGTCCAAGATCTGTATACAATCTGTAAGCCGTTATGCTTTTCTGTTGTTGCAATTCACGGGTTCGCATAAGCAACAAGTTTTTTGAGCGGTTCGTTGTTTTATACCGGTCACGGACGCTTACATAGCTTTTATAGCATTTCAGATATTCACTGCGAAGCACATTTTCTTCTTCAATCTCAAGAGCTTGTAGTATTCTATCCCAACCTAAGTCCTTCGGTATCTCCTGCACTGCCTTTAGTAAGTATGAATCATTTGCGACCTTTTCAAGATACCCTAGTTTTTTTGTTGCAGCTGCATACAGTACCAGCGGCTCTATTATTCTATAATTAGCAGGAACCTCTGCGGCAAGACGTTTTATGTCATTAGTATCGCAATCCGACAATGAACGTAAGTATCGGCTTAAGAACCCCTTGAACGTTAACTCTCTCATGGCCTGTACCTGCTCACATACTCATTATAGTTGTATAAGAAATCGTAATAGGTTCGATTGCTCAGCACGTTGGCTTTCAACTCATCCTCATCGAAAGCCAACCGCTCAAGGATACCCCGTTCGCGGCACTTGCATACCCAATGGAGGCAATAGATATGAAAACCCTGATAACTCTGCCAAGACGGCTGCTCAGCGTACTGCTCACGCTGGTAATTCTGCTGACCCTGCTACCGTTGTCAGCCGCTTTTGCGTATACCTCTGACGCCGGCGGCCCGGTCGGCGCTTCAGGCACTGATGGAACACTGTACGCCTTTGACGCTGAAGGCTCATCCGGCGCCGCAAGTACGGGAGCGTCCGGCACGCCCTTGCAGGCTGATCCGGTCATTTGTAACACAGATAAACCGATGCAGTCGGACACCGTGTTCATCGTGGCTCTCGATCCCGCTTTCGCGGATGAAGTGCTTGCCGGACGCGCGGAGCTTTTCATGATCAGCGCAGGTGAAACGGACTATGTAAGCGATGCGGTTACTGATAATGGCAACGGCAACAGCAACGGCAACCGGAAGAAGCTTCCGCCGGGCCTGCTGAAGAAAGAATCCTCAGACAAGGCAGTACATATCAGGAACCTCGAACGCTACAGGGATAAACATCTGGCGGGATCACCGGTACTGCTCACAGTCGAAGTCTAAGACGGAGTCCCGCTGCATGAAGCGATGGCTGCCGTCGAAATGTGCGACGGCGTGCTGTTCACAGACCCGCTCGTTTACTTCTACGCCGACGGAGATAATTTCAACGACCCCTTCGTTCCCGAACAGTGGGGGCTTGTCCCAATAGACGCGTATAACGCCTGGGTGGGGAACGCGCGGTTGCAGGACGTCATAATCGCTATCCTTGACACGGGAATCAGGCCGACTCACGAGGATCTTGCAGCAAGCATTATCGCAGGTTATGATTTCGTCGACAACGACCCTTACCCTATCGACATGAACGGGCACGGTACTCACGTAGCCGGTATAGCTGCCGCAATATGCAGCAACGGGAAGGGTATAGCAAGCCCGGCGGGCGGTGCGAAAATAATGCCTGTGCGCGTACTCGCGGCGGACGGGTACGGTACAAGCGAACAGGTTGCGGCCGGCATCTACTTTGCCGCCAATAACGGCGCGCATATCATAAAGCGGAGGCGATAAAGAGGATGCCGGAGACGAGGATGACGCGGAAGACGATGAAGCCGGCGAACTGCCCGCGGATGAGAATGATACTGATGAAGCAGCCCTGCCGGTTGAGAATCCGTTTTCCGATGTTTCCGATGAGAAGTGGTACTTCGAAGACGTCATGTATGTGCTCGAAAAGGGTCTGATGAACGGCACTGCGGAAGATGAGTTCAACCCTGATATGACGCTGACCCGAGCCATGATAGTGATGATACTTTATAATCATTCCGGCAAGCCGGACGTGAGCGGCGTGAACAACCCGTTTAACGACGCCGCAGACGGCCGGTGGTACCGCGACGCTGTCATATGGGCGGCGGACAACGATATTGTCCAAGGTTACGGCGACGGCATCTTTGGAGTAGAAGATCCCGTCACCAGACAGGATCTGGCTGTTATACTGCTTCGGTATATGAAGCTTTTGGGAGTGAGCCTGCCTGTGACGCAGCAATATGTTATGTTTGCCGATGATGCTGATATAGCCGGATATGCATCCGCCGCGGTACAGACGCTGAACATTCTGGGCGTGATACGCGGGACCGGAACAGACGAGAGCGGCCGGATAATCATCAACCCGGCCGGTGAAGCTACAAGAGCCGAAGCAGCCGCAATGCTGCACAGGTTCATCGAGGCAATATCGGCGGCCGGCTGAAACTGAATAAAAGTAACTATTCAGGTACCCCGGTCAGGGGGTACCTGAATAGACACGAATTACGGCGGTAATTGCAGACTTATTACTGCGCGTCCGTTTTTGCGGCGTCTGTCAGCACGCCGTCCGTCATCCTGTACATAACGTCGGCTGTCTTGGCAATGTCGAAATCATGCGTGACGACGATAATACAGTAGCCTTCCTCATGCGCGAGGCGCTTGAGTATCCCGATTACAGCGTCGCCGTTTTCCACGTCAAGGTTCCCAGTGGGTTCGTCAGCAAGGATGATCTTTGCGCCGGAAGCCAGGGACCGCGCTATCGCGACGCGCTGCTGTTCTCCGCCCGAGAGGTTCGAAGGGTAGCGCTTGTGCTTCTCATCCGTGATGCCGACATGTTGGAGCAGCTCCGCCGCCTTCGGCTTTGCGTCTTTCGTCTCTGCGCCGGAAAGCTCCATCGGATAGCATACGTTCTCCAGCGCAGTCAGCAGCGGAAACAGCTGGAACGCCTGAAATATCATAGAGACATTCTCTCTGCGGTAACGGTCAAGGTCCATTTCCCTGAGTTTTGAGTCCCCGAAAATGACTTCACCCTCCGTCGGCAGGTCAAGACCGGCCAGCATCGAGAGCAGCGTCGATTTCCCTGAGCCGCTTGGGCCCATGATCGCATAGAACTTTCCGGGTTCAAATGAGCAGTTCGCGTTCTTCACAGCCTGCGTCGTCGCGTTGCGGTAACTGTACGAAATGTTGTCAATTACTAATTGCGGCATAATAATCCCTCCATTGAATGTCAGTTATCTTCAAGTTCTTTTTTTTCGCGATTTGTTGGTACTGATTATGAACACCATGAACATTATCAGCAGCGGTATAATGCACACCGAAGACACCATGAGCGGCGATCTTGCTGATACGAAGCCCATGCGCGCAAGTAACCCCGTGTATGCGCTCACGCAAAACGCGCCTACGCTGAACGCCGCCATGTTGATACCCGAATAAAATCCGATATGCTCCTTCTTCACATAGTAACTCACTTCAAGCAAAACAGCAATGTTTATCATCGCCATCCCCGCGCCCGACAACGCCGAACCGATAAGCAGAAGAGTCAGATCATATGCGAGCGACGCTATAAGCATTCCTGCCGCGCACACAGCGAGCGCAAGCAGCAGAGAAAACCTGCGCAAGATCTTTGTTATATATCCGACAATGACCCCCGTGAGCGCTCCGGTAACTGTGTTGATGATGAGTACAAGGCTGGCCGTCGTAGAGCTCTCTATGTCAAGTTCGGAGAGAATGAATGAGATGTTGATCTGCATCGGGAACGTCAGCAGCATGAATACGAAGTTGAACATCACAAAGAAGATGCATATCGGCGGAAAGCGCTCCCAAAAGCCCTCGTTCGGGATCCCGCCTGATGCGGGCTTTTTCTTTTTACCCGCGGGAGTCACAGCGGCAGTTTTCTCCGCAGCCTCTCGCTCGCCTATGCCGCCCCCGCCGGAAGAACCGCTTTCGCTAAAAGCAACTCCTGCGGCTTGCTCTTCTGCTGAAGCAGCGCTCTCGCCGGCTGCGGTACCCTCCGCAGAGGTATCGCTCTCTCCGGCAGGGACCTTCGGCAGGAACCTCAGCACGAGCACCAGCGGCAGCAGGCACAGGATGTGTATAAGGTACACATATTGCCAGCCCCTGACGCCGAACAGGCCTCCTGTGAACGTGTAGGCTATGTTCCCAAGATACATTGAAGCGGTGCTTATCCCGACAATTTTCGCGCGCTTGTCCTCTGTGAACAGCCGGAAAATCAGAGAAGAACTCACCGGCGTTATGAAGCCCATCGCAAGGCCGAACAGCGCGCGCATAACCAGCAGGAGCGTGAAATCGCTGAAGAAAAACCCGGCCGTACCCGTTACCGCCATCACAAGCGTTGAGGCGACGATCTGCGCTCTGTAGCTGATCCTTCGCCCGACAATGGCGCCGCCCACAAGGCAGGTAATGATCATCGTAAGGTTCGGCATCGTGAACACAAGCTTTGCCGTGCTCTCCGACAGGCCAAGCGAGCGCGTCATCTCACTTAGCGTTGTAATGATCGGGCTTCCGGCCGGCGTTAACCAGGGGATTAAAATGACCGCCAGAATAACGAACTTACCGGTTGATTTTCTTTTCATGCAGATAATATATCACAGAGACAGAGCATTCACAATACCTGCACTTATAACCTGACATAGACGCCATGGTGCAATAAACACTCATCACGTTGACCGCATGTACTTCTCCTGCTGGCAGCGTAACTAAATGAATACGGTGCAAATATAGTATCCGCCATGCTACTCCTTCACCTGCAGGAGCTCCAGCGGCCTGCGCCTTGTGACGATCACGGCGCAGATCGAGGCTCCCAGCAGTGTCTTGAATGGGGTGCGGAGTAGTGTATTAATCGAGAGTTTTGCTTTCATCGATGACCTCCATGCTGACTTTTCCAGTGGTCAAGCATTAGTACACTTAAGCATCATTTATCTGACAGGAGCGACCGTTGCGGCCGCCCCTGCCCGAACACGCCGACTATCGGCACAGCAATTCTATGTATCTTCACTTCTTTGTTCTTTGCGTAATCGTAGTCTATATCCTCCATCCCGTCCGGCAGGCGTTCAAGCAAGCCGTACATTCCTTCACGGCTTCTCAAGTCAAGCTGTGTCTCCGCGAGCGGTGTGACGAGGATCTCTTTTCCGTATCCTGCCGCGTCATCGATTATCCGGTAGTATTTGTCAGGTTTGAATCCCCTGTAGTTATCGTGAAGGATCACTGCGTCGCATGATCTGATGCGTTCGTCTTCGGAAGTGTTTGCCGCTCCGACCGCTTCATTCAATGCTTCGATCCTCTCTGCATCTTCCTTGTACGAGAGAAAGCCGCAGACTTCGTAATCTCTCAGGGCCGCTATATGCTCGATAACTGTCCACAAATCAGGATGGTATGGGAAGAACACTATCTTTTTCATCGGCTACACCATCGATTCTTCCGGGTCATACCCGAACTCGTTCAGCACGCACAGTTCGTACAGCTCGGAAAATGCCCTGCCAAGGTTGGCGGGGCATTCTTTTTTGCGAAATCTACGCAGTGCTTTATCAATTCGAATTCGAGAAAAGGAGAGCATAAACGAAAAGTAAAGCGCGCTGTGAAAAACGGCACAGTCCCGCGCCACGCCGGTTTGGAGATGGAAGCGACGATCCGCAAAACGTTTGAAAACGCAGTTATGAAGTCAGGCGAGGAGGTCACCGGTATTATGACGACGAATATTGAAGAAAGGGTTGAAGAAACATTACTGTGGACAGACTATGGTGAAGTCTTCAGGCTTTTTAAAGAGCAAGGCAAGGCCGAGGGGATCGCCGAGGGCAGGGCCGAGGGGATTGCCGAGGGGATTGCCAAACGCGAAATGGAGATCGCGCTTGCACTGTTTGCGAGTCAGAAGGATCATAAAGCCCGCGGCGAAATCATTCAAACTCTTGCATCATTAGGCATATCTGAAGATGTTATTAAGAACGCCGGAAAGCAGTATTATGAAAATGAGGCGTTGCTCGTTTCTGAGACTGAGGCGTAGATTCAATTTTCACCCATCAAAGCAGCCGCAGGCTTATTTCAAGTCCTGCGGTTGCTTTTTGTATCTCTTCCCTTAATCTGACACAGATGCTACAACAATGTACCCTAATGCTGTAAGATGTGCTATAATCTCCCGGTAGTGTTCTCCTCGCCGGGCGAAGATACTACTATCTGAAACAGGGGGCGGTAAGGCTGGGACGTATAGCGCTAATCGATACGGAGATCGACGCCGCGTTCCTTAATTGCGGGCGCATCGAGTACGTTGACCTTTACGCCGGAAGCGATAACTCCGATGCAGGCGCAGGCGTCTCCGCGCGGCGGGTAAGCCACGGAACGGCTTGCGCGATGATACTGGACCATTGCGCAAAGGACTTTGAACTGCTGAGTATCCGGATACTCCGTGATACCGGCGGCAAGGCGTTCACGGAAATCGGGCTGCTTGTGCAGGCGCTGAAGCTTTGCAGCGAAATGGAGGCTGACGTAGTAAGCCTGAGCGCTGTGTCTTCCATACTGTCTGATTCACGGCTTCTTTACGACGTCACTCTCAGTCTTTCCGAAAGCGCCGTCATCGTTGGAGCTTTGGATAACAGAAGGTTTGTTACCGTTCCCACAAGCTATCCGCATGTGATCGGCGTCAGGAGCGACGCTGCGCGTCTGCTGCTGCCGGGAGAGCTTGCATATAACGCGGCTGACCCGTACAACGCCGGAGTATACGCAAACTGCGATTTTGACTACTTGCGCGAGAATGGATTCAGCCCCTCAAACAGCTTTGCGGCGCCTGTCGCGGCAGCGTATGTGAACGGCTTGCTCAACCGGGGCAGGAAAAAGGACGATATCGATTCCATGGTTCTTACGCTCGATCCGTATCCGGGTATCGTTACAGACGAGTTCGACAACTATCACAGGCCCGTCTTCCCGGGAAGGGAGATACCTGTGGTGCTCATGTCCGGTTATTCGACGCGGGAATGCATCACTGTCATGGACGTGCTCACTGATGCGCATGAGGCGCAAGCCGCAGCGCTGTCGCTTGCTGACGGCGAGTATGACGTCCGCATCAGGCGAATCAGCGGCGTCGATGTAATTAAAAACGAACTTGATTTCATGGAGAGGCACTATAAGACAGACATCGTGTTTATCGTATGTCCCCGGGAATCAGCAGAAAGCATAAGGCAGAGGATAGAAGTCGACGTCGAGCTGCTGCGCCGGTCAGGCGAAGAGGTTTTGATACTATACGACAATGTACAGGAAACGGTATGCGTTTCAGCAGTGCCGGGCCGTCTGGATGATATTCTGTCGCAGAGCGATGAGAGCGACGCGAGTGAGGAGGCTTTTGCATGAAAACATCGCTGTCGCTTATGACACTGCTGCGCACCCCCCTCAAAACGCTGCTGGCGTTCCTGCTGCTTGCGGCGACTTCGTACGTGCTGTTCTTCAGCGCTGCGGAGTATGCGGCGCTGACGCGCGAGAGGGAGCGGGCTGTCGATTTCTACCAGGGCGTCGGCGCGGTCGAAGTCGACTCGCCGCAGTACAACGTGCCGGGAGTAATTAACATCCCGGCTTACGGACTTGACGTCTATCTGTATGCTGACGAGAGGGTCGGCTACAACCCTTACGGCACAGACCTCAGCGTATACCGCCACACGCCGCTGAGCAGGGAGGTCATTGATATCATAACAAGCCTCCCGTATGTCACATCCTCAGGCGCGAGGTACATGACAGCAGGCGTGACAGCGGGGGACTCGGAGTATCTGCGCCGCGCGTATATAAGCGGGGACTTCTTCAACTTCACCACGAGGTTCATCGCCGAAGTGACTCCGGAGCGCGAAGCTAAAAACTGGCGGATCACCGGAGGTACTCGCGGCCGCGTCCTCCGCGGAACGCAAAGCACTGATTATTTGTTCGCTCTGCCGCCGGAAAAGGGCGCGATAATGGAAGCGTCGCTTTACTTCATCGACACTGTCCTGCTCGGCGGCAACCACGGAATTTTCGGCAGATTTGAGGGAAAGCGCGCCGGGCGTATCATAAGCTATGACCCCATAACGGTAGAAGAAAACTATGTTACCATGATGGTGACGGCGTATGAGTACGGGCCGGACAATGCCGACGGGTCGATGAACGTCATGTCGCGCGGAAGCAGAGCCCCTGCGGTACAGCATTACGGCATGAGCTCGTACAATGATATTTACAGCGTAGACTCCGTGACAAGCTTCGTCCCCGGAGAGCGTTATATTATTATCGGGCGCTACTCGCCGATGGTCCTGTCCGATCAGTCGACGTTCAACTGGTGGCCCCAGATATACCCGCTCAAGGGCTTACCGGAGAACTACCTTGAGCTTGATGAGTTTGAACCGCTTCGCAAGATGCTGGAAATTACTGACGCCGACCTTCACACGCTTGACGTCGTATATACGGATGATATGTCTGCAATCATGCGGATCGCTGAAGGCGATATGATAGTCAATGAAGGGCGCATGCTCACGCATGAGGACAGCGACAACGGAAATAAAGTATGTGTAATGAGCTACATGTACATGCGCGAGTACGGGCTCAAGGTCGGCGACAGGATAACCCTGAAACTAGGGGATAAGCTGTTCGAGCAGAACCCGGCAATAGGCGCCGTCGCCTCTGTGCGCGAGCGCTATGCGGACTCGTTTACAGATGAAATTGAGTTTGAGATAGTGGGGTCATACAGGGACGTCGATAAAAAGGAGCAGCAGTTGAACCGCCTGCACTGGACATATTCGGCCAACACTGTTTTCATCCCGCAGTCCTTCCTGCCCTGCAGCGTACCGGACAGCCGCGAGCTTACACCCGGGGAGTTCAGCTTCATCATCGACGACCCGCGCAATATCGCGTCATTTTTGGAAGAATGCGCGCCTGTGATCGAGAGTCTCGGGCTGACGCTGTACTTCAGCGACGGCGGCTGGCTCGCTCTGGAGGCGCAGGTCAGTCAGGCGAGTACGCTTGCTGCGGTAAGGCTGCTGCTGCTCTCGCTGTCTGTTTTTGTCGCCATTGGGCTCACTGTGTACCTGTTCATAGGGCGCAAGAAGAAAGAGTACGCGATAATGCGGGCGCTCGGCACGCCTGTGCGGGCGTCCGGAAGGAGCCTCTATATCCCGCTGGGGTTGATGGCTGTCGTCGCGCTGGTAGCCGGGAATCTGCTGGCCGGTATGTTCACAGGCGGCACGATAGAGCGCGCCCTGAAACCGTTTGCTGAAGCAGGCTACGCGGCTGACGTCGCTGCTTCCGCCTCCGTCCCTGCTACTGTCACATTGGTGTGCGTAATATGCGAGCTGGCAGCGCTGGCTCTCGTGACCGCGTTCGGCCTGCGGCGCATCCGCAGGAAGCCGCCTCTGGAGCTGCTTCAGGATCGCGCAGGCGGCGCCGGAGCCGTGAAGCGGCGCGGCGGGAGGAAAACCGAAAATGAGGAGCGGGGAGTTGAGAGCGGAGAACACGGGAAGCGGACAGTTTGGAGCGGAGAACCGAGCGGGGATAAAGCAGCGAGGACCGTTGAGAGCGGGGAACACGGGAAGCGGACAGTCTGGAGCGGAGGACCGAGCGGGGATAGCGCAGCGAGGGCTGTTGAGAGCGGAGAATATGGGAAGCGGACTGTTTGGAGCGGAGAACCGAGCGGGGATAGCGCAGCGAGGGCTGTTGAGAATAGAAAGGATACTATTCTCCTCTCAAAAAGCGGTTCCGCCGCATTTGCGGCGCGCCATATCGCCCGCCATATCCGCCGTTCGGCGGCGAAGTCGCTGCTCTCGCTGGGGCTGGCGCTGCTGCTTGCCGGTACGATAGGGCAGTTCACGGTGATACGCAGCCTTTACGCTGATATTTACGATAACATCAGGATCAAGGCCCACTTCAACAGCAGCATGCATATCAGCAAACTGATAGATCTGGAAAAGCTTGAGTATTTATCTTCACAGTACTATATCAACGAGATACCAATGCACTACAGCAAAGATCTGGTTCCGATCAAAGCCGTTATGACAAATGATATAAGCCGTTACAGTGACGGACTGGCTGAGATCGAATTTCTGGACGGCTACGATAACTCGCTGTTTCGGACGATGAGCTGGCATACGACCACAAGAAAAACCGTCTGCGTTATGCCGGCTGTTATGATGGACGCTTACGGTATTTCGCTCGGGGATCAGGTACCGATCGTAACAGGCCATACCAGTAAGCAGTCGTTTGACGCAAACCCTCCCAATGTGACCTACACCGTTGTCGGCAGGGTTTCAGGGGGTAAACCGGACGCTGTATTCTTTCCGTTCGCCAAGGGCTTCGAGATGATGGTTTTCGCAAACGAGCTTGTGTTCGATTACTGCGAAGTCACTCTGGAGTCGCCCTTATACACTGATGAGTTCCGCGTATTTGTCAAACCAAGGATCGTCAATACTGTCGGCGGTTCAAAGCTGCCCTTTGTGATGGATACGAGCGAAGCCGACAACACTTTGCGGACAATGAACCTTATGAGCGCTCTTTATCCGATAGCCGCTGCTGCGGCGGCTATCCTTGCCGGACTGTTCCCCGGGCTGATCATAATGCAGACCGACAGGGATGCATCGATAATGCGCGTTCTGGGCGCGACAAAGAAGCGCACAAGGGCAATGCTGCTTGCGGAACAGGCGGTACTCTGTCTGGCAGGGCTTGCTCTGGGCGCTATCCTTCTGTTTATTATCAACGGCGCGCTGCCCGCTGATTCCGCGCTGCCGCTGGCTGCTTACGCTGCGCTGCAGCTTGCGGCGTGCGCTACGGGGGCTTTGATTTGTTCAGTCGTCATAACGAGGCGCAGGCCTCTGGAACTTCTACAGGTACGTGAATGAAACCACAAATTATATAAGGACGTGATATCATGCTTCAAAAGATTCTTGCTATTATAGGCTGCGTATTTCTCTGCCTGATACTCAGCGTCAGCTTGGGTATCGGAGCGAAAATTCTGGTTGAGACGATCAACGACCGCAGAGCGGAAAGCGTGGAGACGCAGCAGCAAGGCGACGAGTCCGCGCGAAGCGGGGACTTTAATCAACATGGCGCAGAGCCCGCACAAAGCGGAGAAGTGTCTCCATAGTACGGGACACAGAAATACAAGAGAAGAGCCCCCCGATAAGGCGACTCTTCCGCACTGGGAGGCGACTCTTCCGCACAAAGCGTAGAAGTGTCCGCTACTCCCTGACCTGCAGCAGTTCCAGAATCCTGCGCCGCGTCACAACTACCGCACAGGTTAGAGCTCCCGCGGAGCAAGCGGCAAGCTGAAGTACCGCGTATGCGGCCAGCGGCAGCGCTGATTCCGCGGGCAGCGATCCATTTATAACAAGCAGCAGCCCTGCGGCCAGTATAAGCCCCGCAGCGCACAGCAGCGCCTGTTCAATGATCAGGAAAGCAGCAGGAGCCTTATCACCGCGAGCTTGCCGGATTCGTTGATCTGCGATTCCAGCGTTCCCCAGCCTCCGTCGCTGAAATAAAGCGTAAGCCCGAGATTGTCGATGACCGGCTGCGCTTCCTTCAGAAACGCGGAGATATTACGCGGGTCGTCGATGATGAAGCTGAACTCGCCCGGCCTGAGTATATGGTCATCAGGAACGGCGCAGGGGAGAAATGACTGCGGAACGAATACTGTGTTGACAGAGTACGTCCAGAAAAGGTTGCTGAGCTGACGGTCTGTTTTATCGACGTCCCGGTATACTCCGACGATCTCGAACTCGACGTCGTCCGTGAAGTTGTCCGCGTAGCGCTCACGCACAGACGCGACCGCCCCTATTGCGGGGTTCTGCTCAAAGAGTTTATCGCCGAGCTTCAGGTATATCTTGTCGCCGATTTTCAGGTTATTCTGGCGCATATACATATAGTTCATCACGCAGACATTGTTCTTGCTTTCTGCGTCTTCACGCGTAAGCATACGACCAGAGTGTATTTCCGCTTGTCATTTTCGGAAAGCTCGGCGCTCGGCGCCGGATAAGATGTGTCCCCGGGAGCCCCTATCCGGTCAAACACCAGATTGACCGATCTGGACTCACCCTTCTCAAGCGGCTGTGCAAATATCTCATCTTTATACGGATCATAGAGGAAGGTCCCATGGCTTCCACCCTGTGTTGAGTGCTGCACAACTTCACGTTCCAGAGACGCTTCTATAACAAGTCTTCCCGTATAGTTATAAAAACTGCTTTCCATAACATCAAAGTAACGCGGCAAAGGCCCGGACTCCCCGGACACGATCCCGGCTGTCATATACCTTGCCGTCACCGACGTTACATACGGCAATGCGGATATCACTTCGATATCCGCACTGCAAAAATTACCTCATCCCGACATCTGTTATATTGAAGTCAAATGACTTGCACAAGGCAAGGAAAGCTTCTTTCTCAGGGAACTTGCCGTCATTCGCGGCCATGGATGCTTCGACTTCTTCGCACAGGTCCTGCAGTCGCGCGCCGCAGTCCATATCATACATATGCGCTTCCTCCGCGACCTCAAAACCGAACGGGGTGAACGGAGGTATAGTTATTATGTTCTCTTTCTCCGCGGTGAATTCAATCTTCTCTGTCGCGGATGTTCTAACCCAGCAATTCAGTTTACCGCCTGTGACGTAAAACAACCGGTACTGGCGCACGAAATTATCCCACTCGCAGAAGAACCCGGGTTTCATAAACAGATCCCAGACTTCTTTAATACCTTCAGTCTCGTATTTCGCAATTTTCAGCTGCATCTTTATTCCGTCGTATTCATGTTCGCGAATGGCGTATCCTGCCGGCCGTAGTTGCGTCACCTGCTCGCTGGGGAAGTCGACTTGAACCGGCACGGTGCGCATTCCTACTCCGCCGCTTCCTTTACCGAACGCTTCCCTGAAATTCGGATCCTCAAATATTCCGGGGAACTTGTCCTGAAGTCGTATCCTCGGCTGCGTCAGAGCGTATTGCTGATCGATGTCCATGAACATAATGTTCAGCCTGCTTTCAGGCTCGATCGGAATAAAGCTGTGGCCCATCCATGGCTGTATGTGCAGCAGATCGCCCGGGCCCATTGTGAACCCGCGGCCCATGCAGTTGCACAGGAACTTGCCCTGGCTGATGAAGAATGTTTCTGTGCCGAATGCGTGCTCGTGATAGTTGATCATCCTCGTTGAGGGTTCATGGAACTGCATGCAGTCGAGCTCGTTCTTCAGGCGCGAGGTGACGGGATCATGGAACATCCTGTAGAAAACGCCTCCGCCGTCCGATACGATAACGCAGTCCTCCGGGACTTCCATGCGGATCAGATACTGATTTTCTCTTGCCATTGATTAATACCTCCATTGGTTAATTTTATCTTTCGGTGCAGTCGACCAGGCGCATCCCGTTCAGCCGCTGAAGCAAGAGGAGGCGCCAGCCGGTGCTGCGGCCGCTATTTCCCGTATAACGCAGGGTAGATTTTCCTGTATGCGGCATGACCGCGCGTATATTCCCGTCCGGCAGCAGCGTCCGGTTCAACCTGTCCTGTGCGCTCTATGACCGCGCTGCACGCTTCCGGTACCGACGCGTACGCGCCGGCAGCCACCGCAGCAAGCATCGCCGCGCCGAGAGCCGGACCGTCCGTAGTTTGAGCGGTCACGACGCGCGCCCCGAACACGTCAGCTGTCATCTGACGCCAGAAAGCGCTTGCCATACCCCCGCCGCAGGCTGTGATCTCACTGAAGCTCAGGCCTGTTTCAAGGATAATATCATAACAGTCGCGCAAAGAGTATGTCACGCCTTCTATCACCGCTCTCGTCAGATGGGCCGGCATGTGAGCGGAAGAGAGCCCGATGAACGCGCCTCGGGCGTCCGGATCAAGATGCGGCGAACGTTCTCCGTTCAGATAAGGCAGGAATATGAGGCCGTCTGCGCCGATCGGCGCGCGGGAGGCCATGTCGTCAAGCTCCGCGTATGATACGCCCGGGAGGAAGTTGTCGCGGAACCATTTCAGCGACATTCCCGCCGCTAGCGTAACGCCCATAACATGCCACTCGCCGGGTACTGCGGAGCAGAATGTGTGTATGCGCCCGCCGCGGTCGAAACGCATCTGTGATGTGTGCGCGAAAACCACGCCGGATGAACCGATGGTCACGAACGCCTGCCCGTCGAGCGCGACGCCCGTGCCGATCGCTGCAGCTGCGTTATCGCCTGCGCCCGCGGCGACAGGAGTGCCCGCCGGTATGCCGGTCAGGGCCGCCGCGCTTTTTGAGACAGTTCCGGTGATCTCCGCTGATTCGTGTAACTTGCCGAGCCACGAGCCTTCTATATCGAGCTTCGACAGCACTTCTGCGTCCCATGCGCGTTTTGCGACATTCAGCAGCCCTGTACCGGAAGCGTCCGACACGTCGGATGCGTTATCGCCTGTCAGCACATAGCGTATATAATCTTTTGGCAGCATTATCTTTGCTATCTTCGCGTATACATCGGGTTGGTTTTTTCTCACCCAAAGTATTTTTGGAGATGTGAAGCCTGTGAGCGCGGGGTTTGCCGTCAGATCGATGAGCCGCTGCGCACCGATAAGCTCCGTTATCTCAGCACACTCGGAGGCGGTGCGCTGGTCGCACCACAAGAGGGCGGGGCACAGCACGTTATCGGAAGAGTCCATGCATACAAGCCCGTGCATCTGCCCGGTCAAGCCTACCGCCTTGACCTCGGAAGGGTCGTACCCGGAAAGCGCTTCCCTGATCGTATCTATGGCTGCGGCGCGCCACAGCGCCGGATCCTGCTCAGCCCACCCGTTGTGCGGTGTGCTGAGCGGATACTCGCGCACTGCGGACCGAAGGACACAGCCGCCTTCATCCATGAGAAGAGTTTTTGTTCCGGACGTACCCACGTCGATTCCTATATACATGTCTTTTCCATTCCGTCCGCATAGCGCCGCAGGCGGCTCATTTGGCGGACACTATGTTTCTTGAAGCCTTCCAGCTTTTTTCCTCGAATGCGGACTAAATTGTCAAGCCCACGCATATGGATTTGCTGTTGCTGAGCTGTAAGGTTCTTTCGTCAGGCTGCCCTGTGCCGATATACAGTTCAAACCCGGGGCCTCCGAAAACACGGTCTCCGTCTTCGTTGACCACTGTGAACGCATCGTCCGGCAGGGGGATATCAATAACCGTTGATTCGCCGGGAGTGAATTCTGACTTTCTGAAAGCGCAAAGGCGCGGATTAGCAGGTGTGAAAACGGACTGCGCCTTAATGTATACTTGTATTACGTCTTTAGTCGGCATACTCCCGATGTTTTCTACTGTTACTGTTGCGACTATACTGCCCGGTATGTGACGCGCGATGACACCGTCATCTGCTACACCGCCTGCTGCGCTGCTTGCGGCTGCATCTCCCATACCATTCCCGTTTCCCGCACCGGGATCGAATCCGGGATCTTTTTGCAGGTCTACTCCAAGGTCCTTTCCGGAACTGTCAATGATATGAAGCATAACCCCGGTCACGCGGACGTCTCCGTATGTGAGCCCGTAACCGAACGGGTACAGCACATCACCCTTGAAGTAGCGGTATGTGCGGTTCTCCATCGAGTAATCCGTGAAATCCGGCAGGTCGTCCGCGGTGTTATAGAACGTCACAGGCAGTTTACCGCAGGGCGAGGTTTCGCCGAAAAGCAGGCGCGCCACGGACTTTCCGCCAAGCGCTCCGGGATACCACGCGCAGAGAACAGCGCCGGCGTTCGGCGCGTTATGCGCGTCGCGCAGATCGATAGCGCTCCCCGCCATGAGTATGACGACAACGGGCTTACCTGTATCCAGGACAGTTTTCAACAGCCTTCGCTGCGGCGCCGGAAGCATAAGGTCCGGTTTGTCGCCGTCGAACTGAACTTTCCCTTTGTTGGCCTCCTCGCCTTCGATCGTCTCGTCCAGGCCGAGCACGAGCACGGTGACGTCGCAAAGCTCAGCGGTCGCGGCAGCTTCCGCAAGCAGTTCTGACGGAGGTTCGACGAGCCAGGAATCCTTCAGCGAGCATCCCTCGGAATAATGAATGGAAACACTGTCTCCCAGGTATTCGCGCAGCCCGTCGGCAATCGTGACATATTGCGAAGAGGTCCCATAGTAATTACCTTTCAGCGCTATGCGGCTGTCGGCGTTAGGCCCGATCACCGCAAGCTTGCGGATGATCGTTTTATCCAGCGGCAGGAGCCCGTTATTCTTCAGCAGAACGCAGCTCTCAGCAGCGGCGAGTTCGTTAAGCTCCCTGTGCTGCGGGCAGTCTACAATGCTGTACTTGATTGCGTCATACTCGCTTCCCTCACCCAGAATGCCGAGCCTGAAACGAGTCGTCATGAGCCTGGTTGCCGCGAGACGGATCTCCTCTTCAGATATAAGCCCTCTGTTGTAAGTATCCATCAGAGAGCTGTACACATTTCCGCAGTTGAGGTCGCAGCCTGCTTTTACCGCCAGCGCCGCGGACTCTTCCGCTATGCCTGTGATCCTGTGATGCTCGTGGATATCCTGCAGCGCCCAGCAGTCGGAAACCACATGGCCGTCGAATCCCCATTTACCGCGCAGGATATCGACGAGCAGCAACTGCGATGCGCAGCAGGGCTCCCCGAGCGTCCGGTTGTACGCGCCCATCACTGCTTCGACGTCCGCTTCTCTGACGCAGGCTTCAAAGGCCGGGAGGTATGTTTCGAACAGATCCTTTTTGCTGCATTCCGCGTTGAACTCGTGCCGCAGGGACTCCGGGCCTGAATGCACTGCGTAATGCTTGGCGCAGGCTGCGGCCTTCAACGTCTCGCCGCCGCCCTGCAGACCGTTTATGAACGCCACACCGAGGCGCGCCGTCAGGTACGGGTCTTCGCCGTATGTTTCGTGACCGCGGCCCCAGCGGGGGTCTCGGAATATGTTAATGTTCGGTGACCAGAACGTAAGGCCCTTGTATTGCCCTCTGTCACCTCTGCGGGACGCCATATTGTATTTCGCGCGCGCTTCTTCCGATATTGTCTCCGCTACAGTTCGCAGCAGCTCGACGTCAAACGACGCCGCCAGAGCTATCGCCTGCGGGAAGCTTGTCGCAGTTCCCGCGCGGGCGACGCCGTGCAGAGCCTCGTTCCACCAGTTATATTCCGGTATGCCGAGACGAGGTATCGCGGGCGCTGTGAAACACATCTGCGCCGCGGCTTCCTCAAGAGTCATCTGCGCGACAAGCGCCGCGGCTTTTTCCGAGTATTCGTGTCTTTTTCCTTCAGTCATAGCATGCACCGCCTTCCAGCATCAGGACTAAGCCGGGAAGACAGGGGGACGGTTCTTCTGTCCTCCCTTGTCTTCCGTCTTCCCTATTTCCCTATAACTCCGGTGACCATCGTCAGGAAGCTGTTTGCGCTCCAGGAGCTCCATGCCCAGCCGTCAGTCGCGATGGGCGGGATCTGCTGCGCTGCTTCTTCGCCGTTGAATTTGTAGTAGTTATACGGCGCGTATCCGAGGATGATACCTTCGCGGTTTGTATGGTCGCAGTAGCGGCGCGCGATCATGTCGGCTTCCTTCTGCTTGCCTGCCGCCTGAAGCCCGACTGTCAGTATCATGTTCATGGGTCCCACGACGCGGCCGCAGACGAACGAAATACCGAACGTCGTATGAGCGCTCTGCATGCTCTCCGACGCGAGCCCGATGTCTGTGAGCAGATGGTCTTCCTCCGTGAGCTTCTCCGCGACCTTGTCAATGATGTCCTGAGGCAGACGTTTGCCGAGAATTATCGGCTGATAGTTCGCGAGACTGAGCGAGTCGACTTTCTTACCCTTCACGCGTGAGATGAACTTCTCGCCGTCCCAGTAATCCTTGATCAGAGTGTCTGTAAGCTTCTTCGCCCTTGCCATCCATTCCGCGCTCTTGTCCGCGTAACTGTGAGATTTCGTCGCGACCGTCGCGACGGTTTCCATCATAAGTATGACAAATGTGATGGCACAGGGGTCCACAGCCGGGAACCCGTCCTGAAACAGCGAAGAATCATCCCAGCCGGATTCATGCGTGCTGTGAAGCGCTATGACGTCGTCGCCGAATCCCGCGTTGTGATATGTCGTCCAGTAGTTTGCCCAGGCGGAGAGTTTGGGGTACATGCGCTCCGCTTCATCCGCGCAGATGAAATCATCGCCCAGCTTGCGAATGAGATAGTCGAGCGCAAAGCCCTGGAACGCGGGCTGCGTCCCGCCCGCGGGCGGATTCGCGTAAGACATCATGTTAGGTATCATACCGGTTTTCTCGTCCTGGTACAGGAACATTACGCAGATGAGGCGCCACGCCTCGTCGGGGTCTGCGAGCATAGCCATAGCGTTGTAGCTCTGCTGCCACGGGGCGGCGGTGCACGACCATGCGTTTTGATACAGGATATGCGGCTGAGCATACCTTCCGATAGCCTTTGTCTTATGGCTCCAGATCATCCACATGGCGTAGCGCGTCATTTCCTCGTATCCGGCGGCAGGCGCGGTGTAGATTTTGCAAAACTCCGCAAAATCATCGTAGTTGTCCGCGACTATGTCGTCGAAATCCTCATAGGCGCCGAACGGCAGCGGCTCGTTGCCCCTGTAGTCGTGTATGGCTGCGTCGAACTCGCCTGTCGCCGCATCGGGCAGAAAGTCTATCCTGACAAGCGAGAATTCATTCTTCTCCTTGTCGAACACAGTCGTGACGTTCAGGCTGCCTGTTAGTGCTGTGAACAGCAGTTTACCAAACATCCCGAACTCGCCTTCCCAGCCGCTTCCGTCAGGCAGGGCGTATATTCCGCGGCAGGCCGCAGCGCCATGCCCCTGCGTCGCTGACCTGAGTTCGAGCCTTATTCCGGCATTGCTCCCGCGCATACGAAGATGCGAGCGGTCTGTCAGCGCGATCTCCGCGCCTGTATCTGCGCAGCAGGCGCTGAAGGCGCCGCCGGCCGGGCCGCAGGCGCTGAGCTGCACTGAACCTTCGTCGGCAAAGTACGAGTATTTGATCGGCGCGGCGTTGGCGGTTAGTTTTATATCGAACAGGAAATCAGTGTAGTTTACCGATACGCCTGTCCAGTTGTTTCCAAGACGCAGCATTCCGGGCTTATGGAAATCTTCCGCGACAAATGTGTTGGAGCCGCGGCGCGCGAACGAACAGCGAATAAGGTTAAAACGTTCATATGTTCCAAACATCTTATGACCCTCCCCCTCTAAAGAACTTTATGCGCAAGCGCCAGCAGCGACGCGCCGTAAAACGGGCATTCGATCCCGTTCGCGCGTACCGTGCCCAGTGCTTTTTTCGCAATATCAGCGGCTGCCGCCTCTTCCCCGGCGTCAAAGAGCCCGCCCGCGAGCAGGAAACCGACTGCGCTGTCGCATGCCCCTGCGTCGATTTTGGCGGCAAGTTTCGCCCGGATTTCTTCCGGCAGGCGCTTGCCAAGTATGATGGGTATCAGCGACAGGAACTCGTCAGGCCCGGACGCCTCTCCGGTGTATGCGTTCTTCCCGATGAAATTCTCGCCGTCCCACAGTTCCGCAATCAGTTTTACCAGCAGCTCTTTTGCGCGCGCTTCCCACTTCACGCCTATACCTGTGTCGTACTCCATCTTTGCCAGTCTGCCTGCGACTTCGTTTGCGATCACCAGATACGCGTTCAGATCGGGCGCCAGAACAGGTTCTCCGGCGTCGAAAAACGCGGGCGCTGTTTTGCAGCCGCTCTCAAAGCGGTAGGCGTAATAGCTCAGGCCTTCCTGATCCGTCGTGCGCTCGGTCATGCACTTTCTGGCGATGCATTCAAGCGTTTCGTATACCCTGTAGATTTCGCCGCGTGAATCGTTGAGCATGTTTTCGTCAAGCAATCTGAGCGCGGCGACCCCGGCGACCGGCGGCATATCGGCGGGATATGCCAGTATCATATCTACAGCCCTTCTTGCGTCCTTAAAGGCCATGGAAGCTATCGACATGAGCCGTGCGTCGGTGTTTTTGTCGTTGTACTTGTTCCCTACTATGACTTCGTATTCGGAAGTCATGAACCTGTGGCAGAGCCACAGCGGATACGCGATCTTCTCTTTCACATCGCCCCACTCTGCAGGGACGTCCACCAGAGAGTCCAGGAACGCGCCGAACTCGGCCGCGTTTTCAGCAGCGCACTCGCTCAGCGTCTTTGTGATAGCAGGAGCTTTTGCGTCGGAAGGCAGGTCGTACACGCACAATTCGAATTCGCCGCCCTCAGGTTCGACTTCCAGCACCGGGGTGACATTGCGGAACTCTCCGAGTATGTAGCTGTCGTCGAAGGTTATTGCGCCTTTCGGAGCAGTGATGAAGTATCGCGCCCCGCCTGAGCTGACAGTGACTCCCTCCGGCGCGTTCAGCGTCGAGCTTCTCATTCCGGCTACGACCCCGTTGAGCCTGAACGCGCAATTACCTTTGATTCTGATAGCCTGCGCGTCCTTGTCGATCGCAAACTCCGCCTTCGCGCCGGCTTTCGTCTCCAGCTTCAGGATAGATTCCGTCGCAGTATAGCTGAACGGCGCCGCTTCGCCGTTCTCCAGCGGCTCGATCCTGAGTACGCCCGGCGTGCCTGCCATTCCCATCGCGAGGAACCCTCCGATAGCGACAGGCGCCATTGCGAGCCAAAGCTCGCCTTCATGGTCTATGATGATGTGCTTCGCGTTTCGGTGCCCAAATCCGAATCTGGACATTACCGGATTGATTTCCACTTTTGTACTCCTCTCAATAATAATACTTAATTATAATACTTAATAATTGATCACCGCTCGCCGATACCGAGCGCTATGTGATGCGCCGTCCTTGTGGCCTCATATATCGTCTTGACGGACAAACAGTCGCCTATCTGGTGAAACTCCGGCGCGCACATGCGCAGTTCGTCCGCTTCATCGCGTCTCCCCGTGAAGCCCAGCGCGAGCACAACAGTGTCGGCGCCGAAGAATGTCCTTTTGCTTTCGGACTCGCCATGCGCCTCTGCGTTTGCTGCCCCCGCATTTGCTGCCCCCGCGTTTGCTGTCCCCGCGTTTGCTGCCCCCGCTTCGACGGACTCGCCGTACACCCCTGTGTCCGTGACCTCCGCGACTCGTGTGTTCAGGTTTATCTTCGCCCCGACACGGGCAAGTTCAATGCCGACAGCCTGCCCGTGCAGGAAGTTGTCGCCGAAGTTCAACCGCGGCATCATCTCAAGTATCGTGACTTCTCTTCCCAGATCTCCAAGATAGATCGCGAGTTCACAGCCCGCAAGCCCGCCGCCCAGAATCACCACGCGTTTACCGGTCTTCTCCGGGGTTGCATACGCTTCAGTGACTTTTACAACGTTTTTCCCGTCAATACCGGGAATCGCAGGAACAGCCGGCGTCGCGCCTGCAGCAAAGAGCAGCACATCGGGAGTTACTTCCCCGGCGAGTTCTTTCGTCACAGGAGTGTTCAGCTTGACTTCAACGCCTGCTTTATTGACCCGCGCGATTTGCCCGTTCAAATACTCGCGGAGATGTTTCTTGAACGGCACGTCGTCCTCGCAGCGCAGCACACCGCCGAGCTTGTCCGACTTCTCGCACAGCACGACTTCATGGCCGCGTTGTGCACATGTCACAGCCGCTTCCATGCCCGCAACACCGCCGCCTGCGATGAGTACCTTCTTCGGTTTCGCCGGCGGTCGGGCGTATTTTTGCTCGGATTCGTCGGCGATCTCGGGGTTCAGCGCGCAAACGATCTGCCCGTGACCGATGAGATTTGAAAAGCATGTAAGGCAGCGGATGCAGTTTACGATCTCGTCTTCGCGGTTCTGCCTTGCTTTGTTCGGAATGTCAGGGTCGCATATCAGGCCGCGGGCCATTTCCACGACGTCAGCCTTTCCGGAGGCGATGATGTCCTCCAGTAACTGCGGGTCTGACAGCGCGCCTACTGTAGCGATCTTTGACTTTTTTACGTGCTTCTTTATCTCGGCGGCATACTTCACGTTGACGCCGTCCTCAAGAAACATAGAAGGATGCGTCACGGTAAACACGCGCGCATCCTCATGGGAACCTGCGGAAACATGGATAAGGTCTGCTATGCCGTCAAAAACCTCGGCGATTTTACAGCCGTAATCCACTCCGTAGCCGCCCTCATACACTTCGCTTCCCGATATCCGCAGTTCAAGCGGAAAGTCCGGACCGACCGCGTCGCGCACCGCGCGAAGAGTTTCCAGAGGAAAGCGGAGCCGGTTTTCAAAGCTGCCGCCGTAATCGTCTGTCCTGTGGTTCAACGTGGGAGAGAGGAACTGGTGCATAAGGAAACCGTGCGCGAAGTGCAGCGTCACCATGCCGAAACCGCAGCTCTTCGCTTTGAGCGCGCCGTCCACATGTTTCTTTATTACTCTTTCCATGAACTCGCGCGTAACAGCTTTGACCGGTATGGCGTCGCGCCCGAGCGCGCCTTGTACCATCTCCTCCTGAGGCCCGTAGATGTCGTTACCCGCGGCGTATGAAACCGAAGCCGCCGAGCCCGCATGGAACATTTCCAGTGTCGCGACTGCTCCATGGCGGCTTATCTCGGACGAGAGTTTATTCAGCGCAGGCATGAGCCCCGGGTCTTCCATATGGATGGAAAAGGCTCCGTGAGCCCCGTGCGCGGCGTCCACAGTCGCGTCGCCCACGCAGACGGACGCGGCGCCTCCTTTTGCCTTGCGTTCGTAATAACAGTTTGTCTCGTATATAGGTCTGTGCGCGACGTCCGCATAGAACATGCCTGTGGGCGAGGCGAATATTCTGTTGCGGAACACCGTTCCCGCCAGTACGATGGGCGAGAACAGATTTGGGTACTTGCACTGATACAAAGCTATCCCTCCTTCCCTTCTATCGCCGGCCGATGAACTTGGCCGCAGTATACGCGGAGCTGGTCGCGAAGAATATGTTCGCCGTCTTACGGCACTCGCCGACCATTTTGAACTCCGGAGCGCACTGGTTGAATCCGATAGCTTCCTCATGGTTCGGCTTTAGCCCGACAGCGTGGATCACAGTATCTGCGTTGTAGAACACTTCACCGTCAGGACCTTCGCATTTCACGCCTTTATCCGTTATCTCTACCGGCTTCGTGTGATAATGCAGAGGGATCTTCTTTTGCGTAATCATGTCCTTTATCGCCTGCTTATGATGAGTGTTGCCGCCGTCGCTAATATCGCCCTGCATTTCGACGATTTCGACGTCAAGTTTAAGCGTGTCGTGCAGGTACAGCGCCGCTTCAGTGCCGACGAAGCCTGCTCCGATAATGACGATTTTGCCTTTCGCGAGAGCCGGGTCCAAAAAGACGTCGATTGCGTGATACACGTTCGCGCCGCCGATTCCCGGTATGTCCGGCGTTATAGGTTCGGAGCCGACGGCTGCGATTATCACGTCCGCTCTTTCCGTTTTAGCGTACTCCGGAGTGACAGCTGTGTTCATGCGCACTTCGATGCCCGCGGCGGCAATCTTTCTCTTCTGCTGCTCAATATAATCGTGAAGTCGCTTCTTGAACGGCACGTCGATCTCGCATAGGATTTTGCCTCCAAGTTCGCCGCTCTTCTCGCACAGCACTACGTCATGGCCGTTTTCGTTTGCCGTCAGCGCCGCCTGCATGCCTGCGATGCCCCCGCCAATAACGAGTACGCGCTGCTTCTCAGGCGCCGGGAGCGCGTAGTACACTTCCCTCTCCCTGCTGATTTCCGGATTGATCGCGCAGAAGAAATCGCCGTGGCGCATACATTCCGCAAAGCAGTTCAGGCAGCGCATGCACTTACGGACTTCTTCCGGGCGTCCCCGGCGCACTTTATCCGGAAGATCCGGGTCACATATCAACCCGCGCGCCATGTATATGATATCCGCTTTACCTTTTGCGAGCACTTCCTCCATGAAGTACGGGTCGCTCAGCCCGCCGACAGTTCCGACGAGTGATTTCTTCACATGCTTTTTGATCTCAGCGGCGTACTCTACATTGCGCCCTTCCGGGTAGAACATGCTGACATGCGTGCGCGCGAACGATTCCGCGCTGTGGTCGAGTGATCCGACGGATACGTGGATAATGTCAGCATACCCGTCGAGCTGCTCCGCAATGCGGCAGCCTTCGTCGCCGCCGTAGCCTGTGGATACTATTTCTGAGCCGCTTATACGGATTTCGACGGGGAAGTCGTTTCCGCATACCCTGTGTATCTCGTCTATTGCCATTACGGCGAAGCGGCACCGGTTTTCAGGGTTCCCGCCCCATTTGTCGGTTCGCGTGTTCATTGTAGGAGACATGAACTGCTGGAGCCCCCACCCGTGCGCGCCGTGCAGGCAGACCATTCCGAAGCCGGCGTTCTTCGCGGCCAGCGCCGCCTTGCCGAATCCGTCCACGACTTCCATGATGCGCTCGTCGGTCATAGCAGCTACTTTTATCCCGCTTGGCAGAGTCATTTCCACAGGTCCCCAGGCAGGGTCGTCGCGCTTAGGTCCGCGGTTACGGGAGTTTACTCCCGTGAATTGAAGCTCTATTACCGCCACCGCGCCCTGCCTCGTTATCGCGCTTGCGAGGCGCGGGTAATTATAGTTGCTTACCCTTGTAATCTCGCGCGGCCACCGTCCGTCTGCGAACTCGTCCGGGTCGACAACAACTTCTCCGCAGGCTATAGTTGCGGCGCCGCCCATAGCCTTTCTCTCAAAGTACATAACAGCGTCAAGACTGGGCTGGCCGTCGTATACTATGTCCGTGTGGCCTGTCGGCGCGCAGAACATTCTGTTGCGAAACATCACTCCGCCCACCTTGAGGGGCTTGAGCAGATTCGGGAATGCTTCAAATGCGTTTACCATTTTATCTCTCCTCTATTCAGATACCATGCGGCTGAAAATCGTGAACACACAGCGTGACCATGTGCCCCAGAACGGGCTGCCGTCGCCGGAGATCGGGTCTATGATATGTGCAAATCCGCGCTTCATGAGCCTGCCGTTGTAGCGCTTCACGATCTCGCGCGCGAGGTCTTTCTTCCCGGCGTCCCACATTCCGGTTACTATGAACAGTTCCGCCGGAGGGTCTATCGCTCCGCGCCCCATCTGTACGCCCTGCACCTCGAAAAGGTCGCTGTCCATGCGCTCTGTGGCGAGGCCGTGCTCCGAAAGCCATGCGCCTTCGACTGCTATATCTGCGGCCATTTTGTCAATGATCTCCTGCGGGAGCCTGCTGCCCAGAATGAATGGTATATAATGCGTGAGGCTGCCCGTGAACACCGGCTCATGCGTGTACTCGCGCAGCGCCACAAAGTGCTCCCCGTCCCAAAGCATGTCTATCATCAGCTTCAGCAGATCATTTGATTTACGATACCACTCATCGATCTCCGCCTGCGGTTTCCCGAGCGCTTTAGCAAGATCGCCCTGAGCTTCGAAGTTCAGCACTGTGTAGGCGCTGACGTCGGGTGACTCCATGTTCACCTGGTCGTACCATATAGTTGCTTCATCAAGGCCGTTCTCCGTCCCGCCTTCAAAAGCGGGGAGCCCGTCGCCGTCGTTGTCGCGGCAGTCCATGAACCACTGCGCCCAGCGCCCGGCGCCTTCGTATAGCATCTCAATCTGCTCGCGGGTCCATACCTTCGTGATGTCGCGGTGCGCCATAATGTTCTTCAGCGCCCAGCCGTATACAGGAGGTTTTATCCCGTTTGTGGCAAGGTATGACTCGTCATATGAATCGGCGAGCTGCCCTTCTTCGCTCTGCCTGTGCAGATACGCCAGCAGAAGTTCGATTGAGATGTCCGTGTGTTCCTGCATGGCGACGGCGTTTTGTACCTGCTGCCACTGCGAGCCGATGACGCCCGGGAACATCATTATCATCCAGTTCGGCGTCATCTGCGAGGGCGCGACCAGATGTGACCAGAGTACATACGCCGTCTCTTCGCGCTGCTGCTCATAGGGTTCTATGTAGTGAGGCATTTTCTCAAGGAACTCTTCCCAGTCCGCCTGCATCGAAGCCTTCGCTTCCGCGTACGCCGGATATTCGCCGCGGACGAATGTGCCGTAGAAGAACTCTTCGACCACCATCATGAATGTCCCGGCTTCGTTCGGCTGCGTTCTGCCTCTCAGCTCGGTGTAGCAGAATTTATCAAAGTCCCATGTGTTGTCAAATGTGAATGACGAGCCGTCAAGCCCCTTGAAGAGCAGAGGCTTTGCGTTGCGGATGGGCGACTCCCACGCGCCGTCGCGCCGCGGTTTCACGACCTCATAGCCCTCGCCGTCGCGAGTGAACAAAAGGCCCATGTCTTTGTCGCCCTCCGCGATGAGCTTGGTTGTGTCCGCCCAGGTGAAGCGCACGTCTCCGTGCAAAGTGCGGAGCGTGAACTCTGCGGCTGCGGTCTGAATAGCGAACGGCACGCTGCGCCCTTGATATGTTGGGCGTATCCTGTATAACCGGTTGTAGCCCATATTTCCTGAATGGCACCTGTTGCCCCTGTTTGTCATGAGGTACAGCGCGCCTCTCCCGTAGCTTGCAGTGTCCGCCTGAAGCCCGACCCATGCTCCGCGCCGGGAGAAAATCTGCGTTCCGACATTGAAAAACTGCTTTACATCGCGAAAATAGGTATCCATAGCAATTAACCGTCCCTTTCCTGCATGATTGGATTTACTCCGATATGATTTTGTGCTAAGATAGACAATATTCTCTGCATATCGCATACGTCCTTTGTATATTACACACTCTAGCATTATTAACCGGAATGGTCAAATTTATTTATTCGGGAGGTTAGTTCCATGAGCGAAGAAAGACGGCAGGAGTATTTAAAAAAGTATGTCAGGACCGGCAGCGACGTCATTCTGCCGAAAGAGAAGAACCCTTATCCGCAAATGAAACACGATTCGTTCTTTCTGAATGTGACTCCGGACTTCGGCGGATACGGCGGCAGTACTCTATGGTCGTATATCTATGAGCCGGTGAACATGCAGCCTGAGCCGGTCGTATCTGACAGGCCTCGTTATATCACGGTTTTCGGCAGTATCGCGACGGATTTCACTCAATTGCACGGCGCGGCTGAGGTCACGCTGGGAAGAAGCAAGGCGGATTTAAGGACTTTCATCCTTTCCGAGCCGTTTGCTGTCCATATTAAAAAAGGAATGCTCTATTCCATAAACATCACAAAAATCGATATGCCGGGAGTCCCTGTCCATTACAATGAATTTATCCTGGGCGAGAACGCGCCTCTGTCCGACGCGTTCACTGAAGACCCGAACGCCGGCTACGCGTCATATATAAAAACCGGCGACGTCATTACCGCGAAGTACCCTGATAAGGATAACGTACCATGCACGATAATGACGACGGACAGCAAAATGTTCAAATCCAACGATATGATGCGCCGTACCTGGATGCCCATAACCAACGCGCATATCATGGCGCAGCAGTCGCATACCCACGCGTTCACGGAGTATCTGGTGTGCTACGGAAGCGATCCTGAAAACGTTCTGGATCTTGGCGGCGTGATAGAGTTCACGATCGGCGAGTCGCTGGATACGCTTGAAGTGTTCCGTATAGATAAGGCGACGCAGTTCTGCCTGAGGGACGGTCTTCTGCACAGCCCGCTCGTTTTCAGGGAAGTGAAGGATCCCAGGAAGCCTATTATCTTCTGCGAGGTCTCATACGCGGACGGTCTGGTGCAGAATGCGAAGTACGATAACGTCATTAAGGATGACAGTCTGCCTAAGTACGACTACTAAGGCGCGCCTGCGGCCCGGCGTGAGGGCTCTGCGGCTCGGCGTGAGGGCTCTCTGCAGCCCGGTGTGAGGGATGCAGCAGTTAACGGCAACGCTGCACAGCGCGTTACTGCCGGAGCGCCTGCAGCGCAGACATTTTCCTTACTTCGATGACGATCAGCAGCGTAGACACGCTTGCGGCGCAGAAGTCTGAGATCGGCCCCGCGATCACCGCGCCTTCAAGTCCGTAGAAAAGCGGCAGTATGATTATCAGCGGCATTATAAACAGAACCTGGCGTGAGAGGGATATCCACAAACCTCTCGCGCCTTTTCCTATCGACGGGAAGAATGTTGCCGCTATCGGCTGTACTCCGCTCAGGAAAATCATGAACATGAAGACGCGCAGATAATGGACGGCAAACTCAAGATACAACGGGTCGTCCTCGCCGAATATCCTCATGAGCCCGCGCGGGAAAATCTGAAACACCGCAAAAGCCGAAATCGATATTGCTCCCGCGGCAATCAGCATTATTTTAAGCGCCCTTTTCACGCGGGCGTAATTCTGCGCTCCGTAATCAAATCCGATAATCGGCTGGCAGCCCTGACCGATGCCGATATTAAGCGACGTGAAAATCACGTTGAGTTTCGAAATCGCGCCCACGCATCCGAGCGGGATGTCGCTGCCGTAGACAGACAGCCCGCCGTAGTACCGCAGCGTATTGTTCATGATTATCTGCAGGATCGAAATGCCGATCTGGTTTATAGCAGGCGTGCTGCCAAGCGCGCACGTCCTTTTCGTGAGGTCCATTTTAGGAATGAGGTTTTTACTTTTTATAGATACGATTTTCGCTTTCTTAACAAAGTAGTATACGGCGATAGCGGCTGTTGCCATCTGACTGATAGTCGTAGCCCATGCGACCCCTGCTATACCCCATCCGAAAACGAACACAGCTATCGGGTCGCCGACAAGGTTGATTATTGCGCCGGTCAGCGTGCACCACATTGAGTACCGCGGGCTGCCGTCGGCGCGGATGAACGCGCTGGCGCCGGTGGTAAAAATCCCGAACGGTATCCCTATTGCTATGATTCTCGTGTATGTAACAGCATACGGCCAAACAGTGTCTGTCGAGCCGAACGCATGCACGAGCGGCTTGAGAAAGAGCAAAACCGCTGCGGCAATGATGGTTCCCACGATAATCGACAGGCTGAGTGTGTTGCCAGCGTACTTGTTTGCCTGTTCCCTGTCGCCTTCTCCGAGCTTCAGGCTGAAGTTTGAAGCGCCGCCGGTTCCCAGCAGATAACCTATGGCTGCGCTGACGGGGGTGAGGGGGAACGCGACGTTTGTCGCGGCAATGCCGAGCATGCCTACAGCGTTTCCGATGATGACCTGATCGACCAGGTTGTACGTGGCGTTCACCGTGTTGCTGACGATCGCCGGTATGGTGTACTTCAGCATCTGCTTCCCGAGGTTTCCGCCGCCCGGGCCGCCTGCCGCAGGTTCGCCGCTTGCCGTGGGTTCGCCGCCTGCTTCGGGCTCGCTGCCTGCCGCGGGTTCGCTGCCGGGTCCTGCTTCGTCTTTGCTGATCTTCTCCATTGTGATGGACAAACATCTCCTTAGGTGATATCATAGACAGCGTCTACCGCAATTTGACTGAAAGGATTGATATCAATGGCTTGGTTCCAGGGAAGTTTCGCGTCAAACTCTTTGAACAGAATGGTCTCCGTCAATATCCTCATCCCTGCCGACATGAGGCTCGGTATGCCAAAGCGCCCGGAAAAACCGTTTAAAACACTTTATCTTCTGCACGGTTACACAGGTGATTGCACCGACTGGCTTACTAGTTCAAGTATAGCGCAAATGTCGCAAATGTACGACATCGCTGTGGTCATGCCCTCTGGCGAGAACGCGTTTTATGTAGACATTGAGCGTTCCGGAAGGCGTTACAGTAACTACATAGGCCGCGAGCTTGTCGATTTCACGAGAACTATTTTCCCGCTTTCCCGCGCCCGTGAGGATACAATCGTAGCGGGGCTTTCAATGGGCGGATACGGCGCGCTCTATAACGGCATGAAGCACCACGACGTCTTCGGACACACCATAGCCCTTTCATCGGCTCTCGTCGTCGAAGGCGCTAACGAGATGACTGACGAGCCGACTCCGATGGGTACGTCCAGAGGTTATTTTGAAGAGACGTTCGGCGATCTCGCAACGCTTATGGAGACTGACAAAAACCTTGAAGTCCTCGCAAAGCAGGTCCTTGACAGCGGAACGGATTTCCCCGACATATACTTTGCCTGCGGTTATAACGATATGCTCGTGTACGGCAACCGGAAGCTGAGCGCCTATATGAACAGCATTGGTTTCAATCATGTTTATGAAGAGGGCGCCGGGACGCACGACTTTGTTTTCTGGGATACATTCCTTAAACGCGGTCTTGACCGTCTGGCGCTTGTACCGAAGATGGAGCCGATGGTCCCGCCGTTCTGGGTGGACGCCGAGAAGGACTCGCCAAACCCGGTGATTCCATAACACTGAGACAGTGCACTAGGTCAGCCCCAGTCCGAATTTGACATACAGGCGCCTTAGCGGACTGCTCTGCACGTCGATCATCCTCGAGAGGTCATTTGCGTACCGCACAGCAGTCAAGCGTTCCTGCTCCGTCAGTATGTGATTACTGAAGCGGGCTTTTAGCGCCAGTTCCTCAACTTCCTCCGGCGTCGGCGCCATCGCGTGCAGCGCCGATGCGGGCTGTGATGAAGCCTGCGGCAACAGTTCAGGCTGTGCTATACGTCTTAAGCGGATTATATACCGCCAGATGTACAGCACAGCTTTGTTCGTATTTACCTGGCCAAACATGCGCGCGCGCCTGCTGTACGTAAACGCCCTGCGCAGGATCAGCAAAATAACGATAGCTGCGGTACACGCGAGTATTACAGGCAATATCCGGCGCTCTTCAGCCTGTTCCTCCGCTGCTTCAGGACGGTTTCCTGAAACCGTACCGGTTGAAGGCATAGGCGGGGGGGTGAGCATGCCTTCGTAGGGATCGCCCGGGGTGGCTGTCCCGTCGGGCGCGTAAGCGCCTCCCGAAGCCGGGCCGGACGACTGCCCCGGTACGGCAGTTTGCGATGAGGCGGGCGAGACTTCCAGTGGGATCCATCCGACGTCGTCATAATAAACTTCGACCCAGGCGTGAGCCGCTCTGTCCGTCACTCTGATCGGCGTTCCGACGTCGCGTTCACTGACGGATTGTATGAAACCGCATGTAAAGCGCGCCGGAACATCAAGCGCCCGCAACATTAGTGTTGCGGCCGTCGCATAGTGTATACAGTATCCGCGTCTCGACGTTTGAAGGAAGTAAACGGCGAAATCCTCGCCTTCGGGAGTTATGGGAGGTGAGAACGTGTAGCGCGCTGCAGAAGCCACGTATTTCGCAACCCGGGCCGCGATCTCCGCGCGATCGCCTTCCGGGTAAATGCCCGCCAGAGCCGCAAGCTGCCTCAGCTTTTCCGCCGTACTCTCATCGATCTGTAAAAAAAGCTCACGAGCTTTCTCGTTGTACTCCGATAATTGGGTTATGATCTGAAGCGATTCGCCGCTGCCGGTAACCCCGTCGTTAGCCGAAGTCCCGCTGCCGGGCTGAACAGCCCCGCCGCCTGATGTTCCGCCGCCTGTTGCCCCGCCGCCTGTTGCTCCGCCGCCTGTTGTTCCGCCGGCAAGCTGTTCTCCATCCGCTGCGGCACGGCGCAGCGCCTCCGCAGCATCCGGAATAGAAATTTCAGTATAGTAAAACCCGGTCATATCCGAGCGCGAACCTCCGGGGCCGTCTCCTGATCCTTCTCTTACCACAATTTCGGCAGTTCTTCCCTGCGGAGCATAAGAAGGGTCGCCTGTAGATTTTCTCATTGTACTGACCGCTAAAGAATCACTTGCATATAAGCTGTAGTATGGAAAATAATACATATCCGACTGATCGCCTGTCTTTTTTATTGACATGACAGCGTATTCCGGCGCGTCCCCGGGGCTTAACGCGGCGTACGCGCTCGCGATCAATGCGGGCATCTCCATAGATATCAGTTCGGGGAACTGCCATGCATTGACCGCGTCTCTCCAGGTGCGCCCGTCAAACTGCTGCATCGCATAACCCCGCAAGTAAAACGTACCCGCGATCGTCGTCGTCAGTTCAAGGATCTCCTGATTTGTCACTGTTCTGGGACCAGCCCCCGCCACGGCGACCTGTGATGTATTGAACCTCCACCCGTCCTCAGTATTATCCGGCCACCCGGTTCCCGGTACGGCGATGAACTCTCTCCCACTCGCGATTCTTCTGATCTGGTTATCAATTGAATGGATGAGTTCGCCTCTGTCAGGGTTTTCAGCCGGCGTAATAACATATGTAACGCACATAAGCACTGCAGCGAGCGCCGCTGCAGGGAATACTGCAAAACCTCTCTTCCTGTAATCGTTCGGCGAGAGGACAGTACTCAGTATTAGTATGAGATATACCGCTATAAGACCGACCAGATAAAACGGATCCGGCGGATTGTCGTTCAGCGCGAGGATCGGGATCGCAAACGGCAGCGTTATGAGCAGCGTCCATACGCAGCTTCGGCGCAGACATATGGCTAGTGATAACGGCAGCATCAGCAAAATACCGACAGAAATTATGAAGAGCCGCACTTCATCAGCAGACGCGCTGACCCCCTGCAGAAGTACTTTTATGTCAAAGTACTTGTTGAACTCGTTCGTGATCGAAAACAACGCCCACCTGGCGCCGCTTAATATTACCGGTAACTTGTAAAGGGCAAAAATAAGCGCAAGCATCAGGCAGATGACAAACCCCTTGCCGCGCCATATTGAGACTAGTGCCGTGATGACAAAAGCGGCTATCATCCAGACCGGCAGCATATCCATGACAAAGAAGTCTGTCAGGAGCGAGCTTATCACCGCCCCGACCGTGCTGAAAACAGCAAGGAGGATCAACAGGAAGCTCCCTGCAGGAGCGAGCAGGAGTTTTATTCTGTTTTCACCGCCGCTCAAAGTCTCCAACTCCGCCTCCAAATTCTCATCGTCTTCATTGACTCCGCTCTTCGCTCTTCGCTCTTCGCTTTCCGCTCTGCGTTTTACGATTTACACTCTACACTCTACACTCTACACTCTACGCTCTACACTCTGCACTCTGCGCTCTGCACTCTGCACTCTGCACTCTGCACTCTGCACTCTGCACTCTGCACTCTGCACTCTGCACTCTACACTCTGCACTCTGCACTCTGCACTCTGCGCTCTGCGCTTTCATCATCTTGCATCGATCTCATACACCCATGAGAAGCGGCTGCTTGCCGGGACGGAGATCCGCGCGCCGCGAAAACTATTGTCCAGCGCGTGGTAAATACAGTTCACAAGATCATCCGGACGCGAGATCTCCTCTACGCGGAGGCTGTCGCCGATCTTCACAAAGTGCGGCAGGTCCTTCTCCAGCAGATAGCCGGATACCCACCTGAGCCGCCCCAGGATCACGTCGCGCGCATGCGCGCCCTTCCATCGCGACGCATGGATGAGCCTGCTCTGCGGAGGCGGGGAGAGCGCCTCGCGGTAAATCAGGGAGTCGTGTTTCGCCGAAAGCTTCCAATGCACATATTTCATTTGGTCGCCTTCACGGAAGGGGCGCAGGTCGTGCTCCTCCGAGAATCCGCCCCCGGGTTTCGGGCGAAGCACAACTGCAAGAGGTACATCGACGGAACCGGGCGGCTTGACCGGCGACGGCAGTATAAGGACCGTCGCGCTTCTTCTGACAGGGACCGGAATAGAGAACAGGCCTATTATGCTCGCAGCCCAGCAGCGTTTGAGCGTGTACGAAATGACGCCGCAATGCGTTGTGTCGATAGCAGAGACCACCTTGCTGCCTGCCGCTCCCGTGCATTTGACGCGCTGTTTTCGCGCGCGGTCATTGTCTCTGATGCTCAGACGCATTTTCAGGTAACCTGAGGGAAACCGCCCGGACGCGCCCACAGAAATAACAAAGTCGCCGGTTTCACCCTGTTCCATAGTATATGGCGCAGACAGTGCAACGCGGCGCGTTATCATTCCGGGCAGGCTGATTATAATATCGAACGGGAAAACGATAAGCGAGAAAATAAGGAAATACCATGCAAACCAATGCGGGTACATAACGAAGAATACTGCCGCAAGAACGAGTATCAGGAAGTAGATGATCCGATGCGTCCACATCTTAGCTTTAACCTAACTGCGGAGCGCGAACAGAATGCAGGATTCCGCTGAGGATAGCTTCCGCGGTTATCCCGTCGTTTTCGGCGCCCGGCCGCAGCAGCAGTCGATGAGCGACAGTAATGTTGAGTATTGGGGCTATGTCTTTCGGCACGACATAGTCGCGTCCCTGCAAAAACGCCAGCGCCTTTGCTATCGCCGTAAGGGCCAGAGACGCTCGCGGACTTGCGCCCGACAGGACGTCCGGATGTCTGCGTGTAGCGCCGACAAGCGCGACAATGTAAGTGTATATGTCAGGATGCACATGCACGTTGTCCGCTTCCGCTCTCATTGCTTCGAGCGTGCGGCTGTTTATCACGGGCGACACCTGATCGAGCAGGTTTACGCCTTGTTTGCGCTTGAGAAGCGTCACTTCATCGTCATGAGAAGGGAACCCGAGTGACAGGCGGATCATAAAGCGGTCCATCTGTGAATCGGGCAGCATCTGCGTGCCTGCGGCGCCGACCGGGTTCTGCGTCGCGATAACGATGAACGGTTCGGGTATGTGGTGCGACACCCCGTCGACGGTTACCTGCCCTTCTTCCATTGCCTCAAGCAGCGCCGACTGAGTTCTGCTTGTGGCGCGGTTCAACTCATCGGCAAGGAACAGGTTGCATATGACTGCGCCGGGCGTGTAGTCCATACGCCCCGTTTCCTTATTGTAGACTGAGAACCCTGTGACGTCCGAGGGAAGGACGTCCGGGGTGAACTGCATTCTGCTGTACTCAAGGCTCAACGCCCTTGAAAACGCGAGTGCGAGCGTCGTCTTGCCCACGCCGGGTATATCTTCAAGAAGGATGTGCCCCCTTGCGAGTATCGCAAGGAACACCTGCAGTATCTCGGTATTCTTGCCGATTATCGCGTTTGCCACCATCTCTGGTATGCGAAGCCCTGCTGCGTGAAGGTTCTGATCAATAGCCATTTTCCGTTTTCCTTCCGGTAAGGTTCTGTGAGGATAATGAAATGTGCTATTTTAACAATATAGTGACTTTGAATCAAAGTTGTAAACATCCGGAGCGCAACGCACGGAGCGCACAGCGGAGCGTAACGCACAAAGTGCAACGCACGGAGCGCACAGCGGAGCAGTTGGCTTGTGCCTATAGCAGCTCGCCGTATCTGCGCACAAAGCACAACGCACGGAGCGCACAGCGGAGCGCAACGCACAAAGCGCAACGCACGGAGCGCACAGCGGAGCAGTTGGCTTGTGCCTATAGCAGCTCGCCGTATCTGCGCACAAAAATCATCTTGAACACCGTCGCCAGCACCATGTATAGTACGATTGTAAGACCCAGCCAGGCAAAGTACGTGGGCGGAAGAGCTGTAAGCCCGATTGCTCCGCCGAACCTTGTGAACGGGATCGTCGTCAAAACGGCAATACCGGTGAATGTAAGCAATACGACAGGCCATGACGCGCGGCTCTTAATAAACGGAAGTTTCGGCGAACGTATCATATGGATAACAAGCGTCTGGCTCCACATGGACTCCACAAACCACCCCGCCTGGAAAAGCGCGATGAAGTAAATGCGCATCGACGTATCCGTTATCTCATTGAAGCGCAGGCCTCCGCACATCGCGGGGCAGATTATATAGAACATCAGCAGATACGTAGTGATATCAAACACCGAACTCGTCGGTCCAAGCCAGGCCATGAACTTGCCGATGCTCGACGCGTCCCATTTACGCGGCACGGCGAGAAATTCCTCGTCCACGTTGTCCCACGGGATAGCTATGCACGATATGTCATATATCAGGTTCAGGAGCAGCAACTGGATCGGCAGCATCGGCAGAAACGGCAGGAAAGCGCTTGCCGCAAGGACGGAGAACATATTTCCGAAGTTCGAACTGGCTGTCATTTTGATGTATTTTATAATATTCGCGTATATCTTACGCCCTTCTTTGACGCCGTTCTGGAGCACCATAAGGTCTTTTTCCGTAAGGATCATCTTCGCCGATTCTTTCGCGATATCGACCGCCGTATCAACCGATAAACCGACGTCTGCCGCGCGCATTGCCGCGGCGTCGTTGATTCCGTCACCCATATATCCGACGACGTGCCCGTTTTCCCGAAGCATGGTTACGACGCGCGCTTTCTGCAGGGGCGACAGCTTGGCGAACACGTTTGTGTCTTCAACTGCCTGCCTGAGCTTATCATCGCTCATGCTTTCCACGTCGACGCCTAGGAGTATCCTTTCCGCCGAAAGCCCGACCTGCTTGCATACGCTTCTTGTCACGGCGTCATTGTCGCCGGTGAGCACTTTCACGTCGACTCCGTATTCATGCAGCGAAGCAATAGCAGCAGCAGCGCTCTGCTTCGGGGGGTCGAGGAAAGCAAGATAGCCGATGAGGACCATGTCGCTCTCATCTGCCACCGAGAACGCCTCTGCGGGTGACGGGTGCGTTTTCTGCGCCACGCCCAGCACACGGAATCCGTCGTCATTGAACTTGTTGCATGTTTCAAGGACTTCGTTTCTTATTGCGTCCGTTATAGGCTCGATCTTCCCGCCGTACTCCGCATAGCCGGATATGGCGAGCATTTCCTCGATGGCGCCCTTGGTTATCATTTGCGTTTTTCCGCTGTTGTCAGAAACTACGACGCTCATTCTGCGGCGCCCGAAATCAAACGGTATCTCGTCTACTTTGATATAGGCGCTTTCATATTCGATTACTTTCTCCTCGCGCGCCCTCTGGATTATCGAAACGTCCATAAGGTTTTTCAAACCTGTTTGGTAGTAACTGTTAAGAAATGCATGCCGCAGCACCCTGACGTCGTCGTTCCCGTGGATGTCAAGATGATACTCAAGTATTATTTTATCTTGAGTCAGCGTGCCGGTTTTGTCCGTGCAAAGTATGTCCATGGCGCCGAAGTTCTGAATGGCGTTTATTTCCTTGACAATGACCTTCTTCTTTGACATGGAAGCCGCGCCTTTGGCGAGGTTCGCTGAGACTATCATCGGAAGCATTTCCGGCGTGAGTCCCACCGCTACGGACATCGCAAACAGGAACGCCTCAAGCCAGTCGCGTTTCGTAAAGCCGTTAACGAACAGTACGACAGGGACCATGACAAGCATAAAACGTATGAGCAGCCATGATACTGACCTTACGCCGACTTCGAAGCTTGTCGGGGGCTGCTTTTCCTGCAACTGCCCCGATATTTCGCCGTATACTGTATCGTCGCCTACAGCTAAAGCCAGCGCCGTAGCAGAACCTGAAATTACTGTGCTGCCCATAAACGCAAGATTTTTTGTTTCAAACGGGCTTGTGAGTTTCCCGGAAGCCGCCTCGCCGAACTTCTCCACAGGTTCGCTTTCTCCTGTCAGCGAAGACTGGTTGACGAACAGGTCCTTTGCTTGCAGTATTCTTATGTCAGCCGGGATGATATCGCCGGCGGCAAGATGGACCACATCGCCGACGACGACCTCGTCCAGCGGGATCTCCTTCTTCTCAGAGAATATCTCGTCTGTGTCTTCATCTTCATAACGGCGCATTACGGCGACCGTGGTCTCAACCATTTCGCCGAGTTTTTCAGCCGCGCTGCCGCTGCGAAGTTCCTGAACAAACCGGAGCATTCCGCTGATGAACACCATGGTCAGTACAATGATGACGGCTGTAGGGTCCTTCTCCCCCGGCGACGCCGCAATCACATCGGTCATAAATGACAGCGCCGCAAGCACGAACAGGACGATCGTAAACGGGTTGATGAATGCGTCCCAAAGCCTGCGGAACACCGATGCCTTTTTCTGTTTTGTGATAATGTTCGCGCCGTACTGGTCGCGCATATCGTCGACCTGATCCTCATCAAAGCCTTCGAATGTGTTGTCATACTGGATAAGCAGCGTTTGATAAGGCTTGAGCGCCGCGCTCAGAAGACGTTTTCTTGTTCTGTCAGCGCGCGTTATTATCGGGCCGCTAAGAGTCTTCTTCATTTCCAAAACCACCTTTCTGTTTAAAGATGGTCAGGCAGGCATGATCAGATGTCGAAGAAGGGCCCCCCGCAGCCTGTTATAAGGGCGGGAACACACATCCATATGCCGCCGGACGATCTGGTTTTCGCAGTATTGTCGCTACTACTGCCGTCGGGGTCCATGTTCCCGCCTCCTCGTATAATATATTTGCGAGGGGTTTTTTGTGTCCCCGCAACCACACGCTAGAATTATCACAAACGTTCTTTCATTGATCGCTTGTTCATGTCCTGTGCGCGGCTCCGCCGTACACCTTTCGCCCATCGGGACCTTACGCGTTTGCTGCGCGTTTGCTGCGCGCGGCTCCGCCGTACACCTTTCGCCCATCGGGGGCTTGCGCTTTTGCTGCGCTTTTGCTGTGCGCGTTTGCTGCGCGCGTTTGCTGCGCGCGTTTGCTGCGCGCGAGTCATATGCCCGGCTCTGTATATCCTTATGCAGAATATTACTCTCCCGCGCGAATGACCTCGTTCATATCGTACACGCCGGTGATTTTCATTCCGGGGGGTACGATCAGAAATTTATCCTCATCCCACTCGCCGTTGACAAGCGCCTGCAGAAGTGAAACATCGCCTTCCACGGTTGAGAGCTCGACGCCCAGTTTGTCCATCTGCAGTTTGTAATTCGCTTCGGAATCGGAATACTCATAGTCATCGATCTTGATATAAACAGCCTCGTTGCTTTCTATGGCCGGATGCAGCGTCTCCCAAAGATAATCGGCTGTCTCCTCGTCATATTGCTCAACATAGCCCATGTACTCCGCTGATGTTTTGTAATTGGCAAGCTGGTCTGCGTTGGGATACCCGCTCCCTGCTGCAGCCGTACGCTCATAGTAACCGGTCGAGCACCAGCGGGTACTCAACCTGTTTCCGAAGTTTTGCGCAAAGCTTTCTTTGCTCCCCATGTGTATGGTACAGCAGTCATGCGCTCTCGGAATCACCATCTGAACATCGCAGGACAACCCGATAATGGCGTTGCCGCACAAGCCGAAACCCAGAATCAGCGCGTCGTAAGTGCGATCTGATTCGGTCGTGCTCTGAATTATCTTTTCTCTGATCTGTTCATTAAGTTTTTCAGGCTGAATATGGCTCAGCATCGGAACAAACTCAAGGTCGATAATATGAGGTGACCGGGCGACAAGGCTGCAGGCGATCCTGGCAAAGACGTCGCAGCAGATGAACTTAATGAACATTAATGACAGGCCTCACTTTCTCAATGCAACGGTCATTGTATCATATCCGAAACCTTTTCACAAGCTGTTCGCACGTCACATCCGGACAATTTTGGAAGGGTACGTTCAGTGCCGGAATATCTGTGAAATATGATTGACGTTATGGCATATCTTAGCTACAATACACGGGAGGATACAAGCATCCGGCCGATTATTACTCAAAATCAGTAATGAATCACGCAATGAAGATACAGATATGTATGCATATGAATGCAGAAACATTATTACACAGACTTCAGCAATGTGATTTATGGTGCAACCCGGTTTAAAATAATAAGGAGGAATAGAATATGGCATTAGTAGAAGGGACATTCCTGAACATTGAGCCGATCGATTTGGAGTACGCGGGGATAAAAAAAGGTTCATTGGAGGGCGAGGTAGCTGTGGTCACAGGCGGCGCCAGCAATATTGGGCTGGGGTACTCGCGCGCAATTGCCTGGGCCGGCGGAAAGGTCGTCGTCACCGACATCAACGAGGACGCGGGGAAAGAGACGGAGCGCGTGATAAACGCCGAGAACAACTCAGATTCCGCGCTGTTCGTCAAGTGTGACGTTTCTAAGGAAGACGATGTAAAGAATCTGGCGCAAAAAGCATTCGCGAAATTCGGGAAGGTCGATCTTCTTCTGAATAACGCGATGAACATGAGGCTGAACGGCCCTGTGCTTTCTTCACCTGTAAGCGACCTTGACCAATCATTCGCCATCTCCGCGCGCGGCGTGATGATGCTTGTGAAGGAGTTTGTTCCGGAAATGGTAAAACGCGGGCATGGCGTAGTCACATACAGCGCCACGCAGTTCCACTACTGCCCGCCGCTTGTGGGCGGCACAATGTACACCGCCGGAAAAGCTGCGGCGACGTCGATCATTATGTCGCTTGCAAACGAGGTCAAGGATACCGGCGTTTATTGCTTCTGCCTGACTCCCGCCGGAGTCGGGCGCTTCGATCCGTCAAAGATGCCGCCGCGTCCGGAGGGCGCGCCGAAAATTGACCCGAAGATGTTCGCTATGCCTGGTTTCCATGCGGGCATTCCGCCTGAAGCGGGCGGCGCAGCCATGGTGTATTGCCTGCTCAACGCTGAAAAGCTGCACGGTTCGGGGATCATCATCAACGACGCTTTTGACGCGATGGATTATCCGTATCCAAACCGCGAAAACTTAAGAGATATGAAGTCAAGACGGCTGACAGACATGGAGCTGACGCTTGTCCTGTGCAATATGGGCGCGGGATTCACCGGTTTTGAATAGTATGTTAGCTTTTATCAATGCACGGGTCATTGACGGGACCGGTAATCCGCCCATCGAAAGCGCCGCTGTCATTGTGAATGGAGCGCGAATAGAAGCCGTGGGAACCGATCTCCCCATCCCCGAAGGTGTGACTGTTATTGATCTTGTTGGAAGGACTTTATTGCCCGCTTTATCTGATGCGCACACTCATTTTGGCGGCGCCGATCTACTGAGCCGCCCCGGTCTCGGCGGCAGGGACATTACATACGACTATGCGCTTAACAGCGATGTCAACTTACAGTGGGGCGTGACTACTATCCGCTCCGCGGGCGATTTCATGCCGGACATTGTCTCTTATCGAAACGACGTCGAGAGCAACGGGCTGCACGCCCCCCGCATCCTGACAGCCGGCCGCATGTTCATGGCTCCGGGCGGGCATCCGCTCGATACTGTGTTCATGCACAATGAAGCGATTCGCGATAACGCATGTATCCTCTGTCACGATGACACGGACATCGACGCTGAGGTTAAGAATCTGGCGGATGCAGGCATCGACTGGATCAAAGCGTTTCTGTCCACAATGAACAAGATGAATTATCCGCATCCTGTACCGAGATTGCCACACGAGACCTTGAAAAAAATAGTGGACGCGGCCCATAAGTACGGCAAGCCTGCCATGCTCCACGTTGAGAATCCGGATGACATGATGGAAGCCGTGGAGCTCGGGGTTGACAGCATTGAGCATACGATCGGGGTGGGCAGCAGGTCATTTGAAATGTCAAATGACCTGCTGAGCAAGTTGAGGAGCAGCGGGACCTATGTGGTTCCGACACTATCAGCCATCAAAGCTCATGACGGTATGCCGGAGGGGGCCGAACTCGTATACCCGCATTTGGAAATAGCGGTTAAACGCATGGCTGACGCAGGCGTCTGCTTAGGCGTCGGATGCGACTCGGGTATCCCTTTCCTGCCCTACGGCGAGTGTGTCCATACCGAGATGGAGCTGCTTGTGGAACTGGGGCTGCCGCCACTGGAAGTGCTGTGCATCGCGACACGAGACAACGCAAAATTATTCAGGCTTGATAATACGCTGGGCACAATCAAAGCCGGTAAGCTAGCTGACCTTGTTGTGCTGGACGCAGATCCTCTGTCCGACATCCGTAATACGCGGCAAATATGCCTGGTGATTAAAGAGGGCAGAATCGCCGCCGATCGCATGTTATCAAATTAAGATCATCAAATTTAGATGCCATAGGATTTATGTGTTCTTCAGGGGATTGTTCATTCTTTCACCAATTTGTACTCTTTTTTTGACTCGTTAAGCAACTCTTGCGTCAGTGGCTTGTTTAGCCAAAGCGCAAGCTCGCGCGCTTCCCTGAGCGCGTCCGCATCGGACTCCGCAGGTATTGTGTCGGTTTTTAGCGACATGACCTTATGCCCGTCGTACCCGTGCGCGTTCAGCAGCATAAATAATACCCTTATATGATGCTCCGCGCCGGACTCGTTGCCCTTGCCTCCGGCAGTAAGTATGAGCCCCGCTTTTTTCGGTTTCAGCGTAATGGGCTTGTTCAGGAAGAAAGCTGCTACATGCTGCGGTTGGAAGCGGCTCAGCAAGCCCAGCACAGGCCCCGGCAGCGTGTTGAAATACACCGGCGACGCGAGCACGACGTTATCAAAGTCATCGTTATATATCACGCTCATATCGTCTTTGACGGCGCAGGCAGCAGTTTCCCGGCAGCGGCGGCAGTCGACGCAGGGCGCTATACTCGAGCGGAAAACGGATATCTCTATGGCCTCGCCATCCAGGTGTTTGCGAAGCTCGCTTATGAGCGCGGCTGTGTTGCCGTTTGTTCTTGGCGAACCGTTTATTATCAGCGTCTTGTTCATATGCCCTCTTTTCCCTTGTCTTTACTTTGCATAAATGAGCTCCTGCGCCTTTAGACAGTTCTCAGGTTATCACAGGTTGCGTGATTACTCAATCCCAAGCTTCGGGTCGAATCGGCTCGAAGCCGTCAGCGTTGCCCTGCTGGTTCTCACAGAAAAGGATTATGTATCTTTTGGGATATGCAAGCCCGACGGTATTCTGACTTATGCCGGACTGATGTTCTCGGATGAATGCCCGTTATTGCAATCACGGATTTTCTGCACTCATTGGGACGGTCTCGACAAGAGCGGTGGTGTTGACGATGCAGTTGACGATAAGGAGTTTGAAGGGGATATCATCTCTCAGCTCATGAACAGTCATGAGTTCGTAAAAATGAACTCCAAGGTTCGGTGGAAAAAGATGTCAGACCACAGAATCAACAAGCCTGACTATGCTGACCGGGCGGTTTTTGAATGTCTTGCAAACGCCCTGATGCACCGTGACTACAGCGTTATCGGGAGCGAAGTCCATGTCGATATGTTTGATGACCGGCTGGAGATTTACTCCCCCGGCGGGATGCCGGATGGGACTCTGATTCAAGAACGTGACATCGAGGAAGTTCCATCTACCCGCCGAAATCCTATAATATCAGAAATTTTCCATAGGTTGGACTTCGTCGAGCGGCGTGGCAGCGGCCTTAAGAAAATCCAAAACGAAACCGCTAATTTGCACGGATACACTGACGAATTTGCCCCGGCTTTCAAATCGACTCGGACGGCGTTCTACGTCATTCTGAAAAACATGAGTTATAACTTGGATGGTGCGACCAACCAAGTCGCCGTCCAAGATACCATCCAAGATAACAACCAAGATGCAAGAATTGATACACTAATCAAGTTTTGCTCTGTCCCACGGACAAGGGAAGAAATGCAGGAGCATCTTGGGATTACGAACCGTGGGCATTTTAGGACTACAATCCTTAAGCCATTACTTGACGCCGGTAAATTAAGTATGACCATTCCAGATAAACCGAACAGTCGAAACCAAAAATATTTGAGGTCTTGAACTTTTAGCGATTGCCTAAACCTTCGACTCAAGAGCCTTGATGTTTACGCCGGTGTTTTATAGAGTATTGCAAGATAGCCAGTGAAAAATGAGAATGGAATGAAAGCATTTGCGAGTATGAGTACGATGGCTCGAATGATTGAACCGACGAGAAAAGAACTATGCCACATGTAGAGGCGTAACTAATTACGAAAATAGCAGACCTGTCAATAAGACAAATCTGCTATTTCCACTTGTACCGCAAATACGTTCTTCACGATGTAAAGAGTTCGTATTTGCGTGTATGGGTGGTGGGCCAGTCAGGGACTCGAACCCGGGACCGTCCGGTTATGAGCCGTGCGGCATTTGTCCCGAAAACATTGCAATTACTACGTTCTTTGAATCGGTCGACTTGAATTTGACTTGAATCCTGTTTTTTTACGCCAGAAAATCGTGCCAATTATTTGGAAATCCAATGTGCTTTAACTGTACACAACTATGCGACTTCATCAATGCTAAGAATGCTGGTTGAAATTCCGTATCCCAATAACTTGTGCCTTCACATAGTGCTTTAGATATAAGTATGTAGTCAAATAATCTACGGTTCATCACTCGATCTAAACCCTGCATTTTAGCCGGACGAGCAGGAAACAATGTGTAATACAGACGCGAATAATGCGCACAGGCATTTCTAAGATGCGTCAGACATATAAGCCAGCTTCGAAGCTCGGTATCGCTGCGGCGAAATATAGACCGTGAAATGTTTTTTTGGTCTTCCCTTATCATGTCAGAATAGAAAGCTGATAGCATTCCAAACGTGAACAGTTCTATTATTACCCAAATTGGAAACTGGCTCTCGTACTTTTCTTGATGATGCCGCACAATGAGTGTCCGTTTATTCTTAGCAATTACATCACTTAAATGTTGCATGAATAAGTCGTGCTTGTGCCAAGAGTTGAAATTCTGACTATCTAAATAACCTAACGCACCATACTTATGGGCGTGTAGATTAGCAAGCTGTGCCCTAAGTCGCGTTTCCAGACCTTCCATCAAGGCAAGAAGCAAACTCCGTAGCTTTCTGTCAAACTCGTAGATGCTATGGATGGTTGCAAAGCTCGTACCGGATACATATCTCTCCCCATCTTTAAATGGTAAGAAATATGCGCTAAGTCGATAATAGTTGATGTCAGCCAAAACACTGAGGGCAAAGGCTTCATCCTCTACAATGCATCCCCGTTGCTTTATAAGGCCTAATTGCTGCTCAAATGTAATCGGTTGCTTTAGCGGCATCGAAATCCCTCAAATTTACAGTAACATCCCCCCTGGGACACTTCACACGCCGAGGCGTAGAGAGGTGCGGGGGGTCTTGTTAACTTAATTATACACACGATGATATATAGAAATCAAGCATAATATTGTTACAATTTTGTAATATTTTGCGACGGTTTCAACAGTAATCGGCGTTTTTACGCATAGCTTCTGTGATTTTATAATCCGCTGATTTTCACTTGACCTGCATCAACATCAGTTCGGTTCATCAGGTCTTTGATCGTTTTAAGCTGTTCTGTCTTGCCCTTTGACGGGGTGTGTTTCCATATCTCCGGGATGACAGGCAGATCTGCGTACCGCCATTTGGCGTACTGTTCGCCATAGGCGTCAGGTGTGGCGAGTTCGAGCAGATGACCGGCGCAAAAGGAAACGATGTACCCGTTTCCTATAAAAAACCGCCCCCCACGCTCATTTGCGTTGAGGACGGCGGCTATGCTCTAGGCTGCGGCTGGTTTCTCAGCCAATACGAGTTTGTTCACTTTTGGGTTCCTCCTTTGAGTTTTTTGTTATGGATTAGCGAAAAATATATGGTATACTTTGCTTTGAAACAGGGGTGACTTTATGGCTGGTGGCAAAACGGCAAAGAAAAAGAAAGGCAACAAGGAGCGAGGGCATTATTGTTATGTCTGTGGTGAACATAAAGCTAACGAGAAATTCTCCGGGCGCGGACACGCGAACCATATCTGCAAGAAATGCCAGTCACTCCCTGTGGCACAGCGCAACGAGATGATCGCCCTCCGAAAAGATGATGGGTTCAGGTTTCCGAGGTCTGGACGCAAACCGGCTAAGATTGTTGAGCGAAAGACGCCAGTCAGCTTCACCGAGTTGGATGACGAGCAGAAAGGCGAAGCCATCGAAATGCTCGAAGAACTGCTCGGCGACCACTTCATGGACGCGGATCACATACCGGGTATAAAAGAAC
>Ga0082212_10000816_pt1 | contig 45561 bp, 43 predicted proteins | sample TergutNt197P3_FD_71548 | JGI IMG/M metagenome (GOLD analysis project Ga0082212, IMG submission 71548) | Neocapritermes taracua P3 segment gut microbial communities from Petit-Saut dam, French Guiana - Nt197 P3 | ecosystem: Host-associated > Arthropoda: Insects > Digestive system > Gut ... | reverse complement strand
ACTGAACACATCGAAACCAATGTTGCCATGACAGTGAGGGGCGGCTTACCTGTTCAGAACATTTGGAGAGGTGTGGAAGATGCCATATCAAAATATGCGTAGGGAAAATGTTCCTCGACATGGTATGAACGGGTAAGCCGCCCCTCACTGATATTGGAGATTTGATGTGTTCAGTGCGATAAATTGTGATTTAACCTATAAGCAGGCGGCCAATATTGCCAAGTTCCGGCATTTTTGCATGGACAGGCATATGGCCTTTGGCTTCTGCTTTATCAATTTCCACAAGTTTTACAAAAAGTTCGTTTACCAAATCGGCAAAAACCTGCAGGTTTGACGCAAAGTTATTTACCGCCATTTCCCTAAGCACCCTGTCCGGCGAAGAAGGGTCCCCGCGGCCCACGCGGCTTCGTATGGAAGGCAGTTCCCGCCGTACCACCGACACAAAATGCGCGGCTGCCATTATTTCCCGGTATAATTCGTCCAGATGAAGGGCCTGGGCAGGCGGTTTTTCGGTAAGATCCTCCATCAGATCCCAGGATTGATTGTCGAATGGAAGCTGAAGCAGGGCAGGCCGGATATACCGGTTAGAGATATTGCTCCTGTAATGCTCGCCTATCCGTTCAATAAGCCTTACTATACTTGCATCCGATACTTGCATTACACCCATTATAGACCAAAATAAGATTTTTACAAGGCCTTTAAATAAATAAACCACAATTTATCGCACTGAACACATCAATTTTTCCATGACAGTGAGGGGCGGAACACCCGTTCATACCATGTCGAGGAACATTTTTCCTACGCATATTTTGATATGGCATCTTCCACACCTCTCCAAATGTTCTAAACGGGTGTTCCGCCCCTCACTGTCATGGCAACATTGGTTTCGATGTGTTCAGTGCACAAGTTATGGTTATAATGGTGGAAGTAAACCACCATCTGCCGCAGAGGCAGAGTTACCCCTAAAATAAATAGCTGAACATGCTTGCCCGCAGGAGGGAAATTTGCCCAAGCCGTGGCTTTCGGCGTGCAAAACCGGCAGCGACGCCAGAGCGTCCGTCAACTGCAGCCACGTCCGCGCCTAAGGCTTGGGCAAATTCCCCATCATGCGGGGTGAGTATGAACGTTATAGTATTTTAGGGGTAACCCTGCCTCTGCGATAAATTGGGGTTTTTTTACTCAATATACTATGTTACTATGCATTAAATGCTGGAAAAACTAACCCAAAAATTTACAGACGCATTCCGCTATATTGCCGGAAAATCGCAGATAACGGAAAAAAACATCGACGACGCTGTAGAAGCCATAAAGATGGCTCTGCTGGAGGCGGATGTTAACCTGCGGGTTGTCCGGCGCTTTGTAAATTCAACCATAGAAGAGGCAAAAGGCGAAAAAGTCCTACGCTCTGTAGACCCTGGCCAGCAGTTCATTAAAATAGTCCACGACAAGCTTGTGTCTTTTTTGGGCGGCAGCCCAGGCATAGCTGGCGGTGCAAGCGAAGGGCTTAAACTAAAAGGGCCGGACACTATTTCTGTTATCCTTATGCTTGGCCTGCAGGGTTCGGGAAAAACAACAAGTTCCGCAAAACTTGCACTGCGCCTGAAAAAAGAAGGCAGGAAGCCCCTGTTGGCAGCCTGCGACCTTATCCGGCCTGCAGCAATCGAACAGCTTTCGGTTTTAGGGGCGCAAATCGATGTGCCGGTCTATAAGGAAGAAGGCGCCAAAGACCCGGTAACAGTCTACAAAGGCGCCCTTGCCCTAGCCAAAAAAAACCTGTATGACACGCTTATAATCGATACAACCGGGCGCCTCCAGATCGACGAGACGATGATGGCGGAACTGATCCGCCTAAAGGATGCTGCAAAGCCCGACGAGCTTCTCCTTGTGGCAGATTCCATGACAGGCCAGGCTGCGGCGGACATTGCAAAGACCTTCGACGAAAAGATCGGCCTAAGCGGCGTAGTGCTGACCAAGTTCGATTCTGACACAAGGGGCGGCGCTGCGCTGTCGCTAAAAACCGTAACAGGCAAAGCGCTTAAATTTGTAGGGACCGGGGAAAAACCCGAAGACTTTGAGCCGTTTTACCCAGAGCGTATTGCAGGGCGCATACTGGGCATGGGCGATGTAGTAAGCCTTGTAGAAAAAGCCCAGGAAGTAATTGATCAGAAAGAGGCCATGGAACTCCAGAAAAAAATGGCGAAAGAGACTTTTACCCTGGACGACTGGCTTAACCAGCTGCGCTCGGTAAAGAAAATGGGTTCCCTCCAAAAAATGCTGGAAATGATCCCCGGTATGGCCGGCCAAATAAACGAAGATGATATTAATAAAGAAGACTTTAAACACCAGGAAGCGATCCTTTCTTCCATGACGTTAAAGGAAAGAAACAATCACCTTATAATCGGCCCTTCCCGGCGCAGCCGCATTGCCAAAGGATCCGGTACTTCTGTTGCGGAAGTAGGCCGGCTGATAAAAAAATTCGAAAAGATGCGCACCATGATGAAAAAAGTAACAAAGATGGGGGCAAAAAACCCGGCGGCATTGCAGCAAATGATGTCTGGCGGCAGGGGTTTTTAAAGGCCCCATAAACCTGTTGCAAAATTCATTTTTGATGTATATTTAAATAATGAAAACACCCAGAATACTAATTGCCGCATTTTTTTGCATGACATTTATTACCTGCACCAGCAGCCAGACAGCGGATAAGGCAAACCCTTTCTTCTTCCCCAAATATTCCCAGACGATACGTCCGGCTTCCGGTACCAAGTGGATGTCCGAAGCCAAAATGGAAATATCATTTATCTTAACCGACGCCAGGGACCCGGCCCTTGCAAAGGTAGTCCATTCTGCCCTGTACAATGGGCTTACACCCAAAGAATATTCAAATAAAGTAATTAAATCTTCAAAAGATGATTACCTGGGGCAAGTGGCAGAACAGGATATAGAGCCGGAATGGATTGATATGTTCCAATGGGAATATACAGAAAAACAGCATGTTGATATTACCGGCAACTACGCAGTAATTTCGAGGAACATTTACCAATATTTGGGCGGCGCTCACGGTTACACCGGGATAAGCTGCCATGTTTTTAACACCGAAACACCGCAGCAACTTTTGCTTGACGGCATTATTACAGGGACAGGCTTTTCACGTCTTATGACACTGGTTAGGGCAGAGCTGCGGCGCTATTCCGAACAGGAAACCGGCAAGCGGATTGGCCCCAACGACCTGCTTTCCAGTGGCGGCCTTTACCAGACAGATACTGTTGAGTTACAGCAATGGTTCCCCGCCGAGGAAGGTATTTGCTTTTTCTGGAACCCCTACGAAATAGCCAGTTACGCAGACGGTCATATATTTGTAACAGTAAGCTGGAATGATCTTAAAGCGATTTTAACCCCCATGGGTGCTGCGCTTGCGGGGGCTTATCAATTATAGTTATTCACCATCCTGAATTCTGATAAAATTATTTATCGCGTTCAGAATAAATTGCTGATAGGTTGGTTTAAGCGTATCGTACAAAGCGATTATCTTGTTGTACCGGCTGTCTTTGTCTTCCAAAAAAATATCACCCTGTCCAGTACGCAGCCATTCACCATTAATCTTGAATGAATCGCAAATTAGTTTGATTGTTCTGTCGTTGACTACACGCTTTTCCGTTTCGATACAGGCAAGCTGCCCGGACGAAATGGTTATTACAGAGGAAAACTCATTCTGTGTAAGCTTCAGTTCTTTCCGAAGCTTTTTTATGCGCTGATTTACAGTTTCATTCATCGTATCGTTCATATATATAAAATACAAAATAATAAATGACCAAGCAAGTAATATTTATATTTTTTCTATTATTTTTTTAATTTTTTTTCAAAATTTATTGCAGGCGAAGGATTTTGATATTTTTACGCAAAAATATTAAAAAAATGCGTCATCCAATAGATGTTGCACACCTTTAATGGTAGCAGTCCAGCCGGGAACCCAGGGCAGTTCCCGCTTGCGGCAATTGCGGGTTTTTAGCAGAAAGCAGCAAAAAAATATACGTAACCTATATATAAAATATTTTTTTTGGTGCGGGCTATGTTACAACCAATGGGATGCTGTCCATAAACGGCAGTGAATGCCCGCCCATAAAAATAACCGGCCTTTCGCCGGGGAGCCCGGGTACAATCGACGCATACCAGAAAAACAAGCGCGTGCTCTACATGAGCAACGGGGCAATGGTTACGTTGGGCGAAAATCTGACCATAAAACGGGGCGCGGCAGGAACCGCGGGCGACGGCGGCGGGGTGCGTGTGTCAAATAGCACCCTGGTTGTGGACGGCGCGGTAGTAACCGGGAACAGTGCCAAAAACGGCGGCGGGGTATATTTAACATCTGGAAGCAAATTCCTTATGGCAAGCGGCTCGGTTACGCTTAATACATCCTCCGATAATGCCGCCGGGGTTGGCGTATACGGCGAGAGTAGCTGTGTAATAAATGGCGGGGAAGTAAGTTTTAATACCACTGCCAATAATTTCTACGGCGGCGGTGTATTTATGTCCAACACTGGGGGCGATGGTGGTTCCACAACCAGTTTCAATATGAGTGCCGGGTCTATTATAGGCAATATCGCGTATACACGCGGTGGCGGTGTGTACTTCAGGTATTTTGGGAAACTAAACAAAACCGGCAGCAGCATTATAGACGGGTATAACTCCGGGAGCGACGCCAGTAAAAACAAGGTAGTAGACATACTTACCAAAGTCCCCATCGCAAACAGGGGTCATGGTGTGTATGCCGAGGGAAGAGTTAGAACAGGTGTTATGGGAACTGTTACCTCTTTTTATGGAAGAAAGGAAACCGATTCCCTGGCTAATACTAATTTATTAGTCTACAACAAAAGCAATAGCAATAATTATGATTATGTTTTTGAACCAACAGCTAACTGGACATACCGGGGGCTCACGCAATAACGTCATAGCAAACAGGGGCTGCCCGGGAGGGCAGCCCTGAACCAATACTTGCAAAAATATTAATTATTCACTAAAATATAAGTTAATGGAAAATATTGCAGATAAAATAATAATAATAAAGGAATCCATCCTAAAAAATGTGTCTGCAAAATACATATATTTATTTGGCTCCCACGTTTACGGAAAACCAACAGATAAAAGCGACATAGATATATATATAGTAATTCCTGATAGTATTGAGAGTATTTCAGACATTTACACAAAAATAATGGTTGACCTAAGTATAAAAAAAATATTCTTTGTAGATTTATTATTATGCAGAGAAAGTATATTTAATATAAGAAAAATGGAAAATATTCTGGAAGAAACAGTTTTTCAAAAAGGAAAAATAATCCATGAAAATTAAAGATGTAATTGAATGGATAGAAATAGCAGATGATGATTTTTATTCTGCCCAAATATTGAATGAATCAGCACATAAACCTTATGAAATTAAAGGGATAATATAAAAAAAACCTCTAACCCCATACATGCTTAACATTCTATACTCTAGCCAAAAAAAAGGGCTGCCCAACCTGACAGCCCTTCCATACGCAATTATACGCTTATCAACTAGAACTTAAACGCTAAACCTGCCTTTAACCAGTAGGGATAGCCAAATTCAACTAAAAGCCCAAAACCCTTGCTGAAATAAAAGTGCGCCCCAGCATGACCGCCATAATAGAAACCGGCATAAAAACCACCACCTTTCCAAATTTCAAAATAAGGCCCAATATCAATTCCTGCAAAAAAATCCAGCCAGTCAACAGGGAAAGGAAAATGCCAGTTTGCCCTGAAAAAAACGGGAATTTGAAACCAATTATGCCTTCCAAAGAATGCTACCCCGCCGCCGAGAGAGAGGGGAATTGCTTTAAGGGCAAATTCACCGGTTACAAAGAGGGGCGGGATTGTTATACCGCTAAACCAGTATGGTAGCCCAATGCCAATATCCAGAATAAAGTCCCCGCCATCGACCGGCGGCGGATAGCTTAACCAATCCAGGGCAAACGCCGAGCCGCCTATTACTGCCAGAATAAGCAGTACCATTAAAAATTTCTTCATTCCAATAATCCTCCTAAAATATTTGCCTGTTTTTACAAAAACAGTCGCCTATCCTATAATATAAGCAAATAAAACCTCTTGTCAATGCCAGAACCCTAGAATTTAAACGCCAAACCCAATTTTAGTATCCAGGGGATGCCGATTTCTACATCCAGCCCAAAAACCCGGGTAAAGTAAAAATGCGCGCCTACCTGGCCGCCCGGGCTGAATTTAGCATAAGTACTATCATGGAGTGGATCAGAATCCCTGTATAGTATAATCTTTGCCCCAAGATCGAAACCGGCATAAAAATCGAGCCAGCTTACATTAAAGCCAAAATGCCAGTTCGCCCTGCCGCTTACTATAATGTCATATTCTTTCCAGTCTGAACCACCGTACATAAAAAATGCTGCCAAACCTCCCACAGAAAGGGGAATGGCTTTAATGGCATATTCCCCAATAATAAAGAGCGGCGGGATTCTGATATCACCTAAATTCCAATAAGCGGCAGCGCCAAAATCCAGCAAAAAACTCCCGCCATCGACCGCTGGCGAATAGCCCAGCGGTTCATAGGCAAACGCAGCGCCGCCTATAACTGCAAGGATCACCAAAACCAATAAAAATTTCTTCATAATTACACTCCTTGTTATAAACCCAGTAGATACTGGTTAAATACATTTTCCAGGTATTCCTGTTTACCCGATGTTACGCCCAGTTTGCTGTACTTTTCGCCGCCTATTTTTGCCAGGTCGGCAAACGAAAGCCCGCCCTTGGCGAATTTTGCGCCGTCGCCCGAACTGTACGAAGCGTAGCGTTTTTTTACAAAGCCGGGTATCTTGCCGTCTTTAATAATGCGGTCGGCAATCACGAGGCCCGCGGCAAAAGCGTCCATGCCGCCTATGTGGGCAAGGAACAGGTCGGCCGGGTCTATCGAGTTGCGGCGTATTTTGGCGTCAAAGTTAAGGCCGCCGCTTGTAAAGCCGCCATTTTTTAGTATGGCGTACATGGCAAGGGCAGTCTCGTAGTAACTTATGGGGAACTGGTCGGTGTCCCAGCCGTTAATAAAGTCACCGCGGTTGGCATCTACCGAGCCAAAAATCCCAAGGGCGGCGGCTGTTTCCAATTCGTGGAAAAAGTCGTGGCCGGCAAGCTCCGCATGGTTTGCTTCTATATTCACCTTAAAGTCTTTTTCCAGGCCGTAGGTTTTAAGGAAAAGGGCCACGGTCTCCACATCGTAGTCGTACTGGTGTTTGGTTGGCTCCATGGGCTTGGGCTCAACATAGAACACGCCCTTAAAACCCTGCTTGCGGGCATAGTCCCTGGCAAGGCCAAGGAAGCGTCCCAGGTTATCTTTTTCTTTCTTTAAATCTGTATTAAGAAGGCTCATGTAACCCTCGCGGCCGCCCCAGAAGGTATAGCCTGCGCCGCCAAGTTCTATGGTTGCGTCGATGGCAGATTTTACCTGATTCGCGGCAATGGCCAAAACGCCGAACTCCGGGTTGGTTGCTGCGCCGTTCATATAGCGCGGGTTGCTGAACAGGTTGGCAGTGCCCCAAAGCAGTTTAACCCCTGTTTCCTTTTGCAGTTTCTTTGCCCTCTTTACCATGGTAAAAAGGTTCTTCTCGCTTTCCGCGGGGGAATCGCCTTCGGGTGCCATGTCCCTGTCGTGGAAGCAGTACAGCTGCACGCCAAGTTTTGTAAAAAATTCAAAAGCGCCGTCCATCCTGTGTTCCGCCGCTTCCATGGGGTTTTTTGCATCCACAACCCAGGGGTGTGGGTGGGTTACCGAGCCAAAGGGGTCGGTGCCGTCGCCGCAAAAACTGTGCCAGTAGGCAATGGCAAACTTTAAGTGGTCTTTCATCTTTTTTTTGCCAACAAGTTTTTCCGGATCATAATACTTAAATGCCAGCGGGTTGCCGCTCTTTGGCCCCTCGTATTTTATTTTTCCGATTTTGGGAAAGTACTCTTTTTTCCCCACATAAAATTCCGCCATATTTTCCTCCAATGTTATTTATACAAGGGGCTTAATGCCCCCAAATAACCCGAATATACCGAATACGCCTTGTCATATTCGGCAACCGCCGCTGCATCCGGCTCTATTAACGCCCCTTCTGTTACCACATGCTCATTGCATAGCTCGCCAATGGATTTACTTATACCGGAGACACCGCTGTGTGCCAGGCACCACAATGCCTGTATCGCGCCGCCCATGGCCGCAGCTTCGCCGCCGGAGGGCACACGCACCGGCAGCTTGCAAACATTGGCGACAATAGCCTGCCACAGCCTGCTTTTTGCGCCGCCGCCGATAAGCCGTATTTCCTGCGCCTTTAAACCCAGCCTGGTAAAATCCTCTATGCCTATCCTCATGCCAAAAATTGCAGACTCCATGGCGGCACGGGCGATATTTTCCTTTTTAAAGTTTGCCGCGCTAATCCCATTAACGCTTGCCCTGCCGTTGGGCAGGTTCGGCGTCCGCTCGCCGTTAAAAAACGGGAGCAGCACAACGCCTTCGGCCCCGGCGGGCGCTTTGGCGGCGGTGTCGTCGAACGCCCGCACATCCATGCCAAAGAGGCCGCGGAATTCTTCGGTAGCCACGGTGCAGTTCATGGTGCAAAGCAGGGGGAGCCAGCCGCCGGTGGAAGAACAGAACGCCGCAATGTCCCCGGACGGGTCTATTACCGGGGCGTCGGAATAGCCGTACAGGGTACCAGAGGTCCCCAGGCTCATGGTTAGAAAGCCGTCTTTTACCGTGCCTGTCCCGACAGCGCCCATCATATTGTCCCCGCCGCCGGACGATACGGGGATACCTGCGGGTATGCCAAACGCCGCCGCCGCATTGGCGCTTACCGCCCCGGCGCTTTCCTCGCTTTTTATAAGGCGCGGCAGGCAGTCAATCACCTTTGCATCGATTAGGCTGGCTATGGTTTTGGACCACTCGCGCTTTCGCACATCAAGGAGCGCCATACCGGAAGCGTCGCCGTATTCTGCGGTATAGGTTCCTGTTAAAAGGTAATTAATATAGTCATGGGGAAGGAGTATGTGGGCGAGTGCTTTAAACGCTTCGCTTTTGTGATTTTTAAGCCACAGTATTTTTGGCGCGGTATAGCCAGGCCGCATGGGGAGCCCCGCCTGGGCAATGATTTTTTCTTCGCCCCCGGCAGCTTTGGTTATCTCACCGCACTCGGCGGCAGTGGCTGTGTCGCACCAGAGTTTTACGTTGTATAGCGGCTTGCCTTTTTCATCGAGCGGGACAAAACCATGCTGCTGCCCCGAAACGCCGATTGCCGCAATGGTCTTTTTCGCATCTTCCGGCAATGCGCCAAAGCAGCTTTTAAGTGCGTCTTCGTACCACTGGGCTTTCTGTTCCCGCGTCCCGTCGTTTTCTGCTATTAGCTCTATCGCGGCACTGGAACTGGCGGCAATTTTCTTTGCCTCGTAATCGTAAAGAACAACCTTACAGCTTTGGGTCCCAAGGTCTATCCCGCATACGGTCTTCATGTCTCCCCCCAATATAAACTTATTAAATTACAGGATACCATGGTTTTCCCGCTTCGCAAAGGGTTTTATAGGAGATTTTTTTACCACAAACCTCACGAACCCTCAATTTTAAGCATCATCTGACCATCCTAATTATCTCAGCTTTTGGAAAAGAATTAAAATTAATTAACAACCCTAATTTAAAACCAGTAGCTGTTAAATAGTTTAATAACTGTGCTTTATGTTGATTGGTGATCTTCTGAACAGCTTTTATTTCTATAATTATTTTTCCATAACAAACAATATCTGCGACATATTTTTTAACAAGAGGAACACCATTATATAATATTTCAAGCTCCTGCTGGGAAACAAAAGGTATATTTTTCTGTTTTAATTCAATTGCCAAAGCTTCTTGATACACAGCTTCAAGAAATCCGGTACCAAGTTTTTTATTTATCGTAAAAATACATCCATAAATTTTATAACATTCATCCTTAAATAATAATTCTAATTTTTCTCTTTGTTCGTGTTGGTTAGTGGTAAAATTATTCCTATTCATTTCCAAAATATTATACTAAAAAAATAAACTTTCCAATATTGGTTTCTTGAACACCAAGTTATTTTTATAGTACAAAGAATCATGAAACTGGTACAATTCGGCGCGGGTAACATAGGCCGCTCATTTATCGGGCAGGTTTTTGCCGCTGCCGGCTGGGATGTGGTTTTTGTCGATGTTGACGAGCGGCTGGTAAAACTCCTTAACGAAAAACAATATTACAATGTGGTGATTAAGCGCGAAAGCCAAAGGGATGAAGTACGGCGCATCGGGCCGGTGCGCGCGGTTGACGGGCGGGATGCGGCAGCGGCGGCAATGGAAGTTGCCGGGGCAGACATAGCGGGGACCAGCGTAGGGAAGAACGCCCTGCCCAAAGTTTTGCCGCTTATTGCCAGGGGGTTGGCAGAGCGCCGTAAGCTGGAAGCCGGAGGGGCAACAGACAAAGATTCCCCTTTAAGCATCATCATTGCAGAAAACGACCGCGAAGCGCCGGAATTGTTCCGCTCAGTGTTATCTGCGGAACTGGAGCCGGAGTACCCGCTTAACCAACTGGTTGGCCTTGTTGAAACAAGCATCGGCAAAATGGTACCGATAATGAAAGCCGCAGACCTTGCCGCAGACCCGCTCCAGCTTTTTGCCGAAGAATACGAAACATTGATTGTTGACAAGCGGGCATTCCGCGGCCCCTTGCCGGACATTCCGGCCCTTTACCCTGTTGACCCCATAGCCGCCTATGTGGACAGGAAACTTTTTATCCACAACCTTGGCCATGCCGCAGCTGCGTACCTGGGTTTTGCCGCGCCGGGAAAAAATAGCAGCGAGATAAACCTGCCAACCTTTACCATACCGGAAGCCCTGTCCCTGCCCGGCGTCGAACAAAGTGTCCGCATGGCAATGAACGAAGCAGCCGATGCCCTTGTTATGGAATACCAGCAATCACAATACCCCGGCAGTTACAGCAGGGAAGATTTATCCGCACATATCGAAGACCTGCTATTCCGTTTTAAAAACACTGCACTTGGCGATACCGTCCACCGGGTAGGCCGCGACCTTCGCCGTAAGCTTGCCAGGGAAGACCGCATTACAGGGGCAATGCTCCTGTGCGCCAAACACAGCCTCCCGTTTACGACAGTCGCCAATGTTTACCGGGCAGCCCTGGAATTTGCCGCCCCTGCAGAAGACGGCGGGCTTTTTCCCTCCGATGCAGAATTCAGGAAAACATACGGGCTGGATAATTGCGCCCAAAACACCGGTTGTTCTCCAGAGAGAATAAAAAGAATATTGCGCGAAGTGTCGGGGCTGGATGGAAATAACCCGAAAGATGAATCAGTTATTAGCGAAGTACTGCCTACAACCCTGCCTTAACGGCATAAATTGCCACCTGGGTACGGTCACGGAAACCTGTTTTTTGCAGTACCGATGATATATAGTTGCGGATTGTCCCTTCTGTAAGCGAAAGTTTTTCTGCAATTTCCTTGTTGGTAAAACCCTGGCCGACAAAACTGATAATCTGGATTTCCGAAGGGGAAATTGTATGCGGCAAATCTTCCGTTGAGGCAACAAGACTCTTTTTTTTGGAAATTTTTTCCCCGCCCATCATAACAGAATTAAAATCATCCCTGGAGGTAAATATTTTTCCGGCTAAGTTAACAGCTATAGATTTAAATTGGGTAACAACTTCCGGCGAAATAAGCCTGCCCCCATGGTAAACAGCCCTAATCGTTTGGCATAATAATGTGCCATTGGTAGATTTGTCGATATATCCGGAAATACCGTTGAAAAAAAAGGAAGAGACGCGCCCTTCACCATCCTCCCCCCTTATAATAACCAGAGTTTGCGGCGACCGGTATTTTATAAGGGAAGCGGTTTTTATCCCATCACCCATGGGGATATTCATATCCATTAAAACGATATCCGGCTTATGCTGATCAACAAGCTTTACTGCTTCATAGCCGTCCCTTCCCAAACCGACAATTTCAAAATCATTCTCAATGGAAAGGCACTCATAAAGATAGTTAAGGCAATCTTCCTGAGCTTCGACAATAACAATACGTATCAAAATACTACTCCAGCAAGAAAATTTGGCTTTCATATTTTAGTCATTTTTTTTCTTGTTTGAGTTGTTTTTTATTGTTTTATTATTACTTTTTTTTGATTTTTGTCATCAATATTTTATCGGTTTTGTCAATAAAAAATCTTTTTTTTTCACCAGTGAATATGACAAGTGTCAACAGCTATTGGGTAAAGATATAAGCCAAAAACTAAAGCAGGATTTTGAAAATATTCCTTGACAATCAAAACGGGTTACTGGTATAATTCACCCATAAAAGGGAAATAAAAATAACCAGGGCTTAATCCTGGAAAAATACAAATTCTAACGTTGGACATAATCATGCAGTATTTCGATACTCACGCCCATATAGGGCTCATTGTTGATGACCCTATTGAACAGCTTATTGTTATTCAGGAAGCCCGCCAGGCCAATGTTGCCCGGCTGGTTTCGATCTGTAACAGCCTCCACGACTTTACCATGGTCTACGAAAACCTAAAATCCGCAGACAATGTGTACCACGCGGTAGGGGTTTCCCCATCAGAAGTCCAGAATCCGGGGCGGGATTGGCTTCAGACCATCGAGCAGAGCGTCCAGCTCCCCAGGGTTGTCGCAATTGGGGAGATTGGCCTGGACTATTACCGGAAATTCGGCAATAAAAACTCGCAAATCGAGCTGTTCATTACCCAATTGGATCTTGCGGCAAAGCTTAATATGCCGGTAATTATCCATAACAGGGATGCCGGCCACGATGTTCTGGATATCCTTAAAGACAGGCTGCCCCCCAGGGGCGGCATACTCCATTGCTACTCGGAAGACGCCGAATACGCAAAAAGGGCCCTGAACCTTAACCTGTACATTTCTTTTGCCGGTAACCTGACCTACCGCAATGCGCGGAACCTCCACGAAACCCTGGAAGTGCTTCCCCTGGACCGCATCCTTATTGAGTCGGAAAGCCCCTTTATGGTCCCTGCCGATTACCGGGGCAAACGGAATATGCCAAAATACCTGCCCCTTACAGCCCGGTTTATGGCAGAAATGCTGGATATGGACGAAGAGGAACTATCGGTGCAGCTTTGGGAAAATGCAAACCGGTTCTTCGGCCTCCCCAATAATTAATGTTTTATGAATAGTGGCTAGTGAGCGGCAATACTGAATATCGCCCCGTAAAAATTGGCTCTCTGGAACTGCCGGGCAACCTTTTCCTGGCCCCGGTTGCAGGCTTTACCGACCGTGCTTTCCGATCCATTTGCGCCGATATGGGCGCGGATTTTTCCTTTACCGAGCTGGTCTCTGCAGAGGCGCTTACCCGGAACCCCCCTTACTACGGCCTAAAAATGGTGACTGACACCATAACTGACACCTCAAAAATGGTGACTGACACCTCGCCGGGCGCTGTACTGGTAAACCGCGGGTTAAAAGAAAAACACTATGCCATTCAGCTTTTTGGCGCAAAACCGGATGTGTTAGCCAGGGCATGCGCCATCCTTGCCCCGCTAAAGCCCAATGCGGTAGACCTGAATGCGGGCTGCCCCGTACCAAAGGTCAATAAAACCGGCGCGGGGTCCGCACTCATGAAAGACCCGTCCCTGCTTGGGCGAATAATAGAAGCAATGGTCATTTCCAGCAACGAACACCTTGGTGGCATCCCTATTACGGTTAAAATGCGCGCCGGTTGGGACAGCTCATCAATAAACTGCCGGGAATGCGCCCGCATAGCTGCAGAAGCCGGGGCGGCCATGGTTAGCCTGCACCCCAGGACACGCTCCCAGGGCTATGGCGGCAGGAGCGACTGGTCGCTTATTGCCGGTTTAGCCGCCATGCTGCCTGTCCCTGTTACCGGCTCCGGCGACCTGTATACGCCGGAAGACGCCCGACGCATGCTAACCGAAACCGGCTGCGCTGCGGTTATGTTCGCCCGGGGCGCAATGGGGAACCCGTTTATTTTTCCTGCGGCAAAATCATTCCTTGCCGGCGGGGGCTGGGAAGCCCCGGAAACGGCGGAAAGGCTGGGTCTTGCGCTAAAGCACCTGGAAATGCTCGCCGGGGATCTGGGGGAAAAGCGCGCCTGCCTGGAAATGCGGAAACAGTTCTGCGCCTATACAAAAGGGGTTATGGGTTTACCGGGCATAAAAGGCGGGGCTGCGCTGCGCGAAAAAATTGTCCATGCAGAAACAATTGCAGAATACCGGGAAATACTGTTATATTATAGCCAATGAAAAATAAAATTTACTTTATCCTGATATTTTTCGGTATAGTTTTATCCCTTGGCGCCCAGTCCGAGCCGCCGGTAAGCGCCAACCCGATTTGGGAGATTGACCTAAGGGGAACAGTAATCGGCCTTCCAACCCTGCAGGCAGAATCGGCAGTTGTGGTTCTGGAAGAAGGGGATGTAAAAACCTATAGCCGCTTCGGGAACTGGCTGTGGACCTACAATGCAAACGACCGGCTTACCCCCCATGTAACACGATCCAGGGAAGGGACCACCTATGTTTGTACCGTTGGCGGGACAGTAATCGCCATAAACCGCATAGGCAGGGAGCTGTGGAAACTAAACCTTGGGAAACCGATTACAGCCCCCATTGTCGTAGGCTGGGACTGCAGGCTCTTTATCCCCGTCGGGTCAACAATGTACTGCCGTACCGCTTCCGGTTATTCACTCTGGTCAAAGGACCTGGGCAGCCCGGTCTTTGTAAAACCCATACTTGACCACCGCGGCGGGCTTGCAATGGTATTGGATAATAACAGGTTCACCCTTGTAAGCCATTTGAGCACCATGGAACAGTTTCAGCTTAATTCAAAACCCCTCCATATTGTCCCGCTTCAGACTTCTACCGGGAAAGATTCATTTTGGCTTTTTTATTCAAACGGCACTATTGAACATATCTACCGCGGGAACAACGAAAAACTGGCCAGCGAAACGCTGCCCAGCCTTTCTCAAACCCCGGTAACGGCAATAAGCTGGAAAGACAAGGTAGCTGTTACCCTCCGCGACGGCCGTGCCCAGCTTCTTTCTGTTCCCAGCGGCGAAGTTGTATGGACAGAGAATACCCATGAAACAACCGCCGAACGCGGCGATGGGAACCTGGAACCGTACTGGGCAGGTATGCAGTTCGATGAGCGCGGTGTTTATGTACTGTCCGCAAAAGGCGTCTCCGCATTCAGGGAATCCGACGGCAGGCGGCTGTGGATACTGCGGATAACAGGCGCGGCAACAATCCCGTCTTTCAGCGACGAAGGCTACCTTTATTCTGGCGGCACCGACCGCTTCCTCCATGCATACCGTATAGAGGAGCGCAAACGGAACGTGCCCCGTTCAATGTACGGGCCTGCCCCGGAAGGGTCGTATGGGCTGGGTAACCCACCCCCTTCCAGCTGGGCAAAAGTAATGGAAGGCCATTTCGATCCGACTATCGTAAAACTAATGTACGATGAAATCGAAGCTGCCATAAAAGTCGGCCAGATTGGCGAACACGAACCTGACTATGTTGCTTTCCTTATGGAAGTCGGGAAAATATCGTTAAGCCCAAATTACTCCCCGGTAAGGCCGCAGGTACAGATACTCGACCGTGCCGATTGCATACGCCTCCTGGGTTTTATGGGCTCGCGGGAAACAATCCCGTTTTTGGCAAACCTTTTTGCCCATAAATTTACAACAGGCCCCCATGCCGGGTCTTATGAGGACCCGGAAATACAAAAAGGGTGCTGCGAAGCAATCGGCCGCATTGGCGTAGACCCTGCAGGCGATGCTGTCCGCGCCTTTACCTACCTCCTGGCCCCGGAAAACGCAACAATGGATGCGGGGGCTTTAATGGCCGCTGCCACAGCGGCGCGGGACCTGGCCCGTTTTTCCGGCCCGCCCCTGGCAGATGCGGGGATAAGGCTATTGCGGGCCTTTAGCGTTACAAGCTTCCCGCCCGTGGTAAAACGCCATGCAGCTGCTTTAATGGAAAATTTGTACAGGTAATTGAGCTTGTTCCTAAAACTGAAGTTTTGGAACAGCCTCAATTCTTACACAAATTCCATATAATTAGCCAAGTACATGGACTTTAACTCCACGTACTTGGTCTAGTATATAGATATTAGCTGCTATCGCCCCCGGAACGCGCGCCAGGGATTGATGCGGAAGCGTATCAAAAAATACAGCCAGCCCACGGCAAAACCGGACAAATGGGTAAAATGGGCAACGCCGCTTTGAACGCCGGATACAGAAAAGAACAGTTCCAGGGCGGTAAAGCCAAGGACCATTACAGGGGCCCTAATGGGGATAATCCCCCAGATATAGATGATGGCATCGGGGAAAAACACGGCAAAAGCCAGCTCCACGGCAAAAAGGGCCCCGGATGCGCCCATAAGGATTGCCTGGGTATTGGTAAAATAATATACGGCAAAAGAAATTACCCCTGCGAGAGCCCCTGTAACAAAGTAATAAACCAGAAATTCTTTGCTCCCCATGCGCCGCTCGACCTGGATACCAAAAATAAAAAGCCCCAGCATATTAAAAAGGATGTGGGTAAAACTCCGGGGGGCATGTACAAACATATAGGTAACAAACTGCCAAACCCAGCCTCTAAGCACTGCCATTGGGATCATCGACAGGTAAATAATAACCCTGGGGAACAAATGTTCGGCGATAAATACCAGGACATTTACACCGATCAAATAGTAAACCATCGAAGTATAGCTGTATTGCGACGGCCTGGAAAAATCATTACGGCGGAATAGCTTCATGGTTAAAGCTTACGCTGAAGCCCCTTCTCTGGCAAGCCGATACTATAGAAATGAAGCGGTTTTTGGCGCTTTTTTTATGCATATCATTGCCTCTCTTTGCGCAGGAAGTGCTGCGCGGCGAGGTTAAAATAGAACTGGAACAGATGCGGGGCTTTTCTGCGGAAAATACCCGGCCTTTAACCCCGGCAGAAGCCAGGCAGGCCGGCCTGGAAGATGCGGCGCGCTATTTTGGGGCGATGATCTATGGCTGGTCTTTCCATTACGATGTTGGGGAAAGAGCCCGCAATATCGAAGAGATCCTGGAACTTACCCCTATCGGCGACATTAGCGCCAAAGACCCCAGGATGGTTTTAACCGATGTCCAGATGAACGGCCCAATTATGTACCTGTGGGTGGATTACCGGCCCGAACAGACTCAGCTTTACAGGCTGGAAAAATGGAAAGCCGGCTCGACACGGACAGCCCAGGGTTACGGGGCAAGCCCCCTGGAAGATAAATATGCCGCCCTGGAAGATGCCGCAAGGGCGACAATCCGGGCAATATTGCAGGGCAATGAAAGAAACCGCCCAAAAGAAGCATCGGGGTTTATAAGCCTTGCCGCTTTCCCCCAGTACTGGCTGGACAAGGGCCGTTGGGCTGCATTTGGCAGGTTCCGGGTAAATATCCAGGAAATAACGCCTTTTGCCGCCCATTAGCATATGGACATATCTAAAAACTTCAGTTTTTGGAGATGATCCGCTAAAGAATGCATGTTTCGTAGCCTGAAAGGCGAGAAACTGCAAGGGAACCGAAAAAAACAACAGGTTTTTAGAGGTTCCCATATTGCTAAACCATAAAAAAAACCAGCATTAGAAAAGCTTACTTGACAGGCAATAAAATTCCCTATTAATCTATAATATTATTATATTATTAAGGTGCAGAAATTGTATTTTTCCGGGATTTCTTTACCAAAAACAATAATCCGTGCTGTTTTACTATGCTTTATACTTCAATCTTGTTCAGAATTCGGGTTTGCACCAGACAGGCAAAGAGATCTTAATAATTATAATCCTCAGGATAATTTTCCAACCTATACTTCCTATAAAGACATTCCTGGCGTAACCCAGGAAGAAATCGCCATTATAGAAGGCTTCCGCAGTTCGGGCCGGGCTTTTGTTTACGGCGCGTACCTAACATCAGAATGTTTTGACGATTCCGGCAGCATGGGCGGTTTTGGGGCGCTGTTTTGCCAATGGCTTGGCGATCTTTTTGGGGTCGAATTTACCCCGGTTATTTATGAATGGACCGATCTTTTGGCCGGGCTGGAAACAGGGGCCATCGACTTTACCGGGGAGCTAACCGTTACCCCGGAAAGGCAAAAAGACTACCTTATGACTAGCACCATAGCTCAGCGGACGGTAATCATTACAGAGCTTAACGGCAACCCCGACCCGGAAGCTATTTCTACCTGGCGTAAACCCCGCTTTGGGTACTTGACGAATTCTGTTACCCATTCAACGATCCAGCCTGCTTTACCGTTCGAAGTAGAAGCAATCTATGTTGATTCTGTAGACGAAGCATACAGCCTGCTGCGGGCAGGAAAGATAGACGCCTTTCTGGAAGACGGGTATATTGGGGCAACAGCAATCCAGAACGACCTTACCATAACAGAACTTATTCCTGCGGTATACAACCCTGTTTCAATGTCCACCCGGAAAGCCGAACTGGCGCCCATAATTTCCATTGTGCAAAAATATCTGAACCATGGCGCCCTTTTCCATCTGGTAGATTTATACAACCAGGGGTACAAAGACTATTTTACCTACTGCTTCCATACATCACTTACAGAAGAAGAAAAAGCTTATGTCAGGGCGCACGACGGGAGCCTGGGCGAAATAAAACCCATCCCGTTTATTATGGAAAAAGACAATTACCCCTGGGCATTCTACGATAAAACAGAAAACAACTGGCAGGGCATAGCCTGGGATGTACTTAAAAATATTGAATCGATCTGCGGCCTTGAGTTCGAAGTGGTTTCTTCCAAAGATGATACCTGGTCAGAAAACCTGGCCCAGCTGGAAAGGGGCGAAGGGGCATTTGTCTCCAAACTTATCCGCACCAGCGAGAGGAAAAACAAATTCCTGTGGACAGAAGCCCCCTATGCAAAAGATCATTTTGCCCTTCTTTCGAGAAAGGAAACGCCCGATGTCGGGATAAACGAAATCCTTTACTCCAGGGTTGGGCTTTTGGCCAATTCGGCATACACGGAATATTTCCCCCTTTGGTTCCCAAACCACCCCAATACGGTTATTTACCCAACAAGGGCAGAAGCGCTGGAGGCCCTTAAAAAGGGCGAGATCGATCTTTATATGGGGACAAGGGACACTATCCTTAACTTAACCAACTACATGGAAGAACCGGGGTACAAGGTAAACCTTATCTTTTACCAAACGGTCGATTCATACTTTGGTTTTAACACAAACGAAGAAATACTCTGCTCCGTTATAAATAAAGCCCAGGCATTGGTAAATACAGAAATGCTGGAGAGCCGCTGGTTAAGCCGGACATTTGACTACCGTACCACCCTTATACGCCAGCGCCAGCCCTATCTAATTGGTTTTTCCGTTGCGTTGGTGGTAATTGTCCTGCTTCTTGTTACCCTCATACAAAAATACAAGGATTCGAAACAGCACCTAAAGGTGCTGGTTAGGCGGCGGACACGCGAACTGGAATTCCAAAAGAACGCAGCACAAACCGCCTACAAGGTAAAAAACCGTTTCCTGGCAAACATGAGCCACGAGATACGCACCCCGCTGAATGCAATCATCGGCCTTTCCCAGGCGGAAATGGAAAAGGCAGGCCTGGATTCCAAAGAGAACCTGTCATCGATCAATCATTCCGGGTCCCTCCTCCTGGGCATAATCAACGATCTTTTGGATATATCAAATATAGAAACCGGCGAAATGCAGCTTATAGACAGTGATTACTCGCTGCCTATGTTTATAAGTTCTGCCGCAGAATATGCAAAACTGCAATTGGGTAATAAGCCTGTTAAACTGATCCTTGAAACAGATGAAAATTTACCGCTAAAACTCCACGGCGACAAACAGCGGGTAAAACAAATCCTCTGCAACCTTTTAAGCAATGCGGTAAAATTTACCAACGACGGCTCAATAATCTTCCGAACGCGCTTTGAAAACCCCGATGAAGAAAACTTTAAGCTGATTTTTGAAATTATCGATACAGGGATCGGCATCCGCGAAAAGCACATGGAAAAACTCTTCTCCGATTACAGCCAGGCTGATGTAGAAAGCACACGCTCTGCCGGCGGCATTGGGATGGGGCTTATTATTACAAAAAAACTAGCCAGGATGATGAAAGGGGACATAAGCGCATCGAGCGAATTCGGGAAAGGCAGTACCTTTACCGCCGTTATCCCGCAAAAAATAATCGATAAAACTGTACTTGGCAAAGAAGCTGTAGAAAAACTGCGTGTCTTTAACTGGAAAGAAACCCAGGGGGACAGGATTAGCCTCCCCTATGCGCGTGTGCTTGTTGTAGATGATGTTCCAACAAACCATGCGGTTGCACGGGGAATAATGCGCCCCTATAAAATGACCATAGACACGGTACTTTCCGGCGAAGAAGCAATAGTACTTATAGAAAAAGCAGAAGTGCATTATGACGCAATCTTTATGGATCACATGATGCCCGGCATGGACGGCATAGAAACAACAAAACGTATACGGGAACTGGGTACCGATTATTCTGCTTCCATACCCATAATTGCACTTACCGCCAACGCCCTGCCGGAAAACGAAGAACTGTTCCTTTCCAATGGTTTTAATGCTTACATGACCAAACCAATCAATGTAAACGTATTAAACGTACTGCTAAACCAATGGGTCAGGAACGAAGAAAAGGAAAAACTCTTTGCCGCAGAACAGCCCCAGGAAGAAGAAGAACAAATACAAAGCGGATTATTATCCACCTATAGTATTCAAGGGGTTGATCTGGCCGCAGGTGCAGCCCAGTTTGGCGGGGAAAATAATTACCTGGAAATAGTAAAAGTATTTGTTAATGATACGCCAAAACTGCTGGGGGATATTCAAAAATTTATTGACGGCTTTAGGATAATGCCGGCAGCGGCAGCGGCGGCACTTGAATCGTTAAAAAATTATACAATTACGGTACATGGTATAAAAGGCTCCTGTTACGGAATATGCGCCACCCCGGTCGGCGACCTGGCAAAAGAGCTGGAGATGGCTGCCAAATCACAAAACCTTGGCAGGGTACTGGAATTAAACAACGAATTTATTAAAGCAACAGGAAAACTGGTTGATGAACTAAAAGTACTGTTCCCCCAAAAAGAAGATTCAGCAAAAATAGAAAAACCTTTCCCGGACAGGGCAGTGCTTCAAAAACTGCTTGACGCGGCAAAATCATTCAATATCAACACAATACTCGATGTACTGGACGAACTGGATCAGTATAGATACCAGGAAGATGCCGACCTTGTCAGTAAGCTTAGGGAAACAGCAGAAAACTATGAATATAATGAGTTAATCAATTTACTGGATAATGTTGTAAACAACAGTGAAAACAATTCCTTTAATACCGGAACCAACGGGTAAATTTGAGCCCTTAACATTTTTTGTACTTTCCCGCTTACCGTTTGTTAAGTGCTCGACATATTTCACATTTGAATTTTCTCTATATTTATTCTATACCCTAATGTGTTTAGTACACTAGTAAATGTTCTAAAAGTAATTTTTTCTGCATTTTTTCCACGTATTTTTTGTATTATTGTTGGCGAAACACCTGCCCTCTGTGCAAGTGTTCTAATAGAAATATTTTCTTCCTCCATTTTTCCCAATACAAATTCCGATAAAAGAAATTCATTGTAATCTTTATCGAATTCTTCCTTTCTTTTGGGATCACTTATAAATTCTTCATATGTTGATTTCATTTTTTCTTACCTCCACTCTTTCTATCTATATAATCTTGTCTACACCTCAAGGCAAAATCTTTTTCATTTTTAGGCAATTTTTCTGTTTCCTTTTTAAACCCATTTGTTACAATTATTTTTTTTCCAATAGTAAAAAACGATAAATACCTATCAGGCTGAGGTTTGAATGCATAAATACCATCCTCTTCATAACGAAATTTTGTTTTATCAAAGATTTTACCAAAATCTCCCATCCTTTTTGCTAAAACAAGAAATTTCTTTTGTAATTCTGTTGAAGTTTCTTGGTAAAAATCTTTTGCTATACTTTTACCTGATCCGTCATAATACCATTCCAGGGTAAATTTCTCACCTTTATAAATGGTACATGATTTTTCATCCATAAAATAATGTATCATATTTTTGACACAGTGTCAAATGGTTTTAATTAACAAATAAACCAAAATCATCTTTACATCTACCAGCCATATGATAGTCGTTTTAAGTTGTCCAGACAGATTTTTATGATAAGACTTTTCAGAACCCAAAAAAATTGATATGCTTTTCACAAAAGGGACACCATGGATCTTCAAAGTACCGTAAAAAATCTCCACCCATTGGAGATAAAAATCATCCTTAACTATAAAAAAGGGGATGAGCTGACAATAGACCGCGTAGAAAAAGACTTAAACCTAAAAAGCGGCAATGGGAACCAGGCTCTTTCCTGGCTTGCGGGGAAAGGCATTGTACAGGAACTGCGTCGTGAGGCTTCGGTTTTTTACGAGATAACGGGGCTGGGGCAGGAATGGAAAGATAAAGGGAGCCCCGAAGAACGCATTCTGGAATTAATACGCCAAAGGCTTAAAGCAATGCAGGACAGGCTAAAATTACCAGACATTGCCCAGGCGTTACAAATGGAAAACAAGGACATTGGCAGCGCTTTTGGCAGCCTGTCGAAATCGGGCATACTGGCAATGGACGGCGACAAAAAAGTAACCATCACTTTGCCTTTGGAGCATCTTGACGATCCTGCCAAAAATCCCATATTGGCGCATTTCGCAGCAATGAACGGCCTTTTTAAAAAAGTAATATTGGAAGGCGGCCTATTGGCAGAAACTTCCCTTAATGATACAGAAAAAGCGATCATCTCCGGCATCTCCAAAAAACGGGGCGCCGCCGATGCGCCGTTCCGCATTATAGAACGGGAAACAGTGGTATTTGGCTTTAGCACAACAGGGACCGCAGACCGCGACGCCCTGGCAGCGGCCCTTGTGGCGGCGGGGATTACCGGCGAAGAAACCGGCGCCCTTACCCCGGAAATGCTTGCAGACGGGAGCTGGAAAGGCAAAACATTCCGTTCCTATAATGTAAAGGTCCCCCCTACACGGTTAAACCCCGGACGGACAAACCCCTATGCAAAATTTCTCGAAGAGGTCAAAGACAAACTTGCATCCCTTGGCTTCGAGGAATTCGACGGCCCCCTGGTCGAAACAGAATTCTGGAATTCGGACGCGCTCTTTATGCCGCAGTTCCATTCGGCGCGCGACATCCACGATGCATACAGGGTGGCAGAGCCATCCCATGCAAAGGCGATAGAAGAGCCATGGCTTTCCAATGTAGCATCTGCCCACGAAGACGGCGGCAAAACCGGCAGCTTTGGGTGGCGGTATACCTTTGACCGCGATTTTACCCGGCGGCTGATACTCCGCAGTCAGGGGACAGTGCTTTCTGCAAAAACACTGCCCACGGCAAAAATACCCGGCAAGTATTTTGGCATAGTGCGCTGCTTCCGTTACGACAAGGTAGACGCAACCCACCTTCCCGATTTCTACCAGACCGAAGGGATTGTCCTTGGCGAAGACGTAAACCTAAAAACGCTTTTGGGTATGCTGGAAATGTTTGCCCTGGAGGTTGCAGGCGCAAAAGAAGTAAAATACGTCCCCGGCTACTTCCCTTTTACAGAGCCATCAATAGAAGTGCACATTAAGCATCCGGTGCTGGGCTGGTTTGAACTGGGCGGCTCGGGGATTTTCCGCCCCGAAGTAACAGAAAGCCTTGGCGTTAATGTACCTGTCGCAGCATGGGGTATCGGCATCGACCGTATGGCGCTTATGGCGCTTGGCCTTAACGACCTGCGGGAACTGTTCACCTATGACATTGAGCATGTGCGGCTCCGCCGTGCAAAAGAAAGTACCCCTCCCAAACAGGGTGTTCCGGCACAGGAGGCAATCTAATGCCCAAGATAGAAGTAAACGAAGAAGTATTCAACATACTGGCCGGCTCCCCCGGCGGAAAAAGTCTATGGAAAACCCGCGATGATTTTGAACAAGCCCTAAGCTGCGCCAAAGCGGAACTTGACGAAGACAGCGATAAATCCCTTCCGGCAGCGGAGCGGGTTTTAAAAATTGAACTAAACGACACAAACCGGCCCGACCTTTGGGGTACAGCCGGGTGCGCCCGCCAGCTGCGTATGTACAACGGCGGCACAATCCCGGACTATCAGTTTTTTGCCGGTAAAGGGCGCGGTCCGGGAACAGGCAGCGATAGTATTTCCGCAAAGTACAGGGTAATCGTGGAAAAATCCGTACAAAAAGTACGACCTTACCTTACAGGCTTTGTCGCATCCGGCAAGGCAATCAGCGACCCCATGCTGCGCGACATGATCCAGACCCAGGAAAAACTTGCATGGAATTTTGGGCGCAGGCGCAGGACGATTTCCATGGGCATCTACCGGACAGAAAAAATTAAATGGCCAATCCTGTACAAAGGCGTTGACCAGGACAGCGTTTCATTTGTACCGCTGCAATGGGATGCTCCCCTTACCCTGCGCGAAATTTTAAAACAGCACCCAAAAGGGAAGGAATACGCATTTATTCAGGAACATGAGCAGATACATCCGCTATTAACCGATTCGGAAGGCGGAATCCTGTCTTACCCTCCCATTATCAATTCGGCGGAAATTGGCGCAGTCCTGGTAGGGGATTCGGATATCTTTGTAGAGCTGACCGGGACCAACCAGGAATCGGTTACTCTGGCAGCTTCCATTGTCGCCTGCGACCTTGCCGATAACGGATTTACCATTGAGCCAATAGAAGTTGACTATGAATTTGATACGCCTTTTGGGCGAAAATGCATTACCCCCCATTATTTCCAGGAACCTGTGTTCTGCTCGATAAAGCGGATAGAGAAATTTTTGGGCGAAGCAATCCCTCAGGATGACTGCATTGGGGCCCTTAAACGCATGGGTGTCCGTTCGGAAAAAGCGGAAGATACCGAGCGCGGCCAAAGCACAAAGATGCCGGGCATCCGTGCCTGGCCGCCCGAGTACCGCAACGATTTCCTCCATGCGGCAGACGTAATGGAAGATATTATGATAGGCCGCGGCCTAAGCAATTTTAAACCGGAACGCCCCCACGACTTTACCGTCGGCAGGCTTACACCGCTTACAATTTTTAGCCGGAAAATAAAGGAAATAATGGTAGGCATGGGATACCAGGAAATGATCTACAATTACCTTGGATCACGAAAAGACCTTGTAGAAAAAATGAGGGGGGATGGCAGCAGGGTAATCCGGATTTCAAACCCAATGACAGAAAACTACGAATATGTCCGCGACAGTATTCTTGCAAGCCTTATGGAAAGTGAATCAATCTCGGGCAATTCGCTTTATCCCCACCGTATCTTTGAAACGGGAAAAATAGCTTTTGCCGATAAAAGCGAAAACTATGGTTCCAAAACAAGGCAATACCTTGGTTTTATCCATGCCGGTGCGGATGCAAACTTTAATACCATCGCTGCAGAACTGCAAACCCTGTTTTATTACCTTGCCAGGGAATACAATGTTGAAGAGTCAGACGACAGCCGTTTTATCAACGGAAGGGCTGCGGCAGTTTTGTATCAGGACAAGCATATTGGGGTTTTCGGCGAAATACACCCGGAAATACTGGAAAACTGGGGCGTTGCTTTCCCCTGTACTGCCTGCGAACTGGACGCAGAAGTATTGTTGTAACAGGTGCCGATCATGAGAGTACAGAACGAAAAAATAGAGCAAAAAATTGAAAAAGAAATGGAAATGGAACTTGACCAGGAAACCGGCGAAGACGAGGATGATTTAGAGCAGGAAATTGACAGAGAAATTGACGAGGAAATTGCCAAAGCAGCCCTAAAGGTACAGCGGAACGAAGTAACCGAATATTATGTTTATTCGAAGCTTGCGGAATTAAGCAGGAACCCTGCCAATGCAGAAGTGCTGGTTAAAATAGGCAAAGAAGAACTGGAGCACTCAAAATACTGGAAAGAAAAAAGCGGCGTTGACGTTAAACCAAACCGGCTTAAAGTGTTCTGGATTATTTTAAAAGCGAGGGTTTTCGGCCTTACCTTTGCCTTAAAGCAGATGGAAAAAGGGGAGAACAATGCCCAAAAAGCATATTCGACACTTACTGCCTATTTTCCCGAAGCAAAGCAGATTATGGACGATGAAGAGATCCATGAAAACACACTGCTTAATATGCTGGACGAAGAAAAACTCCGGTATGTCGGATCGATTGTATTGGGGCTTGGCGATGCCCTTGTAGAACTTACAGGGGCGCTGGCAGGGTTTACCCTTGCGCTGGGAGATACGAAGATAATCAGCATTGCAGGATCGGTAACCGGGGTTTCCGCCGCTTTTTCCATGGCTGCATCGGACTATTTGGCAAAAAGATCCGAAAACGACCCGCGGGCGGCACGTTCCGCATTGTATACCGGAATAACCTACATCATAACCGTTATCCTTCTTATTATCCCGTATTTATTGCTGCAAAACGCATTTATTGCCATGGCAATTACACTGGGCACCGCTGTATTGATCATTTATCTTTTTACCTACTACCTTTCCATTGCAAAGGATCTGAATTTTTTACGACGCTTTTTGGAAATGGCTGTTATTTCGCTTGGGGTTGCTGCGCTGTCTTTTGGGGTAGGGTACCTCTTAAAAATTGCGCTGGACGTTTAGACAGCCCCGCTTATTGGTACATAATCAGGCAGGGCCGCGGGTTTAGATCGTATACCTCTGCAGGGGAAAGGATCGGGTCATCGTAACCTGCGCCGGGAATATCAAAATTGTAAAACAGTTTAAAACCCTTAACCGGCATATTTTTTGCCTGGGAGAGGTATGAATAGGTATTCCGTTTAAGGGCAGGGTTCCCAAAACCGTCGGCGCAGTGAACAAGGGTTACCCTTTTATAACCGGTGCGTACATCCATTCTGTCTTCTATCATTCTATGGTGAAACTGGTGTATTACCAGCATTCTGTCCCCGGCAAGGCGGTATTTTTCCAGATATAAAGACATTAGCTCCTGCGCCTGGTTAATTTCCTCTGCTGTAATGCTGCCAATCTGCTGCATGGGTTTCTCTGTCCGCCATTCCGGATCCAGGGCAAGGTGAACATTGGGATAATGCAGGTATGGCAGCATAAGCTTAAGCGATTCCACCGGATCGTAATGGCCAATCTGATGATCAATAAAAACCATCATTTTATGATCGAGTGCAAAGCGTATGTATTTTTGCAGCAACGAATCGGGAATATAGGCGATTTCCCCTTTGGGCTGGACAGTACCGTAAATAATATAAAATGCTTTATGGACTCCGCGCTGCCCGCTCTTTTCCCGGTATTCTGCCGCTACCGTATTTAGATATGTATTTAGTTCGTCAATTTCATAGCGCCCCAGAATACCCATATTCTGCGAAAGCGGGTGGCCGTAAAATGCAATAATATCGTTATTAAGAAAAAAAGGCCGCGCCTGATCCAAAAGCCGCCTCTCTTCTTCCAGTTCAGTCGGCGCCCAGTAAGGCCGCCCCCCCTCGTGGAATACCCAATCCTGGTAGCGGTCGGAAAAGTAAAGGGCGGGGAACATATCGGAAAATGACAAACTATCGCCGGAGTTTACACGGGAGCTGCCCCCTGCGGCACTGAGTAAAAACAGGGAAATGCCAAAAATAAAAGAAAGTTTAAGAAAACGGAACATCTGTATAATGACTATCGACACAATGGCGAAAGACCATGATAATGGATATACTGGATTATGCCTCTTAGCAATGATAAAATAAAGAAAACCCTGCTTTCGATTGCAGATGCCCCGCTGGAATTTTCCGTAATCCTTTCCGGAAAAAAAAGCAATAGGGTAAACGGGTTATATAAAACAGATACAAGGGAAATAATCCTCCACAGCAGGAATTTTTCGACAGACCCCACCGGGGAAAACCTGCTTGTTTATACGGCAATCCACGAATATGCCCACCACCTGCATTGCTGCGCCAGGGGGGGGAACCTTTCCGCCAAAGCGCACACTTCCGAGTTCTGGGCAATTTTCCACGAGTTGCTGGAAAAGGCGGAAAAAAAGAATATTTACCATAATGTTTTTGCCAATTCACCGGAACTGGAAAAACTTACTGTCCAGATTAAAAAGAAATTCCTGGAAGAGAACGGCAGCCTGGTAAAGGAACTGGGGAAACAGCTCCTTAAAGCCACAGAAATATGCGAAAAAATCGGCGGCCGTTTCGAAGACTATGTAGACAGGGTACTGCGAATACCAAAACTCGCCGCACAAATGGCAATTAAAATGTACCAGTACGATCTAAGCCCCAGCCTTGGGGCAGACAACATGCGCTACCTGGCCGGCATACGTAACGAAGACGACCGCAGCGGCGCACAGAAAGCCCTGCTCTCGGGGAAAAGCCCCGATTCGGTAAAGACCGCCCTAAAAACCCGCAATGTTTCCGCCCTTACACAAAGCGAAGAAGACCAGAAAGAGAGGCTGGAAAAAGAAAAAACCCGCATTGAACGGACAATTGTTACGTTAAAAACCCGCCTTAAAGAAGTGGAAGAATCACTCAAGCAGATAAAGTAAGCGCCGGCTAGTGCCGTGTATATAAAGGTTTTTTGATCTTTAGATACATAACATTATTAACCCCATGTCAGGTCAAGGATAAATTCACCAGCTGTAGAAGACGAATCGTGCTGGAAAAGGGAATCGCCTCCGCCCGGCAGGGGCGGCAGAAGCTCGGTCGCATTGCTAACTATTGGGTCCGACGATTTTCCATCCTTATCTACCTTGCTCGAAGAGCCGGCGCTGATGAGCCTTACGCCGCCTCTGCCACCTTTAAAGGCCACTACACCTTTTTGTACTTTAACTTCCCGTGTGTCAAATTCAAAACTGGTACCGCGTACAGAAGCGGTCGCAGTTGGACCCCGGACGCTCATATTGGCCCTTGTACCGGGCGGCGGGTCAACATCTACCCTTACCCTCCCCGACTGTAGACTTACATTTAATGTCTCGGTCCCGGCTGTTGCAGAAATCTCCTGGAGTGTAAGGCGTGTAAGGGGCCGCACGGTAATTACGGTACTCCCAATCACGATGAGCGCCGTGCTTTTAAACCCGGTTGACACTACAGTATCCCGGGAAACGGCATCCCCTGCCTTTGCGGGGGTAAAAGCCGTCTGGCCCGCGCGCTTTAATTCCACCACACCGGAAAGCTCCCTGATAACGCCATTCTGGCCAAAAACCATAGCGGCGAAAAAAAGCTGCGCCGCACAAATAATAACTGCGATAATTGCTACCCTTTTCATCATAAACTCCTTAACTTACATAAACGTTAAATACATAAACTATAAACCATTAGAAAAGCGATAACAGGATGCTTAAATCAGCCCTCCAAAGAGTGGCGGCATTCCTGTTGGCGTTCCCCAGCACAGGCAAAAACGCCCCGCCCCCGGCCCTTATTTGAATATCCGAAATCGGACCCCACACCAAAAACCCGTAAAATTCATTTCCCAAAAAATGGCCGTTATACGGCCCGGCCGGCAAACCTTCGTAGGTACCCAGATCGCTTAAAATAAAATATGAGCTTTGCAAGCCAAAAGAAAAACTCTCGTGGGGCCTTGCGGTATATTCCAGACGAAGCATGGAAATACCGGCAAGTTTTGCTTTAAGGATACCGCCATGCGAGACTGTCGTTATTGGCTCAAACGATCTCATTATGCTATTAAGCACGCCGGTGGAAAAACGGCCCAAAAACGAAAGCCTGTCGTATATTTTTGTCGGAAGGTACCAGTCTATCTCCAATTCCCCGGCAAAAGAAAGCTCCGCCTGACCCGAGTTTTCCGCAAGTTCCGCGCAGATACCAATATCAAACACAAAATTTTTTACCGGTAGTACCGCTTTCCCAATCAGGTACTGGGAATGGTAACCAGAGGCGCCGCCAAAAAGATCAATCTGGGCAACCAAAGCCAGATCAAACCGGATTAATTCTTTTATTCCGGGGTGCTGCCAGTCGAAGGCAAATACAAGCCGGCCGGGGGCAAAATATGTACGGTAGAAATCCGAATAATCAACCGGCTCCGCATAAGTATTTGCTTCGTCCTGGGTCATGGCGATATTCGCATTCTTTTTATAAAGAAACCCGGTATACCACAGCCCCGTACCAATTGTTGACACTTCGCCTATATCTACAGAATAATACACTCCGTCAAAAAGACCCGATGCAACAAAACCCAGTGGGTCGGAATAGAAAAAACGGCCTATTTTTAATTCGCCGCTTTCCGCCATATTAAATAAAAATTCCGTCCGCAGGAGTTCCGGTATAATCTTCCACTCGTTAAATTCATAGCCGGCAGATACACCTGCGGAAATAAAAAAATCGCTTCTTTTCCCCATGGGTGTTGAAAACCATGGGATTAGCGTCGCGGAATATTTAAAATCGAGCGAGTCATCAAAAGAAACGCTTTGATCCAACAGGATGCCGAAATCTTTTGCCCCGAGAGAAAAAACGGGCGCAAGGGCAAGAACCAGGCTTAGTATTAAAACCCGTTTAAGGATTTGATTTTTCATTACCCCCTCCTCTCGCCGCTCAGGATGGTGATCTCTACCCGCCTGTTCTGCGCCATGCCTTCTTCGGTGCTATTTGGCGCAATGGGCCTGTCTGCGCCATAGCCCTGCACGGTAATTTCGGCCGCTGTCCTTACCCCCAGCGAAATCAGGTAGTTTGCCACAGACTGCGCCCTGTCGCGGCTGGTACGCAGTTGTTCATCCCTGGTTCCCGCCATGGCTGTATGGCCCGCTACAAGAAGGTTCCTTTCCGGAATGTTTTCCAAAATCTGCGCAATTTCCCGAATCTTAACCCTTTCCGGTTCCATTAATTCCGTTGAATTGGGCATAAACTGAATATTGGAAAGGCTGATTGTTACCCCTTCGCTTGTTACCGTCGCTATAGTGTCGGTAACTTTATGGGCTGCAAGCTGGGCATTAATTTCCCTGGCAAGGCGTTCTTCTTCTTTCCGCACCTGGCTTAATTTCTCATTTTCTTTTATGGAAAGGATGCGGTTAACCATGTAAAGAAAATCGTCCCCGGAAACAGCCATTTCCGGATCGGCCCTGCCGGTAATAATGTCCCTGTAAACAAGTTCGCGGTACGCATAGTGCGGGTTTTTTGCCATGGAATAAAACCACCCGCCTTTTAGTTTAAAAACCCGCATTAAAAGGAGGGAAACCCCGTTCAGTTTAGCCTGGCTCCCGGCCACGGCTTTTTTTGGCAGCCATTTCCTTTCCACAGTATAGCGGAACGCATCATCCGGATTGGGGAAAACCTGCACATCCGCAGCTTCCAGTGCGAACGCAGCCGCCGTTGACCAGCTTATCGCCGTTTCGCCAAGCAGGTTTTCCACCCTTTGGGCAGTCTGGGCAAAAAGCATCGTGGGCAATAACAGAATCCCTGCCATTATTGCCGCTGGGTAAAACAGTACCGGTTTCTTTACTATACTGACCATAATATTCTCCACTTTTTTAATATCCTTGAATAAAGAATACTGCTAATTTTTAACCTTTGTACTACCCGTAGCGGGTAGGTTTTGAGGAATTTTTAATAAATTTTAGGGAAAAAGGGTGTCAGTCATCCTTCACAAAGAGAGAAAAAGTCCACAGATTTTCACAGATTAAAGCTGATTACTTTGGGCGTTGCCCGATATACCCGTGTAATCTGCGAAATCCGTGGACGCTTTTTTTTCCCCATTCCTAACTCAAAAAGGTGTCAGTCACCGTTTTTTACGGCGATATCTTAACCCCATTCACCACCCTGATTGTGTTGTCGGTATAGTAGCCAAAGATACCGTCTGTGTCTAAAGGCAGATTAGCCCATGAGCCACTGCCATCTCCGTATTGGGCTATTCCACCACCACTTTGCACATACGACGCCGCCCCGATACCTGATAGTGTTACAGTATTTGAGAATGCACCCTCTCCCGTGCCGTAAATTGTCCCGGTTACAATGCTGAAGGTTCCAGAGCTGCTAACATATACGCCTCCGCCGTTGCCACCGCCAATGGCTTTATTGCCGGAGATTACCCCGCCTTGCATAGTAAAGGTGGTATCAACAAATATCCCTCCGGCGCCGGAAGAGGCTTCATTATCATAAACCGAGGCATTGTTGTACATATTGATTTCTCCCCCCTGCACAGCAACCCCGCCGCCCAAAGCGGAGGATGTGTTATCGTGTACCGAGGCATTGTTATACATATTGAAGGTTCCACCACTACCCTGAATATACACGCCGCCGCCCGAAGAATTGGTGGCTTTGTTATCATAAACCGAGGCGGTGTTATACATATTAAAGGTTCCCCCATTAACAAATACCCCTCCGCCGTAGCCGACGGCTTCATTGCCGTATACCGAAGCGTTGCCGTTCATGGTAAAGATGCTGCCGCTGGACATATTTACCGCACCGCCATTGCTGGTAGTCTTATTGTCCTTTAATGTTACGCCGTTGTTCATGGTTAATTCACCGCCGGTAACACTAATCAAGGAAGTGGCGTTTCCGGTAACTTTGTCCCCGTCCAGGGTCAGGGGGCCCTCTAAAATAAGGGTTCCACTGCCATCTACAATAAAGAAAACTGAAGAATGCCCGCGTTTTATTGCAACTTCTTCTACCGCCCGAAGGGTGATGGGGCGTTGTATTGTTATTCCTTGCCCGCTTGCCCAGGATGTAGCTCCATTCTTTAGCAAAATGATTTCTTCTCGGCCATAATTGGGATCACCAACGGTATAGGATCCGCCTACTGTTACCTCATCCAGTTGGGCCCAGCTTGTTACTTCGCTTGCGCTGATCATATTTATGGATACACTGACCTTTCCCCCCCGCAGCGTTACCGTATCCTCGCCCAGGGCGCGGAGTAGCGTATCGGGAAAACCTGAATCAGAATAGCCAGCACCAGACTTGGAACCCATAGCGCGGACGGTTATGTTGTACTTGCCGGTTGGCACTTTAACGGTTGTCGAGGCATCATCAAATTCAAAGCGCTGGGTTTTGCCGCCGCTTTCCAGGATAAGTTCGTAAGTAAGGGGTATATTTGGCTGGTAATTGGCACCGAGCGGGACCAGGATCCTGGAATTGCCCGAACCGCCCACGGATACGGTAAGCACCGCCTCGTCCCCCTGCCAGGGGGAAAAGCACGTTACAAGCGCCAAACTTGCCAATACTGCAATAATAAGTGTTTTTTTCATAATTACTCCTAAAAACGGTGTCAGTCACCTTTTGCAACAGTATATTTGGGTTAAATTATATATTAAGACCAATATTTTCATACTACCCGTAGCGGGTAGTATTTGGTTTCAGACACCTTTTTTAACGGGCGCTTAGCATATCAAAGGCAATATCCCCTATATCTTTTTGAAAAACATCCCAGCCGGGATTGTTTATCCAGTTAATAGCTTCAAATTCTGTCTTGGGCATTGTTTTTAGAATCTCTGCGATGTAGGGAAAATCAACACCTGCATCTTTTTGCCGGGCTTCAAAAAGCATTTCCGTCCAATTGATGGTTTCGTGCAGGGCAATTTCCCGTATGTCTGCCACATCCTTACCGGCCAGGCGAAAAATTGCACCCAATTTATTTGATAGTATGTTACGCACAGGATCGATCCTGTTAAAAAAATCTGCCGGGCAAAAATCGCCAAAATGGGGCGTGGAATCATTTACAAAATCAAGTTTTAAAACAGCATCAGATTCATTCCACCGTACTTTTATGCTTTTAAAATCGGGCGCTTTGACAAAATCTTCCGAACTATCCCAGTAAAAACCCTCTTCCTGTAGTTTTTCAAACAGAATATCTACCTGTTCATCATATTCAGGATCCTTATTGACAAAAAAAACCAAATCATCCGAATAGCGGTGGTGGTAATATGCACGGCTAAGTGCGGTACCACCGGTGAGATAAAAACGTGTTTTGCAGCTCTCTACTGCGCGGAGAACCCCATTCTGTAGAGGATACAGGTTCCCTTCGTAGTACTGCGAAAGCGAAGTCATAGGTCCTCCTTATGCTTTTTGGCCAGAGCCGGGCTGCAGCTTCCGGGGTGTACAGTTCTTTGGCGGTTTCGACCCCCCACAGGTTTATCATATAATGCCAGGGGAGCCGTTCGAGCGACCGCACAAAAAGAAACGTCCTGTCAAAGGGGCCGGCTTTTTCGAGCCTCCCTTCCAGAACGGCGAGCATGTCTTCCGCGCTTACCTTATAATCCCAGTTCAGGGAGCGCATCAGTTCCAGTTTTTTTTCCGGGGAAAGTTCCATTGTATTGTAAGTATAACCTACTAATGGAACGGTGTCAGTCACCATTTTTAATACAAAGGGTTAATCCAGCCATGGGAGATTGTATAAAAAGCAAGGTCTATCGTTTTGGTAAAGCCAGTTTTAGCAAGCATATTTTTTTTGTGGAATTTTACGGTGTTCTCGCTGATAAAAAGCTCTGCCGCTATTTCGCTGTTGGTCATGTGTTTGCACAAAAACCGCAGTATTTCCATTTCGCGGGGGGTCAGGGGAGTTTCACCTTTGGGCATGGGGATAAGCTTTGACTCAGGATAATAAGTGCCGCCCTGCATGACCCCCCGGGCGACTTCGGTAAAGTAGCCAAGGCTTTTGCTCTTGGTCACAAAGGCATGGGCCCCGGCTTCCTTTGCCCTTGACGCGTATGTAATTTCATCAAACCCCGACATGGCTATTATCTTTATTTCTGGGTATTGTTCCCGCAGGGCGGCTGCAGAAGATAATGCGATAACGCCTTCATTGTTAACGATGCGCATGCCAAGCGGGGAATTCGCAAAAAGCGCAGCGTATTTTGTGTTTACGGGAATTGTCCCGGAGCGGATAAGCGATTCGGAAAACAAAAGGGTAAACAGCCCGATAAACATCGAAATATCGCTTTCCCACGCAATGGGGATGCGGTTGGCGTACCCATAGCTGTATGCGGCCAGCAGCACACAAAAGGCCAGCGGGAAAAGGAACCCAAGCCTGCGGGTGTTCCCCCTTCTTTTTCGCAGCAGCATGAAAACAGCCGGCAGCAGCGGCAGTATGCTGCCAGCCAGCAGCAGGTAAAAACCAATACCGTAACCGTAGTCGGATTCCCACCTGGGGCTGTTTACGTCAAGGGGAAATGCCAGGAAGTGAAAATCGTTGGTAAACACAAGAACAAAAATAATCGCGTTGACCGCGAACATTGCACGCAGCCATTTTGGCGGCGTCAGCTTCCCGGACGGTTTATCAATGGCCCACGCAAGCCAAACAAGCACCAGTGGCAGCGCCAACTGGAAAAGGTAATAGCTGTACCACATATAGCGGCTTAAAAGCTCGCTTAATGCGAACTGGGACCTGACAAGGCGCACGCTCATCCAGCCGAACATAATAATGCCCGTGAACAGCGCCGCTTGCCTTACCCCTTTCAGCATTGCCCGCTGCATAATCGACGCAGTCCACACCACCAGGATGATAATGTAAAGCAGGACAAACAGTTGATTCTCCCTGCCGTCCGCGCCCGAGAAAAAACGGATCCTAAGGACGCCCCTTCGCCAGGTGCGGGTTCCCTCCAGGCTGACCGTGCTGAAATGCCCGTAATCAGTTACGCGGTGCGCGTTATTATACGCGGCCTCCGCTGGGTACAGACCATCCAACAGGCGTGCAGTTTTGGGCGTGCCCACTGGGGGGGGGTGTCGCCTGCAGATGGAGGGGCGCTGCTACACCGGCCGTCCAACAGGCGGAACCCTGCCGCCAAAAGCAGCGACTCCGCATCGCCTTCAAATACAAGCGGCGTATTGGAGAGGAGCCCCTTTTCGTAGGTTAAGGTACCTTCACCCGGCACAATGATCTCTATGTTGCGACCCTGCTTTATCATCTGCGCCGCCTCGTAATCGTAACAAATCACGATGGGAGTTTTAAAGGAATTCTGGATTAGACGGTTTTCGGCCTGCAGGACCCTTAACAGAGCCGCCGCTTTCTTTAACGTGAATGTACTGTCTATTGTTCGCCCACGGACTTCTGTTTGCCCGCCGCCGTCCGCGCTGTCCAGGCCAAAAGCCATTGCCATAAGCCGCAGATGCCGCCTGCTGGTGATAAGGCCGACTTCTTCTTTTATAGAGGGCAAATCGCTCCAGCTATTAATTTGGACGGTGGTCTGGTCCCGGTCAATAGCTATCACCACTGTGGCAAGATACTGCGGGTACCAGTACTTCGCTGCGCCTGTTTCCAGCGCCGAAGCCGCCATAATTTCGGAGGCCTCGATTACCGCACCCTCTTCCAGCTTTTGGAAGGGGCTGAATGAGCCGGTTTTTACCGTGTAAGACGGCAGCATTTGGGAGACAAGGGCCGGATAGGGGCAGTTTTCGTCGCCCGGAAAGTGAACAACACCGCTTTCCGTGCCTTTAATCCCGCAGCTCCCAAAAAATGCGGTACAGAGGAAAAAAAGGGCAAGACATAAAATATACTGCGTTTTTTGCCTGCTATACCGTTTTTTCAACTGAATTACCTACCCGCTAGGTATAGTATAGCAGATGATTTTAGCCCGTAACCTACCCGTAGCGGGTAGGTTTTATAATAAATTCATTTTTTCCATTACAAGAACCGCAGCGGCAACACAGGCTGTTTCTGTACGCAGGGCCCTTTCCCCAAGGCTTAAGCGGAAATAACCTGCCCCTTCCAGCTGCTCACGCTCCCTGTCGCTCCAGCCGCGCTCCGGGCCTATAGCCAAAACAACACCTGCCCCAGGCTGTAATGGCCCCAGTCCGGAAAAACTCCCCTGCGGCCTTACATTGTCCGCAGCCAGCAAAACGGTGTCAGTCACCTTTTGGGCAGCAACAGTCACCATCTGCAGCCATTCGGAAAGGGTTGGGTACACTGCCAGTCCGGGAAGCCGGGTATCCCGGGCCTGGATTGCCCCTTCGACAAGGGCGGAGTGCGCGCCGCCGTCATTAAGCAGTTTTGTGTCCCGGTAACTTTTTTCCCCCAGTTCTGTTCCAACCAAATCTACAGCAGTCAAGCCCAGGCTGGCACAGTCACGCAGCAGGCGGCGGAGCTGGATGGGACGCGGAAACCCGGCGCCAAGACGAAGGGGCGTCCGGCGGGGAGGGTCGTTATCAAGGTTAAGGGCGGCAAGCAACCCTGTTGAACCAATTTCTGCTATTATCCCGCTTCCGGTTTTCCCGCCTAGCACACCAGCTGTAAAACTGCTGCCAACGCCTTTGTGCAGCACTTTTAAGAGATGCACTGCGCGTTCATCGCGATGAAGTAAATGAACAGTAACTTCCCCAGGGTATTCATCGGTGTTAAGTTCAGCTTCATTAAAGAGAATAAGATTCACGGTTTTTTATTTTTACAGCCAGGGTTTAACATAGCTGAATTTTTTGGTATGCCAGGTTTGTAAGCCTTCAAATTCCCCTGCAGAAATAAAACAGTCTTCCAGCGCTTTGGGAACCGAGCCGTCCGGAATTGCGGCAGAAACAGTAAGGCGCCCAGGTTCGGCTTTTTTTGGCCCCAGATGAAAAATATAATTTACCGCATCGGAAACCAAAGTGCCGGTTTTTCCCGGCGGACAATAACTAATCGGGCCGTAATGCAGGGTAAACACAAAATTAACCGGTATTGTAAGGCCCAGAACTTCTACAGCAATAAGAGGGGCGGAAACCAGCATCCTAAAACAGGCCGTAATTACTGTTTCGGCATTTTTTGCTTTGGGCGGAATAAGAAACAGGCAGTCTTTTCCGGAATCCATCCAGACTATCCCTTCCCCTTCCTGAAAATTCTGGTACAGGCATGCAATAAAACGCTGATGCAGCTGCGCAAAAACTTTTTCCCCAAACCTGCTATTAAGCGGCATTTTTCCCTGGAGCGAACAGTATAAAAGATAAAACGGCATATTCTTGCCGGTCTTCATGTTTTTCCATCCGGGGAATAACGATGCAGATGGCAGCTTAATCCCTGTTCTGGGAAGGCTATCCCCGGCTTTTGTGCCTTTTTTTACTGCCGCTGCTGTTCCGGTATTACCGGCAAGCAAGAACCGCCATTGGGAAGCAGTTTTTATACGTTTTAAATCAATGGCCTTTGGTGTTTTAAAAAAGCCGGGGCCCAGATAATCGGAAGCCCCGTCAAATAATAACGCGGCAGGGTCTTTAATAACCCCTTTAACATCAATTATGCCCCAGCTTGTTTCTTTGCATGCTTTTTTTAGCTGAGTAAGTGCAGTTTTGTAATTCGCATCGGAAAGGCCGGAAATATCCAGATACGTAATACTTCCGTCCTCTGGTTTATGTTTGGAAACCGCCTGGGAAACAAACTCAGTATCTTTGGGAAAAACCTTTTTTAAAGCAGCTTCTTTTTTGGAAAATATATAAACGCCCATTTTTTGCTCCGCTATGCTTTAATCATTTTTCTGGCTTAACTGGTAGATACGGTATTTTTCTGCAGAAACAGCTTTTGTATCACTAAAAATATCGAGCAAGGCCTGATCCCGTGTTACTGCAAGGCTTTCGGAAATTACCAGGGAATTAGGGACCGCCGCTTTTGATTCCAGGGTAATGGCTTTTTTAACCGTATCTTCCTTTAAACATTCTGCTTCGCTGTTGGAATACATCATATTCCCCGAATGAACCGCAAGCCGCAGTTTTATTTCCGACTTTAGGGGATTATTCATCTTGTTATACAAAAACATTTCATTAAGTATATCCATACCGGCCAGGATCGCCATGCGGCTGTAATTGCCCAGCATAAAGACCCCAAGAGCGCCGTCCCCTTCCCATGTCCAAAGCCTGCCAAGCCGGGAAACCACTGCTTTGGTAACAATTTTCCTTAAATCGCCGTAAGCTTTATCGATAACGGTTTTTTGGTTTTCCTTTACAAGGATCGAGTTTCCTGCAATATCCAGCCGCAGCACTGCCATCTGGCGCTCATCGCCTTCCAGCAGCCGTCCCCAGTTCCTGGAAACCCGCTCTTTTTGGTTTTCAAAAAACATCCCTGTCGTTTTATCGTAGCTGTACCCGGCCTGGATAACATCGTTAACAATATCGCTCATCCCTTTAAAATTATAGCGGCGACCCATATAGCCATCTGCATCGACATGGATTAGCATTTCAATAAAATCAATATATAACCCGTCCCGGATCATATCGGTTACAATACGGCTGGCTGCATCCTGGTTTGCAATGGGGTACCCTTCCGGGTACCCGCTTCTTTTATAAATATCGTACCCGGGGTTAACCATTTCGGCAAAACGCAGCATATCTGCCACAGAAAGAGAAGAATAAAGGCATTTACGGCAAAATGCAGCAGAAAAACCGGAAGACCCCATATAACGAGTTTATCATAACTTAAAAAAGATGTATAGTAATATAATGAAAAAAAAATATACTTTTTTTCTGTTTTTTCTCCCATCCTGTTTTTTGGCAGCGGTTTTAACTATGCCGCTGCTTTTTTCGGGCTGCTATACCTTAAAACAGGGGACAACCATGCTGGGGTACCTTGGCAAAGCCGTACCTCTGGAAAAACTGGAAAAACTAAAGGGCGATGAAAGCGAAGAAGCCGCATTTGCAAGGCAGGTGGCGGATATACGACATTTTGCAATGGAGGTACTGGGTTTAAAAGCAAGTAAAAATTATACCCGGTATGTAGAACTGGATCGTGATTACCTTGCTGCTGTTGTTTCTGCATGCGCCGCAGATTCATTTACCCGCCATGAATGGAAATTCCCCATCGTTGGATCTGTGCCGTACAAAGGGTTTTTTAATATCGAAGATGCAAAAAAAGAAGCAGCAAAGCAAAAATCGAAAGGCCTGGATGTATGGGTAAGATCTGTAGACGCTTTTAGCACACTGGGCTGGTTCAAAGACCCCCTCTACTCATACATGAAAGACTATTCCGTATACTATCTTGCCGAACTTATTATCCACGAGCTGTTCCATGCCACCGTATTTGTTAAGGGCAGGGTTGAGTTTAATGAACAGCTGGCGGAATTTGTCGGTACACACGGCGCACGGCTGTATATCGAAGACCGCTTTGGCATCGATTCGCCGGAATACCAGTCCATAGGTGATGGCGAAAACGATAACAGGGCGTTTCGTAAATTCCTGTCGGAACTTGGCGCAGAACTGGAGAGCCTTTATTCAAGAAATGATATGGGAAAAGAAGAAAAAATTAGTCAAAAAGAAGAAATTATAAAAACCGCGCTTGTTCGGTTCGAAGCGGAATACGAAAGCCGTTTCCAGGATGACCGCTACCGCGGCTTTTCAAAATTGCAAATCAACAACGCGTATCTGGATTTATACAGGCTTTACCACGAAGAAGATAACTTTTTTGCCGATCTGTATGAAAAAATTCCTGCCAGGGACAATTTACTTAAACTCCAGACTCTTATACAGGAAGCTTCCGGTTTAAACAAATCGCGGGAAGCAAAGAAAGACCCAAAGAAAACCCTGGAATACAGAATAAATCAGCGTTTTGGCAGAATGTAACAAAAATACAAAAAAACGGCCAGGTTGATTTTTTGACATAAATATGCTACAGTTATTATGTGAACAAAATATTATATGAAAAAATAATGGAGGCTTTTTCCTCTGTACTTCCTATCACAATAATTGTCCTTATAGCCAGTGTAGTTTTAACGCCCATGCCGTCGGGTACCATTCTTATGTTCCTGTTCGGCGCAGTGCTGCTTGTTGTCGGGATGGGTTTTTTTACCATGGGTGCAGACATGGCCATGATGCCCATGGGGGAAGGCATTGGCATACAGCTAACCAAAAGTTCCAAAGTTCTGATAATTACCATTGTAAGTTTTATAATGGGAATAATAATAACAATTGCCGAACCGGATTTACAGGTACTGGCAACACAGGTTCCTTCCATTCCGTCCATGATTTTAATCATAACTGTTGCCGTTGGAGTTGGTTTTTTTTTGGCAGTCGCTGTATTGCGGTCTTTGCTTAAAATCCGGCTTTCGTATATACTTGTTTTCTTTTATACCATAGTATTTGTCCTGGCTTTTTTTGCCCCGGATACTTTTATTCCCGTCGCATTCGACTCGGGGGGAGTTACAACCGGCCCCATAACCGTTCCTTTTATCCTGGCAATGGGTGCCGGGATTGCCACGATAAGAAGTGACAAAGATTCAAAGGACGACAGTTTTGGCCTGGTTGCCCTTAGCAGCGTTGGGCCGATTCTGGCCGTACTCCTTTTGGGGATTTTTTACAGCTCACATTCAACAGAAGTGGAAACCCGCAGAATTGCAGAAGCAGCTACTTCCCGTGATGTGTTTACCCATTTTGCTGTTGAACTGCCGGTATATTTTAAAGATGTGTCCATAGCATTGGCAGTTATTGTATTTTTCTTTATCATACTCCAGCTTGTATCCCGGCGTTTTAAAAAACACCAGCTTGGCCGCATTGCAGTAGGTTTCCTTTATACGCTGTTGGGGCTGGTAGTTTTTTTAACCGGTGTAAATGTCGGGTTTATCCCCGTAGGGCACCTCCTGGGCCTGCAATTGGCATCTTCCCCTTTCAGGTGGATTCTGGTTCCACTTGGGGCGCTCGTCGGCTATTTTATTGTAGCCGCAGAACCAGCTGTTCATGTTCTTAACAAGCAGGTAGAAGAAATATCTTCCGGAACTATTACCCAAAAGGTAATGAACAGGGGCCTTTCCATCGGGATGGCCCTGGCACTTACAATCACCATGATCCGGATACTGTTAAGCATCCCCATAATATATATATTGGTTCCCGGCTATATAATCGCCATAACCCTTACTTTTTTTGTACCCCGGATTTTCACCGGCATTGCATTCGACTCGGGCGGCGTATGCTCCGGCCCCATGAGTACGACATTTCTCCTGCCCCTGGCAATGGGGACATCCGAGGGGGCAGGCAGGCATATGATGATGGACGCATTCGGCATTGTAGCAATGGTTGCCATGACACCGCTCATCGTTATTCAGTTGATGGGGCTGGTATACCAGAGAAGGCAAAAGAGTTCCGATGTACTTTCCCAGGATGGGCTCCTGGCAATTGCCCATAAAGATGCCAAGGTTATTGTCGTTTACAACTATGAGGGTTAATAATGAAAACTATTGAGCCAAAAAAAAATAAAGAAAGTACCGCAAAAAAAATTTTACTGGCACTAAAGAAAAAAAAGAAAGATGATCCAGAAAAAAAAGAGGAACCAATAGATGAGACAAAAGGGATGCCGGCAACCCCAAATATGCCGGTACTCGATTGCGTTATTTTTATACTGGATTGGGCAAAATCAAAAAACATCTCGGAAATTATGGACGAATCCCATGTACGGTTCCATTTTATCTGCAAGGGCCGGGGTACAGCCAGTTCCGAAGTACTGGATCTTTTGGGGATAGGATCAAGCGAAAAAGCAGTGGTTATATGTCTGGAGCAGAACCTGATGGTACCAATCCTTATAAAGCGGGTAAGCAAGACTTTGAATCTCCATAACCCGGGGGCAGGGATAGCGTTTACCGTACCGCTTTCGGGTATCAATAAACCCATACTCCAGGTATTTAAAGGCAGTATACACAAAAATATAAGCGACGAAGAAAAAAAGGAAACCGGGGAAGGAAAGGAAATGAGCCAGAAAAAACACGATTTAATTGTAATAGTAACCAACCAGGGTTACAGCGATGAATTAATGACCTGTGCAAAAGAAGCCGGGGCTTCCGGTGGAACAGTAATAAATGCACGGGGATTAATCCACCAGGGGCCGGTCAAGTTTTTTGGCATAACAGTTCAGGAAGAGAAAGAAATCATTCTGATACTGACCAACCGGAACAACCAGGTGCCAATTATGCAGGCAATAAGCCAGAATTATGGCCTGGCAACAAATGCCCGGAGCATTGTTTTTAGCCTGCCTGCGGAGAATATCTCCGGTATTGACCTGGATTAGCCAAAAAACAGCCAATTGGCAATAAAACGCTTGTTTTTTTGCCAATTGTGAATCATAATTAACTTATTATGGAGGAAAAATAATGAAAATGAATAATTGTTCAGGTTTGCTTTTAATTGCCTTAAGCATTATGGTATTAGCAGCTTGCGGTTCTTCCCCTGCGCCGACACCAGCGCCGGTTCCTGTACCAGAAGCTGTAAAAGACACAGATATGTTTGCCGGTGCATCAACATATACGGTTGTACAGGGCGATACGCTTGCAGAAATCGCTGCAAGAAGGTACGGCGGGTCGAATATGTATTACTTTCCCGTTATCAGGCTTGCCAGCATGGCTGTTGTTACCGATCCCGATTTAATAGAAATTGGAGACACATTAATAATTCCAAATCTGGAACTGACCCTGCAAATTGATGCGGCAAAAGTATTAATAAAAACAGAAATGAACAGAATAGCAGATCAATATGTAAGGCAGAATAAACCAATCGCTGCTGCACGATTAAGGAACCTGGCAAACAGCCTTTAAAAAACCCAAAAGCAAACCTGGGTAAAAAGAACCGTAACTTTGGTAAAAAAGGTTCTTAAAAGCCCCGTTGTAAAACAGTTTATTGCAACGGGGCTTTTTTCTGCCCGAATCAATCCGCAAAAATTTTAATTCAGGATGCCCGAAATGCCCGAGATGACTTTACACATTTTAGTCATTGTGGTACTATAATCCAGGTTAAAAATAACCAAAAAAAATATCTTGTTTAGGAGTTTAAAAAATGAAAAAGTTCTTGTTTGGCCTTACACTGGTATTAAGCATCATGGTGATTCTGTCCTGTAAATCTCTTGAAACACAGGAAGCAGTCGATAACGCTTTCCAAAAGATTTACGACAAGTATTACGAGTCGCTTATCCTTGACGGTGCCGCAAATTTCACCGTTGCAACCGGGAATACCCTTTCTGGCATTTCCCAGACTTATTACCACAACGAATACCACTTCCCCCTGATTATGCTTGCTTCGCACGATATAGTAAAAGACCCCGACATGATCCGCCCCGGTATGAAGCTGACCATCCCCGATCTACAAAAGAACCTTGGCAATGCCAGTACAAAGGCACAGCTTAAATTGTTCTATGTTGATATTTCCAGATTATACGACAAGCGCGACAAAAAGGAAGCAGCCAAAAACCTGCGGCAGTTAGCTGCTACCATGTAGCTAAAGAGCATATAAAAAAACCAGGTTATGTATTGTATATAGCCTGGTTTTTTTTATGAATAAGGAAATTATATGGAAAAACGCCGCTATTCTTTTACATCCGAATCGGTAGGCGAAGGCCACCCAGACAAACTCTGCGATCAGGTATCGGACGCTATCCTCGATGCCTGCCTTAAAGACGACCCGCAAAGCAGGGTGGCCTGCGAAACATTTGCATCCACGTCGCTTGTACTTATTGGCGGGGAGATTACCACAAACACCTTTGTGGATTTTCAGCATATCGTAAGAAAAGTTGTAGAAGAAATTGGCTATACCAATCCCGAATACGGGCTGGATTGCAAATCCATGGCTGTAATGGACATGATACACAGCCAGTCCCCGGACATTAGCCAGGGGGTTTCCGGCACCGGGTTAAAAAAATACCACGGCCAGCAGGGTGCCGGGGACCAGGGTATGATGTTTGGTTTTGCCTGTAACGAAACAAAAGAGCTTATGCCGCTGCCAATTACCCTGGCCCACAAAATCCTAATCGCTGCTGCAAAACTGCGCAAGAACAAAACAATCAAGTGGCTGCGGCCCGATGCAAAAAGCCAGGTTACCGTCGAATACGAAGGGTACAAACCCTTGCGCATAGATGCTGTTGTTGTATCCCATCAGCATGATCCGGACATTTCACATAAGGACATCGAGAAAGAAGTAGTAGAAAAAATAATCAAGCCGGTTCTTGAGCCGACAGGATTACTTGATTCCAAAACCAAATACTACATAAACCCCACCGGCCGTTTTGTTGTGGGCGGCCCATTTGGCGACACGGGTCTTACCGGCCGTAAAATAATTGTAGACAGCTATGGCGGCATGGGCCGTCATGGGGGCGGCGCATTTTCCGGCAAAGATCCAACAAAAGTAGACCGCTCCGCCGCTTATGCAGCCCGATATGTCGCAAAAAATGTTGTCGCCGCAAAACTGGCAGACCGCTGCGAAGTACAGCTGGCATATGCAATCGGCGTCCCCTTCCCTGTCTCAATTATGGTTGACACTTTTGGCACTTTTAAAGTTGAAGAAAAAAAGATCGAAGAAGCAATTAAAAAAACCTTCGATCTAACTCCTGCAGGAATTATCAAAACCCTCGGCCTTCGCAGCCCCATTTACCAAAAAACCGCCTCTTACGGTCATTTTGGCCGCAGCGAATTTCCCTGGGAAAAAACAGACAAAGCTGCCGAACTGAAAGCATCGGTATAAAACCACAATTTACCACAGAGTTTATTATACTATTTAATACAGTATTCCTGGCTAAGGGGAGCGAGAATGCCCTGTCTCCGACCCTGTAGAATTCGAAAAATCAGCCTCCCAATACCTCGGCAGAATATTTTTCCGATCTGTTGT
>Ga0082212_10000815_pt1 | contig 45582 bp, 35 predicted proteins | sample TergutNt197P3_FD_71548 | JGI IMG/M metagenome (GOLD analysis project Ga0082212, IMG submission 71548) | Neocapritermes taracua P3 segment gut microbial communities from Petit-Saut dam, French Guiana - Nt197 P3 | ecosystem: Host-associated > Arthropoda: Insects > Digestive system > Gut ... | reverse complement strand
AGTTCGCCCCCGGTGAGTATGTAGTCCCCTATTGAAACCTCTTCAAATCCGAACACGTCAAGCACGCGCTGGTCGACGCCTTCGTAGTGGCCGCAAAGCAGGACGAGCGCGGGTTCATTTGCGAGTTCCTCTGCAAGATTTTTGTCAAGCAGCCGGCCGCGCGGGGACAGGTATATCCTGCGGGCTTGTGGTGGTGCTGCACAAAAAGAACCGTCCCCCTGTGCACATGGTGTTGCTGCACAAAAAGAACCGTCCCCCTGTGTTGATTGTGCGCTGCTTTCCCCGAGGCTGCGAAGGGCGGAGAAAACCGGCTGGGCTGTCATGAGCTGGCCCGCGCCGCCCCCGAAAGGGTAGTCGTCGGCTTTGCGGTGTTTGTCATCCGTATGGTCGCGGATATTTGTCACGCTGAATTCCAGCAGGCCGCGTTCAGCCGCCCGCCCGATCACGCCTGCCGAAAGCACGCCTTCGAACATTTCGGGAAACAGGGTAAGGATATCAATCTTCATGATGGGAACGCCTCACGCCCATAGCCATTCCGGCACATCAATAACGGTAACAGAGCCGGTTGCAAAACTGTTGTCGACGCCAGGTACATATGCCTGGAGCTCTTCCGTCAATGTGACGAGCACCCCGAAATGCGCGACGATTACAAGGTCGCCGGGGCCACCGCCAGAGTTGCCGGGGCCGTCGTCACCGCCAGAGCCGTCAGGGCCACCGTCACTGCCAGAGTTGCCGGGGCCGTCGTCACCGCCAGAGCCGTCAGGGCCACCGTCACTGCCAGAGTCGCCGGGGCCACCGTCATCGCCAGAGCCGCCAGAGCCACCGCCACCGCCAGAGTCGCCGCTGCCACCATCCACTGTGCCGCTGCCACCGTCGCTGCCACCGTCCTCCGCGCCGCTGCCACCATCCACTGTGCCGCTGCTGCCGTCGCTGCCACCGTCCTCCGCGCCGCTGCCACCATCCATTGTGCCGCTGCCGCCGTCCTCCGCGTCGCTGCCATCCTCTTCTCCAAAGCCCCGGAAGTCTTCTTTGAATATCCGGTGAAACTCGCGCGTTACACGGCTATGCAAATCGTAAAAATTCTCGCCACCGGGCGTACGGTAATTCCGAAGGTCGTCGCCGCGCTTCTCAAACTCTTCCGGGAATTTTTTCCTTATGTCATCGACAAGCTCACCGTCCCACGTGCCCATCGCCATCTCGCGAAAGAGTATGTCGGGTATGACCGGGACGCCGCCGAGTTTCCCTGCGATAATACCCGCCGTCTCCATAGCCCGCGAGAGGTCGCTCGCATAGATCCGTTTTGGCCGCGCGCCGAGAGACAGAAGCCTGTCGCCGGCCATTTCGGCTTCACCCTTGCCACGTTCTGAGAGCGGGATATCGCTTTGCCCCAGAAAAATCTTACCGCTGTGCTGCACAGGCTGGCCGTGCCTTACGAGGAAGATCCGTGTGCCCGGGGCCGACTGCGCGCTGCGCCTGCCCCAGTGAAAGAGGCCGCCTTTCCCATTATTGATATTATTTCTGTTTTTGTTCTTCATAATATTTTAAGAGGGCTTGATGGTCCTCGAGGGTGTCCATATCAAGAACGCAGCCCTCATCCCCTGTAACATATCTTACCATTTCCGCGTCATACCTGCTGCGGACTGCCTTCAGGCCCCCCTTGCCGCTGAAGCAGAGGATCTCTTCAAAACGTCCGTGTGGGATAAGTAGTGGATGCCCGTTTCTTCCCTCGAAGACCGGTACAGCAAATGCCTCTGCGGCGAGTCGGAGCTCCCAGGCGTCGATCAGCCCGGCAATGGTCCCTTCGGCAACAAGCGGCACGTCGGCCGGGAACAGCAGGGCCGCGCTTATCGGGTTGCCTTGTGCCGTAGAGGAACCGCCGCCTTGTGCCGAAGAGGAGCCGCCGCCTTGTGCCGAAGAGGAGCCGTCGCCTTGTGTCGCAGAGGAGCCGCCGCCTTGTGCTGTAGAGGAGCCGCCGTCTTGTGTCAAGCAGCGGATGCCTGTCTGGATCGAGCTGAACATACCGCTTTCGTGATCAGCGTTGTATATCGTATGAAGACGATGTTCGTCTGTGGTTTCAGTATAGAGCCGGATCGCCTCTTCGAGCAGTTCGTGTTTGTGGCCTGTTACGACAGCGATGGTCCCGATTGCTGCAACTGAACTTATCGTATCGAGCAGCCGCAAGAGGGCCGGCTTCCCGCCCACGTCCAGCAGCGGTTTGAACCCGCCCATCCGGGATGACAGGCCTCCCGCGATTATTATTGCCGCATACCGGCTGGTATTCAATACGCTTTACGCTCGGCGCGGTCGCCGACTTTGTCCAGGCGTTTCAGTATGCTGCCGCAGGGGCAGGGCTCCGTGAGCCACCGGCTGAAATCACCTGTGCGGTAGCGGATAAGCGGCATTGCCCGGCGCGTAAGTGTGGTAAAGACGATTTCCCCGTATTCGCCTTCCGGGAGCACTTCGCCCGTCGCAGGGTCTACGACCTCGAAGAGCAGGTCAGCCTCACGCGGATGGTAGCCGACGCGAGTCTCACAGGCCATGGCGCCGCCGAGACCCATCTCGGTCATGCCGTAATGTTCATAGACCTCGCAGCCCCAGGACTCCTCGATAATAGTCTTGTTCGCTTCGGATATGTGCTGGGCCGACAGCAGGATCGACCGCATACTGCCCCTTATAACTGCGTCGCCTGCGCTTTTTGCCGCGAGGCGAGCAGCCGTCGTGGCAGTCGCTAGCCCTGAACTTACGCCTTCCCGCCGCATGAGGTCAAGGACTTCGTCGTCACGGCTGCCGTCCGGCGGGATAGGGCCGACGCGGATTGCACGTGAGCCGATACGTTCGACGCCGATGGCTACGAGGTCGCCGACTGAGCCGGGACGTTCGCATGGCATGAGGACGAGAAAAACATCATCCGGCCCCGTCATCACCGGCAGGCCATGATGGATATAGTCGACCATGAGCTCCTGGTCGTCTTCCGTGAAAAATACCCGCTTCGGTGCGCCCGTTGTGCCGGATGTTTGCTGCAGGGTTACGATGCGGCTGATTTCAGAAGCGGAAACGCAGACCATGCGCGTGCCTTGCCCTGCAAGTTCGTCCGGTGTTGTAAACGGAAGAGACCTGAAATCATCAAATGAATCCAGGGGCAACACTCCCAGGCTGTCAATCAAATCGTTTGACAGCTTCTTCAGGGTGCGGGGCGTCTGTATCGATGACATTCCGAACCTTTCAAGCATCGCGATAGCCTTCATATTACTGCCATCATAAAGGTCGTCCGGGAGCGACCTGGCGCCGCGAAACTTTTCACGGTAGAAAGAACTGTGCGCGAGTGCAAGGTCAAAAGTCTCGCGCAGCCTGGCAAGCTGCCACGCCTCAAGAGCCCCGCGCGTCAGCTTTTCCCCGGGCGGCAGGCCGATCTTGCCTGATATCCAATCGTCGACCATCATATTATGCAACCCGGCTTTTCACAGGTTGCCGCGCCTGTCCGTCAATGGCAGAAGAGTTCCGGTTTGATGCGGAACTATTTATTCTTGAACTCCGCAGTGCGTTTTTCAAGGAAGGCGCCCATGCCTTCTATGCGGTCTTCGGAACCGAAAGGCGTAGCAGACGCCTCGGCTTCGAAGTTGACGCCTGTCGGCAGGTCGACGTTCACGCCGTTGTTGATCGCGGCCTTCGCGAGCATGACGGCAATCGGTGATTTCGACAGGATGAGCTCCGCGAACTTCTCGGTTTCGGCCAAAAGGTCATCAACAGGGAAGACCTTCTCGACCAGGCCGATAGCCTTGGCCTCTTCGGCCCCTATCATTTCCGCGCTGAAGATGAGCATCTTGGCCATCCCCTTGCCAACGAGCCGCGGAAGGCGCTGCGTGCCGCCGAAGCCCGGTATGATCCCAAGGTTGACTTCCGGCTGCCCAAACTTTGCCTTATCCGACGCGAAGCGGAAGTCGCAGGCCATCGCGAGCTCGCAGCCGCCGCCGAGCGCAAAACCGTTGACCGCCGCGATGACAGGCTTGCTCAGTGTTTCGATCTTTTGCATGACGGCCTGCCCCCGGAGCATGAAAGCCCGGCCTTCGAGCACGCTCATCTCCTTCATGGCGGCGATGTCGGCGCCCGCAACGAACGAGCGGCCCTCGCCCGTAAGGATCGCGATCCCGATCGAGTCGTCCGCGTCGATTTCCCCGAAGACGTCGGACAGCTCTTCAAGCACAGTCGCGTTCAGCGCGTTCAACGCCTCCGGCCTGTTGACCTTCACGACTGCGATCTTCCCCTTTTGCTCAAACAGCAACGTAGAGTATTCCTTCATTCTTAGTATGCCTCCTTATTTCAAAAAACCACATTTACAATTTCAAGAACATCATACATCACTTCTGCTGTGTATCTCAACACAATCCGGCGGGCAATCTGTCAGCACAATCCGGTGGGGTTGCTGTTCATGCGTTATAAACCTAAACTGAATGAAATCTTCGATTGCCACCCTGGGCTCGCCACTTCATGCAAGATGCAACGTGCAGGGTCACTGCGAAGCGGTGGGAACAGTAACCTTTTTGCACTGGCGGGCAATTTGTCAACACTATCCGGCGGGCAATCTGTCAGCACAACAGTACCGCAAGGCCAGACCTCGGGAACAAAAGCCCGATGGAGCTGGCCTTGCGGGAATTCGGAGAGGAAAACCTCGCCAAACTCGGGATGAAGCTCATCCCACCCGATGAGGTGTGTCTGACACCAAAACTCATCAAGCCGGCAAAGCCGACAAAAAAATAGTCGTTAATATTATACATATTTCGGCAGCAGATATGAAATCTATCAAATAAGCTTTCCGGAAGTCAGTCTGGCAAACCCGGCGGCCAGCGGGAGTAACCAGTAACCCGGCGGCCAGCGGACCAGTAACCCGGCGGCCAGCGGACCAGTAACCCGGCGGCCAGCGGACCAGTAACCCTGTGGCCTGCAGGAGTGGCCAGCAACCCGGCGGCCAGCGGACCAGTAACCCGGCGGCCGGCGGGCGCGGTTCAAGGCGCGGCCATATGATATACTTAAGAAAATCGAAAATCTGGAACGGCAAAAGGAGAGGAAAGACATAAAGATGAAAAAGTTTGCGGCCGTGTTTTGTGTAATGTTGGTTTTGCTGGCTGTGACGGCTGTGATGGCGGGTTGCGGAAGCCAGGAGGCCGAAGCGCAAACGGTCGCCGAAGAGGCCCGTGCAATGACCGCCGCAGAGGCCCACGCTTTGTACCAGGGCGCTGTAGAAAAAATGATCAGCTCGGAGCAGCTTGCGTTTGAGTATAGCATTCTGATCACCGAAGTGGGGCTCACCGAAGAGGGGCTCACCGAAGAGGGGCTCACCGAAGAGGTTTGGCCGCAGATAGTTTTTCATCTTGAGTGGGACAAAAAAGGCGAAGCCGTCGAGATGAGGCTGGAAAGCGAGAGGTTTTCCGAAAATGGGGAGTCCTTGGGCGTCGTCGAGACGTTCTACAAGGATGGGTTCATGCAGACGGTCGCTTTCGGGGAAGTGGATGCGGAAAGCTATGTGGAAATCAACTCCGTTGATGAATACCTGAAGGCCCAGATGATAATGCTGAGGACTTTTTCTGCGGACGCGATAGACAGCTTTACTGCCGAAAGCATGGATGGCCACACTTATCTGACGTTTGAGCTGGGGGGCGAAGGCACCATTACGGACAGAGCCGGCGAGAGCGTCAGCGCTTCGGAGATCGATAATGTGTCGTTCACCGCGCTCATTGATGCGGATGGCCGAATGAAAGAGACGACATTTGAACACACATATCTGGTTGACGATGTGCGCTACAAGCAGGAGGTGGAGTATTCGGACATCCGGCATGAAGGTGTAATTGTTGGCTTGCCCGCAGATTTTGAGGCGCCGCCAATGCCGGATTACTACCATTCACAAAACCCGAACCCGACGACATTCGATTTTGCGGCATTGCCCGAGGATGTTTATCCCCGCGGCAAGTGGACTGTGAACCAGATGATAAACGCTTATGGCGAGCCAGAACATGTGTTCGGGTTTTTGTATGATGAAAAGGTTACTGTGGTAATTACATATCATGACAGATCCATTAGTTTCAAGCTGGCCCCGGCTAGCGGGTTTGCTTTCTTTGGCGAAGGACTTGAAAACGGGCGTTACGAGCTGCCCGAAGCAGACAGGGGGATCGAGCTTGAAATAAGCTCTGTCGAGTTCAACAACCCGGAAGGCCGTCTGCCGTATGGCATCAAGGCCGGGGAAAGCACAAAGGCGCAGGTGATCGAGGCTTATGGCGAAGAGCCCGCATACCATTACATAGGGCCGGGCGAAGTGCGGATCGGGGAAGAAGGCGAAGGCCAAAAGGTCATCGGGGAGATAAATGAAATGTTTTACCATTATGCGTTTGCGGATGAAAACGGCAATTTGCCGATGATCGAGCCGGGCCAGCACGATGGGATTTTCAGTTATTTATTTGACGAAGACGATATACTGGTCATGGCGAATATGTCGTGGGGGTCTTCAGGCCCGTAACAGAGCTCACAGATGAATGATCTTTATATGCTGATAGCCGGGGTCCTGCCAATCGTTTGGCTGTTTGTTTCGCTTTGCGTAATGCGGCTCCCCGGGCATGTCGCCTGCCCATGCGGGCTGGCCCTGGCCGCGGCGCTTGCCCTTTTCGCTATGGGCGCGGCCCCGGGGGAGGTTGCGTCCGCTGCGTTTGAGGGAATCCTGTTTGCGCTTTGGCCGATCCTTTTGGTCATCATCGCCGCGATGGTCCTGTACAGGTATTCAGTCGCGACGGGCGGGATGGACAGGATAAAGGGGCTCCTGACGGGCGTTTCGCGGGACAAGCGGATACTGGTGCTCATCCTGGCCTGGGGGTTTGGCGGGTTCCTTGAAGGTGTCGCCGGGTTTGGCGTGCCCGTGCTGATCCCGGGCTGCATCCTTGTCGCGCTCGGCTTCAGCCCCATGCTTTCTGTCGTTGCCTGCCTGGTCGCGAACAGTGTGCCGACGCCTTACGCAACCATCGGCATCCCCGTGACCACGCTTTCTGGTGTAACGGGGATAGACGCGGGCATCCTGGGGTCCAATGTGGCGGTGCAGCTTTTTGTCCCTTGCCTGATACTGCCTTTTTTTCTCGTAATGCTTGCGGGAGGGGGTGTCCGGGCTGTCAAGGGGGTCGGTTTGATAACGCTGGTTTCCGGGCTGTCCTTTGCCCTGCCCCTGCTCCTGGTCTCAAGGTTCATGGGGCCGGAGCTGCCGACGCTGCTCGGCTCCGTCTGCGCCATTGCCTGCATAACGTTGGCGAGCAAGCGCTTATATAAAGATAACGCCCACAACCGGCAGTACCAGATCAGCACTGCGGGCCCGGCGGAAGGCGCGCTGGCCTTCGAAGGACAGGGCAAGACATCAGCCGCAGACGGGCAGGGAAGGGTATCTGCCACTGCCAGGGGTCCCGTGAGCGCCTTTCAGGCCTGCCTGCCGTTTGGCATAGTGCTCTTGCTTGTGACGGCAACGAGCCTCATCGCCCCGCTCCATGAAGCGCTGGGCCGGGCCAGGCTTGAGGCATCAGTGTACGCAGGCACGGGCGGGCACACGCTGACCTTCGCTTTTTTGCTGACGCCTGGCATCCTTATCCTTATATCAACAGTGATCGCCTGCCTTTTGCAGGGGGGCAGCCTTTCCGCCCTGGCGCGCACCGCGCGTGACACAGTCCTTGAATCGCGGAACATGTCTATCACTGTCGTCACCATCGTCGCCATGGCAAAGGTCATGGACTACAGCGGGATGACCGACGCCATCGCCGTAATGCTTATAGCCGCATTTGCTGTTTTCTACCCTTTGGTCGCGCCGGTCATCGGCATGCTCGGGACCTTCATCACGGGGAGCGACACTACCTGCTGCATCCTTTTCGGCGGCCTGCAGGCGAGTGCGGCGCAGTCGATTGGCGCAGACCCCGCCTGGATCGCGTCTTCGAACCTGAGCGCGGCCGCGGCTGGCAAGATGATTTCGCCTCAAAGCGTGGCCATCGGCCTGCGCATCGGCGGCCTCGACGGCATGGAAGGGGAAATCATCAAAAAGACGCTGAAGTACGCACTGATCTGTACAGCCATCATAAGTCTGACAACCTTCGGGCGCATCCTGCTCTTCGGCTAAAAGCAAAAGTGCCAAAAGGTGGCGGCTGCCATTTTGTGCCCGTGCAAATGGGCCGCCCCATATGTTTCAGGTCCTTTTGCATCCTGGTGAACATTTTCCTTCATATTAATATGGTAATTGGGCATTTCTTCTGATAAAATCTAGCAATGAAGCATGTCCTTTCAGAGAAGCTGAATGAATCTTTCAAGGCCATACTCCCCATCATCATCATTGTGCTGGTGCTGAACTTCACATTTGCACCGATGCCTTTCGCCGTGCGCGGGATGTTTTTGATCGGCTCGCTCTTCCTCGTCGTCGGCATGGCGGTCTTCACGCTCGGCGCCGACCTGGCCATGATGCCCATCGGCGAGTACCTGGGCAACTTCCTGTCGCGGTCGCGCAAGATATGGCTCATCGTCATAGGCTCCCTGCTCATGGGCACGATGGTGACGATTGCCGAGCCGGATCTGCAGATACTCTCGCGGCAGGTCCCCAGTGTGCCGAACAACATCCTCATTGTAACGGTTGCGGTAGGGCTTGGCGTCTTCCTCGTAATAGCCATGCTCAGGATACTGTTCAATGTGAGCATAGCGAAGATATTTATTATCTTCTATACCGGCGCAATCATCTTGGGTATCTTCGTGCCGAAGGAGTATTTTGCCGTATCGTTTGACGCGGGCGGCGTTACGACGGGGCCGTTCGCGATCCCGTTCATCCTCGCGCTCGGTGTCGGCGTCTCGTCGGTCCGCGCCGGGAAAAGCAGCCGGGACGACAGCTTCGGGCTTGCGGCGATCTGCAGCATCGGGCCCATCTACGCGGTCATGATACTGTCATTTTTCTACAAGCCGTCCGAGTCCGACCTGAGGCCCACGGACCTTGAGCAGTTCAATACCGTAGGCGACCTGTTCCGGGAGTTCTTCCGCGAATTGCCCGAGTATATGCACGAGATCCTTTTCGCTGTCGTGCCGCTGATAGGGCTGTTCATGATCTTTCAGATTTTTGCGCTCAAGCTGCCCGGCAGCGCGCTGGTCAAGATCGGCTTTGGCCTTGTCTACACTTATTTCGGGCTCGTTATATTTATTACAGGTGTAAGTGTCGGGTTCCTGCCTGCCGGCGTCTTTATCGGCGAAACGCTGGGCGGGCTCGACTACAACTGGATACTCGTCCCGCTCGGCGCGATAATGGGGTTCTTCATCGTCCAGGCGGAGCCGGCGGTCCACGTCCTTGTCGAGGAGGTCGAGGCGATGACTGGCGGCGCGATCCCGCGAAATGTAATGAGGAGCGCGTTTTCGATCAGCATCGCTATCTCTGTGTGCCTGGCGATGGTCCGCGTGCTGACGGGCCTTTCGATATGGTGGATAATAGTTCCGGGCTACGCGTTTGCGCTTATCCTGACGAAGTTCTCGCCAAAGATATTTACTGCCGTCGCTTTCGATTCCGGCGCCGTTGCCTCGGGCCCGATGACGGCTACCTTCATACTGCCGTTCACCATGGGTGTCTGCGAGGCTGCGGGCGGTAATGTTATGATGGACGCGTTCGGCGTTGTGGCTTTGGTCGCTATGACGCCGCTCTTTACCGTGCAGGCTGTGGGCCTGATCTACAAACGCAAGATCGCGGCTGCGGCCAGCGAGGAGAGCGAAGCCATCGAGAGCATCTCGCACGGGTTTGAGGAGCAGAAGATCACAGAGCGCTGGGGCGCCATGGAATACTCCGAGAAGGAAAGCCGCTTCGACGCGGATGTGGATATGGACTATGCGGCGAGCCCCGAATGGGCGGAGGAGGTCATCAGCGACCAGCTTACGCGCCGCATAGCGCATGACAACGACTATATAGACTTCGCCGCGATGGATGCGGCTAAAGCGGCGGCCGAAGCTGCGGAGAAGGTGGCGGCGGAAGCTTTGGAAAGGGCGGCTGCTGAGGCAGCGGAGAAGGCGGCGAACGAAGCTGCGGAAAAAGCGTCTACCGAAGCTGCCAAGGCCGAAACGGAGGGTTGACCGTTGAAAAGCATGGAACGCATAAATCTGATGATGACGATCACGCACCGCGGCTATCGCGACAAGATCATCGAGGGGTTGCGTGAGATCGGCGTTACTTACAATATGGCTACAGTCGGCGAGAGCATGGGCGGTTTGTCAGTAAGCGACTACCTGGGCTTGGAGGACGACGAAATCGACGTTATACTCTCTGTTGTCAGCGAAAGCAAGACGGAAAGGGCGCTCGCTTTCATCGAATACAGTTATTACGGGGGGACGAAGGAGGACGGCCGCGCGGTCGCGGCGCTCGTCCCGATTGACGGCGTGAGCGGCCCGCTTGTGCTGGAGTACATCTCGGGGCCGGACAGGGGATAGGCGCAGGCAGCGCGAAGGAAGAAAGACAGGCGCAGGCAGCGCGAAGGAAGAAAGACAGGCGCGGGCAGCGCGAAGGAAAACAAGGGCAGTGAACAAGCAGGAGGCGAAGCGATGAGTGAACAAAGCGAAACAAAGTACAGCATGATCGTTACGATCGTAAGCAAGGGGTATGCTGATATCACGTTTGCGGCCGCGAAGGAGGCGGGCGCGCGCTTTTGCACAATGCTTTATGCGCGGGGGAGCGGTGTGCACGAGACCGAGAAGTTCCTGAACATCTCAATAGAGCCCGAAAAAGAAATCATATTGACATTTGTAAGTACAGGGATCGTCAAAGAAGTCGTCTCTGCGATTACGGACAAAGTCGGCTTGGCGACAGCCGGCGCGGGCGTCACGTTTGTGCTGCCGATCACGAGGACGGCAGGCATACCGGCTGAGGCGCCGGCCGCCGCGTCGCCGGAAGATCAGGGCCAGGCCCGATGAATATCCTTGTTGCCAATGGCGGTATAGGGGCTGTCAGCGCTTGCAAACCCGGGGAAGGCCAGGCCCGATGAACATCCTGGTTGTCAACGACGACGGCATCGAGGCCCTCGGCGTCCACAAACTCGCCGAAGCGCTTTCGGAAGTGGGCGACGTCTATATCTGTTCCCCCCACAAACAGCAGAGCGCAAGCGGCCACGGCATCACGATCGGCCGCCTCGTATATGTAGAAAACGTCCCGTTCGCGGAAGCGCGGCATGCCATTTCCATGAAAGGCACCCCGGCCGATTGCGTTAAGATAGGGCTGGAAGTCTACCGCGACCGCGGGATTGAGATGGGCATGGTTTTCTCAGGGTTCAACCATGGCATGAATCTGGGTACGGACACTCTGTATTCAGGCACAGTCTCGGCCGCAATAGAGGGGGCGCTCTGCGGGCTGCCGTCCGCCGCGATGTCGATCACTTCGAAACGCTCGCACTACCACGCGCCCGAAAATTACGAAACCGCAATGAAACTGGCCAGGCGTATAGCGCGCTCGGATATGTTTTCAAAGCACGGATCCAGGGACCCGAAAGCTATCGGCATCAACTTTATCCGGGAGCAACACGTCATCCTCAACGTGAACATCCCCGACCTGCCGCCGGAGGGCGTCAAGGGCATCAGGGTCTGCCCGCTGTCCTACCGCGCCTACGACGAATGGTTCCGGGAGCAGACGGACGACGCTGGCCAAACAGGCTACCATTACTCAGGAGCGCCGCAGGTCATCGGCGAGGCGGGGGCGGATGAGAGCGACGTCATTGCGAATGGCCTCGGCTACGCGACGATCACGCCGCTGCATTTTGACCTTACCGACAGGCAGGGGCTGGACGCTTTGCGCGGGGACTGGGCCGGCGACACGGTGTAGCAGGGGCTATTGCAAATTGCAAGATAGGCGCGGCCAGGTAAGAGATTACGATTCGGAGAAAACATCGTCTGTTTTGGCACAGATCGCGCCGAAAGTACGAATTATGAGACAGATTGACAGGTATTTGGGGTGAAATGCGGGTAATAAGCCCTGGAAATCGTACTTTGGGCGCGATTCGTGCCATTATTCCGCTATTTTGTCAGAATTGCAGTCCCGGAGGCAAGAGACAAGAGACACATTCCCCGGCGCCCATATAAAAAGGGTATACTATTACTGTTGCTGTCCTGGTGGTTCAGGGTTTGGCTGCCGGGGCTATAAGGAGAAAAGGGCAGGAAGAGTAAAGGGGCGCTATAGGGCATGTATATTTTTGATGGCAGAATCACCTTGGAAGACAGGAAGCTGCTGGAAGCGTTTTTGAACGGTTTTGACTATAAGACGAGCGGGCTGTCATACACGTCGCTTTTCATGTGGCGGGAAATCAATATGTTCAGCTGGGAGCAGATAGGCGACTACCTGTGCATAACGGGCACGGACAACCTGGATCCCGTAATGGGCAACCCGTTCATGTTCCCGCCGCTGACACGGACGGGCGCGTACGAGCCGGCGGCTCTGCGCAGGACGGTCCTGGAAGCGAAGGCGCGCTTTGAGGCGAAGGGCAAGCCCTTCAGCATGATGCTCGTGCCTTTCCATATGATAGAGATATTGTCCGGGGCGATGCCGGGGGGTTTTGTCTTTGAGGCCGACCGGGCAAATTTTGACTATGTTTATGACACCCGTGAACTCATAGAGCTCAGCGGGCGCGCCTACCACGCAAAAAAGAACCATCTCAATTACTTCCATTCACACTACGAATACGAATATGGGAAGATGACGCCCGATATGACGGAGGACGCGATGGCGTTCATCCACAGGTTCAACGAGCGCAAGGACCTGCAGGACCCGCATGAGCGCGAGCTGCTCGAGCTTGAGGCGCGCGCCATGCGCGACGTGTTCCTCAACCTCGACACGGTCGGCTTCCTGTCCGGCGCCATAAGGATTGGCGGCAAGATCGAGGCGATCAGCATCGGCGGCCGGCTCGGGACGAAGACCGTGACTGTGCATGTGGAGAAGGCAAACACGGAATACAGGGGCCTGTACCAGGCGATCAACAATGAGTTCTGCAAAGCGATGGCGGCAAACGTCAAGCGCATCAACCGCGAGGAGGACATGGGGATCCCGGGCCTGCGCAAAGCGAAGCTCTCGTACAACCCCGTCAAACTTGTTGAGAAATACACGGTCCTGTTCAAGTAGCCCGTCAACGGAGGATACACGGCCCGAGGACAAAGGGGACGGTGGACGGGACGGATCTTCTTATTTCTTGGACGAACGAGGGTCAGGGTGCGCGCGCAAAAATATACAAAAATACCATTGTGCATTTTCACAAAGGCGTTTCCGGAAAATATGCTCTTTGTGTGTTTTCACGCAAAATTACGGTAAACCTATACGTTTTGCATTGAAATTCTCGGCCAGACGTCGTATCATCAAATATAAGCTTATAAATTACACCGAATAATTATACCGGGCATTTGAATGTTAAGAAGGTATAAACCTGGCTGGAGGAATCGGAGGGGACAAATGAGAGATGCTGTAATCGTTGGCGCAGTGCGGACGCCTGTTGGGAAATATGGCGGAAGCCTGAAAGACGTACCCGCAGTTGAGCTTGGCGCGGCCTGCGTCAGGGAAGCTATAAAAAGGGCGGGCGTCGACCCCGCGCATATCGATGAAATCATCCTTGGCTGCGTCCTGCAAGGGGGGCTCGGCCAGAACATAGCGCGCCAGGCGGCGATCAAGGCCGGCGTTCCGATAGAGGCGCCCGCGTTCACCGTCAACAAGGTATGCGGCTCCGGCCTTAGGGCCATCAGCCTCGCCGCCCAGATAATAAAGGCGGAGGATGCGGAGGTCGTCGTCGCCGGCGGCCTTGAGAATATGAGCGCGACGGGCTATGCGTTTCCGAAGGCGAGGTGGGGGGTCCGTATGAACGACACTCCACTCGTTGACATGATGGTCCGGGACGGCCTGACGGACGCCTTCCATAATTACCATATGGGCGTTACGGCGGAAAACGTCGCCGAACAATGGGGCCTGACAAGGGAACAGCTTGACAGCTTTGCGGCGCGCTCGCAGCAGCGGGCCGAGGCGGCGATAAAGGCCGGGCGCTTCAAGGACGAGATTATCCCGGTCGAAGTTCCACAGCGGAAAGGCGAGACGGCATTATTCGATACGGACGAACACTACAAACCCGGCACGACGGCCGAGAGCATTTCGAAACTAAGGCCGGCGTTCAAACCCGACGGCGGGATTGTTACGGCAGGCAACGCCTCGGGCTTAAACGACGGGGCGGCGGCTGTCGTTGTGACGTCCAGGGAGTACGCCGAGGAGCACGGGCTTGATATCCTTGCGACGATCGTGTCCTATGCCTCAGCGGGTGTGGATCCGGCCATAATGGGGATAGGCCCGATTCCGGCCTGTACGAGCGCGCTTCAAAAGGCCGGCATGACGGTGGGCGAACTTGACCTCATCGAGGCCAACGAGGCGTTTGCGGCGCAGGCGCTGGTCGTATGCAACACCCTGGGATTTGACCCTGAGAAGACAAACGTCAACGGCGGCGCGGTCGCGCTCGGCCATCCGATCGGCGCTTCGGGCTGCCGCATCTTTGTGACGTTGCTCTATGAGATGATGCGCCGTGACGCAAAAACCGGGCTGGCGACGCTTTGCATCGGGGGCGGACAGGGAACGGCGCTGATCATCAAGCGGTAGAGCGGCGCTGATCATCAGGCGGTAGAGCGGCGCTGCGCACAAGAAACCAGAGTATGCAACAAGGCGCAGGAACCGTTCCCTTTTGTCTGAAACGAGAGCGCGCTCAATAACAATCCCAATGATACATGACGTCTGACAGGTCCATGGCTGCCAATGCCTCGGGCGTGACGAACCATTTTGCTGCACCCGCGTCGCCAAACATTATCTCGCCGCCTTCATCATCCCCCCACATGTCCAGCTGCAAGAGGATAGAGGTATTTTTGCCGTCATTATAGCCGCGATAGTCCACTTGGGCAAAATTCGGGTAGCCGCCGATTTTGATGCCGTCCCCGCCGGCTGCATGTATCAGGACGCTATCTATGTCTTCCTCGGCGTACTTTTCCAACAGGGATTTGTAAAGCGGCGTTGGCTCAACGGATTCCTCGATGAAGCCTTCCCAGCGGAAGTCCGAGCAGGACAGGTATTCTTCGTCAAGCCGCGCCTCAAAACCGAACTCGCCCTGGAGCGGGAAACAGTCCTCGCCGCCGCTGTCCAGTTCCGGCGGGGACTCAAGCAGGCTTTCGTCGTCAATGATGTCTTTGTGGTAAACCACCCGCCAGCCGAGCGGGTTGCTGTCATCCATGAAGTCCAGCCCGTATGTATCGGCCTTGGGTTCATAAGCGATATAAAACTGCAAAATGCCTTCCCGGGGATAGCCTTCCAGGTGTGGGAGCTGCGCAAAGTTTAGCTGCGCAAGCAGTTTGAGCGGCTTTTTGTCGCTCTCCGGGTCGGCGTTGTATGGGTAATCGAACCCCGGCGGCAGGTAGGGGACACCGCCAAGCTTGCTGTCAAATGCGCTAAGGGCCTTCTTCACAGGCTCGAGCTTGATATAAGTCAAAGCGGTCGGGGCCAGCAGGGCAATCAATTCCTCTTGTTCCTGGCTGGTCAGCTTCGACTCGTCGTCCTCGTCATCATCATCATCATCATCTGTTGCTGGCCTACCCGGGTCCTGTGCCGGGGCACGTTTTTTCATCTTCGAAAATGCTATCACGCACACGGCTATTGCCATGACAACGATCAAGACAACGACAAATATACTATTGCCCATAATTCAAAATCCTTCCTTTATCCTTATCCTTTTACTTTTCAAATTATCCCTATGGTTTGCGGAACCTTTAAACCTGCTTCAACCTAATCCTTATCCTTTTGCTTTCAACGTATCCCTATGGTTTGCGGAGCCTATAAGTTTAAGAGCTACTTCATCTTATCAAAAGAAACCTTCCACAGGAAGTCCGTTTTTTGAAACAATCCGCATGTGATGTGGTGAAAAATGGTACAGAAGCTGTAGCCCTTCCTTCCTTACCTCCCCTTCCTCCCCTTCCCCTTCCTTCCTCCCTTCCCTCCTGGAAACCTGGTAAGAGATTGTGATTCGGACGGTTCTTGCGTCTTGTGGACAATGGGGAAGACAATAGGGACGGCAGGCTGTGGGAAAACAGGCCTGCCGACAGACGCGAATAAACAGATTTCTTTTTCCCCTTGGCTCCGAAGAACACAAAAAGAACCGTCCCCGTTGTGTTATACTAAAGCTCCAATGGCAAAGAACTTTATTCACAGCTTTATAGATGAGGATTTGGAAAACGGGCGCTTCGGCCGCCCGGTCCATACGCGCTTCCCGCCGGAGCCGAACGGCTATCTGCATATCGGACACGCAAAGGCGATCTGCCTCAGCTTCACGACTGCTGAAAAGTACGGGGGGCTCTGCAACCTGCGCTTTGACGATACGAACCCTGTCAAGGAGGACACGGAGTATGTGGAGTCGATCAAGGAGGATGTGGCGTGGCTCGGCTTTAAGTGGGACGGGCTGCGGTTTGCCTCCGACTATTTCGGGCGCATGTATGAGTGCGCGGAGTACCTGATCGAGAAGGGGCTGGCCTATGTCGATGAGCAGAGCGCCGAGGAGATAAGCCGCACGCGCGGGACGCTTACGCAGCCGGGGGAAGACAGCCCCTGGCGCGGCCGGCCGGCGGAGGAGAGCCTCAGGCTTTTCCGAGAGATGAAGGACGGTAAGCACGCGGAAGGGTCCATGGCGCTGCGCGCGAAGATAGACATGGCGTCGTCCAATATCAACATGCGCGACCCCGTTATTTACCGCATTGCGCACGCTGAGCACCACAACACAGGGGGCGAGTGGTGCGTATATCCGATGTACGACTACGCGCACCCGCTTGAGGACGCGATCGAGGACATTACGCACTCACTTTGCACGCTGGAGTTTGAGGACCACCGGCCGCTCTACGACTGGGTGCTGGAGGCGCTCGACTGGCCGTCGCCGCCGCGCCAGATCGAGTTTGCGAGGCTGAACATTACACACACCCTTATGAGCAAAAGGTACCTTAAAGGGCTCGTCGACGAAGGCTCTGTGGAGGGCTGGGACGACCCGAGGATGCCGACGATCGCGGGGATACGGCGGCGCGGTTACACGCCGGAGGCCGTCAGGCGCTTCTGCGAGGAGATCGGGGTGGCCAAGGCGAACAGCACGGTGGACATCGAGTTCCTCGAGCACTGCGTCCGCGAGGATCTCAAGGACAAGGTGGAGACCAGAAACGTGGTCTTCGACCCGGTCAAGGTCGTCATAGAGAACTATCCGGAGGACATGGAGGAAGAGGCCGTAATGGAAAACAGCCGGGAGAACCCCGGGCTCGGCGAGCGGACGGTGGCTTTTTCGCGCGAGCTTTGGATCGACGGCGCGGATTTCATGGAGGACCCGCCGAAGAAATATTTCCGGCTATTCATAGGGAACGAGGTGCGCTTCAAGGGCGCGTATTTTGTTACGGCGCGCGAGGCCATAAAGGATGAGGACGGGCGGATCGTTGAGCTGCGCTGCACCTACGACCCCGAAACCAGGAGCGGGAGCGGGTTTGAGGGGCGCAAGGTAAAGGGGACGATACACTGGGTGGACGCGCGGACGGCGGTCCCGGTCACGGTGCGCGAGTACGCGTACCTGATGGACGAGAACGAGGACGGGACACAGTCGCTGGCGGAAGGGTCCGCGGTGGTGAAGGAATGTTATGCGGAGCCGTCGCTTGCGGGCGCAGGGCCGGGCGAGAGGTTCCAGTTTTTCCGCCACGGGTATTATGTCGCCGACGCGGTGCTGACAGAGGCGGGTGAAGGCGGCAGAAAGGTGTTCAACCAGATAGTGGGCCTGAAAAGCTCGTGGGGGAAGTGATGCGCGGCGGGGCGGATGAAAGGCGCCCGGCCGGATAGTGGGCCTGAAAAGCTCGTGGGGGAAGTGATGCGCGGCGGGGCGGATGAAAGGCGCCTGGCCGGATAGTGGGCCTGAAAAGCCCGTGGGGCAAGTGATAGCGCAAGGCGAGGTGTGCGGCCTGGCGCAGAGGGGCAATTCGAAAAACTGAATAGCCGGCAAATGCTAAGTGGGGGCATGCGGCTAAGCGCAGCGGGGGGAAACAGCAAATGAAAGATGAAATGAATAATAATGACATAGCGGGCATTACAGACGATGATGAGCAGTCTTTGATGCTCCGTTCGATTTATAAGGGGAAGATCGAGGTCGTCAGCAAAGCGCCGGTCAGGACAAAGGACGATTTGGCTACTATATATATACCCGGCATTATCGAGCCATGCATGTTTATCGCAAAGGATCCGGAAAATGCCCGCAGGTTCACGATCAAGTCCAATACGGTCGCGGTAGTCAGCGACGGGTCGGCCGTGCCCGGCATCGGTAATATAGGGGGGCTCGCGGTGCTTCCCGCTTTGGAAGGGAAGGCTGTGCTTTTCAAGGAACTTTCGGGTATTGACGCGTTCCCGGTCTGCCTGGATACGCAGGATACGGACGAGATCGTTGAGACTGTGAAGCATATCGCCCCGACCTTTGGCGCGATCAACCTCGAGGGCATATCCGCGCCGCGCTGTTTTGAGATCGAAAGGCGGCTCAAGGAAGAGCTCGATATCCCGGTATTCCATGACTGCCAGCACGGCACAGCCATAGCCGTGAGCGCGGCTGTTGTCAATGCGTTCAGGTTTTTGGACAAACAGCTTACCTATGTCCACGCGGTCATCAGCGGCGCGGGGGCCGCAGGGGCGGCTGTCGCAAAGATGCTGTACGCCCTCGGCATCCGCGATATCGTCATATGCGACAGTAAAGGGATTATCAACGCGACGCGCATCCCCGAATTCGGCGAGGACAAGCTGGAACTGCTCGAGTTCACAAACAAGGAGGGGCTTACGGGCGGGCTCGACGAGGCCGTAATGGGCCGCGACCTTTTCATAGGCGTCTCAAAGCCGGGCGTCCTTACGGAGAAGATGGTAAGAAGCATGGCGGACGACCCGGTCATCTTTGCGCTGGCCAGCCCGGAGCCGGAGATTCAGCCGGACCTTGCAAGGGGGGCCGGCGCGCGCATAATAGGCACGGGCAAGCCCGGCCAGCCGAACCAGATCGACAAAGTGCTCGTGTTCCCGGGCATTTTCAGGGGGATACTTGACGCCCACGCAAAAGAGATAACCGAGGCCATGGAGTTTGCGGCCTTGCATGCGCTCGCGGGCCTGGTTCCCGCCGGGGAGCTGTCGGAGGACCATGTGCTCCCGGCTGTGCTTGAAGGCGGCGTGGCGGAGGCGGTGGCGCGGGCCGTGGCCGAAGCATGGGCGCTGCGCGGCGAGGGGTGACGATAATTGTCGTCCCTATTGCCCTGCATTATGCTAGGATAATATTGACAGGCTTATTGACATCAAAAAAATGATATAATGTTGCACCAATCGTCTTTCGGCCGGGCCGGAAGACCCCATCTGTATAGTGTGCTCAACTGCTTCGCGTGTTATACAGGTACTGCAATAATGAAGGAGAAGGAATGATGAAGAAGAGAGTTGCAATCGTACTATGTTTGGTATTGGCGCTGGCGCTGGCGTTTTCGGCCTGCGGCGGCAGTAAAAGCAGCGGTGGCGGAGCGGTGAATTCGCCGGATGATTTTGCGGGTCACAATATCGCGGTGCAGGTGGACACGACGGCCGCCGACAGCATCGACGAGATGCTTGATGCCGGAGCGAAGGGCATTGAGGTCAGCCGCTATGAAAAGGTAACGCAGTGTTTTGACGACCTGGCGCTCGGGCGCGTTGACGCGGTCTATGTCGACAGCGTCGTGGCAGGGTATTACACAACCGGGAGCGACAAGTACAAGCGCTCATGGATAAATGACGAAGGCGAGCCTTTGGGCATCTGCCTTGCGAAGACGTCGACGGCCCTCGGCGCAGCGGTCGAGGCAGCGATCGACACGATGTTCTTTGACGGCACGATGGCGCAGATCGCCGTGAAGCATTTCGGCGAGGACTATACGGCGGGCCTGAGGAACGTCACGGAGGCGCCGACCATCCCGTCGGGCTTCTCGACGATCAATGAAGGCGTGTTCATGGTCGGCTCCGAGATCGGCTACCCGCCGATGGAGTACAAGGATGAGAACGGGATCGACAACATCGGCTTCGACATCGATGTGGCATACAGGCTCGGCGAGATCCTCGGCCTTGATGTGCAGTTTGTGGACACGGCGTGGGACGGCATATTCTTCGCACTTGAAAAAGGCGAGTATGACGCCATTATTTCATCCGTATCCATCACGGAGCCGCGCCAGCAAAAGTACCTGCTGACGGAGCCTTATGTATCAAACGCGCTTTGCATAGTCGTCAAGGCGGACTAAGCGCCGGGCGGGCAACCAAGCGGGCATAAATTGAAAGATCACGGCGGGGCGGGCTATGCGTACGTGCGCGAAGGCTTGCGGGCAGCAACACGGACGCCACACGCCGCCGCCAGGTAAAATGCGGAAAGTTGACGCCGCGAAGGGTGAATAGATGGAAGCCATAGATCAAATAATAGGCTGGATGCCGGCTTTGGTAAAGGCTACAGGCACAACGCTGTCGCTTACGGTGACGTCCGTGCTTACAGCGCTCGTGCTCGGCATTTTCCTGGCGCTGGCCAAGATATCGTCAAACCCATGGATCAACAAGCCGGCGACCGCGTACGTGTTCTTCTTCCGCGGCACGCCGCTTTTGATACAATTATTCATCATATATTTCGGCCTGCCGATGATCGACCCGAGCCTCGACGTCGGCAGCCGGTTCATGGCGGCCTACATCGCGTTCTCGCTGAACATCGCGGCCTACCTTGCGGAGATAATCCGCGCGGCGATCCAGTCGATCGACAAGGGCCAGATGGAGGCGGCGCGCTCGCTCGGGCTCTCGTACGGGCAGGCGATGCGGCTCGTCGTTATCCCGCAGTCGTACAGGCGCATGATCCCGCCGGTCTGCAACGAATTCGTCATGGTGCTCAAGGATACGGCGCTCGTTTCCATTATTGCGCTCAACGACCTGACGTTCCAGACCAAGATGATCGCGTCAAGCAGGGCGACCGCGCTGGTGTATATTCCGTGCCTGATCATTTACCTGATCCTGACGGCGGTATTTACATCCATATTCAACAAGCTCGAGAAGAAGTTTTCTGTATATGAGTAAGGATAAGAGGGAGCCATGTCGTCTGTAATAAGAACTGTCGATATCTGCAAAACATTCGCGACCGTCGAGGCTGTGAAGAACGCCAGCCTGACCGTCGAACACGGGGAGGTCGTCGCGGTCGTCGGGCCGTCGGGCTCGGGGAAGTCGACGTACCTCAGGTGCATCAACGGACTCGAAACGATTTCGGACGGCGAGATCTACATCGACGACTTCCTTCTCGAAAAGCGCGTGCACGGCCATCCGCATGTGCGCGTGTCGAAAGAGAAAAGGGCTTCGGTCCTCCTGAAGACAGGCATGGTCTTCCAGCGTTTCAACCTCTTCCCGCACAAGACCGCGAAAGAGAACGTCATGCTGGCGCCCGTCAATGTGAAAAAAATGAACGAGCAGGAAGCCTCGGAAAAAGCCGAGGCCCTGCTCGCAAGGGTCGGGCTTGCGGACAAGTTTGACGAGTTCCCGGCGAAGCTCTCGGGCGGCCAGCAGCAGCGCGTGGCTATCGCGCGGGCGCTTGCCATGGAGCCGGAGATCATGCTCTTTGACGAGCCGACCAGCGCGCTCGACCCCGAGCTCGTCGAGGACGTGCTGCACGTGATGATCGACCTTGCGAAAAGCGGCATGACGATGCTCGTTGTTACGCACGAGATGGGTTTCGCGCGCGAAGCGGCCGGACGCATCGTCTTCATGGTCGACGGGGAGATCGGGGAGATCGGGACACCGGAGGAGTTTTTCTCAAACCCGAAGAACCCGCGCGCCCGCCAGTTCATGAAGAGCATACTCCACCAGTAAGGGAAGCGGGGGGCAGAGCCATCGGGATAAAAGAGATCCGCGCAACGATATGCCTCTTCCTCACGTCCCTTATATGGGGCATTTCTTTTGTCGCCCAGGTGGTCGGCATGGACTTCATGCGGCCGTTCACATTCAATGGGGTGACATTTCTGATAGGGGCCGTTTCGCTGGCGCCGGTGATCCTGATATTCGAAGGGCAGAGCCAGAGGGGCCAAAAGGGGACGGTTCATTTGGCACAGGAACCAGGCCAAAAGGGGACGGCTCATTTGGCACACGAGCCAAGCCAAAAGGGGGCGGCTCATTTGGCACACGAGCCAGGCCAAAAGGGGGCGGTTCATTTGGCACACGAGCCAGGCCAAAAGGGGGCGGCACCTGCGTCTTTCCGGACAGAAGACGGCGACCCTGCTGAACGCGAAAAGGCACGGGGTGCGGAGTGGCGGAAGCTCTGGAAATACGGGCTGATCTGCGGGCTGATCCTGTTCGGGGCGAGCAACTTCCAGCAGTTCGGCGTTGAGCTGACAGGCTCCGCGGGCAAGTCCGGGTTCATCACGGGGCTGTACATCATCATCGTGCCTATCGCGGGTATCTTTTTGAAGCAGCACGCCGGCAAGCTCACATGGGTCGGTGCTGTCTTCGCTGTATTCGGCATGTATTTTCTCTGCGTGCAGGAGGGCTTCGGCAACCTCATGCCCGGCGACTGGCTTTTGTTCACGGGGGCTTTTTTCTGGGCGGCGCATATCATCGCGATTGACAAATTCGCGCCGCACGTCAGCTCGCTGAGGCTTTCCCAGGCGCAGTTCATCATCAGCGGCGGCCTCAGCATGGCGTTCGCTTTTGCCACAGAAACTATTGTCCCGGCGAGCCTGCTTATGGCAGCCGTGCCGCTGCTCTACCGGGGCGTCGGCTCCATTGGCGTCGCCTACACGCTCCAGATTATTGGCCAGCGCCATGTCGCGCCGGCCCGGGCATCCGTCATCTTCTCGCTGGAGTCCGTCTTTTCCGTGGTTGGCGGCGCGATCCTCATCCACGAAGTCATGACGGGCAGGGCCTACCTCGGGTGCGCCTTGATTTTTGCCGGCATCATACTCTCGCAGATCCGGCCGGCACAGCGCCGCTGATTTTCACTATGCGCAGGAAGCGTCCCACCTTCCTCCCCTCCTTCCTTCCTCCCCTCCTTCCCCTCCTTCCCTCCCTTCCTCCCTCCCTCCCTCTAGTTGCTCCGTTGATTGTTGATTCGATGCTTGGTTTGCCCCCCGGGCCCACCGTCCTTGTCCTCCAAGCACTTATCCAGGTATAACAGCACACTCTGCCGTCCCCATTGTGCACAGTGCCAGGTTGGGGGCTGTGTGGGCGGCAGTCTCGTCCGTCACCCGAACATCGGGATTTGCGGGGTGTATTTGAGCTGTCTGGGTTGCAAATTGGCAGGTGATTATAAAAAAATGGCACGAATTCGAAGTTTTGTTTGATTTTTGGAATAATGTGGTATGCATATTCGCCTACATAGATACAATTAAGGAATAATTTGGGATAAATAGCGCCAAAACCGCCCATATATTGGAATTAAATGAACACAAATCAAACAGAACTTCGATTTTGTGCCAAAAAGTAGCCGGGGCAAGGGCGTTTCCGCTCCGCCCGAAACAATTGCCGCATAAAGACTGCATAAAGGCTGCATAAAGACTGCATAGACTGCATAACGGCTGCATAAAGTCGCAGTGTGGCTAGGTGTGCGTTCTTCCGGGCAGTTTTCGCACAGCCTGCCGTCCCCACTGTGTTCCGAACACAAAAAGAACCGTCCCCACTGTGTTCCGAACACAAAAAGAACCGTCCCCGGTGTGTTTTGTCAACTAACACAAAAAGAACCGTCCCCACTGTGTTCCGTGTGCTATGATATGCAGATGGATAAGAAGAAAGAGATTGGGCATCGGCCGAGCATGATGATCATACTTGACGGCTGGGGGTATAGGGAAGAAACCCCCGGCAACGCGGTCGCGCTGGCAGGCACGCCGGTGCTGGACCGGCTCCTTGCGAAGTACCCGAATACGCTGATAGAGACAAGCGGCCGGCCGGTCGGGCTGCCTGACGGCCAGATGGGCAACTCCGAGGTAGGGCATTTGAATATCGGCGCGGGGCGCACGGTCTACCAGTCGTTGACGCGGATAACGAAGTCAATCGAGGACGGCGACTTTTTTGAAAACCCCGTGCTCCTGGGTGCTATGGAGACGGCGCGTGGGCCGGGGCGCAGCCTGCACCTCATGGGGCTGGTCTCCCCGGGCGGGGTGCACAGCCATACGGACCACCTGCTTGCCCTTGTGCGGATGGCAAAGGCGCAGGGCGTAAGCAGCGTCTTCATCCACGCTTTTCTCGACGGCCGTGATACGCCGCCCCGTTCGGCGGATGGGTATCTCAGGTCGCTTGAGGAAGGGCTTTTGGGGATCGGCCTTGGGGAAGTTGCTTCCGTCTGTGGGCGTTACTATGCGATGGACCGCGACAAGCGTTGGGAGCGGGTCCGGCTCGCCTACGATATGCTTACGCTTGGAGCCGGTTGCGGGTCGCCGGGGGCGGGAACGGAAGCGGCAATGGAAACTGGGGCGGAAAAACCGCCACTTGTGGCTGCGTCTTCGGAAGAGGCGATCGGCGCGGCTTACGCGCGCGGTGAGGATGACGAGTTCGTCAAGCCGACGAGCATCTTCGCGCCGGGCAAGGGGCCGGCGGTGGTGCGGGACGGCGATGCTGTCATATTTTTCAACTTCCGGCCGGACAGGGCACGGGAGCTGTCGCATGCGTTCACGGAGCCCGGCTTCGAAGGCTTTGTGCGCGGTAAGACCCTTGAAGGGCTCTATTTCGTAACTCTGACGGAGTACGACGCGGCTCTTTCCCATGTACATATAGCCTGGCCGACCGAGACTATCGAAAACACGCTTGGGGCGTATATAAGCTCACTTGGCCTTAAGCAGCTTCGGATCGCGGAAACCGAGAAATACGCGCACGTCACGTTTTTCTTCAACGGCGGCGTGGAGGCGCCCGAACCGGGCGAGGACCGCGTGCTGATCCCGTCCCCCAAGGTGGCCACATACGACCTCAAGCCCGAGATGAGCGCTTACGAGGTAGCTGACCGCGCGGTGGCGGAAATCGGGCGCGGCGTTTATGATGTGATAATACTGAACTTCGCGAACATGGACATGGTCGGGCATACGGGGGTGCTGGAAGCGGCGGTCAAGGCTGTCGGCGCCGTTGACGAGTGTGTCGGCAGGGTGGTGGACGCGGCTCTTGCGGCGGGCGGACAGATATTGCTTACGGCCGACCACGGGAATTCCGAGGAGGAAGTGGACGAAGACGGCGGGCCGATGACGGCGCATACGTCCAACCCGGTAAGGCTGATCCTTGTGCGTGAAGGCGATGAAGGCCTGGGGCTTGCGGGGGGCGGTACGCTCGCGGACCTGGCGCCGACGCTCCTTGAGCTGATGGGTCTGCCTGCGCCGCCGGAGATGACAGGCCGCAGCCTTTTGACAACATAATGGACAGGGCAAAAAGATTCCTGCTGGAACACGGCATGCATGAATCGTGCTACGATTTTGACTGGCATGTGAAGGATTTTACAAAGGAGATGGAGGCCGGCCTTTCGGGGCGGGAAAGCTCCCTGCTAATGCTGCCGTCCTACCTTGGGGTGTCGCCTGTGAAAGAACCGGAAGGCGACGCTGTGGCGGTTGACGCGGGCGGCACAAACCTGAGGATCGCGCTTGTGCGTTTTGGGCCCGGCGCCGCGCCGGCCATCCTCCGTCACGAAAAATACCGGCTGCCAGGTTCGGACGGCGCGGTTGGAAAGGACGAATTCTTCGGTCTCATTGCGGGCTATATCGGGGACATGACGGAGGCCGCGGACAGGGCGGGTGCTGCGGACAGGGCGGGTGCTGCGGACAGGGCGGGTGCCGGGGACATGACGGGGGGCGCGGACAGGGCGGGGTTTTGTTTCTCCTTCCCCAGCGAAATAGGAGCGGACCGGGACGGTAAGATCCTGGGGTTCAACAAAGAGGTGAAAGTACATGATTCGGCGGGCGTATATATAGGCGCCGAGCTGAACGCCGCTTTTGCGCGGGCGGGCAAACCGGCGATGAAAGTGACGGTGCTGAACGATACGGCGGCGGCGCTTATCGGCACAGTGTTTGCGCACGGCGTGCACGGAATGAACGGCTATATTGGCCTGATATACGGGACGGGCGTCAATATCTGCTACTATGACAGGGAAATGGGCATGCTGATAAATACGGAAACCGGAGGATATGGCGGTTTTCTGCAGTCTGAGTGCGACCTTGAAATCGACAGGGAATCGGACAACCCCGGCGATCATCGTTTCGAGAAGATGGTAAGCGGTGCGTATTTCGCGACGGTCGCGCTTAAGGCGGCGCGTCTGGCGGCCAAAAAGGAGGCTTTCAGCCGGAAGACAAATGACGCCATTGGCGCACTTACACAACTTGACGCGGTGCTGATTGACCGCTTCATGCAGGAGGGCGGCGGCCCCGCGGCAGAGCTCGGGCGGCTTTGCGCCACGGAGGACGACGCGCGGTTTTTGTACGGGTTGTTTGACGGGATATACGAGCGGGCGGCGAAGCTGGTTGCGGTCGCTATGACGGCGGTGCTGGGACGGTGCGGGGCGTCCGCCTCGCAGCCGGCGCTCATCGTCTGCGAGGGCAGCGCTTTTCGGAAGGGGTTCCGGTTCCGCGAGCGTTTTGAAAGGCACATAGCGGCCAATACCGAAGGCGGCAGGCAGTATGAGCTTGTGACGGCGGACGACCAGGCCGTTATCGGCGCGGCGGCATCGGTGTTTTTGTGAGAGAAAAACCATCTAACAAACTGGAAAATTCAAAATTCAAAATTAATAAATAAAGCAAAAAAAAACATGAACGAGCGTTTATTCCTCTTGCCTGCATATAGAACGGATGTTATACTTATTTCAATGAAGGGTTTTAGTATTTGAGCAAAGGTAAAGGCGCTGTGTCATCAAATGGTTTAACTTTTATAGATTTGTTTGCCGGTGCGGGCGGGTTGTCCGAAGGCTTGTCGGAGGCCGGTTTTGAATGCCTTCTTTCAAATGAGATAGTGCCTGAATACGCCCGGACATACCAGAAAAACCATCCTTCTGCCAAGGTGTTGACTGCGGATATACGAACGCTTGACCCTGATATGATAAGAGAGGAGCTCGGGCTGGAAAAGGGGCAAATCGATCTTATTGCCGGGGGGCCGCCGTGTCAGGGGTTTTCCATCAATGCTCCTGTCCGTAGCGCAAACGATGAACGCAACCATCTGTTCAGGGAATACTTGCGGTTTGTTGAGGCCTTTGGACCCAAGGCGGTTCTTATTGAAAACGTACCGGGGCTGGTGTCGTTTGAGGATGGCGCAACGTTACACGCCATTCTCGATGCGCTTGCTGGACTGGGGTACGGGGCAGATGTCCGGATCCTTGGCGCTGCTTATTATGGCGTCCCGCAGATGCGGTGGCGCACTATAATTATTGGGTTCTGCGGGCGCAGCGTACCGGCGTCAGTATTCCCTGAGCCGGTTTTCGACGCTCCAATCAGGCACAATTTCACTGCCACTTTCGAGGGGCAATCGCTAATAAAGAAACCGGCACAGGGGAAAGACCCAAATTACGTTACCGTTTATGACGCAATCAGCGATTTGCCGTCATTGAAAAACGGCGAGCGCGGGGAGGCTGTCAAAGAATATGCCAGTGAACCAGCGAACGACTTTCAAAAACGGGTCCGCGAGAGGTCATCGGGCGTTGTCAACCATGAGGCGCCCCGGTTGGCGGAGATTAATATCGAGCGGCTGCAGCATATCAAGCCCGGCGGGAACTGGACGGATATACCGGACGACTTGCTGCCCAAAGGGATGAGGAAAGCCCGAAAATCAGACCACACAAAACGTTACGGCCGTGTCGACCCATACGGGCTCGCATCCACGATACTTACGAAGTGCGATCCGCACTGGGGGGCGTATTTCCATTACAACCAGGATCGCGCTTTTACTGTACGGGAAGCGGCGCGGCTACAGTCGTTCCCGGACCATTTCATATTCACCGGGTCTATGGCGGAGCAGTTCGCCCAGGTTGGGAACGCGGTCCCGCCATTGCTGGCGAATGTTGTCGGGATGTCGATAAAAACAGTATTGGCGGGAGCCGGTTGATGGCGGGCTATATTACTGAATTTTTTGGATACCGCGCGGAAGACCGGTCTAAAGCGGCATTGCAGGCGGCGGCCAGCGGCGTTTGCCCTTTCAGCGGCAGCCAATGTTCCAAGACACTATCGCGTGACAGGGCTGTGTCAGGCGTGTGTGCGGTAAAGCAAATGGCCGAGGGCGCGCCAAGCGTGATTTGCTGCCCAATACGCTTGTATGCGGAGAATTATAAATTACTGTACAGAGTTTCCCTGAAAGCGTTTGGAGAGATGTCGCCGCTATATGCAGGGCGGTCGGCTGTCGAAAAAGCCAAGCAGGAAAATGGCGCAATAGCGGTATTTGGCCATGGATGGGGCGGGGAGTTGCGGTTGCCGCAAAGGCATGGCACAGGCGCGTATTTTGTCGATTGGGTGTTGGCACGGCTTGACGGCAATGGAAAACTGGCTGAGTTCACCGCGATAGAAGTGCAGACAATCGATACGACAGGGAATTACCGGACAGCGAGGGAAAAACTGTTGCAAAACCGGGAAATTACAAAAGACACAGTGGGCTTTAATTGGGAAAACGTAGCAAAAAGGATTATTCCGCAAATAATATATAAAGGCCAGATTTTGCAACGCGAAGACCTGTGCAAGACAGGGTTGTATTTCGTTTGCCCGGAGCCGGTTTACGAACGCGTGCTGGCTCGGCTGTGAGGGAAGGAAAGATTGCCTGTGTTTCCGACGCAGCCTGCCTCTATACACTTTGTTTCGTATGACTACATAGATGATGTTGCAGACGCTACAGTCATTAACTATGGCACAGCCAGGCCGCTTGATTTGATAGAGGAACATATCACGACCGTATACAAGGTTCAGGAAGCTTTTTCGGCATTGAATCTCCCGAATGGAAATGTGTACCGGGACGCAATCATGCGATCATTATTCGACTAGGCGTCTTGCGCCTATTGTTGAAACATATGACTGGGGCGTGCCATATGAACCGATCACTTGTCAAAAAATGCTGTTGCTGCAAGCAAGGGCTTTTTTATGGTGTGGACTGAACAGCAAAGGCGGACGATAGAGACGCGGGGGAAAAATGTGCTCGTTTCCGCGGCGGCGGGCTCAGGCAAGACGGCGGTGCTGACGGAGCGGATACTGCGCATTGTGACGGAAGGCCGCGTGCCGCTGAAGGAGCTTTTGGTCGTCACCTTTACAGAGGCGGCCGCCAGTGAGATGAAGTCGCGTATCGCGGCGGCGCTTACTGCCGCGGCCGAGGAAGACCCCTTTGCCGAGGCTCAGCTCAGGCAGCTTGGCGCCGCGAAAATCATGACCTTTCACGCGTTCTGCCTGACGGTGCTCAGGCGGTACTACTATGTGATCGGGCTTGATCCGTCGTTTTCGGTCGCCGACGCGAAACGCGCCGAGGCGCTGAGGGAAGAAGCGGCGGACGAGATGTTCGCCAAAGCCTTTGCGGATGAAGACGAGGCTTTTCGAGACAGCTTTACGGAATTTTTGCTCTGCTATTCGGACGCGAGGGATGAACGGAAGGCCAGGGACAAGATCTTCAAGGCTTACGAATTCATTATGACCCTGCCCGACCCCTTTGGCTGGCTTTCGGAAAATGTGGGAGCGCTGTCCGGCGGCGAAGATGATTTTGACAGTATCCCCGCGGTGAGGTTCATGAACGGCGAGGTGGCGAACAGGCTCGCGTTCGCCCGCACGCTGACAGAAGGTATTGGCGCGCTTTTGTCATCACTTGGGCTTTTTGCACTTGGCGCGAAGAACGCTGTAGACCTTGAAACCGTGTCGCGGGTCGAAAGGCTGTTTTTGGCCGGCGACAGGGAAGGGACAGGGCGCGCGCTTGCGGATATTTCCTTTGAGAGGTTTGTCGCGGCCAATGCGGAGAAAGAGACATACCAGGGAGTCAAAGATCTCGTGACGCTGCGCCGCGACCGGGTCAAAGAAATATTACGCAAGGAAATCGGCGAGGTGTTTTTCGCGCAGCATGAAGGGGGCTACGCGGGTGAGATAGCTCATGTCGGGGCTTATGCGCGGACGCTTGAAACACTTATTGGGCGGTTTGCTGACACTTACACCCGGATCAAACGCGGGGAAAATATTATCGATTTTGCGGATTTTGAGCACATGGCCCTGGAGATCCTGGGCGATGAGGGCATTGCGGATGACTACAGGCGGCGCCTTTCGTATATCTTTGTCGACGAGTACCAGGACAGCAACTATGTGCAGGAGGCTCTTGTTTCCCGGATCACGCGCGGGGACAATGTGTTCATGGTCGGCGACGTCAAGCAGAGTATTTATAGTTTCCGGAACGCGGCGCCTGCGATCTTCCTTGAGAAGCAGGGGCGTTTTCCGGCGGAGGATATCCCCGGCGTCCCGGATCTGCGCATCGGCCTCTCCCGGAACTTCCGCAGCAAGGCGGGGGTGATAGGCGCCGTCAACGCTGTGTTTGGGGCTGTGATGGAGCGCCGCTACTCCGGGATGGAATACGACGACGACGCGCGGCTCGTGAAGGGGATCGATTACGGCGGGGAATGGGAAGGAAAGACATGCCTGCACCTGATCAAAAAAGATTCGGGGAAAGAGCTGTTTGACAGCGACACGGCCGGGGAAGCGGCGCTTTGCGCCGACATTATCAAAGATACGGTCGGCAGGGAATTCTTCGACGCGAAGCGGGGCGTGGTGCGTGAGATCCGTTATGGGGACATCGCTATCCTGCTGAGGGCAGCGCGCAAGGCCGCGGATGTCTACCGGGATACGCTTGAAGCATGCGGAATACCCGCGGTGACCGACCGTGGCGAAGGTTATTTCGAAACCGTGGAGATCGACACGTTTTTGGCCCTGCTGCGCGCGATAGTCAACCTGCGGCGCGATGTGCCTCTGGCCGCTTCCATGTGCTCGGCCGTCTTCGGGTTTGGGCTTTCAGAGCTGGCGGAGATCCGCCTGGCCGGCAGGGATGGTTTCTTCTATTCGGCTTTTCTGGCTTACGCGGAAAACGGCGCGGACGCGGGGCTGGGCAGAAAGTGCGCGGAAGCGGCTGCGCGGCTTGCGAAGTGGCGCGACGAGGAACGCTTCATGCGGCTTGACGACTTCCTGTGGAAGCTGATGCGCGAAAGCGGTTTTTATGACTACGCAGGCTCTTTGCCGCGCGGCGCGCTCAGGCAGGCGAACCTGCGGGCGCTGCTGGACAGGGCGGCAAACTTCCAAAGCGGACGGGTCGAGGGGCTGCGCGGGTTCCTCGGATTTCTTGGCAGGATACGTGACAGGGGCGGGGTAGCGCAGGCGACTGTCGTTACCGACGGCGAGGACGTCTGCCGTATCATGACGGTACACAGAAGCAAGGGGCTGGAATTTCCGGTCGTGCTGCTCGCGGGGCTGGGCAAGCCATTTGCGGCGGGCGGCTATAACGACGAAGGTCTGCTGCTCCACAGAGACGCCGGCCTGTCGCTGTACTGGGTCGACCACGCGGCGCATACATACAAAAATACATTTCTTCACTCGGCGCTGAGCCTGAGGCGGGAAATCGACGAGCGCGCGGAGGATATCCGGCTGCTCTATGTCGGCATGACGCGCGCGATGGACACGCTTCACCTTATCGGGACCATGGGCGATCCGGAGAAATGGGCCGGGCTTTACGGCGCGGATGAGGCGGAAGCCGCTTTGGAGACAGATATCTTCGGCGCCTCAAACTACCTGCATCTTTTGATGCCGACAGCCATGAAGCGGCGGGATGTCTTTGGCGTGCAAATCTATGAGCCAAAGACCGCTCCCGATATTCAGACAGAAGGGGAGACAGAAGGGGACGGCTCCTGTGTCCCGGAGACAAAAGGGGACGGCTCCTGTGTCCAGGCGCCCGGGGATGGCGGCGCTTCCGGTTTTGACGCGGCCCGCACCCCGGAAGAGCCGTATTCTTTCGTATACCCCTATGCGGCTTCGGCGAAGCTCAAATCCAAATACAGTGTAACGGAGCTCGGCAGGCTGCAATCCGGCGAAGAAAGCGGAGCCCAAAAAGATGCTGGCTTGGAGGCAGAGGCCGGTGCTCAAGTGGATACTTATTCAGAGACAGAAACCGGGGCACAAATGGATACTGGCTCCGAGACAGAAACCGGGGTATTAATAAGTGACGGCGCACAGGGTGACGGTTCACATGTGCAAGCTTTGGACAGCGGAGACATTACCCCTCAAAAAACAGGGGAGAAGGCATTTTTTATAGCGGGGTCTAAGGGCGAGGCCGAAGAGGACGCGGGGCTTTCAGCGGCCGAGAAGGGGACGGCGCTGCACAAGGCGCTCCAGCTCCTGGACTTTGGCGAGGCGCAAGCCCGAAGCGGCGAGGAGGCGTGGTTTGAGGAATACCTGTCGGGGCTTCAGTCGTCCGGGGCGCTGAGCGCGTTAGAGGCGGGGTCGGTCAGCGCAAAAACACTTATGCGTTTTGCGCGAAGCAGGCTGGCGGCGCGCGCCGCGGCCTCGGGTTTCCTTATGAAAGAAGCGCCGTTCAATATGAAGCTGCCATACAGCGAAGCGGTGTTCGTTACGGCCGGAGACACGATTACAGATGGCGCGACTCCAGAGTACAAGGCCGAAAGCGGATCTGATGAAGAGATCGTTGTGCAGGGCGTCATAGATTGCCTCTTTGAAGAGGAGGGGGAGCTTGTGGTCGTCGACTATAAATCGGGCTGGTTTGATATAAGGGACTATGAGGCTGAGGCGGAACGCATACGGGCGGCGTACGGCACGCAGCTCCGGCTGTATCGGCGCGCGGCGGGGCTGATTTTTGACAAGCCTGTGAAGGAGTGCCTGGTCTATATGGCGCGCGTCGGCGTTACCGTCGAAATAGAGTAGCGCCGGACTATCATACTTATTCGGCACTTTTTCGCGTTGGGCCAGCCGCGGATATTTTCCCAAAATTACGCGAAAAATATGATATATTGAAATGCGTAAATCATTGCTCCGGCAGCATTTAGTTGTCGGAGTAATATGGTAGATGAACCGCTCGGGGGATTTGCGGCGGTGATAAATTCAGGAGGGAATTTATGAGCTATATTGACAGGATCATTGCGGACGTAGAGAAGAAAAACGCCGACCAGCCGGAGTTTTTACAGGCCGCGAAAGAAGTGCTGGAATCGCTGCGCGTCGTCGTGGAAGGCGACAGCATATATGAAAACGCCGGGCTGCTTGAGCGGCTTGTCGAACCGGAACGGATCATCCAGTTCCGTGTGCCCTGGGTGGATGACGAAGGCTGCGTGCATGTCAACCGGGGCTTTCGCGTCCAGTTCAATTCCGCCATTGGGCCTTACAAGGGGGGGCTGCGTTTCCATCCGTCGGTCAACCTGGGGATCATCAAGTTCCTGGGCTTTGAGCAGATTTTCAAGAACTCGCTGACGGGGCTTCCGATCGGCGGGGGCAAGGGCGGCTCGGACTTTGATCCAAAAGGCAAGAGCGACAATGAAGTGATGCGGTTTTGCCAGTCGTTCATGACGGAGCTGCAGCGGCATATCGGCCCGAACACGGACGTGCCGGCCGGCGATATCGGCGTTGGCGCGCGTGAGATCGGCTTCATGTACGGGCAGTACAAGAGGCTCAATAATGAATTCACGGGCGTGCTGACGGGCAAGGGTCTGACATGGGGCGGCAGCCTCGCGCGTACGGAAGCGACGGGCTACGGCCTCGTCTATACAGTCGCGGAATACCTGAAAAGCGTCGGCGACAGTTTCGAGGGCAAGAAGGTAGCGGTTTCCGGCAGCGGCAATGTGGCGATTTTTGCGTCACAGAAAGTGCAGGAACTCGGGGGCACAGTCGTAACAATGACGGACTCAAACGGTTACATCTACCATGAAAGCGGGATAAACCTGGATACGATAAAAGACGTGAAGCTGGCAAAGCGCGGAAGGCTTACGGACTATGCGAAAGAGCACGCCGACGCGATCCACACCGAGACCGGAAGCGGCAGGGTCTGGGACGTGGTGTGCGATATAGCGCTCCCGTGCGCGACTCAAAACGAGCTTGAGCTCGATGACGCGAAGACGCTTGTGAAGAACGGCTGCAAGGTGGTCGGCGAGGGCGCCAATATGCCGACGACGCTTGAGGCGACGCTTTGCCTGCAGGAAAACGGCGTCGCGTTCATACCGGGCAAGGCGGCGAACGCGGGCGGCGTTGGCACCTCGGCGCTCGAGATGAGCCAGAACAGCGAGCGCCTGTCGTGGTCCTTTGAGGAGGTCGATGCGAAACTGAAGGGCATCATGGCCGGGATTTTCAAGAGCATCGACGAAACGGCGAAAGAATATGGCAAGCCCGGAGATTTCATCCTGGGCGCGAACGTTGCCGGATTCAAGAAGGTCGCAAAGGCAATGCTCGACCAGGGGGTCATATAGGGGGAAGGGTCCAGGGGCCGGGATTCGGGTTCCGGGATTCACTCAGCGATCATATCGAGAAACTCACGGTTGGCCCCGCGCACGTACTTCATCGTCGCGGGGTCTCCGTGCCCGGGGTAGATCGTAACGTCATCGTTCCATTTGTCCACGACCGTTTTCAGGCTGTGCTTCATGCGTTCGGGGCTGCCGCCCGGGAAGTGCGTGTAGCCCAGATCGACGTTGAATATCGTGTCGCCCGTGAACGCGATTCGGCTGTTTTTTGAGTAATAGCAGAGGCCGCCGGCAGAGTGTCCGGGAGTGTGAAGCACGTCGATGATCTCCCCGTCAAGATCGAGTGTCTCGCCGCCTTCAAAGAGCCTGTCTATACTATACTTGCAATATGCGTGGTCGAGCTCCTCGCGCTGCGCGCAAACTTCCACGCCGAAATATCCGGCCAGCGCCTGCGCCTTGCCGGCATGGTCCGGGTGCGCGTGCGTAAGCAGTATGGCCTTTACGGAAAGGCTGTGGGCTTTGACGAAATCCTGCGTACGCTTCAAATCATAGCCGGGGTCAATGATATAGGCGGCGCCCCCGTCCTTCCTGTATATTATGTAACAATTGGCTTCCAGCGAGCCGCACACGATTCGTTCGATTTTCATATAAGCAGTCTACCATTTTTGCCGCCGCTGCCCAATACTGGCAAGACAAAAGGGGGCAAGAGGGACAAAAGGGGCAAAAGCTACGGGCTGCCCTGGACGTTGCGGATGGATCTTGAGGGCGACCAGTCGCTTATGTTGTTGTGGTCCATGTTCACGTATGACAGGCCGCCCATGTGCTCAAGCGTGCCCAGGTCGTCTATGCTGTTGCTGTTCAGATCCAGCCAGGTCAGGCCGGTGAGGCCGGCCAGCGGGCTGATGTCTTCGATCAGGTTGCCGCTCAGTGACAAGTCGTTGAGGCGCGTGAGACCGGAGAGCGGCGAAAGGTCTTCGATCCCGTTGTAGGCCAGGGACAGGTCGGTCAGGTTGGCAAGGTTTTTCAGCGGCCCTATGTCTTTTATCATGTTGTGATTCAGCAGCAGCCAGGTCAGGCCCGGGAGGCTGGAAAGCGGCGTCAGGTCGCTGATATTGTTGCCGGACAGATCCAGGCTTGTCAAGCCTGTTAGGCCGGAAAGCGGCGTCAGGTCGCTGATATTATTGTCGGCCAGGATCAGACCTTTCAGGTTTTCAAGGCTTGCCAGCGGCGAAATATCGTCTAACGAATTGCATCTCAATGACAGCCAGGTAAGGTTCGTGAGGCCGGAAAGCGGCGTAAGGTCTTTGATCCCGTTGTAGTTCAGGGTCAGGAATGTCAGGTTCTTGAGCCCGGCCAGCGGCGTCAAATCGTTGATAGAGCCGTCCAGGCGCAATTCTTTCAATTCTGTCATCTGCTCCAGAAGGGTGAAATCCTCGTCGTTCATATACAGGTCGGTCAGGTCCAGGCTGGTCAAGGATTTGCTGTATAGCCTCCCGTGGATATTGATATAGTTTTCGGGGACGATGCCGTCCTGGTCCTCTGTGAGGTATTGCCTTTCCGAGAGGTGTTTTTTCGTCATTGCGGTCTGGATGCTCCAGTTGCGGAAAGCGTTTTTCTCATCGCTTTTCCGGTCCCATTCATGGCGGCGGCTGATGCTGTCTATCGCTTCGCGCGCTTTGAGACTGGCGCCGAAGTTGGGGGCGTTGTCCCTGAGCTGCGCCAGGTACGGCAGCACAGCGTCTGACATATTGCTGAGCATATATGTGTCGGGCGCCCGGCTTTTGCCGTTCTCATACTGCCAGAGATTGTACTTTGCAATGAGCTCGTCGGTGTTGGCGAGGCCGAGCAGGACCACCATAAGGACGGTGACGGCGACGATCGGCTTGCCGGCGTTCAGCTTCCGGACGCCCGCGCCGTTTTTAATGAGGGGCCGGATGTGCCAGATAATAAGGACGGCGAAGATGATAATGAGCAGGATGAGGAACCACAGCACGAAGATGCGGAGACGTGAAAGGCCGTAAGCGTCTATGTAGAGGAGCATCTTGCTGACGGCAGTAATGACGAGCAGCTCAGTCATGACGCTGAGAAGGCCGGTGAGGAAGCGCAGGGCTTTGGGGTATTCGTCAGCCTCCCTTTTCGCAAAGCTGTATGTGAAAATAAGTACGATCAGGTTGATCGCCGCGACGCCGCAGAGCTCGAAAAAGCCGCTGCGCGCATAGCTTGCGTATACGGCCAGTCCCGCGGGCAGCGTGTCCGCAAACGCCGAGAAGAGGTAGACGCCCATCACCGTGATATAGACTATGTACAGTATGCAGAAGGCGGCCAGCGGCGTCATGATTGCGGCGCGCGGGATACGGTGGGCCGCCGCCAGCGTTTTTGCCGCCTGTTCTTTTGACATGGCGGACGTATAACGTTTTTGCGCGTTGCCTATAGCGGCGCCGAATACATAGCAGGCGACAGGGACGCCCCCGATGAGTTCAAGGATATATATGCCGATGTCGTCAAGGCCGATCCATTTTGAAAAATCGTCCGCGAACTTCTCAAATCCGGCGTCCGACCTGATGAGCAGGGAGGTGACGCCGATGATGAGCGGGATCGTTATGCAGAGGCCTACGATGCCTATCAGCACGGACCTGCCGCGCTTTGCGTCCTTTGAAGCTGCCTTGATGCTCAGGAAAAGCCCGAAGAAGTTGGAAAAAGGCACGACAAAAGTCTGGTTTGCCCAGTCGGTGAGCACAAACCCCGAGAGGCGCTCTTCGACGGAGGTCCCGGCGCTGACCGCTATCCAGTAGAAACAGGAAAACATGACGAAGACAACCAAAAGGGCTGTAACAGGGATAAAGCTGTAGAGCAGCAGGGGCAGCGTCCCTATGACGCAGACGATGAAGACGGAGAGGCTGCGCCCGGTCTGGCGGATGCCCCGCGCATGCAGGAAGATCATCGTCCCTATGAGCGCGACCATGAGGACTATGAAGCCGCCGAGGCTTGAGCCCGGGCGCATTTCCCAGAAGAGGAAGCCGAGCACGAGCGCGAAGCATGCGTAGATCGCGTCGCCGGGCTTGAATTCGTAAGGCACGCGCACGGGTTTTTTGTACGGGGTGTAGTACGGGTTCAGTGCGGGGGCGCCGGGGCCCTGTACATACACGCCGGGGGCTGCGCCGGGGCCCTGTACATACGCGCCGGGTGCTGCGCCGGGGCCCTGCGCATATCCGCCTGGAATGCCCTGGCCCTGCGAATACCCGCTTGGGATTTGTGCGCCGGGTGCTGCACCTTGGCCCTGCGCGTACCCGCCAGCTGCCTGCGTTGCCGGATCCCGGGCGTAGGCGTCTTGCGAGCCTGCGCCCTGTGGCGTTTGCGCGGCATCCGCTATTTCGCCTTCCAGGGCCTCTTCAGGCTGACCGATAACAGGGCCGCTGCCGGGCGGCTTTTGATGATTGTCCATTGCGAACCTCCTTATGCTGTTATTCTTCTTCTTCCCTTACAATAACTTTCATTTTCCCGGCGCCGTATTCAAGGATGTCGCCGGGCTGGCAGTCCAGCGCTTCGCAAAGCGCTTCGAGCGTCGAAAACCGGATGGCCTTCGCTTTGTTGTTTTTCAATATCGACAGGTTGGCGGGAGTGATGCCGATCCGCTCGGCAAGCTCGCCGGCGGAAATCTTGCGCCGCGCCATGCATATGTCCAGGTTTACCGTTATCCCCATAGCCCGCACCCTATATCGTATAGTCGTTTTCGTCTTTGATCTCGCATGCGGCGTCGATGACATTCTTGACGACGCGCATGAGGATGCCGAAGAACGCGGCCGCGGCAGCTACGAAAAGCAATACGTATGAAAGAAACGGCCATCCGCAAAGCATTATGATCGCGATCGCGAAACAGCACCATGAGAGTATGCGCAGGCACTTGACGTTGACGCGGACAAATACATGATCCTTTCGGATATTGCGCAGCAGGAGGTCGAGGGAGAGTAATGCAATAATTGCGGGCACGAAGCTGGCGTAGGCGCAAATGTAAACGGCCAGCACCGTCTCTTCCGGCATGCCCAGGTAGAGGATGCCCCCGCCGTGGCGCACTCCGTAATACGAGCCGCCTGAGAGGATGAACGGAAGGCAGACGGCGGCCGCGATGAAGATCGCGATAAGTGTTCTTGTGCATACCAGCGACAGGGCCGCAGATTTGGATTTGGTCCACATAAAATGCCACTCTCCTTTCGTATGATAGGAGAGTAACACATGAAATATTGCTTGTCAACAATTATTTATCGTTATTCGATAAGAACATATTTCGGGTAACGTTTTTCCAATACTGCTATCGCTTTTCCGGTTTTGCAGATATCGTTACCCGGGCACTGGCAACGCTACTCAAGGACCGCGCCGGTATTTGCCGAGGTCACGAGCCTTGCGTAGCGCGCAAGATAGCCGGTTTTCACGCGCGGCTCCGGGTGCACGAGCGCCTTTTTGCGGGCCAGGATCTCCTCGTCTGTGAGGCGGACGGAAAGGGAGCGGCCGGGGATGTCGATGTCAATCATGTCGCCGTCCTTCACAAGGGCTATCATGCCGCCGGCGAGCGCTTCGGGGCTGATATGGCCGATCGAGGCGCCGCGCGAGGCGCCGGAGAAGCGTCCGTCCGTGAGTAAAGCCACATCCTTGTCGAGGCCCATGCCGGCTATGGTCGAGGTCGGGCCGAGCATTTCGCGCATACCGGGGCCGCCCTTGGGGCCTTCGTAGCGTATCACTATTACATCACCTGGCTTGATCTGCCTGCCTGTGATGGCGGCTATTGCTTCATCCTCTGAGTCGAAGACCACGGCCGGGCCTGTGTGCGCCAGCATCTCGGGGGCGACAGCCGATTCCTTGACGACGGCGCCGTCCTCTGCGAGGTTGCCGTAGAGGATGGCGAGGCCGCCGCGGTCCCTGTAGGGGTCGTCTATCGGCCGGATGACGCTGTAATCGGCGACGGGCGTCTGCGCTATATTGTCGCCTGCCGTCACGCCGGTGACCGTCTGGGCATCCGTGATGATGAGGCCTTTCTTCGCGAGCTCGTTCATGAGCGCGGGGATGCCGCCGGCGCGGTGCAGGTCCTCCATATGGTGTTCGCCGCTCGGGCTGAGCTTCGCGATATAGGGCGTGCGGGCGCTGGCCGCGTCAAAGTCGGACAGGTCGAGCCTTATGCCGGCCTCGTGCGCAATCGCCGGCAGGTGCAGGACGGTGTTCGTGGAGCCCGCCATAGCCATGTCGACGGCCATTGCGTTGTGGAAGGCCTTCTCTGTAAGTATGTCGCGGGGGCGGATGTTATTCTCAAGGAGTTCCATGATTTTGACGCCGGCCGTCTTCGCCATGCGTATGCGCTCCCCCGTGTCGCAAAGCGCGGTGCCGTTGTATGGAAGGCCCATGCCGAGCGCCTCGGTCAGGCAGTTCATGGAGTTTGCAGTGAAGAGGCCCGCGCAGCTCCCGCAGCCGGGGCAGGAATTGAGGGCTGTATCCTCAAGCTCTTCGTCCGTCGCCTTGCCGGCTCTGTGCGCGCCGATCTTTTCCATTATTGAATTGAAATCGAGCGCCTTGCCGCCTGAGAAACCTGCGCGCATCGGGCCGCCGCTGATGAGGATCGCGGGGATATTGAGGCGCGCGGCAGCCATGAGCATGCCGGGCACAATCTTGTCGCAGTTGGGGATGAGGACGAGCCCGTCGAGCTGGTGGGCGATCGCCATCGCCTCTATGGAATCGCAGATAAGCTCGCGGCTTGCCAGCGGGTATTTCATGCCTTCGTGCCCCATGGCTATGCCGTCGCATATCGCGATGGCCGGGAACCCAAGGGGGGTGCCGCCGCCCATAAGTATGCCATCGCGCGCGGCGCCGGCGATACGGTCCAGCAGCATGTGGCCGGGCACGATGTCGTTTTGCGAGTTGACGACGCCGATAAGGGGCCTTTCGATTTCGTCCCTGGTGTAGCCCATGCCGTAGAAGAGGGCGCGTGAAGAGGCGCCGGACGGGCCGGATTTCATAATTGTGCTGTTGTATTTGCTCATTGTTTTTAACCTCGCTCAAGTGTTTTCGTAAGTGAAGTATACCATACCATGCAGCGGCAAATGAGGCGCGGGTCAGCCGGGGGCTTATCCCGTCGGGTCAGCCGGGGCTTATCCCGGGGCGCGGGAGGTTTCGCAAAGTTCCTTTATTGTGAGCGCGATCGCCATGGGGAGGTCGCCGGCGATAAGGCCGTCTTCCCCGTAGTTGCCCGCTGCAAGGTCGCCCGCATAGCCGTGGACGTAGACAGCGGCGCAGGCGGCGGTCTGCGGGTTCATGCCTTGCGCCATGAAAGACGCCACCACGCCTGTTAGGACATCGCCGCTCCCGCCCGTCGCCATGCCGGGGTTGCCGGTCGTGTTGATATAGAGTTTGGGGGCGGGGTCCATGGCCGCCACGATCGTCCCTGCGCCTTTGAGGACGGCCGTGCAGCCGAATTTTTGCGCGAGGAACGCGGCGGCGGATTCACGCTGTGCGTTGATGACTTCCGGGGTCGTGTCTATCAGCCGCGCCGCTTCGCCGACATGCGGGGTAATGATCGTGTCCGGATCCAGTGTGACGTTTGTGCCCGCGATGATGTTCAGCGCGTCGGCGTCGAGCACAAGTTTGCCCCCGTAGTTTTCCATAACGTAGGAAAGGGTCGCCTGGGTCTTGGGCGAGACGCCAAGCCCCGGGCCGATGGCTATCGTATCGAAGGTGGAAAGGCGGTCGGGGGTCAGGGACGCGGTGGCAGCGTTTCTCCTGTCGCCGAGTGCGCCGCCGGTGCGCCTGCCGATGCAGGTAGCTTCCGGGACGGATGTCTGTACGATGAAAAACAGCTCGTCCGGCACGGACAGGGTCACAAGCCCGACGCCCGACCTGAGCGCCGCCCTTGCACAGAGTATCGCTGCGCCGGCCATGCCTTTGCTGCCTGCGATGATAAGCAGACGGCCGAACATGCCTTTGTGCGCGTCGTATTGGCGCTTCTTGACAAAGAATTTACTTACAGCCTTGTGTGTGATTTCTATAGCAGCCACTTTTTCACCCCTTCTTCCAAATTTTATACGATTCCAGTACTGCAAACAACCCCCGGCAGGCAGCGGGATGGCGCTGGAAGAGGCGCCATTACGCTAAACGTATGCCAGGATCATCGTTGACAAAGAGAAGTAGACAAAGCAGGTGAACGTGTCAGTCAGCGATGAGATAAAGGGCGCCGCCATCAGCGCCGGGTCGATCCCGACCTTCTTCGCGAGCAACGGGAGCATGCCGCCGAGGCATTTTGCGAGTACGATCACGATCATCTGCGAGCAGCAGACCGTTACCGCAATAAGCAACGGGCGGCTGTCGAGCAGCATGATTTTTGCCATGTTTACCGCCGAGAGCGCCGCCGCCGTGATGATGGCGATGCGTACCTCCTTGAAAAGTACGCGCGTGGCGTCGCGGGGGGCGACTTCCCCGAGCGCGAGGCCGCGGATGATGAGCACGGAGGACTGCGAGCCGGAGTTGCCGCCTGTGCCCATAAGCAGCGGGAGATAGATCGCCAGGCTTGGGATCTTTGCGAGCTGCAGCTCAAAGTGCGATATCACCAGCCCCGTAAACATGGCCGAAGCCATCAGAAGGAGCAGCCAGGGCAGCCGGCTCTTGACCTGGCCGAGGATCGTCGTGTCAAAGTATTCCTTGTCGCTGCTGCTGATGACGCCGCCCATGCGCTCGATGTCTTCGGTGGTCTCTTCCTCGATAGCGATGAGGATGTCGTCGACGGTGATGATGCCGACCAGGCGTTTCTCGTTGTCTACGACCGGGATCGCGAGGAAGCCGTAGCGCGTGAAGAACTCCATGACTTTTTCGCGGTCGTCAAAGACGTTGACGAAGACGACCTCCTCGACCATGAGGTCGGCCAGCAACACATCCGGGTCCTGCGTCACCAGGCTGCGCAGGGACACGATGCCGAGCAGTTGCCTGCCGCGGTCTTTCACGTAGCAGGTATAGACGGTCTCGCTGTCCATGCCGACGCGCTTTATATGCGCGAGCGCGTCGCCGACGGTCCACTCCGGTTTCAGTGTAATGTAGTCGGGCGTCATGAGCGAACCCGCGCAGTCCTCGGGGTAGTTCAGGAAGGTGTTGATGAGCCGGCGTTCCGCGTGCGGCGTCTTTGCGAGGATCTTGTCGACGATATTGGCCGGCAATTCCTCAAGCACGTCGATCATATCGTCGAAATCCATCTCATCTATTATGAAGTTTATCTCCTTGTCCGTGATGCGCGCTATGATGCCTGTCTGGTCGTCAGGAGACAGGCGTGAAAACACCTCCGCGGACTCGTCTTTCGGCAGCATGCGGAAGAGTATTATCGCCATGTCGATGCCGAGCCGGTTCTCGGTTTCCCCGATGACTTCGGCTACGTCCGCCTCGTTCAATGAGAGTAAAAGTTCGCGCGCGTGGATATACTGCTTGGATTCCAGCAGGTTGACTATTTCATCCTCTATTTCCTCCAGCGAGGTCTCTATGTAGGTTTTTTCGTCTTCCGGCATAACTTTCCTTCATATTATCAATGCATGCACGGTCGAATCATTTTACCATATTCCAGGCGTGCATAAAACGGGGGTGTAAGGCCTCGGAGTGGAGGGGTGACGGGGGTGTAAGGCCTCGGAGTGGAGGGGTGACGGGGGGTTGGGGGGTTGGCGGGGAGTTGACGGGAGGTTGGCAGGGAGTTGACGGGAGGTTGGCAGGGGGTTGGGGTTCACCCGGGGCCCGGGCTTTCACGGCGTGAATGCGTGAACTGCGTGAACTGCAACAAACGGAAACCTCATTTAAAAGCTGTTGGTGTTATACTGTCTGTAAGAGAGAAAAGCATGATGGTACATGATGGTACAAGGATGAGGTGAAGAAATGACAGAGATGGTGAAATCGGCGGGCGAGGCGGCCGCGTACGCGAAGGCAGGCAGCCGCGCGCTGGCGGCGCTTCCCGAAGAAGTGCGAAACGGCGCGCTTGCGAAGATTGCGGACGCGCTGGCGGCGCACAGCGAAGTGATCGCGGCGGCGAACGAAAAGGATCTTGCCGCGGCACAGGAGGCGGGCCTGCCCGGGCCCATCGTAAAGAGGCTTGCTTTTGACGGGAAAAAGCTGGCGGATTCAGTCCTCGGCCTGCGCGAGATGATCGGCCTGGCTGACCCGGTCGGGCGCGTCCTGCTCAGGCGCGAGCTTGACGAAGGCCTTGTTTTGGAGCAGGTGTCATGCCCTATCGGGGTCATCGGGGTCATCTTTGAGTCGCGCCCGGACGCCCTCGTGCAGATAGCCGCGCTCTGCCTCAAAAGCGGGAACGCCGCGATCCTTAAGGGGGGCAGCGAGGCGGCGAATACGAACCGGGTCCTTTTCGATATCATCAATGAAGCCGGGAAGGAAGCCGGCCTGCCGGACGGTTTCATTACACTACTCGAATCCCGTCTGGAGATAAAGGAGCTTTTGTCCTGTCACGAGTCGGTCGACCTCATCATCCCGCGCGGCTCAAACGAGTTCGTGCGCTACATCATGGACAATTCGGAAATCCCCGTCATGGGGCATGCCGACGGTATCTGCCACGTCTATGTCGACAAGGCGGCCGATATAGCAAAAGCCGTGCCGATCGCCATTGACAGCAAGGTACAATACGTCGCGGTCTGTAACGCGGTCGAGACGCTGCTTGTCCACAAGGATATCGCGGCCGGCCTCATTGCGCCTTTGATGGAAGGGCTTTCCGGCAAGGGGGTCGAGGTGCGCGGCTGCGGGAAGTCGATGGCCCTCCACCCGGATGTGAAGGCTGCGGACGAGGAGGACTACAGGACCGAGTATCTTGACTATATCGTCTCGCTCAAGATAGTGGACAGCGCCGCCGAGGCGATAGACCATATCAACGCGTACGGCTCACACCATACGGACGCAATCGTCACAGAAGACGAAGTGGCGGCCGCGCAGTTCATGGCGGGCGTCGACTCCGCCGGCGTCTACCACAATTGCTCGACGCGCTTCGCCGACGGCTTCCGCTACGGGCTCGGCGCGGAGGTGGGCGTCAGCACCGGCAAGCTGCACGCGCGCGGGCCGGTCGGGCTGGAGGGGCTCGTGACATATAAGTATCTTTTGCATGGGAACGGGGACCTGGTTGGCGACTTCGCCGAAGGGCGCCGCTCGTTCCATTTCAAGGATTTGCCGCTGTGAAGTACGCAGCCGTGAAGTACGCAGCCGTGAATGCAGCTGTTCCGGGAAAGAGGCGCTTTCGCCGGTCTTCGGTTTCGTTATTGATCGTGTTGATGGCGTTGTGCCTGCTGCTCTGTTCATGCTCAGGCGCTCCTGCCACGGAAGGATCTGTACCCGGTGAGACCGGGGCGGGAGTTGAAGACCAGCCAGCCGCGGAGCCCGCCGATACAGACCAGCCAGCCGCGGGGCCCGCCGATACAGACCAGCCAGCCGCGGGGCCCGCCGATACAGACCAGCCAGCCGCGGGGCCCGCTGCTGAGCAGCCTGGGGGCTGCCAAAAGATTTCCGCAGAAGAAGCCAGGCAGATGATGGAGGGGACGCAGGACTATATTCTTGTAGACGTGCGGACGGAAGAAGAATATAAGGAAGCGCATATCGAGGGCGCCGTGCTGATTCCGGTTGATGTGATCGGGGCGCGGGCGGCGGAGGAGCTTCCCGATATGGATGCGGTGATTTTCGTATACTGCCGCAGCGGCGTTAGGAGCGCGCAGGCGGCGGAGACGCTCGCCGGCTTGGGCTATACGCAGGTCTTCGACATGGGAGGCATCAACGGCTGGCCGTACGGGACGGTTTCGGGATAGGAATAATAAGAGTCGGGTTACAGTTCACGCGTTTCGAGCAGGGGCGAGAACCCATTACTGCCAGGAGTATTGCCAGGGGATTGCCACAACCCTGGGCTCGCTACTGCACGCAACGTGCAGGGTCACTGCGAAGTCGGGCGTGAACGGCGTGAACGGAGTGAACTGTAGCAGAGTCGGAAGTCGCCGGTATAGGCTGTAAAAAACTTGTAGACGCGGCATGTGGAAATCTAGTATAATGTTTTTCGCGCGGCGAGGTGTGGCGCAGCTTGGTAGCGCGCTTCGTTCGGGACGAAGAGGCCGCAAGTTCAAATCTTGTCACCTCGACCACAAAAAAC
>Ga0082212_10000814_pt1 | contig 45626 bp, 42 predicted proteins | sample TergutNt197P3_FD_71548 | JGI IMG/M metagenome (GOLD analysis project Ga0082212, IMG submission 71548) | Neocapritermes taracua P3 segment gut microbial communities from Petit-Saut dam, French Guiana - Nt197 P3 | ecosystem: Host-associated > Arthropoda: Insects > Digestive system > Gut ... | reverse complement strand
TAGTTAGCTCGCTGAATCAAAACCATCAGCGGTTTGTCAGAGGTGAAGCGACATGGGACGAGGTCTACGAGGATGCCAAAGACTTGGTTCGTTGGGCAAGGTTCAGTACATCGGAGGGTCATGTGGACGACGGCTACTTTTGGGCGGATATGACGGACGGAACTTGTATCGCCCACTATCAGCACTATGAGGCCGATATAAAAGACAGCGGCAACTTTGACGAAAACGGAATCGTTATACCCAGAAACCGTTGGGACACCCTTGACCGCAACCCCATCGAAAGTGAAAAGACGTATTATGTCAGAGCACTCTTACAACAGGATTTCAGCAAGACACGCGGATTTACCGAATTTTACACCAACCACCCCGATGACTTGGACGGTGCATATCTAAAGAGAAGTTTTACACGGATATTTGAGCCTTACGGTTGGTATGTCAGCACAGGTAACTACCTGATAGATATAGATGTTATCATGGAAAATATCGAATCACAGCGAACAATGGCATTGATTATGCTAATCGGCATAAGTCTTTTACTTGCCGCGGTTGGTGTTATTGTTGTGTTAAAGATTGTCGGCGGAATAGTTAAACCGATGAAAGTTCTCTCAGCTTTCATGAACAAAGCGGGAACAACGGGCGACATCAATATGACCCCCGAGGAAACCTCACTTATCGGCGAATATTCTAAGCGCAGCGATGAGATAGGCGACACGATTGGAAACACCGCCAAGTTTGTCGAACACGTAATTAAAATATCCGAGGAACTGGAAATTGTCGCAAAAGGCGACTTGACTACGCATCTTGATGTTATTTCAGACAGAGATGTTATGGGAGTTGCTCTAAAGCATATGGTTAATAACCTTAACAACCTGTTTGGCGAAATTAACCAAGTCACCTCGCAGGTTGCTACCGGCGCAAGGCATATCGCCGATGGCGCGCAATCTTTGTCATCCGGTTCAACGCAACAGGCAGCTTCGGTAGAGCAGTTATCCGCCGAAATCGGCGCAATAGCCGATGTTACAAAAACCAACTCAGATATGGCGCATAAGGCGGCTTCCCTTGCCAACGAAATTAAGGGCAAAGCGGAAAAAGGCAGCCGCCAGATGGATGAAATGATGGAAGCCGTAAAAGACATTAACGCGGCAAGCCAGAGCATCAGCAAGGTTATTAAAGTCATTGACGATATAGCGTTCCAGACGAATATCCTCGCTCTCAACGCGGCTGTTGAAGCGGCGAGAGCCGGACAGCACGGCAAGGGTTTTGCGGTTGTCGCCGAGGAAGTACGCAGTCTAGCCGCAAAGAGCGCGAACGCCGCCAGAGATACCGGAACTCTTATCGCAAACTCTATGGAAAAAGCCGAGCTTGGCACACGCATAGCCGGAGAAACCGCCGCAAGCCTGACTGAAATTGTAGAAGGTATTAACGAGAGCAGTAATATTGTGAATCAAATTGAAACATCCTCTTCGGAACAGTCAGTTGGTATTGAGCAGATTAACCAAGGTATCGACCAAGTGGCGAAAGTTGTCCAGCAAAACAGCGCGACTGCGGAAGAAAGTGCCGCCGCCAGTGAGGAAATGAGCGGGCAGTCATCCGCGTTGGAAGACTTAGTTGCACAGTTTAAGCTGAAAGGTCAGCCCGCGGCCGCGATTGGCGGACACAAGAAACAGTTGGCAATGCCGGAAAAAACACAAAACGGGAACGAAGAGTTCGGTAAGTATTAAACCTAATATTAAAGGACGGGGCTTTAACAGCCCCGTCCTTTGTTGTTTATGTCCATATAAAACATATAAAACGGTCGGGCATGGAAGCCCGACCCTACAATTATGTAATCGTAAGACCAACCTCAACGATACCAATCCCCGTGTCAAATGAGATTTTATCATTTGGCTGTGTTTCATGTGTCCCGGCTATAGATATGTCAATGTCATTGACTTCACTCCGGTCGTTTAGCCGCCGATATATGTTTTCAACTATTGTAGTCGAAATCTGTAACAAGAGTGCTTTTTCAAAATCACCTATTTCGGTTTCGGCGGGTGAAATTCCAATTAAGGAATACAACATTTTATTTAATAATTCGTGTACAAACGGAACCGAAAAATCAAAAACGACATGACCTTTGATGGTATGGGTAAAAGGATGCCTGACTATGACAGAGTTATCAAACGCTTCGTTATGCTCTTCGACCTTTACAATAGAGTCCTTATCCGCGTCTATCTCTATGCTTATTACATCGCGGAAGCACTCGCAGATAATATCAGCATAGCTGTCATCTGCCGATTTTTCTGCCGCCGCTTTACCGATTTTCTGGTCAACATCGGCGACATGGTATGTAAGCCATGCCAGTAAAGTGCCGGTAAACTCGCAAACATCAGCATACGCGAAATCCGATGCAAGCATCTTTTTTTCATGTTTTAACACGGTCACAACAAATTGATCGTGCAATTTTTTGTGTTCCGTATAATTTGCGTCATTGATGGATAGCTGATATTCTTCTTCGTCCGCAAAGTGTGTGACGGCGTACTCTTTCAAGAAAACGATGGTGGAAATCGCCTTTTCCTTTTGGTACTCTCTGCCGTAATCCAAACTGCTTGCCAACTGGTTTGCCTGTGCGAACAACGTCTTATGTTGTTCGTCAATTTTCTCTACACCAATTTTTAATGAATCCTTCCAAAGCATATTGCTTCCTCCTTATATTTTATATGTTTATAACGCATGGGTTGACAGGCGGGACGGACGAGCCGTACCCTACTACTAATACTTGCCAAACTCTCCGTTGCTTGTTGATGTCTTCTCCGGCATTGCGAGTTGTTTTTTATGTCCCGCGCCGGGCGCGAAATTACCCGCAGACTGCTCTTTCAGCTTAAACTGCGCTACCAATTCCTCCAGCATAGCCGACTGACCGCTCATTTCTTCCGAAGCTGCCGCGCTCTGCTCTGCCGTTGCGCTGTTCTGCTGAACGACACTCGCCACTTGGTCTATGCCGCTATTGATTTGCTCTATCCCTGTCGCCTGTTCACCGATTGAGCGGGCGATTTCGCTTACGACTTGATTGCTTTCGTTGATGCCGCTGACGATTTCCACAAGACTGGCAGCTGTTTCACCCGCGATACGCGAACCCAATTCCGCTTTCTCCATTGAGTTCTCAATCATTGCTCCGGTCTCTCTCGCCGCGTCCGCGCTCTTTGACGCTAAACTGCGTACTTCCTCGGCAACTACCGCAAAGCCTTTGCCGTGCTGTCCGGCTCTCGCCGCTTCAACAGCCGCGTTGAGCGCGAGAATATTCGTCTGGAAAGCGATGTCGTCAATGACTTTCATAACTTTTTGAATGCTCTGGCTGGCATCGTTGATTTCCTTTACGGCGGCAGTCATTTCATCCATCTGGCGGCTGCCTTTTTCCGCGTTGCGTTTGATTGTATCTGCCAACAACGCGGCTTGCCCTGCTCTTTCGGAATTATCCTTTGTTTTTCTTGTCAAAACAGACATGGAAGATGATAGATGCTCTATAGAGGATGCCTGCTCAGTCGAACCCTGCGCCAATAACTGAGACCCATCGGCTATTTGCTTCGCTCCTATGGAAACCTGCACAGATGAAGCGTTTATGTCTCCAAACATCGCGTTTAGGCTGTCTACCATATGGTGCAGTGATTGCCCTATTGTGTCCGTATTGGAGAGAACCTCAATCTCGGTGGTTAAATCACCTCCGGCAACGGATTCCAATTCTTGCGAAATATGAATCACATGGTCAATAAACGTCCCTGAACCCGCTATCAACTGCCCGATTTCGTCTTTTCTGGACATATAGCTGTTCAAGACCTGTTCCTCTTCATGTGTAACGTTAATATCTCCGGTCGTACCCGCTTTTGTCATAAATGAGGACAGCAAAACGATTGGTTTAACTATCCCGCTGAGTATCTGCGACAGCGCAAATCCGCCCACCATGACGGAAATCATAAATAAGCCGATAATGATAAGCCACATCTTCTCTTGGTTCTGTACCGCTTCTATTTCGGCTGTGGTTCTGACCGTTATGTCGGCAATCAGCATCTTTGTCTGCGCCGCGAGTTCCCTATCGGATTTGGCATACTCGTCACCAAAGATAATAGAAAATGCCAAGTCACCGTCACCCGCGTCAAAAGCGGCAAAAGCGTCATCCTCAATGGCGGCTAAGTCATCGAGCATACTCAGCAGCGTGTCCACACGCCGCTGTTCATCGGCACTCAACCCGATTTCAACCATCCTGTCCAGTTTTCCGTCCAAACTGTCATAGTCATTCAGAATGGTCTCATACTCCCGTAGAGCGGCGTTGTTTTGTGTCGCGGCATACTCCCTCATGAGTTTTACCAGATAATCGTTGTTGTGAAGCATCTCATTACTGAGAATAATAAGCTCCGTGCTCTCTTGATGCAGCACCTGAGAGCGTGACATAAGAGAGTTCATTAAAGCAAATAAAACCAGTATGATTACGAGCATAATAGGGACTGCGATTTTTACGACATTAGAAGTCTTTTTCAAGCGCATTTGATTTTCCTCCTACTTAACTTAACCACACAATCGCGAACGCACAAGCTGAATAATTTATGTGCCTGTCCGCTTACAAATGCCACTTTTATAATTGTAACACTTTATCCCGATTTCCGCAAGATATTTTTTTGCCTTTTTCCCATGTTTTTGACATATCTGAGAAATTTTCAGTAATTATTGCTCAAAAGCGGTTATTAACAAACCAAAAACCGCGCAACACCTTGTGGTACAAGGCTTTCGCGGTTTAGAAATTGGTGCGAGTGACGGGACTTGAACCCGTACGCCATTGACACACGCCCCTCAAACGTGCCTGTCTACCAGTTCCAGCACACTCGCATACACTGTTGTGTATTATAAACGCTCCATCGGTGTTTGTCAAGCTCTATTTTTGAGCTTTCCATTTTCTGTCAAACTATCCGTTGTCCATATCCGGCAATCCGCTTTCGGGAATATAGGTATCACCAAGTTTCTTGAAGTCGAAGTTCAGCTTGCCCTCTATTTCAAACAGCTCAAGCGTAGCGTTTTCTATTTGCTCATCGGTCATGCGGCACTGCCCGTTTATACGCGCTCCCTCGTCCATCTTTATGGTCTGAGACGCAATCGCACCCTCCACATAGGATGACGATGTCAAGTGAAGCGTGCCGTCACAGAACACAACGCCCTTCACCTTGCCCGAAATAATAATCTGCTTGGCTCTGACGTTACCGATGACGCTCCCGGACTCTCCCACCGTAAGGGTATTGTCGAGGTCTATGTCACCCAAATATGTCCCATCGATTACTATAGGGTCGGAACCGCTGAGTTTAGCTCCCTCGAGCCTGTTTCCGCGCCCTATATAAGTGCTGGCAACCCTTTGTTCAATATTTTGTTCATCATACTTTTGTCTTCTTGTCATAACAAATCAACCCTCCGCAGAAATACTGTAATTAGAGTATAATACATTTTTTTACAATTTGCAACTATTTTTCTAAGCGGCACTCCGAAAAGTGCCGCCTTTACAAAAAATGATTTATTGCCTTTAATTCTTCATTCCTGTCATGACGATTCCTTCGACAAAATAGCGTTGCCCGAAGAGATAGACCAACACTCCGGGAATAAACGAAAGAACAGTTGCCGCAAACACTCCCGCGTAATCCGTTTTGAATGTGCCGAAAAAGATTGTCAGACCCAACACAAGAGTATAGTTCTTTGGCGTATGGATATAAACCATTTGCTGCAGAAGGTCGTTCCATGTTGTCATAAATATCAGCAGCGCAACAACAATTATGGCAGATTTTATCGATGGCACGATGATGCTGACAAGCGTTCGCAGATAGCCCGCGCCGTCTATTTTAGCCGCTTCGTCAAGCTCTTTGGGAACTGTCATTATAAACTGCCGCAGAAGAAAAATGTTAAACGCCCCTCCCCCGCAGAGATACGGAAGTATCAAAGGCCAGTAAGTATCGACAAAACCCAAATTCGACCACACGATATACAGCGGTATCAGCGTAACCATTGTCGGCAGCAGCATTGAACCCACGCAGAGCGAGAATATGAAGTTTTTACCCTTAAACTTCAGCCGTGCAAAGGCATAAGCGCACGGCACGGCTGTGACCGTCCCGAAAACAACACATGGCACAACAATCGACAGCGTGTTCATCAAATATCGGAAATAGTTAAATGTGGTCGGCGGAATGTTATAGTTAGACCACAACCAATCCGGCGGAAAAAACGGCGGCGGCCGCATAAAGATGTCAAGGCTTTTCATCAGCGAGGAGCGAATCATCCACCAGATTGGCAGCAATACAATGACGGACATACAGATAATTATAATAAACGCGGTAATATCGGCAATTTTTTTGTTCCGTTTCATGCTGCGTACAGAGCCGCTGAACAACATTCCGGATTTCCTGTAATTTTCGCCGGTCATTTTTGCTCACCTCCCTCATAAAATATCCAGCTCTTAGAGGTTTTGAACAATATAAAAGCAAGTATCGCGGCAATAATAAAGAACACGGCCGCGATTGCGCTCGCTGTCCCCAACTGTCCGCCCCTGAATCCTTCCTGATACATCATGTATGTCATAAACATCGTAGCCTTGCCCGGACCGCCTCTTGTACGCGCAAGCGCGGGTACAACGATTTGCAGATTTGCGACAAGGCTCATGAGCACGTTATAAAAAATTATTGGGGTCATACAGGGAATAGTAATTGTCCAAAAACGCCGCCAAGCACTCGCGCCGTCTATTTCCGCGGCCTCCTGATAAACACGGGGTACATTTTGCAGCCCCGCCAAAAAAATGACAATCAGGTTACCGCACTGCCAGACGGCAATCAGAACCAGTGTAGGTATGACCGTGGACTTGGAATCGAGGAAGAAAGACCTTTCAAATCCTAATTGCACAAGAACATGGTTGATAACGCCGCCGTCATAAATCAATAAAAAGTGCCAGCTTATTATGACCGCCGCCGCCGGCAAAATATACGGGATATAGAAGATAGAGCGAAAAAAACCGCGTCCCGGCATCTTGCGGTTCAGAAGCATTGCTATGAACAAAGAGTATATAACGCTTGATACGACCGCGAACAGCGCGAAATATACCGTTACCCATATGGAGTTCTGGAAGTTTATGCTCGGATTTTTGAATATGTTGACAAAATTATCCAACCCGACAAACCGGGGCGGAGCTAAAGGGGTATTCGGCATGAAATGACCCACTTTGAGGTCTGTAAAACCTATGCCGAAAGCTGCCAGTAACGGTATGTATGTTATAAGTGACAGCCCGAGGAACGCGGGAATCAAAAAAATGTACGCCGCTCGCTGTTCCTTTATTACCGCTGCCGATTTTTTCGGTTTATTGCTCATACAAACCAGCACCTCATTTCTGCGATAAAAGGGTGTCTTGTTTCCGTGACACCCTTTACCGCTCATACATAAATTATCTTATCCGGCGAGTGCCGCTTCCATAGCGGGGCGCACATCCGCGATAACCTGAGCAACCGTTTTGCTGCCGTTGATTGCTTCAACCATAGCGGGGTTGAGAACCCTGTTTATGATTTCAAATGTGTTGGGTGTATAATACCAACCCGTCGATTGAGAAACGGTTAAATCCAGCGCAACGTCTTTCATTGCCGTTCTGTAAGCATCGGCGGGCAGTCTCGCGCGGAGAGGTACATCATCTATCCATTTTTTGAGAAGTGCTTCGTCCGTATACCAGTTCATTTTGGTCGGCATCCACCACCCGGCTTCGATAGTTCCGAAATTGTTGTCTTCATCGGTATACCATCTTACGAAATCCGCGACTTCATCGGGATACTTCGTCCCCGCGAATACGCCGACCGGACCGCCTGTAACAATATTGGCTTTGCGTTTCATATACGGAAGCACGGCCACGCCGTAGTCTATATCCGTATCGCCGGCAAATCCCGTGGCCCACTGACCTTCGGTACACATAGCGACATTACCCGCGCCAACCGAGTCGCCGAAGCCGCTGTCCGTTGTTCCGGGGTTAAACGGCGCGACATTGTGGACTAAGTGCAGGTCAACAACCTTTTGCATCGCTTCGATTGCGGCATCGTCAAAGACTATTGATTTTCCGTCTTCCGAGAACCATTTGCCGCCGTTGGAGAGAGCCCAAACTTCGAGCTGCCATGTCCACTGATTCACATACGCACCGTACTGCACGATGTTGTTCTTGTCAAATCCGTCATCGTTGGGGGTGTTTCCGTTCGAGTCAAAGGTGAGCTGCTTCGCTACTTCGATGAACTCATCCCATGTCCACGCTTTGTCCAGCGATGTCGGGGGATAGTCAACTCCGGCGGCATCGAACATCGTCCTGTTGTACCATAGACCGAGAACTTCGTTCGCGCCTGAATATGCAACGGTTTTGCCGCCGTCTTTGAACGCCAAGTAATCGAGCGGCTTATCCGCCTGTCCCTCATAGATGTCAATCGGCATCAGCAAGCCCTGTCTCGCCCATCCGATAGCGGTGGGTTCGTTGACCATTCCGCAATCAGGCATATTGCCCGCCGTAGCCATGGTTTGCAAAACATCGGCGTATTCCTCGTTCGGAATTTGCAGAGCTTTTACATACACCTTATCCTGCATACTGTTGTAAACATCGAGCCCTTTTTGTGTCGTCTCCTGTTCAGCGGGGTCGCCCCAAATTGAGAAGACAATCTCGATACGTTCGCCGCCCCCTGAGGATGTGCTGTCTCCCGCCGTGTTGTTGTTCCCCGCCGGGGTTGCGGTCGCGCCCGATCCTGACGGTGATGCCGAATCGTTTCCGCAAGCGGCAAGCACTGCCAAAATCATCACTGCCGAGAGAACGATGGCTAAGATTCTTTTCATTTTTTCTCCTCCTAATTTTTTATATATAAAAACGCCGTGGCGTTCTTATATCCGATGATGAAGGAACACGCGCATTTCGCCCACGTTACGGTTTGCCCAAAGGAAGTACGGTACCAGCTTGACCTCTGTATCCGAGAGTTTCGGAGGTGCTGCCGTATACAGTACGTCTCCTTGTCCGGTATACCGATGAGCGGGTGACTTTAACATAACGGTTTCGGGCGGCAGTCCGTCAACCGCTCCGGTTTCGGCAAACGCCGCCTCGGACGGCAGTATAACCGCGCCTAAATTCTCACCGTTATCGGCCTGTTCCGCACAATACACCAACGGACCGCGCATAACCGCCGCTTTCCCGTTATTATTCTGCGACTTAGGCGATGTATAAATAATTTTCGGACGCATATCGAAACGCAAAACAATCTCGTTCCCGTTCCAGTCCCTCTCCAATACAACATATCCGTTTTGCGTCTGTACATCGAGCTCCAGACCGCCAACGCTCAATGACAGTATCGGCGCGTTTTCCGGATTGCGGAGGAACAATTTATAACGCCCACCCGACACGGTTATAACGGCTTTGTCCGCATATGGATATCCGGTTTTCACCGCTATACTCCTCAATCCGTCTTCTGCCGTACCCGAACAATACAGGTTGACATATAACCCGTCCGGCGCGGTTCTGTAAATATACTCACCAAGTCCCATGACTGTACGCGCAATATTGGTCGGGCAGCAGGAACAGTCGAACCATTTTTGACGCGGGTTTTTAATATGAGCCAAGTCGGGACTGTGCGCCAACCGCGCGGGGTCGGCTTCCAGCGGGTTGACATAGAAGAACTCCGTTCCGCTTAATGACATTCCCGCCAAAACGGTATTGTACAACGCCCGTTCAATAGTGTCGGCATACCGCGCATCGCCCGAGAGCGCGTTCATCCTTTGGCAGAATATCATCAGACCGATAGAGGCACAGGTCTCTCCGTAAATCAAGTCGGAGGGCAGGTCATAATCCGTTGTGAAAGCCTCGCCTATTGATGTTGACCCGATTGCTCCCGTGATATACATCTGTTTCTTTGTGATATTGTCAAATAATCCCTCGCAAACGCCGCGCATTTGCGCGTTACCGTCTTCCAAAGCTAAATCCGCCATAGCGGTGTACATATAAACGGCACGGACGGCGTGTCCGGTGGTGTGCCGCTGTTCCAATGGCGGGATGTGGGACTGAGAATAAGCAGCGTCAAATTCTTCCAACTGCGGCCAAATTGTGCGGTACTGCGGTTTTTGTCGTTCCTTTATGAAATAATGGGGTTCTCCCGAACCACGGCGGCGAATAAACTTCCCGGCTAAAGTCAAATAGCGTTTCTCGCCCGTTACCCTATATAACTTCGCGAGAGCCAATTCGATTTCCTGATGACCGGGATACCCTTCCGTGTTGCGGAAAACGCTGTCTATATAATCGGCGAACCGTATGGCGATATCGAGAAAATCCCTTTTGCCTGTCGCGTTGTAATAAGCGACCGCCGCTTCAATCAAATGTCCGGCGCAGTATAACTCATGCCCCTGCTGAAGATTAGACCAACGTCCGTCCGGTTCTTTAACGGTATAGTAGGTGTTGATATATCCGTCCGCTTGTTGAGCCGAGCCTATCAGTTCAACGGCACTGTCGGTCAGCTTTTCCAATTCGGGGTCGGGTCGTGTGTCCAAACTGTAAGCCGCCGCTTCAAGCCATTTGTACAGGTCGCTGTCTTGAAAAACCATACCGTAAAACTCACCGTTACGCCGCCCCGCCGCAATCTCAAAATTTTTGATGCAATGGCTCTTGGCGGCATCGGGTATACGGTCGTTCAGAACCTCCCATTGATATGGGATTACTTTTTCGCGCACAAGATTAATGACCCTTCCCCAAAAAGGATCGTCTACTGTGATATTCTTCAGCGGCAGAGACTTAATACCGTTCATTATCCGAACCATCCAATCCTTTTAACAGATAACCGCATTGTATATCATATTCATTTGTTAGTCAATCACTTTCTGCCCGCGCCCTACGAATTTTTTCTTCCTTGCTGTTCATCAATATCTCGGACATAAATCAGCACCTGTGCCACAACGTTATACAGCTCGATTGGTATCTCCTGCCCTACTTGCAGCATATTGAGAGCGTGGGCGAGATCGGCATCGGCATGGATAGGCACGCCTGCCTCCTGCGCCTTCGCGATAATGTTCTCCGCGACTTTTCCGCGTCCGGCAGCAACTACCGTTGGAGCGGAGTCCTCATTCTCATAGGACAGCGCGACTGCCTCTTTTAGTTGTTTGCGTTTTTCTTCGTCCATTTTTAATCACCTTAACGTTATAAATACGGGCGGTTATATAGCGGCGCGCCGGGGTCGTCGCGCCCTACAACATGGTTATACCGTTCTGTCAAAAAAGTAACGGCTCATTTGCTGTTCACGCGCTTTGGACACATCGAGGATGTCGGCGGTCTTTTCCGCGACCTGCGCCGATGTCCGCGCTAATTTATATCCCTGTAAATCCAACAATTTGTAGAGGATGTGCATTTCACCGCGTACCAAATCAACGGCATCCGGCGAGTCAACGCTGAAATCACATTCAACACTTTTACCGATGACCTTTATCATTGTTTCCACTCGCCCGGTGTTGGCGGTCATAAGCGAAATAAATACCGTGGCGTTCTGAGGGTCTATTTTTTTGCCGCCTTTCGAGTCGTTGAACACATAAAGCTCGGCGGTCGTGCGCTCCCCTCCCCATTGCAGGGGTATGTTGACGATGGGGGTGAATCTGTTCATATTATCAAGAAATTTTACACTCTGCTCCAACTCGTTCACGGCTTTGGCAAGTGCTTCCCTTCTGCTTGGTTCGAGTTCGGGCAGTTTTTGTCTGACTGTTTCGATTACCTCGTCTAATTCACGCGCCAATTCACGCGCGTTGAGCTCATTGGGCAGTTTGTGAGGGTTTTTGGGGTCTACTTTTTTGAACAGCGAGATTATTTTTTGTTCGACTGTAATTACAGAGGGTTGTTCGGGTGTTGCTGGAGCGGACGGCGCGGGTATGGGCGGCGCACCGGGGGCGTTACGCCCTACGGTTGAGGTTGTAGATTGTTCTGTTGTTTGTTGCGGTTGTGCGGTTTCAATAGATTGTTCGAGGATTTGCGCGGGTTGTGCGGTGGAAGACGGCGCGGGTATGGACGGCGCACCGGGGGCGTTGCGCCCTACGGGGACGGTTGCGGGTTGTTCGGGGGTTTGAGATTGCGCGGATTGAACAGGTTGTTCGGGGGTTTGCGTTGTTTGTTGCGGTTGTGCGGTTTGAATGGGTTGTTCGAGGGTAGGCGGCGCGTTGGGGACGGTTGCCGATGGTTGCGGTTGAAGTGAGTTTGCGGGTTGTTGCGGTTGAGTAGTTTGTATGTTTTTTTCGGGTATTTGCTGTTGTAATATTGGGGGTTGTTCGGGGGTTTGGACTATTTGTTGAGGTTGTATGGTTTGAATGGGTTGTTCGGTTGTTAGCGGTTGCGCGGATTGAGGTTGTGCCGATACGGACGGCGCGTCAGGGATGCCGCGCCCTACGATTTGTGTTGTAGGTTGTTGTTCGGAGACTGTTTGTTTTATTTCTTCCGGCAGTTGTTCCAAAATCTGCGACAGCTGCTCGCCCACAAGGTTTTTATGTTCAAGGAAAAGTTGAAAACGTTCGATATTCGCGGCGTTTATCGGAATACCTTCACGCGCCATAAACACGGCTTGCTCCGGCGCGAGACCAGCATCGACAGCCCTAGATAAAATTGATAAATTTTGCTGATTGATTTCAACTCCGCCGCGTGCCATCTCGGCAACTAAACCGCGCACGGACGGTGTGTCCGGCAGTTGAAAGGCTTTAACTACCTCACTTATATTAACGGCACGGTCAATGGTCGCGCGTAAAGGTCTGCCGCCTTGACGCGAAACAGCTTCTTCACCTTCTGCGGAGGTTTCAGGCGGCGCGTCAAGGTCGCCGCGCCCGGTAAGCTCTGCGGTCTCGGCGTTATTGTTATTATTCGGCGGAACAAAACTTCCTATTCTCATAAAAACTGCCACCCCAAAAATCACAATTTACATTTGCGAACGAGTAATTTTTGCTATTTTTGTGAAAGATAAAAATGTCTCTTCCCCTATTATAACACACACGAGAAAAATCGCAACATTTACCATGGAATGAAGACCTTTTATTACATGAAGTATTAACGCTAATTTGCACATACTGTCATAGCGTAAATTCATAAAACAACGAGGTAGCTATGAAAAAATTATCATGTTTGCTATTGCTGACATTTATTATAAATATAACCCCCGCTCTTGCCGCGCCTCCGGCTGAGAGAACCGCGCGGCCGAACGAGCTTATACCGATGGGGCAGACTGCCGGACTGCGGCTTACAGCAGACGGCACAAATGTTTCCGGTATCGGCACGCTGACATTTTACGACCCTGTAACTAAAATGTTCGGTGCGCTCGGACACGGTATCAACGAGACAGGTACACGCACGCTCATGCGTATGGGCAGCGGAACGCTTCTTGACGCGGAAGTTGTTGATGTACGCAAGGGTTCTTCGGGGCAGCCGGGAGAACTGAAAGGCTCGTTTGATAATATTCCGTCCGGTACTCTGCTGATGAACTCGTCTAACGGATTGTTCGGCGTTTTGGAGACACCCGAAAAATTCGATATAGGCAGTTTGCTTCCCGTTGCCGGAAAAGAAGAGGTAAGTATAGGATACGCGCAAATGTTATCGAATATTAACGGCGATAAAGTCGAAAGTTTCGACATAGAGATAACGAGAATCCTTGAAGAGGACAGCCAGCGCAGTTTCACGATTAAGGTCAATGACCGAACGCTCATAGACAGAACCGGCGGCATTGTTCAGGGCATGAGCGGCAGCCCGATTATCCAAAACGGTAAGTTAATCGGAGCTGTGACGCACGTATTGGTAAACGACCCCAAAAAGGGATACGGTATATTCATCGAAAATATGCTGAATGAAATTTTCGGAACGTAATTATCAGTTTTTTGCAGGGGCGGGCATGGAAACCCGCCCCTACAATTTTTTGTTTTTATATTCCCATAATATGCCAATATTTTACAAGCTGCATCTCATATAATGTTGTTTACATAAAGTTGTCCCGCACGTCTGAAAGGAGCGTTAGAAATGAAACTCAGTTACACAAAGTCAAATGACTCGCTAACGGTAAGCATAACCGGAGAAATCGATCACCACACGGCGCAAAGTTTACTGTCCTCTCTCTCCGCTCTGCTGGATACGCAGCACCCGCTGTCCATCGTACTGGATTTTTCCGGTGTCGGATTCATGGATTCATCGGGCATTGCGGTTATACTCAACTGCTACAGACGCATGAAAGAACTGGGGGGCAGACTTGAGGTTGTATCGGTCGCCAATCAGGCGCGGCGTGTGCTTGCGGCGGCCGGGTTAGAAAAATTTCTAAAAATTTCATACACATAAAAAAGGAGTGTACATATGAAGATTACAAATGAGATGAAACTGACGCTTCTCAGCCGCTCAGTCAACGAAAGTATGGCGCGTACTGCTGTCGCCGCGTTCGCGGCACAGCTTGACCCGACATTGGACGAGCTGGGAGACTTAAAAACGGCTGTAAGCGAGGCTGTCACGAACTGTATCGTTCACGCCTATCCCAATGGGTTGGGGCGTGTTCTGATAACCTCGAAAATCTATGATAACGAAGTCATAGAGGTCATTGTCCGTGACACAGGCTGCGGTATTCCCGACATTGAACGGGCGCGGCAGACGTTATTTACAACCGGAGGTCCCGAGCGTTCCGGAATGGGGTTCACGATAATGGACAGCTTTATGGATACGCTGAGAGTGCGTTCGGTTGTCGGCAAGGGTACGACCGTGACTATGCGTAAGAGGCTGAATGTGCGGTACAGGAGCGCACAGCGTTGAGCGCATCGACAACAACTATTGACCTTGTAAAAGCAGCGCAAGGCGGAGATCAGGCCGCGTGTGAGCAAGCTCTGCAAGAAAACGCGGGGCTTATTTGGAGTGTCGCGAGACGGTATTTCGGTCAGGGCATAGACCCGGACGACCTCTATCAACTGGGCTGTTTGGGATTTTTGAAATCTGTCAGGGGTTTTGACGAATCCTTCGGTACTCAGTTTTCCACATATGCCGTTCCGAAAATCGCGGGGGAAATACGCCGTTATTTACGCGATGACGGCATGATAAAGGTATCGCGCAGCTTAAAAGAACGCGCGAGAAGCGTCCGCGCATCACGTGAAACGCTTGCGCTTGCGTTAGGGCGAGAACCCTCATTGTCTGAAATCAGCGAACATTGCGGGATTGCGCCGGAGGATATAGCCGCCTGTGAGTTGGCGGTAAGCCCCACGGAGAGCCTCCAGTACGAGACAGGCGAAGACGGAATGACGTTGGAATCCGTTTTGAGCCTTGACAGCTGCGAGGAGACAATAACGGAAAATCTCGCGCTTAGGCAGGCTATTGAAAAACTGCCCGAACGCGAGAGGATGGTTATATTTTTAAGATTTTACAAAGGCTTGACGCAAGACAAGACCGCGAAAATTATCGGTACGGGTCAGGTTCAGGTATCGAGAATCGAGCGGTCGGCGTTGAAAGAATTAAAGAAATTGTTGGATTAGATGTGGATTTAATGTCGTAGGGTGCGCCGCCCTCGGCGCACCGTTTTATATGTCAATATCCTAAATTAACGGTGCGGCATGGAAGCCGCACCCTACAAATCCGCGTTTTACGTAGGGTCGGGCTTACATGCCCGACCGCTTTAAAGAGAGAGGCTGCGCGCTACTTCAAATTAAACCATGCTTTGCGTCCAAGATATTTCGCCGTTTCGCCCAGTTCTTCCTCAATGCGAAGGAGTTGATTATACTTTGCCACGCGGTCACTGCGGCTCGGCGCACCGGTTTTGATTTGCCCGGCATTGACGGCAACCGCGATGTCCGCGATTGTCGAATCTTCCGTTTCGCCTGAGCGGTGCGAGACGACTGAGGTGTATCCCGCGCGAGCCGCCATCTGAATGGCATCTAATGTTTCGGTCAGTGTGCCGATTTGGTTGACTTTGATAAGAATCGAATTACCAACGCCCTTGTTTATTCCATCGGACAGGCGGGTTACGTTCGTGACGAACAAATCGTCTCCCACGAGCTGGATTTTCTTTCCAAGCGCATCGGTGAGCATCTTCCAACCGTCCCAGTCGTCCTCGCCCATACCGTCTTCAAGGGAAATAATTGGATATTTATTAGCAAAATCCGTCCACATATTAACCATATCTTGGCGAGTAAAAGTCTTCTTCGCTTTGGGCAGGAAATATGTGCCGTCTTCCTTATACCACTCTGAAACCGCCGCGTCGATTGCAATCATAAAGTCTTCGCCGGGTTTATATCCGGCTTTTCCGATGGCTTCAACGATGAGTTTCAGCGCGTCTTCATCGCTCTCGAGATTAGGCGCGAAACCGCCCTCATCGCCCACAGCCGTTGTCATTCCCTTATCGGCAAGGATTTTTTTAAGATTATGGAAAACCTCAACGCACCAGCGCAGTGCTTCGCTCCACGAATCCGCGCCCACGGGCATAATCATGAACTCTTGAATGTCAACGGTGTTAGATGCGTGTGCGCCGCCGTTGAGAATGTTCATCATCGGCACGGGCAGAGTTTTCGCGTTTGCGCCGCCGATATATTGATAGAGCGGGATTCCCAGAGCTTCCGCCGATGCTTTCGCGCAGGCGAGAGACGCGCCCAGAATAGCGTTCGCGCCCAGTTTTGACTTATTCGGTGTGCCGTCAAGCTCAATAAGAATTTCGTCAATTAAAACTTGATCCATAGCGTTCATGCCGAGCAGTGCTTCGGCAATATCGGCGTTGACGCTCTCGACTGCTTTTAATACTCCTTTGCCCAGATAACGTTTTTTGTCGTCATCGCGCAGTTCACACGCTTCGTGTATGCCGGTTGACGCACCCGAAGGTACGGCGGCACGTCCGACAAACAAGCCCTCGTCACTCTCAACGTAAACATCAACTTCGACTGTGGGATTGCCGCGAGAATCTATAATCTCGCGCCCAACTACATCAACGATTTCCAGCATTTTTTTCATGGTAAAACTCCTTTATAATTAAAATTTATTATACGCAATAGCAGGGACGATTACTAATGATTAATCAACGATACGCCGGACATTTCCGCGGGTTTGCTTAACCCCATCAAATCCAGCATTGTGGGAGTGAGGTCGCAAAGCCGCCCCGGTTTGAGTTCCGCGCTCGCGCCCACAAGTATAAGCGGCACGGGATTTGTTGTGTGCGCCGTGAACGGTGAACCATCGCTCTCAAGCATTTTGTCGGCATTGCCGTGGTCTGCCGTTACAAGGGCAATCCCCCCGGTCTCGGTAACAGCGTCAATAACCTTTCCGATACAAACATCAACCGTTTCAACAGCTTTTACAGCCGCCTTGAAAACGCCCGTATGCCCAACCATGTCGCAGTTGGCGAAATTAAGTATTATTACATCATACTTGCGGCTCTTTATGCGCTCAATCGCCGCGTCCGCAACTTCATACGCGCTCATTTCGGGTTTTAGGTCATATGTCGTTACCTTGGGCGATGGGATTAGTACCCTATCCTCGCCCGGAAAAACCTTTTCCTCGCCGCCGTTGAAGAAAAATGTAACGTGAGCGTACTTTTCCGTTTCGGCGATGCGAAGCTGCGAAAGCCCCAGACCGGAGATATACTCGCCGAATATGCTTTTTAAGCCGTCCGGCGGAAACGCCGTGCTGATATTGGGCATCAGCGCGTCATACTGAGTTGTACATACGTAATGTACGGGGAAATAAGCGCATTCAAATCCCGCGAAGTCGGGATCAACAAATACGCGCGTAATCTCCCGCGCCCTGTCGGGTCGGAAATTATAGAATATTACCGCGTCGTTTTCGGATAACCGCGCGTTTTTATTAGCTATTATGGGTTCGACAAATTCATCGGTTACGCCTCGCGCATATGATTCCTCAACGGCTTTTGCCGGGTTTTCGGCGTACTCGCCCTCGCCTAAAACCAACGCCTTATACGCGCGTTCAACGCGATCCCAGCGGTTGTCTCTGTCCATGGCGTAAAAACGCCCCATAACCGCGCCGATATTTCCGGTTATCTCTTTACATTTTTTCATTGCCTCAGCAACGAATCCCGCGCCGGACTTAGGCGGCACGTCCCGCCCGTCTAAAAAGCAGTGCAGATATACTTTTTTCAATCCTCTGCGGCGGCACAGCTCAAGCATAGCCCAGACGTGGGTATTATGACTGTGAACGCCGCCATCAGACATAAGTCCCATCAGATGCAGCGCGGTGTCTTTTTCAAGACAATGACTGATTGCGGCGTTATACGCTTTGTTTTCATAAAAACTGCCGTCTTTTATGGCGAGCGATATACGCGGCAAATCTTGAAATACAACGCGCCCCGCTCCGATATTGGTGTGTCCGACTTCGGAGTTACCCATTTGACCCTCGGGCAGACCGACATCAAGTCCGGACGCGGACAGCAGAGTATTGGGACAAGTGGCAAACAATCTGTCAAGATTCGGCGTTAATGCCGCCGATATGGCGTTTTCATCGCCGGAGGCGGCTTGCCCGTAGCCGTCCATAATAACCAAAACTATCGGTGTCTTCATAATAGTTATTGGTTAGCGGCGTTGACAATAGCGATAAAATCCTTCGCTTTCAACGATGCGCCGCCGATTAACCCTCCGTCAACATCCTGCTGTGCAAGCAGTTCCGATGCGTTTTCGGCGTTCATTGAGCCGCCGTACTGTATCGTGACCGAACGCGCGGCACGCGCCCCGTACATCTTGCGGATAACTGTGCGTATATGCTCACAGACCTCGGCGGCCTGTTCCGATGTGGCTGTCTTGCCTGTGCCGATGGCCCAGATAGGCTCATACGCGAAAACAACTTTTCTGAGCTGTTCAACGGTAACATTTGCCAACGCGGCTTTGACTTGAAGCGATACCAAATCCATTGTCAGTCCCATTTCGCGTTGCTCAAGGCTCTCGCCAACGCAGATAATCGGGCGAAGCCCGGCGTTGAGCGCGGTATGCGCTTTGGCGTTAACAAGCGCGTCCGTCTCCCCAAAATACTGGCGGCGTTCGGAGTGACCGATAATTACATACTTGCAGCCCGCGTTTTTCAGCATCGCTCCGGAAACCTCGCCTGTAAACGCTCCGGATTCATTCTGATGCAGATTCTGCGCTCCTACGGCAACCCTAGTATCTTTTAAGAGCCTAACGGCAATCGGGATATCAACAAACGGTACGCACAATACGGTTTCGCACCATTTAGCTTTTGCGATAATGGGTTTTAGCTCCTCAATAAGAATTTTCGATTCCGCCGGGGTTTTGTTCATCTTCCAATTTCCGGCAATTATTGTTCTCCTGTATCTTCTGTTCAATGTCTTTCTCCTCTCGTTAATTATTATTTATCGTTCAGGCACGCTATTCCCGGTAATTCCAGACCTTCCATAAACTCCAGAGACGCGCCGCCGCCTGTGCTGATATGATCCATCCAACCCGCGTACCCGAATTTTTCGACAGCCGCCGCGCTGTCGCCGCCGCCGACAATACTTGTGCCCACTGATTTTGCCATCGCGCGAGCTATGGTTTTTGTACCCTCGGAAAAATCGGGGAACTCAAACACGCCCATCGGTCCGTTCCACACAATCGTTCCGGCACGCAGTATTACCCTTGAAAACCTCTCGATTGTATTGTGTCCGATGTCCATGCCCATCATGTCATCGGGAATATGCTTTGTATAGTGCGCCTTGGCATCGGGCCCGTAATGATCCGAAACTATGTGGTCGCTGGGCAGCAGTATATTGACACCCAATCCAACGGCTCTGAGTAAAAGATTTTTGGCTATTTCCAACTTGTCTTCTTCACATCGGGATATACCTATCGGACGACCGCACGCTTTCTTGAAAGTATACGCCATCGCGCCGCCGATAAGAACTGTGTCAACCTTATCCACAAGATGCTCTATAACGGCGATTTTATCGGATACTTTCGCGCCGCCGAGAACCGCGACAAACGGATGCCTTGGGTTTTCAAGTGCCTTGCCCATAACGGTTATTTCTTTTTTGATAAGGTATCCGCACACGGCGGGCAGATAGTTTGCCACACCCGCCGTTGAGGCATGGGCGCGGTGAGACGTGCCGAAAGCATCGTTTACGTAAAGCTCCGCCAACAGCGCGAGTGACTTGGCAAAATCTGCATCGTTCTTCTCCTCTTCGGCATGGAAACGCACGTTTTCAAGCAGACAAATTTCGCCGTCCTGCAAAGCGGCTGTCTTTGCTTTAGCATCATCACCGATTACATCGGAACACATTACCACATTCAGTCCCAGAAGTTCCGAAAGCCTGTCCGCCACCGGCTTGAGAGTGTACTTTGGCTTAAACTCACCCTTGGGTCTGCCTAAATGCGAACAGAGAATAATACGCGCTCCCTGATTGAGCAAGGATTTAATCGTGGGCAGGGATTCAATGATGCGTTTTTCATCGGTTATATTCCCGTTTTCGTCCTGTGGTACATTGAAATCACAGCGCACCAGTACGCGCTTGCCTTTTGCCGCTAAATCTTCAACGGTCATTTTATTATAGTTCATTAGTAAAGCCTCCACTGAATTTTATATGTTGTATTATACACCCCAGAAAAAGGAAAATCAATACCTTATCTTGGATTTCCGTAATATACTACTCCGATTGACGTTGGTCCCGTGTTTGTGGTTATTGACGAGCCTAACGGAACACGTTTTGGGTTCTCGATGCCGAAATTTTCTTTCAAGCCCTCCTCCAACTCAGAAATAATTTCCTCTGAAACATCGGCGTGAATTATATGGACTTGCTGTTCCTGATCGTTCGCGTTATAGCGTTTTTTAAGATTGCTTAACACGCCTTTTATAACATTACCGTCACCTCGTACTTTATCAATCGGATTTATTGAACCTCCGGACGCTAACAGCACGGGTCTTATGCCCAACGCCTCACCCGCGAAAGCGGCAACGCCGTTAATTCTCCCCGATGCTTTCAGATATTTGAGAGTATATACTGAGAACATAGCTTCGACTTTGTTAAATATCTCTCTTATCTTCGCGCAAATCTCATCAAACGATGCTCCCGCCTCCGCCATTTCCGCGCCCTTGAGAAAAGCGTGACCGTACATTGCCGAATAACCCAAGCTGTCAATGGGTTCAACCACTAAATCGTGTATTCCCTCCTCGCGCAGCATACCCACAGCTATTGACGATGCCGCATCGAAAACGCCGCTGCCCGTTGAGCTGACGGTCGTCATGATTACATGAGTGTAGCCCTGTTCATATGCTTCCTTATAAGCTGTCATCCACTCGATGGGGGGAGCCATGCTCGTATGCGGTGATATTTTACAGGTTTTAAGTACTTCCCAATATTCCTGAGGGGTGATGCCGAACAAATCGCGTGTTTCAGGTCTGCCGTCTATATGCACACGCGCGGGGCAAATTGTTATGGGTTTGCCTTTTATATCTTCATGCGTCAAGTCTCCCGCCGCGTCAAGAATAAACTTTATTTTTTGCATTTCTATTCCTCATTTCTATGTGTAAAATACAACCCCTACTGCAAACGGACCTGTGTGCGAGGTTATCGCCGCTCCCAGTTTATACTTGGGAAGATTCTTTAAGCCGAAGTTTCTCTCCAATAAATATTCCAGTTTTGCCACAACCTCCTTTGAAATGTCGGAATAGAGTATGCTCATATATGTTTCCGCGCTGTTTTTGCGTTTCTTTACATACTCTACTATGCCGTCAACAACGTTTTTATCACCGCGAACCTTGCTGACCGGTTTTACCTCGCCTCTGCCTCCGAGCATTACGGGTCTTATCCCCAACAGCTCGCCCGCGAAAGCGGCCATACCGGACGCGCGTCCCGTGCGGCGCAGATATTTGAGCGTAAACACGCTGAAAACAACTTCCGCTTTATGGCAGAGTTCGCGCATACGCTCAACAATTTTATCAAACGAAAAGCCTTTGTCCGCCATCTCGATTCCTTCAAGAACCGTGTGACCGTATGTCATCGTATAGTTAAGGGTATCTATGACCTCGATGGTCATATCGGTTACACCCTCTTCTTCAAGCATTTTACGCGCAATCAGCGCGTTGTTCATTGTCGCGCTGGCGGTTGAGCTGATTTGTGTCACGCATATATGGGTATATCCATCGTCACGCGCTTTTCTGTAAACATCGAGATAATCGCCGGGAGACGCGGCGGCGGTTGTGGGAACTTCAGGCGTGGTTTTTAGAATCTCCCAATATTTTTCATGCGTCAAGTCGTGAAAATCACGGTATTCCTTGCCGGAAACTATTATTTTAGACGGCACAACCACGACCGGCTTGCCCTCGATTAACTCGCGGGGGACATCCGATGAGGAATCGGTTACGAATAAAATTTTCATTTGAACCTCCTTGTAACATAGCGTGTATATCAAGATAATTTTTCAAAACCTGTCTGCCTAAGTGCCTCGAACAACACCAAAGCCACCGAGTTTGAGAGGTTTATACTCCGTATATCCTCTCGCATTGGAATGCGGAGCAGGGGCAAATCCCTGTATAACTCCTCCGTCAATCCTGCTGTCTCCCGCCCGAAGAGCAGATAATCGCCCGCTTGGTATTCAATATCCGTGTATAGTTTTGTTCCCCTTGTTGACACAGCCCACAATCTGCTTGGCTTACACGTTTCGTTAAAATCTGAAAAATTCTCGTGTATTGTCAAGTCTAAATACTGCCAATAGTCCAGACCCGCTCTTTTCAGATATTTGTCCGACAAATCAAATCCCAGCGGCTTTATCAGGTGCAGAGCCGTCCCCGTTGCGGCGCAGGTACGCGCGACATTCCCCGTGTTTTGAGGGATTTCGGGTTCAAACAGAACTACATTCATTAACCCTTGACCCTCCCGCGAATCAGAAATGTGGCGAAAAAGAGTACCGCTCCGCAGAGAGTAACAGTCGGGCCTGTCGCGGTGTTCAGCCAATACGAGAACATTAAGCCGCCGACACCGGAGCAGAGCGCGAAAATGAGGGACAGCAGAATGAGTGACTTTGAATTGCGCGAGACGTTACGCGCGGCGGCGGCGGGCAGTATTAACAGTGAATTTATAACAAGTATTCCGACCCAACGTATGGCGACCATTACAACTACCGCTAATATGAGCATAAAAGCCGTCTGCATAGACTTAACGCGAGTACCTTTCGCCGCCGCCATCAGCGGCGACACCGAAATTAACAGCAAATCGTTATAAAACAATAACCAGTATATCAGAACACATACGGAAAGTAAAGCTAAAGGAAGTAAATCTTTTGAAGAAATTGTTAAAATATCACCTATTAAGTAACCGGAAAATTTATTAAAGCTGCCGCTTCGGGATAAAATCGCCAATCCCAAGGCTATCGCGGTCGATGAAAACACTGAGATAACAGTGTCGTTTGACGCAACTCCCGAGCGGCGTATACGGTTAAGTAAATACGCGAACCCAAGCGCGAACAGCACCATTGAAAGCGTTGTGTCGGTAATACCCAAGAGCGTTCCGAGCGCGATTCCCGTGAGTGCCGAGTGTCCCAAGGCATCGGAAAAAAAGGCCAGTTTGCTCTCGACAACAACTGTCCCCAACAGTCCCAACAGCGGAGTTATCATTAACAATGCCCATAGGGCGTTTCGCATAAACTCATGTGTAAACATTATGTACCACCAAACAGTTTTTTGTATTCCGCACTCTCAAATACTTCATCAGGCGTTCCCCGAACCAGTATTGTATGCGAGAGCAAAAGTATGTTATCTGCGTATTTTCTCAAAAAAGAGAAGTCATGCGAGACCATAAGCACAGACATATCCTGTGTTTTTTTGAGTTCATCTATTTTTTCATACAAAAGTTCCATCCCGGCTAAGTCAATGCCCGCCTGTGGTTCGTCTAAAATAAGCAGTTCCGGGGTGGGCGTTGTCGCGACCGAGAGCATGACGCGCTGCCACTCCCCTCCCGACAGCTCACACAGCCGCCTGTCAATAAGCTCTTCCGCGCCGAACGCGGACAGCATATACAGAACGCGCCGCCTTACGCCGCCCGGTAAGAAGACAGGGTATTTAGACGATGACGCGGCGCACAAATCATAGACACTAGTCGGCGAGTTAGGGTCAAGCGGCACACGCTGAGGCACATAGCCCAACGACAACGGACCGGGCGTGCCGTCATGTTTTGTAAATTTTACCGTTCCTCTGTGCGGGACTTGTCCCATAAGCGCGCGCAGAAGCGTTGTTTTGCCCGCGCCGTTACGCCCGATAACGGCGGTAAGCTGCCCGCAATTAAGACTGAAACCGACATCTTTAAGCAGTTCGTTACGCCCCAATGTCACACTCAGACCTTCTACTGCGGTTATGCAGAAACATGAATCGTTGTGCATTACTCGTCCCCCAACGCGGCGCGGAACGTTTCGGCGTTCCGGCGCATCGCCTTACGGTAAAAATCTTTATCCTCCGGGCCCGATGATACCGAGTCTATCTCATATATCCGCGCACCGATTTCACGGGCAACCGTATACGCCGACGCGCCGGAGTATTGTGGTTCGGTAAACACGGCTTTAACGCCCTTTTCAAGCGCGAGGTCAAGCAAATCGGCAAATTCGCGCGGAGCGGGTTCAACGCCCGGTTCACTCTCCACCGTTGCAACTATATTCAAGCCGTAAGCATCCTCCCATGGCTCAAACCCTTCATGGAACATTATTATCGGAACACCGTCAAGCCCCTGCATATCTGATTCCAACTCAATCGCGAGCAATGACAACTCCTCGAGATAATTTTGAATATTGCGTTCATATTCGCCGGAACGCTCCATATCCGCGCTGATTATCGCGCTTCCGATACGGTTAACGAACTTTATATAGTCCCTTACATATACCCAGCAATGTTCATTATCGGGGTCGCCTATCTCGTTTATAGAAATATTGGGATATGACTGCTTAACCCTGTCAAGAAAATTTTCCATTTCACCCAATGCCAACACCAAATCGGCACCTTTTATGCTCTCTAGTTCTCCCGGCGTTAGCTGATAATCATGCAGGCATCCCGTGTGGGGCGAAGTGAGAAGTTTCAGTGAAACACCGTCAACGCCGTGGGTTATGTTCTCCGCCGCCAACCATATGGGGTAAAATGTCGCGACAACTGTAAAATCCTCTGTTTGTTCACGCTCAGGCGTACATGACACTAAAAACAGCAGCAACGCCGCGAAAGCAAAGCGTCTCATTTAATCCTCCTGTCAGGACGCGTTATCAGCATCCCGTTTTTTGTTTATATCTCTCGCGGTTATTATAGTAGTCAAAGTGTCGCCTAACTGCATAAATACCGATGCAAGCAGGGTTGCCTCATCCTCCGGCAATGAGTCCGCTATGGCGATTGCCGCCGCCGTCACGCTTGCCGCGAGGGCTTCCGGGTTGACAGACATAAAAAAACCACCCCGGTTATCCTATGCTGACTATTTTTTTCAAATGCTCATACGCTTCCCTGTTTCTGTCAAAATCGGCTTTTGTCACAAAGAAATCCTCGTTGTCTAAAAATTCACCGCTGGGCAGGAGCTTGTAATTAACCCTGGTCGGTGTAGTCCTGTCTGAGTAGCGATATATGAAAGTTGGGATAAAATCGCTGTGAGTAATCACAGGTTTGTCGCTTTCATCGCGTTCGACCGTGACATTCACAAGCATTCCGTACTGTGTCTTGCGGATTGGGGTTTCCATGTCGTTTTGGTCGGCAAAGAAGTTGCCCAACGAATACATAATAAATCCGTTCCTGCCGTCTTCCGACTCATACAATTCTATTGGCTGCACACAATGCGCGTGGTTGCCCATGATAACATCCGCGCCGCTGTCAATCAGAAAACGCGCTATCTGCTTCTGCGTTTCGCTCGGGGCGTTGACGTATTCCACACCCCAATGCAGGCTGACGATGATAAACTCCGCGCCCGCGGCGCGACAGCGTCCGATGTCCCCCGCTATGCGTTCCGCGCCCTGCAATCCCGAGAACACGTTTACGGCAAATCCGCGCTTTTCACTGGGTATCAGAGAATCCAGACCGTTAAGCGAATCTGTATACGCGATAATTCCGAAGGTTATGCCGTTTATCTCTTTGATGAAAAAGTTGTCGCCGTCTTCAACCAGTGTTCCGGTACTGTCGATATTCAGCTTGCGGAAGTTTTCAAGCGTTGCCGCAAGTCCGTCCCAGCCCTTGTCAACGCTGTGGTTATTTGCGTTGACGAAAAAGTTAAACCCCGCGCCACTCACGGCTTCGAGAATCTCAAACGGAGCGTTGAATCTGGGATAGGTGGAGAGATTCTGATTGTTCCCGAAAACATCTATCGGCATTTCGATATTAACGATGCTTAGGTCGCCTGTTATATACTTGGCAATCTCTGTAAAATGCGGTGAGAAGTCGTACTTGTCATTTCCGATTGCGGCGGATTTTATAAGCCTTGAGTGCAGAAGCACATCACCTGCGAATTGCAGTAACACGGGCGGGGGCGGCGGTTCGGGCGTGGGTTCAGGTGTCGGCTCGGGTGTTGGCTCGAGTTCAGGCGCGGAAGACGGCTTCGGCGTGGGTTCGGGTGTAGCCGCCGAAGCCGGAATATCCGGTGATATTATTTCTAAAGGAGCGGCACAGGCTGTTAACGCGATTAACAGCAGCATCGGAAACAGGAATTTCTTCATTAACAACCCTCTTTGATTTTACGCCATTCTAGCACGAAATGTAAAATAATGCAATATTTTTTTATAAAGGCAAGCTGTCGTAGACCACATCACGCAGTGTCACGGGGGTCACGGTATTCTCCCTGAGTTTTTCCGCGAATTGATAAATACTGCTCCAGTGCGTTGTTAAATCGTGAATTTCCGCAAATCCGTCCTGACTTTTTATGCCCACTCCGTAAATTTCACCTACAACATCACCGTTATAATTAAATATATCCCTTATTATAACAGAATACTCCAATTCCCCTACTTTAACCGCTGATATGGGAATCCTTCTCGCTCGTATTTTTCTCATCGCCGTTTACCTCCATATGTTTTTTCACAGATTAACATATGAATCGGCTTTGAAAAAGAGAAATATTCCGACATTATTCGACAAATGATAACTTATTGTATTAAATAACAGCAGCATCGGTTTACCCTGTGCCGGTGTTTGTCGAATATTTCTATTTGTTATAAAAATTATGTAAATATACCAATAATTCAGCATTGAAAGCGTGAATATATTATGTTATCCTCATGATGAGGTGATTAACATTGAAAATAAATATGACACCGCCGGCACGCAGCATACTGCGCGGCGGGTTTATGGTAGCCATCGCGCTGTTGCTGTTCTCCGCGCTGTTCCTATACAAAGCTATGCCACTCAGCTTGGATACATATGAATTCTTCGCGTTGTCTGAAACAATGAGACAAACCTGCTCCGCGATTCTGTTTTTCGCTATTTTCGGCTCGGCATACGCCCAAGACATGAGTGGACGCAAGAAGTGAAACTTCATGCGTCCACAAGTGTTGAGTGTTAAGTGAAAAGTGATAAGTAAAACCGCACCATAACTTAACACTTAACACTTAACACTTAGCACTTAGCATTTACCCCAATATGCCGACTAATTTCATTGCCTTTGCCATATCTCCTCTAACTTTCAGCTTTCGCGAGGAATACGCCACCATCGGATGCACTTTGCCCGAGAGCAATCCCTGCATTGTTTTCTGGGATAACTCGATTGTGACCTCGGGATTATCAGGCGTTCCGGGGAACAGCTTATCGCCCTCCGCCGATAGGTCGAGCGTGAACGACCCCTCGCCGATTACGTTAATCAGACATATAAAATCATCTTTAACGCCCGCCGTTTTTTCATTGAGCTGAGACAGAACCGCTTCCATCTCCGAAGAAAGTGTATGTTTGTCCATAATACTTCAAAACCTCCTATTGTATTATTCCTTAGTATATGTTAACATAACAGAAGAGCTTAATCAACGGTAATTTCTATAAACCGCACAAAAGAACTTAACATAGGGAGAGATTCAAATGAAAAAGAGGATGACCGCGCTGCTGCTCGCAATCGCGATTATTGTCTGCATACCGCTTAATGCGTTTGCGGCGGTTGCCACTCCATCGTTAAAATTTTCACACACATCAACGTTTTCCATATCGGCATCGCCGAACAGTCTTATTTTCACCTTGCCTTCAAGCAGTGAGTTCGCCTATCTGCGTATTTCACTTGAGGACGAGAGAGGTGACGAGCATAATCTGCTCTGGACACAGCGTCAGCAGGATTCCACCGCTGTTTACAGTCTTGACGGTGTCCGTAACGGTACATACTATCTCCAGCTTTACACATTGCACACCCAGTACGGCAATTATGTCAGTTACCTGTACGGCAGAGCTTTCAAGGTTGTTGTCACCAATACCTCCGTTTATTTTGAGCTCGCGCCTACATACGAGAATAATGTGCGCCGTTACGGCTCTAAACGCTCCGACAGCGGAGTTCTTTCATACTACCTTAAACCTTCCGAGGGCGTGCAAAGTGACAATATAGGCATTATCACTCTTGCAGAGAGAATAACCTCAACCGTAAAAGGCGACTTTGAACGCGCCCGCGCCATTCACGACTGGGTCTGCGACAATATTTGGTACGATGAGGACGTGCTGTCCAAAAGAGTTCCATACGGTGAACAGAGCGCGCTCTCCACTTTCAACTCCAAGCGCGGAGTATGTCTCGGATACGCGAATCTAACCGCCGCGCTTATGCGGGCGGCCGGCATACCGACAAAGGTTGTTTTCGGGTACGCTTTGTGGGTGGAAGACGAAACAGAGGAGTGGACTGCCGAATCGGCAGCCGGCAAACTCAACGCTAACCACGCATGGAACGAGTTCTATGTAAACGGTCGTTGGGTGATAACGGATACCACATGGAATACCGATAATTCATATTCGCTCGGAGAGTTTTCAAGGGATACGGGACTTATTAATCATTACTATTTCGATATTACACTTGAGGTGTTTTCCGTTGACCATTTGATTTATGAGTATTCCGAGGATGATATTCCCAAGGAGAGCGTATCGGAAGCCACCTCCGCCGTCCCGACCAGAAATAAAGTTATGATTAACGACAGAGAGATTGTTTTCGACTGCTATAATATAGCGGACGAGAATTACTTTAAGCTGCGCGACATTATGTGGGCAATTAACGGGACAAGCAAGCAGTTCAACGCGCTTTATGATACAGGCACAAGAGCAATATCGCTTTTATCCCAAACACCGTATGTGCCTGACGGTTCGGAGATGAAATCAGGCGATGGAAAAATAAAAACCCCCGTTCCGACATCCTCGTTAATTTTCAAGGATGGCAGCGAGGTTATTATAAAGGCTTATCTGATTGGCGATAACAATTACTTCAGACTGCGTGATATAGCGATTGCATTCAATATTTTTGTTGATTTAATAGACAATGTTATTGTTGTTGATACATCGCGCGACTATTACAGATAGTTCGGATTTATAACATCCAATTCCAATCCCTGTTCGATTGCCATTTTAATTGTGTGCCATGTTCCTCCCGTCTGATTGCCGTCATAAACGGCTATTAGGCGGGATGAGTTTTCTGTTAGATATTTGTTGCGGTTCATCATACAAAACGGCGTATATCTCGGCTCAAGCACAATAAACCCATCGGAAGCGAGCAGTATATTTTTGTAACGCTCCTTGTCTTCCTCCGCCCAACGTTTCTCCTGTCCCAGAAACGGTATTACGACTTCCAACGTGACACCGCCCATTTCTTGCTTCGCGCGGAAAACCGCCTCCGCCGCCCATGTATCAACGCCGAGCGCACCCCCGCACAGAAAGCGTGTCACTCCGGCGGCGACCGCCACGGTTATGGCGTTATCAAGGCGTTTTATAAGTTCTGAGTGGCGGCTGTCGTCCTCATCAAAACCCCAAGCTAAACGATGAGGTCTGTGACCTGAGAAACAGGCTGTTTTTTTACGTAAATCGGAAAAATCGACCATTGAATACCCCTGATGTAATCATGATGCCTATCCCGCCGTCATAGACTGTCCTATGGGGGGATGGACTTTTGAAACTAGACCCAAAATCGCTGACATTCAGCGTAATCGTACTCACCGCGACACAGATTTTTTCACAGGTTCTAAGTTTTATATTCCGCATTTTTTTGGCAAGAATTGTGGGTTCGGAGGGTATGGGACTCTATCAGCTGATAATGCCCGTTTACTCCGTTGTCATGTCCGTGACGGCATATGGGCTTACCGTTGCGGTCGCGCGTATGTCCGCGGCATATTCGGCGAAGGGTGCTTTCTACGCCGTCAGAAAAACAGTAAAACTCGCGACACAGGCATTTCTCATTCTATTCGGGCTGACAGCCGCTTTTGTCATGCCGTTCTCAGATTGGATTTCCGTGACACTCCTCAGCGACGCGCGTACCCGTTTAGGACTATTGTTATTGCTGCCCTGTATTTTCTTTACGGGCTTTGAAAATATTTATAAGAATTATTTCTATGGTACCGGTGATGTACGCGCCCCGGCTGTCTCCGAAGTATTCGAGCAAATCATGCGTACAGGATGCGTTTTGTCGTTGCTGCTGATTCTGCGTCCGGCGTATCTTGAGTGGACTGTCGGCGTAATCGTGATAGGCATGGTATTATGCGAAATAGGCTCAAGTACAATGCTCTTGGTTTTCTACCGCAGGTCGGTAAAGAAAACTCCGCGATATGAGCGTTTAACGGGACATTCCAATATAATCGGTGACAAATCGCTTCTGTCGGAGATGTTCCGTATAGCTGTTCCGGTCAGCGGCGCAACGCTTGCCGGAAACCTTTTGGCATCAATAAACACAATAATCATCCCGGGGCGGCTGATTGTATCGGGTTTGGGACAGAGCGAGGCTCTGTCCGCTTACGGCGTTACATTCGGGATGACGCTTCCCCTGACATTACTGCCCTCCGTATTTGTGATACCGCTGTCATTGACGATGATGCCGCGTGCCGCTCAAAGCGCGGCATTGGGTGACAAGACCGCGCTCAACAGACAGATAATGAAAGCGTTGGGCTTGACGGCTGTTCTTGTAATCCCGGCGTGTCTGCTGCTTATCCCGTTCGGAAGACCTTTGCTCGCGGTATTGTTTAGGGGTCAGGGCGCGGGACAGTATGTTGAGATACTGGCAATAACCGAAATATTTTCATGCTTTCAGTATATCACGGGCAGTATGATGAACGGTGCAGGGAAACAGCGTCAGGCGGCAATAAACATTTTGGTAAGCGATGCTATACAAATAGTTCTCACATGGCAGCTTGTGGCGATGCCGAATATGCGTCTTTGGGGATTTATGGCGGCATATCTACTGACAACCGCCCTATGCGCCGTCTTGAATTTTATCGAGCTGACAAAACCGTCAAAAAGATAGATATGTATCTAACTCTGTGTCAGCACATACGCGGCTTCAAGCATGGAGGGCTGAAGATCTTTCTTCATCGCGAGTGCTTCTTCAATATCGATTTCCTGCATTTCGCTTTTGAACATTGTTATCACCCTGTTCTTTTTATCATCAACCAGAGCTTTTACCGCAACTTCACCCATACGCGATGCCGTGACACGGTCACGCGCTGTCGGCATTCCGCCGCGCTGAATATGTCCAAGTATAGTAACGCGAGGATCCATTCCGGTCGCGTCTTTTATCTGTTCCCCCAGATGAGATATACCCGCGACACCCTCGGCGACAATTATTAAGTGATGCGAACGCCCGCGTATACGCCCTTTGCGAATCTTTTCGGCAATGTCTTTTTCAAAGTCGAACGGCAGCTCCGGCACAAGCACCGCGCTCGCTCCGCACGCGATGGCGACATACAGCGCGAGGTGTCCCGCGCTGCGCCCCATGACCTCAACTATAGAGCAGCGTTCATGAGACTGCATTGTATCGCGCAACCTGTCAATAGCCTCAACCGCCGTATTGCAGGCGGAGTCAAAACCGATTGTATAATGTGTGCAGCCCACATCGTTATCTATGGTACAGGGTATGCCCACAACATTTACCCCGAGCCTTGATATATCAAGTCCGCCGCGCAGAGTTCCATCGCCCCCGGCAACGATAAGCCCGTCTATTCCCAGATACCTGACGGTATCCGCGGCCTTTTTAAGCCCTTCTTCGGTGTTGAACTCAGGACACCGCGCCGTGTAGAGAATTGTGCCGCCGCGTGTGATAAGCCCGTTTACAGACTGAGAATCAAGCTCAACGACATCACCGTGAATCAGCCCGTTGTAACCGCGCTTGATTCCAAGCACACTGATACCGTGGTGATGCGCCGTGCGCGTGACGGCGCGGATTACGGCGTTCATTCCGGGAGCGTCTCCGCCGCTCGTAAGGATACCTATACGCCTTAACGCAGTGTTAGTTTTCATATTACTTCAAACCTTTCTATTTTATTTACTCCATAATAAACGCAAAGTTACATGAGTTTCAAGCAAACGTCTGATTGTTCCCCACCCACGGCTCTGTCCGTCGGCAAGATTTCTGTGCGTACTCGCAAGCACACGGATTTCTCTGGTATTAACCGCCTTTTCATTGTATACCATTATTTCCATAAGCGCAATAGCCGGCAGCAAATCCGAAAGGGGCAGTGTTTCTCTGACCCGTTCCTCAAATTCGCGCATCGTCTCATGGCTCTTGATGACAAGCCCGCTGGTTTTCAGAATACCAAGTATTTTATTGTACCAGAAACGCGCCTGTTTTGACGCGGATTTCCGTTTAAGGTTATCGAGCCTGATTATTATATAGAGACGGCTGCCAAAAAACCATATCACGGCAGGAGATGCAATAATCGCGACAATTACAATGAAGCGGAAAATTGAACTGAAAAACAATGCGTTCGCGGTTTTTTCATCCGTATAGACAGCCGCCGCCGGAATATCGCTGACAGGCGCGGGCGTTGGCGTGAGAAATGGCGCGGGTGTTGGTGTCAAAGGTACGGGGTACTCATCTGTTTCCTCAACCGTCTTCTCGGGTGCGATTTGGGTCGAGCGATAGAATGCCGCCGAACTTGAACCAGTTGGGTCAAGCTCCACCCACCCGGCGAAAGGCGCGTACATCTCTACCCAAGCGTGGGCATCGGTGGCATAAACGGAGTATACTCCCCTGTTACCGTTCTTCGGATCAGGCGTGAACCCTTCACAGTACCGCGCGGGTATGCCTAAAGACCTGAGCATAACTACCATCGCGCTTGCGTAAGAAGTGCAATATCCGGTTTTAGCCTCGAACAGAAAGAAATCGACAAAGTCCGTTTCCTCGGGCAGTGCGGGAGCGTCTAAGGTATAATAATATGTCTGCGACAAGTAATCTTGAATTATCAACGCTTTTTGAATTGACGACACTGCGCCTTCCGTTATGTTCCGCGCGAGGTTGCGTGTGCGCTGAGTAACACTGTCCGGCAATTCGAGATAGCGGAACATAAAATCACCTTTTCCGCTGATATAATTATCAGACATATCTATCGCGTAATTCAGCGTTCGCTTGGATGTCGTGCCGGAGTATGAAAACCCTCTGCGCGCGGTGGAATTAAGCGAGAGCGTGAGGTCGTCTTTCATGAAAATCGAATTATTGCCGGATTTGATATTAATATTGCTAATCTGCCTAGGCACTAACAGCCTGTTTGTCACCAGATTGTCATAGGTGATATTAAATGAGAACGGCGGCAGATTGTAACCTATATCTCTGACATAAAGCGCGTCCTGTCTTTCGTTATAATCGTACTGCGTAAAATTTACTCGTTCATCATCGGTTTTCAACCATGAAGAACCCGTATAGCGGTCATATGTATCGGCATAGAGATAAATCAGCTCTCTGGTCTCTAGTTCAAACAGCAGAGTTTCCTTTGTCGTATTAGCTCCTCCGAGCGTTACCTCGCCAGATGTGTTAATCCTCAGTGTTCGGGTCTCAAATGCCGATCCTAAGTTTTGAAAAATCGTTTTAGCGTCGATTTCCTGCAAGCTGTCGATAATATCAGGCCGCCCGCTCACGCTGAACGGAATAAGGTTGGATAAAAGCACTATGACGGCGCAAAGCGCGGCTCCGAGCTTTTGGTATGTTACCGCTCGCAGTTTGCCGTCCATTTTCCTCGAAACGGTATCATACCCCGACAATACTATGAGATACAGCAGCGCGAACAGTATTATATTAATGCCTATACGGAGCTGAACCGGGTCGCCCCATTGGTACGGTACTAACACAGCCGCCAGAAACAGCGGTACAACTGTAATCGGGCGCGGCCTTCGGACAACAAAAATCGTGGTATAAATCCCGGAAACAGCCGCCGCGATAATGGTTGTTATTGTCACGGCAAAGGGGGGAGGATTGGCGGTCATCAAATCGTAGCTGTAAATCCATGCCGAGTATTCCTCAACGATTTCTCTCACAAACGATAAAATGCCGAAACGCCAGACGACTAACGGTATTGCCGCGGATAAAATAATACTTGTCCAAATATTAGTGTATCTGTAAATCATAACGCAGCCGTAGAATAACATAGTAAACGCCGCGCCCGTAAGGAAACACAGAATAATGTTTTGCTCAACGTATAATATCGCCCGCGCTATCATAACAGAACCGGTGTTAAGTAACGCGGCAACAGTTAACAATATTAAACTGTAACGTTTCGTATACCGCATAAGAACCCCGCTAATCGCACATCCACGCGCAGCATTTCACATTATCGGACAGAGGAATATGTTGCACTAACGCTCCTGTGTTCCTCACGCTGTCATGACTTGTAATGTCCGGCTCAAGCGATACGTTTATCCACTTGACATCCCACCCGTGTGAGAGGAAATTTGAAACCGTCCCCGCTATATCACTGCCGGTCGTTACCAACCACGCAATTCCGGGATTATCCATGCCGATACCCGATAATGTCCCGTAAAAGTCACTGCCCTTAAACTCCGCAAGTCCCAGCGTTTGGTAATAGTCGTCAAATTCCCTCGTGCTTTTCAGCTTCATTATCCCGAGATTATCGTTGACAGCGGCGCACATTACCGGAGTTGACTCCAACAGGAACCTTATCAGCGACAGCGCGGATTCCAACAGCTTATCCTCTAATACCACATCGCCGCCGACATCGCTCAAATCCGTGATAACCCAAACAGGCGGACGTTTTACACCCGTAAACTGCTTGGTATAGAGTTCATCCCCTTTTGCGGAGAGCTTCCAGTGTATGTCTTTTATCCTGTCTGTGCCGACATACGGACGCGCTCCCGACAAATCACCCGAACGGCTCGCTGTGTTTGAATCTGTTTCCAGTGGCGGCAAAGGGGGATTATCGCGTATTGAGATAACGCGCGGCAGCACCGTCACCGTTCGCCGCAAATTAACATTCCGCCGCGCCGTAAACACCCCGAAGAAGTCCCACGCTCGCCACAGTGTAACGCCGACCTCATGTTCGCCGCGGCTTTTTAAGTCAACAACGGCGCGCATTTGCTTTTTCTCATGCGAGCCGAGTGTCAGCGCGTACTGCTTTATGCAATCAGTTCCGGGTGTTTCTAAAAAATTGACCGCAACAGCCGGTATGGGAAACGAAAGTTTGTTCCTAAACGCAACGGTCAGCATTATCTGCCCGCCCGTGACACCGCTTGGCGAATCCGTCTCTATGCCCGCTCGCAAGGTCAAATACACGCAGAGCGAAAATATTCCGCTCAAACTCAATATTGCCGAGATTATATAAAATGTCTGTGATAGGTATCTGCCGCCGAATAACAAAGCGCAGATGCCGCTTGCCGCCCACGCGGCGATAAAAATCGCCTTTTTCATTTCGGTACGGAAAGGCCGCGCTTAATATCCCCGATTGCCTGCGCCAACGTGACACCGTGGTATGCCGCGCCGCGTTTAAGTATCATTCTGTGCGACAGCACCGCTTCAAGCCAACGGTGTATGTCATCTGGAATAACATATTCCCTATTGTCTAAGAGCGCACAGGCTTTAGCGACTTGCGCCAGCGCGAGCGTTCCGCGTACACTCGCGCCGAGCTGAATACCGGAGTGTGTGCGTGTTGCCGCGACAAATGAAACTATATACGCCGCGAGCTGGCGGCTGATATATACCTTCTTCAATTCTTTTCTTAACTCAAGTATATGTTCGACACGCGCAACGGCGGCGAGTTCATGCGGGTCGCGCAAGTTATCATAGAGTATCTCAAGTTCATCGCGCCTCTCAGGGTAACCGATGGATATCTTCATGAGGAATCTGTCAAGCTGCGCCTCAGGTAAGGGTGAAGTGCTTGTGTTTTCAATGGGATTCTGTGTCGCCATAACCATAAACAGCTCCGGCAGCGGATAGGTAACTCCGTCAATAGTCACCTGCCGCTCCTCCATTGCCTCCAACAAACTGGACTGCGTTTTAGGCGATGTGCGGTTTATCTCGTCGCCGAGCAGGAACTCGTTCATTATTACGCCGGGGCGGTACTCGAACTCCCTCGTTTTGGGATTGAACATGGAAAAACCCGTGATGTCTGACGGCAGTACGTCCGGCGTAAACTGAACGCGCCCGAAAGAAGCGTTGATACTCTTGGCGAGCGCGACAATAAGGCGCGTTTTGCCAACGCCCGGCACATCCTCGATAAGCACATGACCGCCGCATATAAGCGCGGCAACCACCGCTTCGACCGCATCGCGCTTTCCGCGTATTACACTTTCCACGTTATGTATAATTTTACCTAATATTTGGTGCATATAAAATCTCCGTTTTAATCATTTTGAGACATCCGTATTAAGCAGTTCCACTTCGTAATCACCCATCAGAGCTTCGTAAAACTCAGCGTAAGCGTTTTCGATTATTATCTGCTTTAATTGATCTTTCCAGACGGAAACATATGTAATATCTCCCGTGAAATACATAATATGTGTTCCGTAATTTGTATCCACAAGTCCGGAATCCCCGGCTCTGCGGTTCGGGTCGAAACACCATTCATCAAACGGTACGACCATCTGTCCTTGATATACATTTTCGTACAGACCGCCGTTCCCAATCGAACCGGGGTCTTGGGAATGAGCGGCGGCCATCGCGGCAAATGAATCCTCGGTCGCCGCGCTGTTTATCCACTCCTCATATAACTCTTCCGCTTGCGCGCGAGCCTGTTCATCTGTCATGCCGTCATTTGATATCAAGATATGACGCACGGAAACATTTTTTTCATCCGCAGGCTGATAACGATCCTTGAAGTACAGCACATAGTACATTTCGTATGCTTCAAGAACGGTGGTATCATCCGCGTTACGCGCGTCATCAAACAGCCAGTCCGAAAATTCATCGCCCTTGTTTATTTCACCTATCATCTGATAGTCATTCAAATCATCATTATGATTGTCTTTTATGTAAGAATAAAACGACTGCTCGTCCGTTACTGCGGCGACACACGCATCGGCTTCTTCCGATGTGCCGAACTCAAAGAAGATGTAATCGACCCTGTCAAAATCAGAGGTATTCGCGTTGTAGTAGTCGAGCAGTACCTTATCGCTGACATCCACGCTGTCGCGTTTGCTCAACTCAAACTGGTATCCGAGATAAACCCGTTCCAATATATCCCGAAGTTTTTGCTCGTCTATAGTTCCGCCGAAGTAACTGTTAAGGAGGCTCTCCATCGTTATGCCGGAGCTTTCGTAGTATTGGTTTAACATATCGATTTGCTCTTCAATTTGCTCTTCAAAAGACGCATCGAGGGTCATGCCGCTCTTTTTCGCCTGTTCGCTCAGTATGACGGCATTGCGTATACCCGCAACGGCTCTCTCACTGAAAGCGTCCGCCCAAGTGGTAGTTTCATCGATATATTGCTCGTCATAGGGAATGTCCGGGTCAATTTCCATAAAAGAGCCGTAATAACTTATTATAACACTTGCCTCTGAATAGAAATGATAACGGTATTCATTGTTAGAAATCTCAATACCGCCGACCGTCATGGCTATATCGCCGTATTCAGTCGCCGAAGATGACGGGTTCTGATTGCCGGAAGGCTGTGTTCCGGCAGATTCGCCGTCTTCACCTATTTCTTCAGCGGGCGAGCAGGCAAACAGAAACAATATAAGAATGGCGAGTAAAAGTTTTTTCATATTAGACCGCCTTTGCGTTTATGTGTGTCCATTATAACACAGTTGCGGAATTAATTCAAGAATTTTTCAACGCTTGCCAGTTTGACCGCGTCACAAAAAATTTCCAACGCCTCGCCGAGTTCGGAGAGCGGCGGGAACGTGGGCGCGATACGGATGTTGCTGTCTTTCGGGTCGTTTCCGTTGGGATATGTCGCTCCCGCGGGCGTTAACGCGACACCTGCCTCGGCGCACAGCGCGACAATACGTTTCGCGCAGCCCTCAAGAGCGTCTAAACTGACGAAATATCCGCCCATCGGCTCAGTCCATGCGGCAATACCCAACCCGCCCAACTCACGGTTCAGCGTATCGCTTACCAGTTTGAACTTAGGTCTGAGTATCTCCGCGTGTTTTTTCATGTGTGCCATAACGCCTTCCGCGTCTTTGAAAAAACGAGCGTGACGGAGCTGCGAGAGCTTATCAGGTCCGATGGTTTGTGCCGTGAGGCGTTTCTTTATATACTCGCAGTTGGATTTGGACGATGCAATACAGGATATCGCCGCCCCGGCAAAGCTCACTTTTGAAAAAGAGGCGAAAACATACGGCATATTGGGATTCCCGTACTCCTCGCACAGGCGGACGATGTTCGGAATTGTTTTATACGTACCGCCAAGGTCGTGAATGGCATAGGCGTTATCCCAATAGATGCGGAAATCATCGGCGGCGGGCTTCAGCCGCGCAAAACGGCGGACTGTTTCCTCGGAATAAACAATCCCGGTGGGATTTGAGTATTTCGGCACACACCAAATACCCTTTATCATGGGGTCTGACGAGACTGCCTTCTCGATAAAGTCCATATCCGGTCCATCTTCGCCCATTTCAACCGGAATCATATCAATATGGAAATAGTTACAGATAGTGAAGTGGCGATCATAGCCCGGAGACGGGCAGAGGAATTTGACCTTACCCTGCTTCTGCCAAGGCTCGCCGTCTCTAACGCCGTGGGACATATTTACCGCTACATTATCGAACATTAGAGCCAACGAGGAGTTGCCGCTAATGACAACCTCGTCCTGTGTCAAATCCAACAGATCCGCAAAAATCTTTTTTACTTCCGGAATACCGTCAAGCCCGCCGTAATTGCGGCAGTCAGCACCGTTAGCCGCCTTGTAGTCACCCGCCGACAGGCAGGTCAGCATTCCATCGGATAACGCCAGTTGGTCGTCTGACGGAACGCCGCGCGTCATGTTGAGTTTCTTTCCCATTTTACGGTATCCGCCAAACTTCGCGTTCAACTCACCGTGAACCGCCGACAACTCACCCTTGCTCATCTCAGAATATTTTTTCATAATTACCCTCCAATTGTTAATTATCTAATTATAATTGTTAATTGTTATCTGTTAATTGTTAATTACATAACCCCCGGTGTTCGCGGGAACGGTATCGAATCCCTGATGTTCGCAATACCCGTCACATACATAATCATACGCTCCAATCCCAAACCGTATCCGGCATGGCGGGTCGTGCCGTACTTTCTCAGCGACATATACCACTCGTTATCCTCAACGCTCAAACCCAACTCGTTCATGCGTTTTAGAAGCACATCATAGCGTTCTTCCCTCTGTGAACCGCCGACAAGCTCGCCAACGTGCGGCACAAGCAAATCCATACAGGCAACGGTTTTGCCGTCATCGTTAAGCCGCATATAAAACGACTTCAATTCCTTGGGATAATTCGTCAGAAACACAGGCTTTTTGCATATTTCCTCACTGATATAACGCTCATGCTCGCTCTGCAAATCCGCTCCCCAACCGACAGGATACTCAAACTTATCCTTGACTTTTTCCAAAAGCTCGATTGCTTCTGTATATTCCATGCGTTCAAATTCGGCGTTGGCAACATCTTTAAGTCTTTCAATAAGCGTGTTATCGACAAATTGGTTCAAAAATTCCATTTCATACGGGCAGGTTTCCAAAATATGAATTATTATATGCTTAACTAAACCCTCGGCGTTATCCATGTCGCCCTCAAGGTCGCAGAAAGCCATCTCCGGTTCAATCATCCAAAACTCATTGGCGTGGCGCGGGGTATTTGAGTTCTCTGCCCTAAATGTAGGTCCGAAAGTATACGTTTTTCCGAAGGCCTGCGCGAACGTCTCCGCCTCTAACTGCCCCGAACCGGAGAGATGAGCGGGTCTTCCGAAAAACTCACGCTCAGTCCCGGGTGAGGTAACGCGGAACATGGGCGCGCCCTCCGCGTCCGCGCCTGTAATAATCGGCGTGTGCGCGTAAACAAAACAAAGCCCGTGGAAATAGTCGTGTATGGCAAACGAAACCTCGCTTCTGATTCTGAACACGGCTTGAAACATATTGGTTCTAGGGCGCAAATGAGGTATTGTACGCAGAAATTCCAAGGTGTGGCGTTTCTTTTGAAGAGGATAATCAGGTTGTGACCCGCCCTCCACAGTTATATCCTCAGCCGCGATTTCAAAAGGCTGGCGGGCATCCGGCGTGTTGACGACAAGTCCCGTGACTGTGACAGCCGCGCCGATGTTCAGCTTTTTAACTGTCTCGAAGCACTGCTTATCGCCCCCGACAACGAGCTGAACGGTCTTAATGACCGAACCGTCTGACAGCTCAACAAACGCGAACGCCTTGCCGTCACGGACAGAGCGCACCCAGCCGTTGAGCGTCACTGTTTTGCCGTCAAGGCTTTTATGGTTGTTGTATAACGTTAAAACGGATGATGCTTTTATCATATTGAACCTCCGTATTTATTGCGCGTTTTAATGTAGGGGCGACCTTTGGTCGTCCGCGGGCGGCTAATAGCCGCCCCTACATGACGCTTTATATTAAATGACCGTTTTCCCCAATTCAAACGCGCGGCGGTTAAGGTCGAGAAACTGAGGCTTAACAGCGGCAGACAGTGCCGCGTCCCATTCCGCGTCTGTGCCGCCAAGCGCGGCGGAAGCCGCGCCCAAAACCACGACATTAGCCGCTTTGCTGTTTCCCGCCTGTTTGGCGAGTGTCAGCGCGTCTATAGTAATCAGCTTGAATCCCGCGCCGCGTATCTCGTCAAACACATTATCGGGGTATACCGCCGCGCCCGTCAGAACGGGCATGGGCGGTATCTTTTGAATACTTGAGATAACCGTACCGCCCGGCTTGAGCTGATTTAGGTATCTCAACGCCTCGATTTGCTCAAGCGCGATAAGAATATCGCCCTCGCCGTCAGGTATCAGCGGGCTGTAAACGGTTTTCCCTGCGCGAACGGTCGTTATGACGCTGCCGCCGCGCTGGCTCATGCCGTGTACCTCGCTGACCTTTACCATATCACCTCTGGTCTCATACAGGGCGAATAATATACGGCTCGCCAGTATAGAACCCTGACCGCCAACGCCGGAAATAACAATATTCGTCATATTATTTGCCCTCCTTAATCGCGCCGAAGCGGCAGATTTTCGAGCATAATCCGCAGCCCATACAGAGTGACTGGTCAACCTGTATCAGTTCGCCGACAGTGTAGAGCGCGGGACATCCCACACGCAGGCAGGCTTTACACTTCTTACAATCCTCAACCGTTCGCGGCGAGCCTTTCTTAAAGGTTTTAACTAATGCACACGGGCGGCGCATAATCACGACAGACGGTTCGTCCGCCGCCAACTCTTCTTTAAGGGCGGCTTCCAATCCCTCCATGTCAAATGCGTCAACTACGCGAACGCGCTCAACGCCGCACCCTCTGCACAAAACTTCAAGATTGACAACAGGCGCGGCTTCTTTCTTCAGCGTAAAGCCCGAAACCGGGTTGGGTTGGTGACCTGTCATGCCTGTAATTGAGTTGTCCAATATCAGCACGGTCGCCGCGCTTCTGTTATATACAATGTTAATAAGCCCTGTAATACCGGAGTGCAGAAATGTCGAATCGCCTATTACCCCAACCGAACGCCTTGCCATTTCGGGTCTGGCTTTCAACAAGCCGTGAAGTGACGATACCGAAGCCCCCATGCACAGGCACATATCCATCGCGTCAAGCGGCTTCGCCGCCCCCAGAGTATAACATCCTATGTCACCCGTAACGGTTAGTTTCATTTTATTAAGCACGGAAAATACTCCCCTGTGCGGACAGCCGGGGCAAAGCACGGGCGGACGCGCGGGCGGCACGGTAATGGTATGTGTGACATCGGGAACACTGTCCCCCGCCAAGCGGCGCAGCATTTCAGGCGTATATTCCCCAAGCGGCGACAGCTCCGCCTTTCCTATAACGCTTATACCGTGCTTTTTGCAGTGCGTCTCAATAAAATCGTCCAGTTCCTCAATGACATACAGAGTTTCGACTTTTTCTGCAAGTTCCTGTATTATAGCAACGGGCAGAGGATATATCATGCCCAATTTTATATAGCTTGCTTTATCGCCGAAAGCCTCACGCGCCGTCTGATACGCGATTCCCGCCGATACAACGCCGATTTTGCGCTCTGTCCCCCATTCAACGCTGTTGATATCCGCCGTTTCACACCAATCCCCCAGCTCCTCCATATGCTTCTCCACCTCCGCGTGGCGCGGGCGGCCGTTTGCGGGTGTCATTACATATTTTTGCGTGTTTTTCACATACTCACGCGGCTCAACAGGGGCGGGTTCGCTTATCTCAACGCTACCCAGCGAATGTGAAATGCGTGTTGAAAGCCGTACAAACACAGGTGTATCGAACTTTTCGGAGAGTTCAAACGCCAACTTAGTGAAATCCTTGCACTCCTGCGAATCAGACGGCTCGAGCATGGGTATTTTAGAGGCAACGGCATAATGGCGGCTGTCCTGCTCGTTCTGTGACGAGTGCATTCCCATATCATCCGCAACGGCTATAACCAACCCGCCGTTAACGCCTGTGTAAGCCGCTGTAAATACGGGGTCTGCCGCTACATTTAATCCAACGTGTTTCATGCCTGAGAATGCCCGCGCTCCCGCGAGCGATGCACCGAAAGCCGCCTCAGCGGCTACTTTCTCATTAGTTGCCCACTCGGCGTAAATGCTGACATAATCCGAAGCATATTGCGTTATCTCCGTACTTGGCGTACCCGGGTATGATGAAACAAAGGTACACCCCGCCTCATACAGTCCCCGCGCGACAGCTTCATTGCCAAGCATCATCTTTTTCATATCTGTTTTTCCTCTCGTAAATCTACTACTCTTTTCGCTTTGCCTTGAAAACGCTCTATAGTGTTCGGTCCGACCAAGCTGACCTTTACATTAAGTCCCAAAACAACCCTCAGCCTGTCCTTTACACGGTGCTGTATACGTTCCAACTCCGAAAAACTTTCCAAAACCGAGGTATCTGTCAGCTCGACTTTAACCTCTAACGTATCCGATATTCCGTCACGGCGCACCAACAGCAAATAATGCGGTCCGATATGCTCGATACCGATAAGCACGCTCTCTATCTGTGACGGGAATACATTGACACCCTTTATTATCAGCATATCGTCACTGCGCCCGCGTGTCGGCATCATCCGCATATGTGTGCGCCCACAAACGCAAGGTTCGGGATTAAGGCGGGTTATGTCCCGCGTTCTGTAGCGCAGAAGCGGCAGAGCCTCTTTTGTCAGCGTTGTAACTACCAACTCTCCCTGCTCGCCGTGGGGCAGGCGTTCGCCTGTATCGGGGTCTATTATTTCGGCAAAGAAATGGTCTTCGGCGATGTGCAATCCGTCACGCTCGCGGCATTCGCCGGACAGCCCCGGTCCTATAAGCTCGCACAAACCATAGTTGTTTGTAGCCGTTATTCCAAGGTTGTTCTCGATTTTGAGACGCATTTCCGGCGTGCATCCCTCGCCGCCGAACAATCCGACCCGCAGCTTGAGCTTGTCCCTTATACCCGCTTCATTTACCATCTCCGAAATATACAGCGCGTATGACGGGGTTGCTATCAGAACCGTTGTACCCATATCTTCCATCATGATGAGCTGGCGTTCCGTATTGCCCGATGACATCGGAAGTACGGTCGCGCCGATGCGCTCCATTCCCTGATGTAATCCAAACCCGCCCGTGAACAGCCCGTATCCGAAACAAATCTGCGCGACATCCTCATCCGTAACGCCAACGGCGGTTGCGAGCCGCGCTATTAAATCCGCCCACATTTTCATGTCGCGGCGGGTGTATCCCGCCATCGTATTTTTGCCCGTTGTGCCTGAAGTTCCTTGAAGTCTCACTATGTTTTTCATAGGAACGGCAAACAGTCCATACGGATAGTTAACGCGAAAATCCTCTTTTACAGTGAACGGCACGTTCACGAGGTCGTCTGTCGTGCGGATATTATCGGGAGCAAGCCCCGCCGCTTCCAATTTAGCCCTCTGAACCGGAGCGTTTGCCCAAATATGTGAAACGGTTTCCCTTAACCGCTCATTTTGAAGGGTTTCTATATTTCTGCGCGGCAGAGTTTCAATATCCGGCTGCCACATATTGTTGTTTTCCTCCCTCCAATGATTTCATATTTCATCGCCCCTACGAATCATAGCATGAAAAGTATTTTTCTATCTCCGCTCTATCGGGAGCTTTAGAAATTAGGCTTACAATCGGCACTATAACCAGTCCGGCAAGCATCGCGAACGCCCCGGCATTGATCGGCGACTGCAGCACAGTCGGAAACGCGCTTCTGAAAACGCTGTTCAGCGTCATAAGGGAGGTGCTGAAAATAAAGCAGCACCAGACGGAGAGCTTGCTTGCGCGTTTCCAATATAACCCATAAAGGAACGGCGCGAGGAACGACCCGGCGAGCGCGCCCCATGAAATACCCATTAACTGAGCGATAAACGTCACTCCGCCGTTATAAATCCATATAGCTATAACCGAGGAAATAACGATAAAAACAACAATCAGTACGCGGATGTACATAAGCTGTTTCCTGTCGTTCATCTTTTTTATTACATGACCTTTCAGAAAGTCCAGCGTCAGAGTAGATGCCGAAGCCATGACAAGTGAAGAGAGGGTTGATATTGAAGCAGAAAACACCAAGACAATGACAATACCAATCAATACATCGCCCATTCCCGAAAGGATAGTGGGAATAATTGAATCATAACCGTTATCAGCAACAAAGCCTCTGTCAACAAACAAACGCCCGAAACTGCCAAGAAAATAACATCCTCCCGCTACAATCACTGCAAAAACAGTAGAGACGACCGCGCCTTTCGTTATCATTTTCTCGCTTTTTATCGAGTAAAATCTGGCGACCATCTGCGGCAGACCCCACGCGCCGAGCGATGTTAGAATAACAACGCCCAACAATGAAAGCGGGTCGGGTCCGAAAAGTGATGTGTAGAGACCGGGCGGGAAAGATAAATAATCGATTCTGCCAAGCGAATCAACAGCGGCTGAGAAACCGCCCTTTTGGTTAAGCGCGGCGGCAATTACCGCGATAATACCGACAATAGTGATTGTGCCTTGTATTAAATTGTTTACGGCGGTTGCGATGTATCCGCCGGCAACCACAAAAATCGCGGTCAAAACTCCCATAGCGATTATACAGTATTCAAAAGGCACATCAAAAGCCATCGCGAACAGACGCGAAAGCCCGTTGTACAGCGAGGCGGTGTAAGGTATTAGAAACACAAAAATTA
>Ga0082212_10000813_pt1 | contig 45642 bp, 34 predicted proteins | sample TergutNt197P3_FD_71548 | JGI IMG/M metagenome (GOLD analysis project Ga0082212, IMG submission 71548) | Neocapritermes taracua P3 segment gut microbial communities from Petit-Saut dam, French Guiana - Nt197 P3 | ecosystem: Host-associated > Arthropoda: Insects > Digestive system > Gut ... | reverse complement strand
TTTAAGGCTGGTTGCGAAGCAGGAGGCGGAAGCCACTGCTCATATACCCCGGAACATTTGTAGAAGCCTCAAAAAAGCATCTCCCGGACACCCCTCTGAAGTGTAACGCTTGCTTTTTTCGATCTTGCTTTTTGCGTACGTGCTTTTTAGTTACCCCGCATGTTCTAGGATTCTCTGACCTGTTTTGACTTGATTGCCTGACTTGACTTCCCTACTTTATTCTATACGTTATCACATAGATTTAAGCGATCTTCTGCTGTATCCGGTCGCGCCCGCAATGGTCAAAGCCGCCGCGGCTATGGTCATCACAATAAGGGGCGCCCACTTGATCTCGTCCACAGGAAGCTGCGGAATATAATCAAACGGGTTCAGTTTCGCAAGAACCGCGGGCATATCCATGACCCGCCCGACAAAGCTCATAAGGAAGCAAAAGCCGAAGTAACCCCAGATCGCTCCGGTTGCCCGCGGCGCGAAGCCGGCAAACACTACCGCTACGCTCAGAAAGAACCAGATCGCAGGGAGGAACACAAGATTCGCTTTCAGTAAGAACCCCAAACTGAGTTCAGCCGGATCCGGGAGTACCGCCGATGCCGCAGAATACAGTCCGGCCGCGGTTGCAAACTGAATAAGGGCGGCAAGTATGACCGCAATAATGATGTATCCGATTATATACTTGCTGCGTGACACCGCTCTGGCAAGAATGTGCTCCGCCCGCCCTTCTCTTTCCTCGCCGAGAGGTTTCAGAATCGACGTCAGTATCGGCACAAGGCATACAAGAGCCATTATCGAGTTCACCATAGTGGAAAACATCATAGCTGTTGAGTATTCTGCGTTTGCGCCGATCATTGCCTGATAGAACTCATTTTGCTGAATGAAATCGTCGACGTCTCCGAGAACCGTCCCATATGACGCTCCCAACAGCAGCATGCCGACGAACCAGATAATAATCGTGTTTCTCAGCAGCCTGAATGAAAGCCCGAACGATGAACTCAGCAGCGAAGACGCGCCCCTTCTTCCGGGTCTTGCTGATATGAAACCCTGTTCAATATCACGTATGGAGTTCAGCTTGTATGCAACCGCTGCTACGACGACAGCCTCGATGAAGACGATAATGCTTGGCAGAACATTGTTTTCAACGAAGACTTGCGAACGGAGTATCAGCCCCATCGGGCTTATCAGCGCGAGCGCCTCGCTCCTTATGTCACCGACAGCACGGAGCATATACAACAACACAAGCACAAGGATCGAGTAGCCGGACGCGCCTCTGGAGTTTGATGATAACTGTGAAAACAGTGCTGTGACTGCGGCAAAGAACATCCCCGAGGAGAACATGGTCAAGCCATAAAGCATCGCGCCTCCGAAGCTCATGCTGCTGTCTCCGACAGCGGCGATCAAGACGCCGGTAAGAACAGAAAGAACAGCGTTGACGCAAAGCGCAGTTATCATAGTCGCGTTTATTATGGATAGCCGCCCGGTAGGCAGCGAACGCGCTACTTCCGCGCGGCCTTTTTCTTCATCGCCGCGGGTGTGGCGGACGACAAGGAAAATGTTCATGATAGCTACAGCGATTATTATCCACAGAAGCATGCAGTTTGAGTACATCGCGCCGATAGTGTAGTTGTCTATTCCATAGACCGGCCCCATCATTGCCACCATTGCCGGGTTATTGAGCGTGGCTGCAAGCGCCTGTCTCGATGCATCGTCGAACGCGCTGCCCATTCCCGTGGAAAGAAATGCTGAAAATAACACAAGACAGACGATCCAGATAACAGATACCACACGTTCGCGTCTCAACATAAACCGGACAAGCCGTCCGCTGTTTTCGAACTTATCTCTCATGTTCCTACTCGCCTCCGCTCACTTTGTAGTGACGCATGAACAGGTCTTCAAGAGTCGGAGGCGAGCTCTCAAGCGTCGTGACGCCGTACTTTGAGATGTAGGCTATAACGGAGTTGAGTTCCTCAGAATCGACCTGGAACGAGTACCCCCCGCCCTGCCTGTCCGTAACTCCGTGTACGCCCTTAAGCTCAGTGAGTCCGTCGATCGGCTCTTGTGTTTCGATACCCATTGCAATGCGTGTGAGATGACGCAGATCGCTAAGTTTTCCGGTTTCAACAAGCTTCCCTTCGCGGATGATTCCGACTCTGTCACACAATCTTTCAACTTCGTGGAGGATGTGGCTTGAGAGGAATATACCCTTCCCCGAATCTTTCTGCTCAAGAATACATGTCTGGAAAACCTGCTCCATCAGCGGGTCCAACCCGCTCGTCGGCTCGTCGAGGATGAACAGGTCCGCGTCTGACGCAAACGCTGCAACGAGCGCTACTTTCTGGCGGTTACCCTTTGAGTACGTCCTGCATTTCTTTGACGGGTCAAGGTCAAACATCTCCAGCAGCTTTTCGCGTCTTGCTTTATCGTGCTTTCCACGCAGATTAGTGAACAAATCGATGACCTCTCCGCCAGTCAGATTCGGCCACAGGTTCACGTCTCCGGGAACATACGCGATTCTTCTGTGTATTTCCACAGCATCCTTCCACGCGTCCATACCAAAGACCCGCGCATTCCCCTCCGTCGCCTTGAGTATTCCGAGCAGTACCCTGATCGTTGTCGTTTTCCCCGCGCCGTTCGGTCCGATATAACCGAACACTTCACCATGATTCACCTGCAGGCTTACGTTGTCCAGCGCCTTAAGCTTCCCAAACCTTTTCGATAGATTTTCAACTTCCAGACTGTACTCTGCCATGGTCTCGCCTCTTTCTTTAACATAAGTTTGAAAAATAATCAAAATGACACAAAATAGTATAAAAGGATTGAATGAACCCGCGTTATTGGTTATACTGTGTGTCAGTGATCAACTGACCCGCAGCATTGCGGAAGATTGAATGATTACTCAGCGCCGGATTTCCGGCGAAGTGCGGGCGCCGGGTAATTCGCTTTTTGGTTATGGCGAGGTAGGAATCATTATGCCGAATATAAAAGTTGCCATCATTGACGATTCACTGGTCTTCAGAGCTTTTCTCACTCAGAAGCTCGCGGCTGATCCTGCCATTGAAGTAATCGGCGGCTTTAGCGACCCGGTCGAGGCGGACAAACACCTTGGTACGCTTCGTCCAAATGTAATAGTTGTCGATATGGAGATGCCTCATATGCGAGGCGACGTGTTTCTGAAGCAGGCGCTGCCCAAATATCCTTTTCTCAAGGCTATAGTAGTAAGTTCGCTTTCAGGCAACGTCTTCAATGCGATTCACGCCGGTGCGGTCGATTTTGTCGGAAAACCGGGGTCTCAGCCCGGGTATGACGCGGAACAGTTCGTCGCCGATGTTATTCAAAAAGTTAAGGTCGCTGCCGCGGCAAACACAATTAAGCCGTTCCGTGACACCGCAAGAACCTATGCAGCCAAACTTAACTCACCGCAGGGGGTTTCTCGAAGCATGCCGGGTTCTACTTCAAAAAGCATCATCGCTATCGGCGCGTCGACAGGCGGAACAGAGGCGATCATTGAAGTGGTGAAGCATTTTCCCGCCAATACGCCCGGGGTCGTAATTGTACAGCATATGCCTCCTGTGTTTACGAGAATGTACTCTGAACGCGTCGATAAAATCTGCGCGATGAACTTCAAGGAAGCGCAAAACGGAGACCGTGTCGAGCAGGGTACTATTCTTCTTGCTCCGGGCGGTGACCAGCAGATGACTCTGCGTCAGGACGCAAGCGGTTACTACGTCAACCTTACGCCGGGCGCTAAAGTCAGCGGGCACTGCCCTTCTGTCGACGTCCTGTTTGAATCAGTCGCTAAGACTGCAGGTAGAAACGCGGTCGGGGTCATCCTCACAGGGATGGGTGCAGACGGCGCAAGGGGTCTTACGAATATGAAAGCGTCCGGGGCGCATACTATCGGGCAGGATGAGGCTTCATGCGTCGTGTACGGCATGCCAATGGTAGCGTATCAAATGGGCGGAGTTTCAGAGCAGTTGCCTCTCACGGCGATCGGCAGCGCCGTTCTGCGCAGGTTTACAAGATAGCGGCGGCAAGCGTTGTGCAACTTGCAGCAACTGAACGGGGTCCCTGAACAATTACAAGGAATGTTCGTAATCTACGTAACTGAAATGACGTAATAATGAACTAACACATGATTATATATGAAAAGAAAACGGACTAAGTCACAGCGTGGGATCAGGATTCCGGGCGCTGTAGTTATCGCTATTACCGCACTACCCGCCGTTTTAACGGCTCTTTTCTATGCTCTGCGCTCAAACGCGGACCTTATGGACCGTGTATCGGTAAAAATCTCGTCTCCTGTTCGCGGCTTCATCGGAATGCTGAGTTCGATATATCCTTTCTCCCTCATGGAGATTCTGTGCACAGCTGCGTTCGTTTGGCTGATATACTACATAGTAAAGACTATCGTTGTCATGGCGCGCCGGCAGGGTAAACTCAATATACTTGCGCAGCGGCTGCTGACTATCATCGTTCTGGCTCTTTATGTCTGGAGTCTGAACTGCTGGCTCTGGAACTGCGGTTACTTTACTCACGGTTTTACCGCGAAAAACGGACTGGTGAGCGGCGGGGTATCAGCTTCCGATCTTACCAGGGCTGCGAAGCTTTTCGCGGGTAATGCAAATGAGCTTGCTACGCAGGTAAAAAGGGATGCGGATGGCCGATACATAGAGGACCGCAGGAGTTATCAGTCCGAGTCCACTGATGTTTTCCGCAACATTTCCGTGCAATACCCGGACCTTGCAGGCAGACTCTATCAGCCAAAACCAATGCTCTTTTCCTGGCTTATGAGCCGCACCGGATACACAGGGATATACTTTGCGCTCACAGGCGAGTCAAACATCAACACCAACGCGCCCGGCCCCCTGCTTCCCGCGACGATGGCGCACGAGCTTGCACATCAAAAAGGCGTCTACGCGGAAGATGAAGCGAACTTTGTCGCTATTGCCTCGTGCGTGTCATCAGGTCACATTATATACGAGTACTCCGGTTATCTCAGCGGTTTGATGTACCTTCAGAATGCGTTGTACGACGCCGACCGTTCAGCTTGGGCGGAAATCAACGACAGTTTGTCTCAGGAAGTCCTGCAGGACTGGCGTGAGAATATTGAGTACTGGCAGGCTCAGAAGACCGTCAGCACAGGTAACGCTTTCCTCGACAGAACGCTTACATCCATAATAAAAAGGTTGAGCGAATCCGTAGACACAGTATATGACGGTTACCTGAAATCCAACAATCAGGCGCTCGGTATACGTTCATACGGAGCATGCGTCGATTTGCTGGTGGAGTATTATGTGATCAGACCTTAAGCTGCGCCGTTACTTCCGCGCACACTCTTTTCCGCGCACACTCTTTTCCGCGCCCACTCGTTCCCGCGCCCACTCGTTCCCGCGCCCACTCGTATCCGCGCTCACTCGTTTCCGCGCCCACTCGTATCCGCGCCCACTCGTTCCCGCGCTCACTCTTTTCCGCGCCGTTACTTCTCCGCTATGGCGCCTTCCTGCAGCGGTACTCTGACCCTGTTTGACAGTATCATGTTGAGGATGGAAACCGCGGCTCCCACTGCGAACACATATATGTAACCGAACCCCGACCCCAGTGTCCATAGCATCCCCGCAAAAACCGGCATTGACATGGATATCACATGGTCAAGCGAAGTTCCGAGCGCAAGTGTCGCCGATACTTCCGCAGGATCGTCCGACAACCTTCTTACATATGTCGTGCGCGCCATACCCGCGCCGGAAAAGAGATTATCGATAACATAGCACCCGGATGCGACTATAAGCGCTGTTGTCGGGCCAAAGATCACTTTCGAAAGCGCAAACCCGAAACAGGCTACCAGAAGGAGGATAGCTTCCAGCAGAAGTACAAACCTCTCGCCTTTCTTGTCAATAAGCCCGCCAAGCCAGGGGCGGAAGAAAATGTTCACGACCGCGACGATAAAGAACAGCATCGTCATTGTTGAAGCCGGCTGTCCATAGACAGTTATAAGCAACCAGGGTACAAATGTATAGGTGATTTGCTTCCGCGCACCGTATATGATCGACAGTATGTAGAAAAGCCTGAACTTTTTGTGATATACAAAACGCTGTTTCCTTTTTACCGCGGAACTCGGGCTCATGAATAAAAACACGACTCCGGCAAGAACCATAGCGACAGCTCCTATGGTAAACGCGACGACGAACGGTATGTTAACAAAGGCATACAGTACATACAGCACCGCAGCCGTTATTATCAGCGTCGCTGTGTTGACGCTTTGGATCTCACCGAGCCTTCTGCCGATCTTCCCGTCCTTCGCAAACGACATACCGATCGCTCCCTGTATAGGCATATACAGATGCGTCCCTACACTGTACACCATCATTGTCGCAACCACCGGCCAGTATCCTGACGGTACAAGGCCAAACGCAAGCAGGCCGACGCCGCCGACTATATTAGCGACTGCAGCCGTACGCACATCGCCCAGAAACGCCAGAGCGCCCGACATGAACACAACCAGTAAGCCCGGCAGTTCTCTTGGTATTTCCAAAAAGGTACGCTGGTCGATGTTAAAATGCAAATCATCAGCCAGGCGGTTTGCAAACGAGCTGCTTTCTACCGCCATCGTGACGCCCAGCAGAGCGCTCGCAATCAGGAAAAGTAAAAAATCTTTCGTAATCACAGCTTTACCAATACGTATTTCTTTCAAGTTTTCTCCAATCCGTTCTCACAGCGCTGCAAGCGGCGCATTCTAATACGCCGTAACGGCTCTATGGACACCATATAGTGGGTTTGCGAGCATGTCTCACCAAATTACCACGGAGACCCTTTGCTCCTTTGCACAGTATATCGGACTCATGACGGTTTTGCAATCAAAACTCATCGCTTTGTACTGTGCCCGGATCAGATGGTGTTGCAGTTCAGAGGGGTTTCCGGGAGACTGCCTTTTTTGAGGCTGGTTGCTAAGCAGGATGCGGTAGCCACTGCTCATGTACCCCGGAACATTCGTAGACGCCTTAAAAAAGCATCTCCCGGATACCCCTCTGAAGTGTAACATCAGACGGGTATCTATTCAGACGTTCCGTTTCGCTCACACGCAAATAGTAATCACAACACAAATACCGGAAAGGAAATCACACAATGAAGTTCAACCAGATGCAATACACCAGACCCGAGTTCGAAGAAGTCAGCGAAAAAATGGGCGCCCTGATCAGGCAGTTCAGGGAGTCCGGCAGCGTGAAAGAAGCGTTCGATATCTATAAGGCTATCGACGAGTTCACGATCCATGTTTATTCAATGTTCACTCTTGCATACATCAGGAATACGCTTGACACAAATGATGAGTTCTACAGTAAAGAACGCAATTATCTCGACGAAGTCGAACCAAAACTTACCGAGCTGGTGCAGGCGCTTAAGCTTGCTCTTATGGAGTCGCCCTACAGAAAGGATTTTGAGGATGCCTGGGGAACGCTTCTCTTTGACAAGTGTGAAATGACGCTGAAGACGTTCAAGCCGGAGATCATCCCCGATCTGCAGGAAGAGAATAAGCTTACGACCGAGTATGACAAGCTGATAGCCTCCGCGCAAATTGAGTACGACGGTAAGACGTTGACACTCGCCCAGCTTACCCCATATCATGAGGATCCTGACAGGAGCATTCGCGAAGAGTCCATGCTCGCGCGGGCGGAATGGTTTCTAAGTAACGGCGAGAGGCTTGACAGCTTATATGACGATCTCGTGAAGGTCCGGACGCGTATCGCAAAGGCGCTGGGCTTTGACAACTATATACAACTCGGTTACTATCGCATGCTGCGAATCTGCTATAACAGTGATATGATCGCAAAATTCCGCGAGGGCGTGACCTCGCACATCGTTCCAATAGCCGTTCGGCTGAAAAACGAGCAGGCTAAGCGTATCGGAGTCGATTCGATAAAGATATACGACGACCCCTGCGAGTATCCCGACGGCAACGCTAAGCCTGTCGGCACTGTGGATGAGATTTTCGCGCACGGCAAGAAGATGTATCATGAGCTTTCCGGTGAAACCGCGGAGTTCATCGACTTCATGCTTGAAAACGAGTTGTTCGACGTGCTGACAAGGCCCGGTAAATCAAGCGGCGGCTACTGTACTACGATCGATGAGTTCAAATCGCCATTCATTTTCGCGAACTTTAACGGCACTTCGGGCGACGTCGATGTGCTGACCCATGAAGCAGGGCACGCTTTTGCCGCGTACATAACGCGCGATATCACCCCGTCCGATCTCAGGGATATAACGTATGAAACCGCGGAAGTCCATTCAATGAGCATGGAGTTTTTCACATGGCCGTGGATGGAAGGCTTCTTCGGCGACCAGACCTCCAAGTACCGCCACAGCCACCTTTCCGGCGCACTTGAGTTTATCCCCTACGGTACGATGGTGGACGAGTTCCAGCACCACATATACGCGCGTCCGGATATGACGCCAAAGGAGCGCAACGACCTCTGGCTTGAGCTTGAAGGCAAGTACAGGCCTTATCTTGATCTTGCAGACTTCCCGTTTTTCGGCGAAGGCCGCCGCTGGCAGGCTCAGGGCCATATCTATGAGCGCCCGTTCTACTATATAGATTACTGTCTGGCTCAGACTATGTCGCTTGCGTTCTGGGCTGAAGACCAGACTGACCACAAAACGGCATGGTCAAAGTATCTCCGCTACGCAGGTCTCGGCGGAACAAAGAATTTCGTGGAATCAAACGCCGACGCGGGTTTACCCAGCCCGTTCGATCCCGATACTTTGAAGATCGTGGCGGACGCCGCTGTCCGCTGGCTGGACAAGTAGAAGAGCAGCGTGATGAGTCGGAAAGCGACTCATCACACAGGCATGCTGCTCGTTGCACAGGCGAACGAGAAACGCACCATAGCATTTTGCAGCAAATACTATGGTGCGTCTTGTCTTGTCTTGTCTTGTCTTGTCTTGTCTTGTCTCTCACTCTATTTTCTGCAGTACCTGAAGGCTGCTATTGCCGATAGCTTCCTGCGTTTTCTCCGAAATATCCGAAATGTTCTGGTATGCTTTTTCCACCTCGGTACTTATCTGGCCGACCATTACGTTGATATCTTTGATTGATACAGTCGCCTGATCGGTTATCTGCCCTGTCTCAGATACGGTGTTCTGCGAGGAGCCGGCAAGATTCCGGATTTCCTCCGCCACTACAGAAAACGCCTTACCGTGTTGACCGGCTCTCGCCGCTTCTATGGAAGCATTCAGCGAAATGATATTGATTTGCATGGCAATCTTGTTGATATCATTCGCCATATGGCTATACTTCTCAATCGCGGAGTTCACCCCGGTGACACTCGACGTAATACCGTCCGTCAGTTGCTTTATCTGAGAAATGTCCGCAAGAATGTCCTTAATGTTATCGAGATTTGCAGTAGAAAGTTCAAGAACCGCTTTATGCTCCCTGTGGACGTCGTCGCGCGTTTTTTGAATGCAGTTTTCTGTGATGTTCAGCCCTGCGGCAATTTGCTTTGCCATGTCAAGACAAGAATCAGCGCCGCAAGCGGAGCAGTCAAACTTACGATCGATATCCGTTATCTTCCCCAGCTTTCTAAACGCGTCCTCGATCTGCTCGTAAGTTACGTCGAATGAGCGTGACGCCGCAGGGGTATACTTCCGCAGGAAATCATTAAGATGCAGCACGCTGTCAAACTCGTCATACAGCGCGTCAAAGTCAGCCATGTCGCGCCCTCCGATCACGCTTTGCCGGGCGTCGTCCATAATGGCATTGACCTCAAGCAGACTACGGTCCTGACCGGCGCCTGTGCCGAAGTTGCACCCGTCCAGACAGTTCAGAACGTCAAAAATCGCCGGATAGAACTCCGAAGACTCCTCGGAGTATTCTTTCAGCGCTTTATAAACAATATCCTGCCCCTCAGACTTGTCGATACGCATTGTCTTCCCAAGATACAGCTCCACATTTTCCCTTAAGCCGCCCGGCATGGGGAAAAGCTGCCCAAGCGACGATTCGGCGTGATCAAATCCCGTTTCCTGCATCGGGAGCGTGATCCCGCGCTGCCTTATATAATCATACAGCTTTTTCAGCGTAACGTTATATTCAACATAACCGGTCTGCTCAAACTCATTCGTTTTTGCAATGCAGGGCGACAATGCGGCAAGCCTGTCGTTTATTCCTTCGTATTTCTTCATAAAAATCGCCGCGCAAAGCATCGGGCTCTGTACGGGTGAGAGATACGGTAATAAGGCGTGGTTATATATTCTGATATAGTTTACGATCGCAGGGCACGGCTGAGTAATAACGGCCTTCGGTTTGTTTCTTTGTATATAGCGTATATATCCCCATACGCAAATATCCGCGCCCAGGGAAACGTCGTATATCTTCCTTACTCCAAGCTGTCTGAGCCATGTCAGAAGCCTTCCCCAGTTTTCACCGTTTGTCCGGTTTGCCGGCGCCGCAAACAAGGAAATCGGCACGCCGGACTGCAGATCGTACAGGAACCGCTCGGTATCGTCCTCGTAATCGCGCGAACCATGCTGGCACGCAGTAATGCACGCGCCGCATACGATGCAGTGATCGTTATCAATCCTAACCCTGATGTTATCGCCGTCACTGTACGCGATATTTGCCCCCTCAACAGGGCAGAAGCGAATGCATCGATTGCACCCAACACATGATTCCGGGTCGTTCTTTATGAGCTCACGCATATCCAATCCCTCCGCGTTCTACACTTTATGTGTAAACTATACCAAAATACTGTCATGAAGTCAACACAATGCAACCGCTTCTGTGGTAAAGTTACAATTCAAGGGTTACAGTTCAGAGGGGTATCCGGGAGACTGCCTTTTTTGAGGCTGATGTAATAGCAGGAGGCGGTAGCCACTGCTCATGTACCCCGGAACATTCGTAGAAGCCTCAAAAAAGCATCTCCCGGATACCCCTCTGAACTGTAACAATTCAAGGTGTTACTGTAACGCGGTAAACGCATCATTGCTGCCTCAGGCTGAACGTCATGTTATATATCAGCTCCGACAGTTCCGCCGCTGTCTCTTTCATGCCTGTCTTAAGCCAGTGCTGTATAAGCCCGACGCTGCCGTTGACTATGAACACAAAGCAGAGTTCTGACGTTACGAGATCCAGGTTCATGTCGTTTATCAGCCATGTTCCGCATTGCTCGTACATCACGCCCATCAGGTCCCTCTGAAAGTCAATATCTCCCTGCTCGCTCATCAGTACTTGAACATGGTTGATATTTTTTATAAGATAATCGAAAATATGTTCCAGATACATCATTACGCCGCTTTTACTTGTAATTCCTGAGAAGCCGGCTATCGTCTCCTTTGCCCAGTTAAGCGTTTCGTCCTCTATGATTTTCAAAAGCTGGTACTGATCTGTGTAGTGTGAGTAAAATGTCGTGCGGTTAATATCCGCCCTCTCGCATAGCTCTTTGATCGTTATGCGGGAAATAGGCTTGCTTCGCATGAGCTCTATGAGGCTGTCTTTAAGCGCCGTTTGCGTATATCTTGTTTTCCTGCTTTCAAGTATCTCTTTCACATTAGCGTACCTCGTGCAATAGTATTTACAGGGTGTTTTTCGTGTCCCGCAGCGATACTCAAAAGTTCTCCGCTTTCTCCGGGACTGACAGTTCCCCTGCTGAGCCGGTTTTCTGACCGATCTCCTGTTGTTCTGAAAACGACATTTCTGTACTGATTTGTCGCCAACACAACGAATTAAAACCATCTGACGGTTGTCAAAACAACACTGAGTCATTATACTGTTTTGCATCCGCTTCGTCAAAATTTATTTAGGATAACATTCTATGAGCTTCATTGCAAACATGATAATAAGCTACAAGAAGATCGTCTTGATCATTTTTCTTGCTGCAGTAATAATATGCGCTATGCTGTATCCGTCCGTCGTCGTAAAGTATGACATGGTGGCTTATCTGCCTCAGGACGCACAGTCGACAAAGGCACTAGCTCTGATGAGCGAAGAGTTCACACAAGCACTCCCGAATGCAAAAGTATCGGTTTCGGACGTATCTCTCATGGAGGCGCTGAGCATCAAGCGTGAACTCGCGAATCTTCCGCACATCTCGGAAGTGCTTTGGCTCGATGACGTCTACGACATTCTGCAGCCTGTCGAAATGGGCGCAAAAGAAACCATAGAGAGCTATTATAAAAACGGTACCGCTTACTATTCGCTTGTCGTTATTAAGGGCAGCGAAAAAGAAGGTATAGCTGAGATCAGATCGCTTATCGGCGACAGGGGAGCTATCACGGGCGACGCTTCAGAAATCGAATTTGTACAGACCGCAGCCGGCAGGGAAGTCAGAAACGCAATGTTCGTTGTGCTGCCGCTTGTTCTGCTCATTCTGGTTCTGTCCACGACGTCCTGGATCGAACCGCTCCTGTTCCTCGCAGCCATAGGCGTGTCCGTTGTTATCAACATGGGGACGAACGCCATGTTCGGCGGCGTGAGCTTTCTTACAAACTCAGTCACCCCGATCCTCCAGCTTGCCGTTTCGCTTGATTACGCAATATTCCTGCTCCACAGTTTCGGCAGGCATCGCGAAACCGAGGAAAGTGTCGAGGCAGCCATGAGGGAAGCGGTCAAAGAAAGCTTCTCGTCTGTCGCCGCCAGCGCCACTACGACCCTGTTCGGGTTTATGGCGCTTTTGTTCATGGATTTCCGGCTTGGAGCTGACCTTGGAATGAGCCTCGCGAAGGGCATCGCGTTCAGCTTCGTATCGGTTATGTTTTTTCTCCCCGCGCTTACGATCCTTGTCTATAAAACCATCGACAAGACACGTCACCGCCCGCTCATCCCGTCACTTTCAAACGTTAATAATTTTCTGCGGAGACTGGCTATTCCTGCGGTTGTGCTCGTCGCGCTTATCATAGTGCCGTGTTTTCTCGGACAGTCCAGGACGGACTTTCTTTACGGGTATCAGGCGGCGTTTGATGAGATGATGGGTCAGGAAGGAGAAACCGAAAGCGCCGGGCGGTCTTCGGTTATGGTCCTGCTCGTACCAACGGGGGACGTTGTCAGGGAGGAAATGCTCGGCAATGATCTGCTGGCTCTGCCTCACGTTACTTCGGTAATATCTTACGCCGCTATGGTGGGTCCGGGAATTCCTGTTGAATTTCTTGACAGTTCCATTACGGAGAACTTCTACTCCGGGCGCTATGCAAGACTGGTCGTATACACTGACACCGCGCAGGAAGGGGAAGCTGCATTCTCCACGGTGGAGGACGTCACACGAATAGCCGAAGCATACTATCCTGAAGGTGTGTACTCGGCCGGCTCCAGCGTCAATCTTTACGATATGAAAACAGTGGTCAGAAGCGATAACAGGCGGACGAACATGCTTGCGGTAATAGCTATTTTTGTGGTCCTTCTTGTGACGTTCAGATCCCTCACTCTGCCCGTTTTCCTGCTGCTAACCATAGAAGCAGCCATCTGGATAAATCTTTCTATACCATACTTTACAGGCTCTTCGATCAATTATGTCGGTTATCTGGTGCTCAACACGGTACAGCTCGGAGCCACGGTGGATTATGCTATTTTGCTCGCGGTGACATATATGAGAAACCGGAAAACACTGCCGAAGAAGGATGCGATTCACAAGGCGCTCGGCAGTTCCTTCAAGTCGATTATAATCTCCGCCCTTACTATGTCTGCGGCAGGTTTCGCGCTGGCCGGAACGACAACCAACACGCTCATAGCGGATATAGGTATACTGCTCGGGCGCGGTTCGCTGTTATCTATGGCGATGGTCATAATATTCCTGCCCGCGCTTCTCACGATTTTCGATGGGGCGATCGCTAAGACGACGCTAAGCTGAGTGGTGTGTTGCGTTTGGTGTGTGGTGCGTGGTGTGTGGTGCGTGGTGCGTGGTGCGTGGTGTGTGGTGTGTGGTGTGTGGTGTGTGGTGCGTAGTGTGAGAAAAGTTCTGTGTATACCGGTGACTTCGGAAGGGTGATATGATGAAAAAGATCTTTGCGTTCGTTCTTGCAGCAGCCTTGATTGCGGTGTCTGTTTCGTCTGCTTACGCCGCGGCAGGCGGCGCGAAGGGCGGAGGCGCGTCTGCTTACGCCGCGGCAGGCGGCGCGGATGGCGCAGCTGCGCTGCCGGATGGAGCGCAGCCGGGAGGCGCGCCGAAAGCGCCGGACAGTCCGGCGGAGGTTACCGGTAAAGATGAGGTCGTATACGCGCGGCTAGCAGGAAACGGTGACGTCAGAGATATATACGTCGTGAACCACTTTACGCTGTCAAGTGGCGGCGCTCTTACTGATTACGGCGATTACAGCACGGTCCTGAACATGACGGACCTGGGGCTTGTCGTTCTTGAAAACGGGTCGGTCTCGGCGTCGGCGTCAGGCAGTGATTTCTACTATCAGGGTAATCTGGCGTCTAAAAACCTGCCGTGGGTCTATACGATAGAATATCTGCTTGACGGAGCGCGCATAGACGCAGGCTTACTCGGCGGATGTTCAGGCGCTCTTGAGATCAGGATCGGCTCAGAAAAGAACAGCGCTGTCGACAGCACTTTCCATGACAATTATATGCAGCAGATTACGATAACCCTCGACAGCGGAAAATGCTCAAACATAACCGCGGCAGGCGCGACCGCGGCAACCGCAGGCAAAAGCCATATTCTGGTTTTCACCATTCTGCCAAAGCAAAACGCCGCGATAAGTGTTACCGCGGACGTCAGCGACTTCGCTATGACGGGCATAGAGATAACGGGAATGCCTTTCTCTATGAGCTTCAGCATACCGGACGTCGACGATATGCTGGATGACTTCACTTTACTTTCTGACGCTATCGCGGCTCTCAACAGCGGAGTCGTTGAAATGGACAGCGGGACTTCGGAAATGGTTTCAGGCGCCCGGCAGCTGCTAACAGGTTCAGCGGATTTCAGAACCGGGCTGGCTGCGCTTGATAATAACTCAGGACAGTTGATATCAGGCTCTACGCAGATACTTGACGCTCTTGGGCAGATCTCTTCAGCATTGAATGAAGCCGGTTCGGCTTACTTCGGCGACGGCAGCTCCATGGAAATCTCCGGCCTTGCCGGCCTGCCTGTGTTCTTCTCCTTGCTGACAGGCGGGCTCAATCAGGTTTCGGGAAGTCTAAAGCAGCTTCGCGACAGCTACGGTCCGGCATACGCGGCTCTTAACGCGTCGGTCAGCGGATTGCCGGGGTATAAGATATCCGGAGAGATGCTCGGCAGCCTCTACGAAAAAGCAACGGATGAAGAAAGCGTATTGCTGGACCAACTGTATGAGAGTTACACTGCGGCGATGACTGTTAAGTCAACGTATTCGGGCGTTCAGGAAGCATTGGCTTCTATATCGGGTTCGTTAGACTCCTTATCGGGTTCAATTGACTCAACTGCGATGACGCTTGCGGCGATCAATGAACAGATCGACGCTCTGACGTCCGGAAATGGATTGAGCGATCTTACGGAGCAGCTGGAGCAACTGGAACAGCTCGCGGACGGTATTTCTGTGTTATCTGCGAACTACCGGCTGTTTCACAGCGGGCTTGTCGAGTATGCAGGCGGCGTGTCCGCTTTGGCTGAAGGTTACGGAATCTTTGACAACGGCTTCCGCGATCTTTATACCGGGATTGAAGGGTTATCAGATGGTATTTCGCAGTTCAGCGGAGGCGTCGGGGCGCTCGCTGCCGAGACTTCGGATATGCCCGATCGCGTTAAGACAGAGATAGACAGCCTGGTCAGCGATTTCTCAGCGGTCGCATTCAAACCTGTGTCTTTCACGTCAAGCCGTAACAGTGACACCGGTTTCGTTCAGTTTGTGCTGAAGACAGAGGGCATAGAAAAGCCTGCCGTTGCTGACTCCGCGCCGATTGAAGCGGCGCAGCCGTCTTTCCTGGACAGGCTCATCGCGTTATTCAAAAATCCATAACTGAGCAGGCGCTATAGCAGATGCGAGCTGCGTTAATTCGTCGCGAGCGGCACATTGCAGCGCCGGCGGCGCAATACTTCGCGAGCGGCACTTTGCAGCGCCGGCGGCACAATATGTCACGAGCGGCACTTTGCAGCGCCAGCGGCACAATACGTCGCGAGCGGCACATTGCAGCGTCGGCGGCACAATACGTCGCGAGCCGCACTTCGCAGCGCCGGCGGCGCAATACGTCGCGCCTCCCGCTCTAATCGCCGTAAAAAACTGCTCTGTTCCGCCCGCTTTCCTTCGCGCGGTAAAGCGCCTCATCGGCGTACTTAGTGGCCGCGGAAATGTCGTTGTAAGGCGCTGCGTACGATATTCCGAAGCTTGCGGTCACAGGGATTTTCATGCCTTCATATTCGATCGGCTCTTTGCATATCTCTTCGCGGATACGTTCTACGGCGTGAATAACGTTTTCCTTGTTTATTTCCTTTATATCGGTCATAAGTATAATGAACTCCTCACCGCCGTACCTCCCAAGAATATCGTAGGGCCGGATCGTCCTCTTCACGCAATCCACAACACTTTTAAGCACTTTGTCACCCGCAAGGTGGCCATAAGTATCGTTGACAGCCTTAAAGTGGTCAAGGTCAAATATGATAATGAACGCGTCTATTGCGGTTCTCAAAGATCTGGACGTCTGAATCGAGGCGAGTTCCATGAAGTAGCGCCGGTTATAAATACCTGTCAGCGAGTCGTTGTGCGCCATCTCCTTCAGTTTTCTGCCGAGCGATATGCTTCTGATAAGGAAAAACATAGTCGCGACGAGCACGAAAAGCATAATAATAACGAATATTGTCAGCGAACGCGCGCTCTCTTCCGCAAGCCTCTTCGAATAGTCAAAGTTGCGCCCCGTCCAGCTCATCTCGATATTGTCAGTCTTGACGTACTGCTGCGCTTTGTCGATTATTGAACACAACACAGTTTCCGTTTTGCTGAAGCCAAAACCGGAGTGCATTGACACGTCCAGTTTTATATTTATCTTGAAGCCCGATTTCTCCCGGTAATTGATCTGCGTAAGCAGCATGTATTCAGACGCCATGAGGAGGTCTACTTCGCCGCGTTCAAGCGCGTCCAGGCATTCGTACTGCGTGTCGTACTCGATCAGATTATCGTGATCCGGAAACATTTCATGGAAAATGTCGATTTTCCCGGACTCCTTGTTCGCGCCCACCCTCATCCGCGCTACCTGGTATGGTTCGATGTTCGGGAAATCCGCTTTTGACATTAGCGCGTAATAGGAATGGGCATATGGCGCTGTCCAAAGGAAATGATCCTTCCTCGGTTCAGAATACAGCAACTGCGCGACCATAGAGACTTCTCCGGAAATCAGCTTGCCGTAGATGTACTCCCATGTGGCGTCCGCTGAGACCGCAGTTTCAAACTGTATACCCGTCAGCCTGCTTATCTCTTTGAGCACGTCGATTGCTATGCCTTCATACGCGCCGTCCTTTTCATTAAAGAAATTAATGGGGTAATTATCGTTCTCAAACGCGATCGGGACAGCCGCGCCCCGGTTTCTCAGATCGTCGATATATGCTCTTTCCTCGCTTGTAAGCGACATACTGAGTTTATACTGCAGATATTCGAAATCACATTTCTTATAGATTTCATAGAGTTTATCGAGCCCTCCGGCGTTGATGTATCCGCTGACCGCGTTAATTATCGGAGCCAGTTCCGGATTTGCGGTGGTCATGGAAACCGGTGCGTGGACAAGGGGGAAGAATATCTGCGACTGGAGAAAATCATACTCGCGAAAAACCGGATCTGCAACAGCTTCATCTACAAAAGCGTCTATATCCCCGTTCTTAATCATTTCCGCCGCTTCGTCATAGTTGTCAACGTATACGCGCTCCATAGGAAGATGATAGATTGCCCATATGGAGTCTGCGGTAACAGAACCGGACAGGAACCCGACCCTTAACCCGTCAAAATCCGACTCAGTCTTTATTTCCGAGTCCAGCCGCATGACAGCCCTGAGCATGCGTTCCGCTATCGGCAGCGACATGTCGTAGATCCCCATGCGTTCCTCTGTCGGAGTCAGTTCGCCTGTGAAATCAACTGCGCCGGACCTTATGCCATCCATCAGAACGTCCCATTCCATGATATCAGGTACGAACTCAGCCTGAAAAAGCTCCGAAAGAAGGCGGCAAAACTCCGCTGTGAAACCAGTAAGGGTACCATCCTGCAGCGTGTACGCTTCGGTAGCATATAAAGCCCCGTATTTAAACACCGGCCTTTTTGCAAGCAGCTCATCTATTTGAGCGATCTCGTATGCCGATAGTCCGGGAATTTCTTTATACGACGAAAACACGCCCGGTTCGTCCGGCAGGTTCTTCACAGGTCCATTGCAGCATGAAAGCGCGGCAGCCAGCGATGCTGCCGCTATTATTATACATATGATCCGGGCAAACATTCTCATATTCTGTTCCATCCCGTCCGCATAGCGCCGCAAGCGGCGCATTTTGCGGACACCGGCCAATGGTTTGAAAACTTGATTTCAAACTTATTCTCTCTCAACAACTCCGGTTATGACAAGGTTTAAATTCCTGATATCCAGCAGATCGACTATCTCGCCGGACCCTCTGAGCCTTATTATCGGCCGCTGCGAGCTTGAGGTATCGATGACAATGCCCTGTTTCATATTCGATAATACAACGCATGTGTTTACAGGGTACGGTTCGATTTTCTCAATGAACGTCTTGACAATATCATAGTCAAACCCTGTCTCGCTCATTATGAGCTCCATTGCGTCTCTTGGCGGCATGGGCTTGCGGTATGACCTGTAAGATGTGATCGCGTCGTATACGTCCGCTATCGCGACTATCCGGCTGAACACAGGGAGATCATTGCCGCTGACGCCGCGCGGATACCCTCTTCCGTCGAGTTTCTCGTGGTGATACAGCACACCCGGCAGTATGCGCTCATCCGCCATTTTCATTTTTAACAGATAGTCATAGCCGAGAGCGGGATGCTCCCTGATGATCGCGAACTCCTCATCTGTCAGACGCCCCGGTTTATTTATCAACTCCACCGGGACGAGCGTTTTCCCGATGTCATGCAGCATTGCGCTGCGCCCAAGCAGGCGCTGTTCCGGTTCTGAAAGGCCGAGGCCTTTCCCGATCGCTATCGACAGGACCGCAACGCTCAGCGAGTGATGATACGTGTAGTCGTCGTAACTCTTTATGCCCGCAATGTGGACAAACGCGTTCGCTTCATCGGAAAGTGTGTCGACAAGTTCGTCGACAACTTCACCGATCTCCCTGACCGCCTGAAACGCTGTCGTCATGTTTTCTTCGGCTGCGCCCGCGCTTACGATGGTAAACATTCGTCGAATGCCGTTGAGCGCCTCATCGCGCAGCTTTTCGCTGAGGAATGGCTCCACCTCGGGAAGCGGCTCGTCTTCATCAAGCTCGCTCGATGTAGACGGATCATCCACAAGCACCTGCGTAACGCCGTGCGCAATGAACAGCTCGATCACATGGTCGGTCAGTATCGTTCCTTCTTTTACGATAGGTAAATTCGAGTCAGTAACAAAGACGTTTTCTTTGACCAGAAAGCCGCTTTTTAGTTTCGCAGTGTATACTCTCTTCATAGCATACTAATTTTATCCTGTCCGCAGGCGGCGCAATTGTCATACGCCATTACCTGTCGAGCTTCCCGTGCCATTACCTGAGCCGTTTCTCCGGCGCTTCCCGCCGCCCGTGCCATTACCCGAACCGTTTCTCCGGCGCTTCCCGCCGCCCGTGCCATTACCTGAGCCGTTTCTCCGGCGCTTCACGCCGTCGTGCCATTACCCGAACCGCTGCTCAAGCCCTTCGAGTTCCCCGGCGAGCACTGCAGGCAATCTGTCTCCGAACCCGGCGTAGAACTCCCTGATGGAAACGATATCGTCTTTCCAGTAAGTTTCATCAACTGTCAGGATCTCTTTGAGCGCGCTTTTATCGAACATCCTGCCCGGCTTGATCTCATAGTCGATCCCGGATATGTCGATATCTTCAGGGCCGGGCAGATACCCGATCGCTGTTTCTACGGCTCCCGCTTCGCCTTCGCAGCGTCTGATTATCCAGTCCAGTACGCGGAAGTTATCGCCGAAACCGGGCCACAGGAAGTGCCCTTCGTCATCCAGCCTGAACCAGTTGACATTGAATATCTTCGGGTGCTTAGTGATCTTCTCACCCATATCAAGCCAATGGCTCCAGTAATCGCCCATATTATACCCGCAGAACGGGAGCATCGCCATCGGGTCTCGCCGTACGACGCCGACCGCGCCCGCGGCAGCAGCTGTGGTTTCAGAAGCCATCACCGAACCGACAAAAACGCCGTGTTTCCAATCGCGCGACTGGTACACCAGCGGCGCGGTTTTCGCGCGGCGGCCCCCGAAGATGATAGCCGAGAGCGGCACGCCTTTAGGGTCCTCCCAGTTCGAAGCTATGCAGGGACAGTTACGAGCCGGAGCGGTGAAGCGTGAGTTTGGATGCGCGCCGGTTTCACCGGAGGCGGGATCCCAGGGGTTCCCCTTCCAGTCAAGCGCCCCCTGCGGCGGGTTTTTGTCCATGCCTTCCCACCATACAGTCTTATCTTTTGTGAGTACGACATTTGTGAATATCGTATCTTTCATCGTAGTTATCATCGCGTTGGGGTTTGACTTGATGTTCGTCCCCGGCGCTACGCCGAAAAAGCCGGCTTCAGGATTGACCGCCCATAAACCGCCGTCTTCACCGGGGCGTATCCACGCTATGTCGTCACCGAGAGTCCACACCTTATAGCCTTTAGCCCTGAACCCTTCCGGAGGTATCAGCATGGCAAGGTTGGTCTTCCCGCAGGCTGAAGGAAAAGCGGCGGCGACGTATCTCGTCTCCCCCCGCGGGTTCTCTATGCCCAGAATAAGCATATGCTCGGCCAGCCAGCTCTCGTTCTTACCCTGATATGAAGCAATGCGCAGGGCAAAGCACTTTTTCCCCAGCAGGACATTACCGCCATAGCCTGAGTTACAACTCCAAATGGCATTGTCTTCAGGGAAATGCAAGATATACCGCTTTTCTTTGTCGAGTTCGCACTTGCCGTGCATGCCTCTTACGAAATCGTTCGAATCGCCCAGCATGTCGAGCACCGGCTTGCCGATTCGGGTCATAATCGCCATGCTTATGACGACGTATATCGAGTCCGTCAGCTCAATGCCGACCTTTGCAAACGGAGAGCCGATCGCGCCCATGGAAAACGGGATGACATACATAGTCCTGCCCTTCATGGACCCGGTGAATATCTCCGTCGCCATTTTATAGGCTTCCGCGGGATCCATCCAGTTGTTTGTCGGTCCCGCGTCATCTTTACTCCTGCAACATATATATGTCCTGTCTTCGACGCGCGCCACATCGTCAAGCGCAGATCTGTGGTAGACGCAGCCGGGCAGTTTTTCATCATTCAGCCTGATGAGTTCTCCGGTCGAACAAGCTTCCTTTCTCAGTTCTTCAAGCTGCTCTTCCCCGCCGTCGATCCAAACCACTCTGTCAGGCTGGGCCATCACCCTCATTCGCTCAATGAATTCCAGAACGTTTTTGTTTTCCGCCAGTGACAACTCAAATCCCTCCTTGTAAATTGTCCCTTCATCATACATCTTTTTTACACACATTTGCAAGTAAAGAAAGTGAAAATAACAAAAATTGCATAAAATTCTTCATATTAGTTTAAAAATTAATTATGTACAAACATAAGCGTTTGGAGTATAATTTCCTTTGACTGTAAACCAATGTTTATTCAGAGAATATGCACGTAGGAGAAGGAAAGGAGAAATCTGGAATGAGTACGTATGGCTACTCGATGCCGGTGTATTTCCGGGACATGGCGGATACAGGCGGCCCCCTTGGGGCTGTAAATGAGGAAAATGCCGCTGAGTTAAAGAGAGTCGAAGAGGAGATCGAATCGGAAATAACCGGGATACTGGCGTCCGGGCGGAGTGACGAATCACTTAACAAGAGCGGGCAGATGACTGCGCTGCAGCGTCTGGAACTACTTGTGGACGCCGGAACGTGGTGTCCGCTGAACAGCCTGCTTAATCCGGGAGAAAACGCCGACGGGAGCACCGGCGTACTAACCGGGCTGGGCAAAATCAGGGATAAGTGGGCTGTAATAATCGCGTCGGACAACAAAAAACTTGCAGGAGCGTGGGTTGCCGGCCAGGCTGTCAAGCTTACGCGCGCTACCGACATGGCAAAGCAGCTTCATATACCTCTCGTATATGTCCTTAACTGCAGCGGCGTCAAGCTTGACGAGCAGGAGAAAGTCTACGCCGGCCGCGTTACGGGGGGCACGCCGTTCTACCGCCACTCGGAACTGATGCAGATCGGCATACCGATAATCGTCGGTATCTACGGGACAAATCCTGCCGGCGGCGGGTACCACGCTATCAGCCCGACGATCCTTCTTGCGCACGAGAAGGCGAACATGGCGGTCGGCGGCGCGGGCATAGTCGGCGGCATGAACCCCAAGGGATATGTTGATAAGGAAACTGCTCAATCACTGATCGACGCTACAAAGAACGCAAAGCAGGAGGATCCCCCGGGCGCGGTATCTGTCCACTACGGAGATACAGGTTTCTTCCGGGAGGTGTACGCAGAGGAAGAAGGCGTTCTTGAAGCGATAAAAAAATACATGGACTCCATGCCGGCGTATAATGAGAACTTTTTCCGCGTGGACGACCCCGCGGAACCAAAATATCCTTCAGAAGATCTGTACACGCATATCCCGTTCAATCAAAGGCGCGCCTACGATATAAGGCGCGTGCTGGGGTGCGTTTTCGATAACAGCGAGTTCATGGAGTTTAAAGCGGGGTACGGCCCGGAAATAGTCTGCGGGCTTGCAAAAGTCAACGGGCTGCTGACAGGAGTCGTATCCAACTTCCAGGGCATGATCCCGAATTATCCCGAATACAGGGAGCCCGGGAGCATGGGCGTAGGCGGAAAGCTGTACAGGCAGGGCCTTGCAAAGATGAACGAGTTCGTGACCCTGTGCGCAAGGGACCGCATCCCGATCGTATGGTTCCAGGACACATCCGGCATAGACGTCGACGACTACGCTGAGCGCGCGGAACTGCTCGGGCTCGGGCAGTCGCTCATTTTCAGTATCCAGAACGCGAAGATCCCCCAGATGGAGATCACGCTGCGTAAAGGCACGGCGGCGGCTCACTACGTTATGGGCGGCCCTCAGGGGAACGATACGAACGTGTTCAGCCTCGGCACTGCTACCACGGAGATATACGTCATGCACGGCGAAACAGCTGCCGCGGCGATGTACGCCCGCAGGCTCGTAAAGGAGCAGGACGCGGGGAACGACGTCCAGCCTGTTATCGACAATATGAACGCGCTCATTCAGAACTATAACGATAAATCCAGGCCCGGCGCGTGCGCAAAGCAGGGGCTGGTCGACGAGATCGTCAAGCTGAGCGAACTGCGCAAATACATCTGCGCATTCATCGGCGCCGCGTATCAGAACCCGGTGTCAATATGCGCTTTCCATCAGATGCTCACTCCCAGGATAATCAGGGAATGGGACTATCTGAACGGATAGTTACAGGAGGTGATTTTTTATGGCAAAGGAACCGTTGGTCGACGGTAAGAAGCTTTACATAACCGACACGATACTGCGCGACGCGCACCAGTCGCAAGCCGCGACAAGGATGCGGACCGACGACATGCTCCCTGCCTGCGATATCCTCGACAGCATAGGATACTGGTCGCTTGAGTGCTGGGGCGGGGCCACGTTCGACACATGCATGCGGTATCTGGACGAGGACCCGTGGGAGCGGCTGCGCACGCTTCGCAAGGCGCTGCCGAACACCAGGCTGCAGATGCTGCTGCGCGGGCAGAACATACTCGGATACCGCAACTACGGCGACGACGTCGTGGACAGATTCTGCAAAAAGTCGATAGAAAACGGGATCGACGTCGTGCGCATTTTCGATGCGCTGAACGATACGCGAAACCTCCAGCAGGCTATGAAAAGCGTTAAAGAGTACGGCGGCATATGCGAACCGGCGATGTCCTACACGATCAGCCCCGTGCACGACGAACAGTATTTTATCGACCTCGCCATGAGGCTCGAGGATATGGGCGCGGACGTAGTATGCATAAAAGATATGGCTAACCTTCTGCTTCCGATGGCCGCGAACAGCTTGATAGCAAAACTCAAGGAAAAAGTCCGTGTACCAATACATCTCCACACGCATAACACCACAGGCACCGGCGATATGGTATACATAATGGCGATGCTTGCGGGAGTGGACATCGTCGACTGTGCGCTGTCGCCCCTCGGCAACGGCACATCGCAGCCGGCGACGGAGTCTCTGGTGGCTACTATGTCCGGCCATGAAAGGGATACCGGGCTTGACCTTGACAAACTCAGCGAAGCGGCAAAGCACTTCAGAATAGTAGCAGACAGGTTGTCCGCAGAAGGCTTCAGAGATCCCAAAGTCCTCCAGGTCGATACGAACACTCTAATATATCAGGTTCCGGGCGGGATGCTTTCAAACCTCATATCGCAGCTTAAGGAAGCAAAGGCGGAGGAAAAATACTACGACGTCATGGCGGAAATCCCGAAAGTACGCAAAGAGTTCGGCTACCCTCCTCTTGTCACCCCCACCAGCCAGATAGTCGGCACACAGGCTGTGATGAACATACTTGGCGGCGAGCGCTACAAGATGGTCACAAAGGAATCGAAAGGTCTCATGAGGGGTGAGTACGGCCGCCTTCCCGCGCCTGTCGATAAAGATGTTCAAAAGAAGTGCATAGGCGACGACGAGGTCATAGAGTGCAGGCCCGCGGACCTGCTTGCGCCCGAGCTGGACGTGCTTAAGGCGGAGATCGGCGACCTCGCGCGCTGTGAGGAGGACGTTCTCAGCTACGCGGTGTTTCCCCAGGTAGCGAAGACCTGGTTTGAGCACAGGCTGAAAAAGGAACAGGGCGGCAATGATGAAGAAATCGCAGTGGTCATAGCTGCGGCGCTTGCCGCGTTCGGAGATCAGCAACGCTCCGGCACGCTTGCGCGCAGCATGGGCGGAACCCATACAGCCGCAAGCGGCGCCGCGGTGAACCCTCTGGTGAGAAACGCGTGATAACCGCGGCTGACAACTACCGAAATGAAAGCTGCAAACGGAATATCTATTTGGGTCGATCCGATACAGGAGTAATATATTATCATTTTTCGAGGAGAAGAGTACAAGATGAAAAACTATAAGATCACAGTTAACGGGAACACATATGAAGTCGGCGTCGAGGAAATCGGAGGCGTTCCGGAGGTTAAGAGTGTACAGGCCGCTGCTCCTGCGCCAAAGCCGGTCCCCGCGCCTGCACCCAAACCCGCTCAGGCAGCCGAAGCTCCGAAGCCGAAGCCCGCGCCTGCGTCTAAACCTGCAGCAGCGCCTGCTCAACCCGCAGCGGCGCCTGCCGCCGGGAGCGAGGATATCATAGCGCCTCTGCCCGGCACAATACTGTCCATCAATGTCACTGAGGGCGCAAATGTAAAAGCAGGCGACGTACTTATCATATTCGAAGCAATGAAAATGGAGAATGAACTGATGGCGCCGCGCGACGGAATCGTCAGGAAAATCCACGTAGAAAAAGGCGCCGCGGTAGAAGCGGGCGTACCGGTCATAACTATTGAGTAAATATTGATTAAGGGAGGAAATTGTAAATGGATTTTATGTTTTCGGAAGAACAGGAAATGATCGCCGAAATGGCGAGAGACTTCGCAAAAAAAGAAATCGCGCCGTACATTGAAGAGGACGAAGAAAACCATCACTACCGCCGCGAGATTCTTACCCAAATGGGCGAACTCGGTTTGCTTGGCTTCTCGATACCGGAGGAGTACGGCGGAAACGGCCTGGGCTGGATGGAAGGCGTCGCCGCCTTGTATGAAATAGCGAAGGTGCACACCTCGTGGCGGCTGAGCATCAGCGGAAACATCTGGGGTCCTGCTCTTACGATACTCCATCACGGAACGGAAGAGCAGAAGCAGAAGTATATCCCCGGCCTTTGCAGCGGAGAGCTTGCAGGCAGCTTCGCGATAACCGAGGCAAACTCCGGCTCGGACGTAGGCAGCATGAAGATGACGGCAAAGGATATGGGCGACCATTACCTCGTCAACGGTTCAAAGATGTGGATATCGGGCGGGCATACTTCCGACGTCGGGCTTATATTCGCAAAGACTGATCCGGCTGCCGGCTCACGGGGTATATCTTGCCTTATCGTTGACTACAATGACACGGAAGGCATTGAGAGAATACCGATACACAAGAAAGTCGGCATGTGGCCCGCGCCGACGTCTGAACTCGTTTTTGAAGACGCGAAGATCCCTAAGGAGAACCTGCTCGGAGGGGAAAACAAGGGCTTTCAGCTTTGCATGTGGATGCTGAACAACACGCGCATGGGCTGCGCGACAGGCGCGGCGGCGTTGTCCGCGGCAGCGCTTGAAGGCAGCGTGCAGTATGCCAACGAGCGTACGCAGTTCGGCCAGCAAATCGGCAAGTTCCAGATGATCCAGCAGCAGATAGCGGAGATGAAGCTTGAGGATGAAGCGGCGAAATATCTGGTTTTCAAAGCCGCCCAGCTCAAGGAGAACAACCTGCCAAGCCAGCAGGAGACATCCATGGCGAAAGTTTTTGCCTGCAACGCGGCAGTACACGCAGCCAACGTGGCAATGAAGATCTATGGTTCTTACGGTTATTCCGACGAGTACCCCTGCGGCAGATGGCTCAGGGACGCCAAACAGTTCGAGACTCTCGAAGGCACCTCGAACATCCACCTCGGAATAGTCGCGGGCATCGAACTGGGGTATCAGCAGAACAGATAGGGGTACGGCGAAGCGGGCGGGCGTCCGGCGTCAGCCGGATGCGAGGCTTGGCGAAGTACGTAACACCGGGGAGTTAGGAGAGTTAGTCGGCAAATGAGTGTTGTACTTTATGAAGTTAAGGACCACATTGCAATAATAACCATAGACCGCCCGGATGCGCTGAACGCGCTGAATCTTGAAGTCCTTGCCGGGCTTGACGAGGCTGTCGGCAAAGCAGATAGGGACGACGACGTCTATGTGCTTGTCATCACAGGCGCCGGGAGGGCATTTGTCGCGGGCGCAGATATAGCGCAGATGAAAGACTTTACGCCTGCGGAAGCGCTCGCGTTCGGCGAGTTTGGCAACGGCGTCTTTCTGAGGATCGAGTCGCTCCGGAAGCCGGTCATCGCCGCAGTAAACGGATACGCTCTCGGAGGAGGCTGCGAACTCGCAATGGCGTGCGATATCAGGATCGCAAGCGACAAAGCAAGGTTTGGCCAACCGGAAGTCGGACTTGGGATCACTCCCGGTTTCGGCGGGACGCAGCGTATGCCCAGGATCGTAGGCGCCTCAAAAGCCAAGGAACTGATACTCACCGCGAAGCAGATCAAAGCGGACGAGGCTTTGAACATAGGGCTTGTTGATATTGTCGTCCCGGGTGAGGAACTCATGGACGCAGCCGCCGGCATGGCAGGCGAGATAGCGAAAAACGCTCAGGTCGCGGTCAGACAGAGCAAAGCCGCGATCAACAATGGGCTGCAATGCGACGTCGCGACAGGCGCTGCGTTCGAGTCGCAGGCTTTCGCACTGTGCTTCGCGACGGAAGATCAAAAGGACGCCATGAACGCGTTTATCAACAAAACAGCGATTGAGTCATTTAAGAACAAGTAACGTTTGAAGGGAGCTACAGGTATGAAGAAAATCAGCATAATCGGAGGCGGGACCATGGGCGGGGATATCGCTCAGGTCTTCGCGCAAAACGGATACGACGTAGTACTGCGCGCGCGCTCGGATGAAGCGAACGCGCGTTATTCCGCAAAGCTGGAAAAATCGACTGCGCGTCTGGTGGAGAAAGAGAAAATCACAGCCGAGGAAAAGGCGGCGTTACTCGCGCGCGTCACATTTACTACGGACATAAACGCGGTTGCGGATTCCGATCTCGTCATCGAAGCGATAGTTGAAGACATTAACATCAAGAACGAAATGTTTAAAACCCTTGACGGCATCTGCAAACCCGAAGCTATATTCGCTTCAAACACGTCGTCGATATCGATCACCGAGCTTGCAGCTCCGACCAGCCGCCGCGACAAGTTCATCGGCATGCACTTTTTCAACCCCGCTTCAGTTATGAAGCTGATCGAAGTCATCAGGGGCGTCGAAACATCCGACGAAACATTCAAGGCAGTGTGGGACGTGTCAACTGCAATAGGCAAAGAGCCTGTCGAAGTAGCGGACAGCCCGGGGTTCATCGTAAATAAAGTCCTCGTACCGATGATCAACGAAGCCGCCTGCGTTCTTATGGAAGGCGTTGCCAGCGCCGCGGATATCGACAAAGCCATGTGCCTCGGCGCTAACCACCCGATGGGGCCGCTCGCGCTTTCGGACCTGATCGGCAACGACACGGTGCTGCATATTATGGACATCCTGTACTCCGAGACCGGCGATCCGAAATACAGGCCTTGCCTGCTGCTGAAGAAAATGGTGCGCGGCGGGCTGCTGGGCAGAAAAACCGGCAAAGGTTTCTTCGAATACAGTAAAAAGTAACCGTTGCTGTTCAGGTTACATATTGAAAGGAATGAGTTAGTATGTTTTTTAATGAAGACCATGACGATATACGCGCGCTGGCAAAAGAGTTTGCCGAGAAAGAAATAGCGCCGATCGCAACCGAGATCGATGAGAAGAACGAAGTTCCGCAGCATATATACGACGCAATGGCGGAGATGGGCTTCTTCGGGCTGAAGATCCCCGAAGAGTACGGCGGCATTGGGCTCGACACACGCTCGTACATTTGCGTCGTGGAGGAAATCTGTAAAAAGAGCATCGCCTGCGCGCTGCTCTTCTCATCCGCAAACTCACTCTCAACAGCGCCGATACTGCTCGCGGGGACCGAGGAGCAGAAACAGAAATATGTACCGGGTATCGCGGCAGGCCTCGACGAGTTCATGGCGTTCGCCCTGACAGAACCCGGCGCAGGGTCCGACGCCGCTTCCATGACGACAAAAGCCGTGGAGGACGGAGACTGCTACATACTGAACGGCCGCAAGACCTTCATCACAGGCGCGCCGATCGCCAAGAACGCAGTCGTTTTCGCAAAAACCGACCCCGACAAGGGCTCGCGCGGCATCACCACGTTCATAGTCGACATGAGCCTGCCCGGCGTTTCAGTCGGGAAACATGAGGAAAAAATGGGCCAGCGCGGAGTGGAAGTTTGCGACATAGTGCTGGAAGACGTCCGCGTGCCGAAAAGCGAGATCATCGGCGATCTCGGCAGGGGCTTCAGCAACGCAATGAAAACACTGTCTATCGGCCGCATCGGTGTTGCGACACAGGCGATCGGGATCGCCCAGGGCGCGATGGACGAGGCAGTCAAGTTCATAAAAGAGCGCAAGCAGTTCGGTCAGTTGCTCTCGGAATTCCAGGGTTTGCGGTTCATGATCGCGGATATGGAAACGAACCTCAACGCGGCGAAGCTGCTTGTATACAACGCAGCGTATAAGATGGACATGGGCGAAGATGTGACGAAGGACTCGTCGATGGCTAAACTGTTCGCAACTGAGATGGCAGTCGACGTTGTTGGCAAAGCCCTGCAACTGCACGGCGGCTACGGATATATAAAAGAGTATACTATCGAACGCCTGTGGCGCGACGTCCGCGTGCTGACCATATACGAAGGCACGTCGCAGGTACAGCAGATAGTCATTTCCGGAGTGGTACTCAAGTAAACCGCGTTATGCCGCGGGAAGCCGGCAAACCCGGTTCCCCGCGTTTTCGCCGGGAGCCTTAGACAACAGAACAACAGTAAGGAGAGACGTACATGAACATATTGGTATGCATCAAGCAAGTACCCAATACCGAAGAACTTAAAGTCGACGCCGCCGCGAAGACTTCGAACATCGACACGATCCCGAAGATCGTAAGCACATTTGACCAGTGCGCGCTCGAGACCGTGATAAAGCTCAAGGACGAGGACGCTTCTGTGAAGATCGTTGCAGTCACAATAGGCCCCGACAAGGCGAAGGACGTCCTGAAAAGCGCGCTGTCCGTCGGAGCCGACAAGGCGTATCACGTTAACGACCCGAAGTTTGAGAACATCGACTCGCTTGCGACGAGCTTCATCCTCTCGCAGGCAGTCAAAGAGATCGAGAAACGCGAAGGCGAGGCGTTCGACCTTATCGTCCTTGGCCGCCAGTCGAACGACACTGACGCCGCGCAGACAGGCCCGCAGCTTGCGGACTATCTCGGTTATCCGCAAATCACCTACGCGCGCGACGCAGCGATCGTGGACGGCAAAGTCCGTTCAAAACGCGAAACCGAAGACGGCTTTATAATCACAGACGCCGCGCTGCCGGCTGTAATGACTGTGACAAAGACCGAGTATGACCTGCGGTTCGCGTCCGTAAAATCCAAAATGGCGGCAAACCGCGCCGAGATCCCCATCCTCACGGCGGCTGATCTGGGTCCGGACGCCGAGGCTGTCTGGTCCCCCTCTAAGACGCTTGAAACATATATTCCGGACCGCAAAACAGGCGGCGTCAAGATCGAAGAAGAGACCGGCGAACTATCGGCGGTAAAACTAACGGCGCTCCTCAGCGACGCCGGCATAATTTAGGTTTAAGGAAGGGATTTAAAAATGGACGATTACAAGAATATATGGGCGTTTGTTGAGGTCCTGGACGGTAAACCCAAAAATGTCGGGCTTGAGATCCTGGGCCCCGGGAAAAGCATGGCGGAAGCTATCGGGGAAAAGGTCGTCGCGGTGCTTGTCGGCGCCGGCCTCGACGATGCAATAAAGGCAGCCGTATCATACGGTGCTGACGAGGTCATTACTGTGGAAGGCGACGCCTTCGCGGAGTATTCGGTCGAAGCGTATACTTTCGCCCTGGCTCAGCTTGTGGAAAAGTATAAACCCGAGGCATTCTTATTCGGCGCGACAAGCAACGGCAAGGAACTTGCCCCGCGCCTTGCCGCAAAAGTGAAGACCGGCGCGGCGGCGGACTGCACAAAGGTTGAGATCGACGCCGGGACAGGAATAATCAAATGGACGCGCCCCGTACTGGCAGGGCGCATGTTCAGCGTTATCGAATGTCAGGAGGCAAAGCCGCAGATCGGCGCTTTACGTCCCGGAGTATTCAAGCGCGGAGAGCCTGACACGGCGCGCACGGCGGAGATCATCAAAGAGGAGATCGCGCTCCCGGCCGATCTGCCGTTCACAACGATAATAGAAAAGATAACCGAAGCCGCGGAAGGCGCGGTCAAACTTGAAGACGCGGAGATCATCGTCTCCGGCGGGCGCGGACTGGGAAAACCGGAGAACTTCTCGCTCGTCAAGGCCCTCGCGGACGCGCTGGGCGGAGTCGTCGGCGCCTCGCGCGCGGCTGTAGACGCAGGCTGGATACCTCACGTCCACCAGGTCGGACAGACGGGGAAAACCGTCGGGCCCAAACTCTACATCGCTTGCGGCATATCCGGCGCTATCCAGCATCTCGCGGGCATGTCCGGTTCCGACACCATCATCGCCATCAACCGCGACGCCGACGCGCCGATCTTTGAAGTCGCAGACTACGGCATAGTCGGCGATATCAAAGAGGTGCTCCCCGCTTTCACCGCGGAGGTACTGAAACTCAAAGCCTAAGGCTCTGAGTTAGATGAAAGCGTAAGCTCTGCGCATCACCGGAGGCATACTTTATACTCGACTTAAATCAAAATAATTATTCGCCCGGTAAAAACGTAACCTGCTTTTACCGGGCGAACAAATAATACAGGAGGTAATGTCCAATGGCAGCTCATTTGTCGGAAAAAGAGAACTATCTGAGAACAATAACCGGCGGAGACCCGGAGTATGTGCCGACCTACAGGATGATGGAATGGATGTGCGGTATGTCCGGGCTGCGTCCTTTTGGAGGCGGTGAAAGCAGCTTTACTAACCTTTTCGGAGTCGAATTTGTCAGCGAAATCACAGCCAATAACGCGGCGCTGCCAAAACCGGGCGCGTTCATACTCGATGACATCCGCAAATGGCGCGATATCATAAAACGGCCTGCCATTCTGGATGAAATCGACTGGGAAGCCATGGCTAAGAAAGATCTTGACGCGCGCGACCCGAGCCTGATCAAAATAGGCGGCGGCGGGATCACAATGGGCTACTTTCAGGCGCTCGTGAGCTATATGGGCTTTACAAACGGCCTGATAGCCTGTCTTGAAGAGCCTGAAGAAGTCAAGGATCTTCTCAACTTCCTGCTTGAGATGAACCTTGAAGTCGGCGAAAAGTTCCTGAAATACTACAAGCCGGACGTTTACAGCGGCGCTGACGATATAGCTCACGAACTTGCGCCATTCGTTTCCGAGGACACATTCCTCGATATCTTCGAACCCGTATGGCGCGCCGAGATGAAGCCGTTCAAGGATATCGGGCTGCCGGCCCAGCATCACAACTGCGGGAAGTTCGAGCTTTTCGTGCCCTATATCATTGATATGGGATATAACTCATGGGATCCGGCCCAGTTCTCAAACGACCTTCTCGGAATCAAGGCTAAGTACGGCCGCAAGCTGACGATATGCACCGGAGTTCAAAGTAACGGATTCTGCTCATGGCCTGAAACGACGGAGGAACAGATACGCGCCGAGGTCCGCAGATGCATGGACGTCTTCTCCCCCGGCGGAGCTTACTGCTTCATGGGCCATATCCTCGGGCCGCTCGGCGACGAGGCGACGGCGGAACGTAACCGTTGGATCCAGGACGAGTACGAGAAGAACAAGTTCAACTACTATTCATAATACTCTCCAAACACAAGGGAGTAAAAAGCTTACAAAAGTCACTGAACAATGCTTATATCTGATCTTGCCAAAAGGGAAATCTCATCGATTTCCCTTTTTAGTTTCTGGAACTCGGCATCAAGAGACGCCCTGTCCACATCAGCTTCCGTATCCGACGCAGCTTGTATCGCAAGCTCCCTCATTGCATGCAGTCTACCGTCGATGTCCGATAATGCGCTAAGCATGACGTCCAGTTTGTGATATGCGCTTACAGCGTCGTTTGTTTCTTTTATTATCATCGGTCAAACACCTCTTACTGCGTAAATCCGCCGCAACTGTTTCTTGCTGAGTTCCGGCTCACGCTGTCTTGATTCACGCTGTCTTGGTTCACGCTGCCTTGGCTCACGCTGTCTTGGCTCACGCTGTCTTGGTTCACGCTGTCTTGGTTCACGCTGTCTTGGTTCACGCTGTCTTGGCTCACACTCTTTTTGCAGCGCGCCTGCGGTCACGTTCAACCTCAAGAGCAGCGCCGGTGAAGAGCATAAAGGCGCTGACAGCCATCATCCAGTACGGGAAGCCCGGTCCGCCTGTGTTCGGGAAGTCCGCAAGCGGGACCTCTTCGTCGAAAACCCACAGTTCCTCATCCTCATCCCAGTGCCAAACGCCGAGAGGGACCCCGTCCGGGCCGAGTTCAATGAAGATGAGGTTGCCATCATCATCGTACTGCGGCATAAGCGTGTCTCCCGGATTGTGCATGACAGGCGGCGCTCCGCGGTCGCCGCCGCCGGGCGTCGATGGGTTCTGTTGAGTACCCGTGAAATCAACTTCCGGGTAGTCTGTGTGGTTCTTATCCCCGGAGAACACTATATGCGCGGGTATGTCAGGCTTAACGTCCGGAGTTTCCGTCGTTTCGGGAACATCCGGCCTCTCCTTTTCATCCGGCGTCTCCGGCTTTTGCGCATCCCCCTTCTCCTCCGGCGTTACGTTTTCAACCTTGACGGAGTTTACAAACTCCACGCGGGTATCGCTCAGTAGATGTATATCTGTCGTTGAACCTCCTGACGCCTGCGCCAACGCGCCGCCGTCTATCCTAAACTCCGCGGTATAGCCTTCTTTCGCGAGTTCACGTACGATATAATGCCCCGCGGGAAGATTCGTTATTATTGCCGTTTCGCCATGCTTAAGCCTTAGCACAGTCCCGCCTGAGCCGCCTGTTATCCGGCCGTCAAGCGAGAGGCCTTCTCCGCCTTTTACAAGCATTGCGTTGAAGTAGTCCGGGTCTGTCGTCAGCGGGAGCGTCCAGGGCGTCGTCGTGCTGATTCCGCCCGCGGTGTTTATGATCTCAAACTCGTAGAACTCATCAACGCTTGCGGACCCCGAACCGGAAGCGTTTGCGCTCACGGTCCCCGAACCGGAAACGCTTGCGCTCACGGCCCCCGAACCGGAAGCGTTTGCGCTCACGGTCCCCGAACCGGAAGCGTTTTCCGCTCCGGTTACGGTTTTACTGATTGTCAGATCGAACGAAGGGATATCCACATTTGTGAATACGAGTTTATAATACCCTTCCGGGCTCAGGCTGAACTCATCGGTAATACGCTGCTGCCCCCGATTCTTCCAGTACGAGTTTGCAGGAGCGCTGGACATTGCGCGCCATGCTCCGTTCTCATAGATACTCAGCGCATACGCCGAAGCAAAATCTTCGCCGGCATTCTCAATGACGCGATACTCGCAGGCGGGGTCGACCTCAATTGTCGCCTGCCCGTAGTGGCTAAGAATGAACCTTCCGTCCCTGCCGTCGACTGTGAGCCTCCCGCCGCCAAAAACTCCTTCGGGAGCGTTTGCGGCGGTTTCCGCATAGAAGCGATCGCGCAAGTCGACCGGCAGCCAACCTTCAGTTTGCGCTGTCCGATACTGCAGAGTGAACTCAAACTCCCTGCCCATCATGTTGACGAAAGACTCTCCTTGCGCGTCAAGCCCTATCGCGACTTTCGCTATACGAAGCTGAGCGTATTGGATTTGTATACTTTTCGAGTTGCTGAATGTGATCGACGCCTCAGCGCCATCCATTTGAAATACTGATGTGCGGTAATCTCCGGAATTCAGTGCAGCCTGCACGCCGTCGCTGCCGTTGATTGCGTACACCGGCGTTTCATAACCGTCCAGGCCGTCGCCGAGCTCTGTCACGCGGTAGTAGTAAGCCGCGGGAACTCCCTCGATAACAGCCATTCCTCCGTTTCTCAGGGTAAAGACATTGTCCGCGGCGATCACATCCGCTGCGCCCAGAACGGGGTGGTCTGACAGATCGAGCCTTTCTGCTCCGGAAAAATCCGCGTTCGGCGAGTATTCGACATAAAACGCGAACTCCTTGTCTTCGTCGGAAGCTGTACCGTTGACCAGGAATTTTCTGACGCTGAGCTCACCGAGAGCAGTCTCACCGGTGTATAAACCCGCTTCAGCGTAAAGGTTCGTGCTCATGCCGTCTTTAGCGGCGCCGGTAAACGCCTGCACATGCTCCCAGTCCTGTATGCCTCCGCCACCGTATACAAGTGTCACCGGAGTCCCGGGGCAAAGCGGCACATTTGTCGCCATTGCCATTGCCTTGACAGTCAGCATATCTCCGTAACGCGGGCTGCGCGCAGCCGGCACGCGCATGTATACGTCCGCTGTCCACTGCCATGTGCCGCCAATGTTCGTAAACGAGCCGCCGTCGAGGAAATGCGCCTGCTGACCGGTCCCGTAAACGGCGTCGGCTGCAGGCAGTTCAGCAGCTCCTACTCCGCTTGTAAAAGCAATATTGTCTGAGTCAGGTCCGCTTACCGTGAGAAACACTCCGTCAAGCGCAGCGGCTCCGGCGCCCGCGCCCGGGTTATCCAACTGCGCCGTAATGGTCAGAGGGATGTACGTATACCCCCCGGATGTTTCCGCAGGGCTACTCTCATCGATTGAAAGCGCGATACCGGTATAGTCCTTTCCTGTTTCCCTGCCGTTAAACGCGTCGCTTACCATTGCGTCTACAAGCGCTTCAAATACCGCGTTGCGGACCGGGTCCAGACTCGTCCTAATGATTTTCACGCTGTCGCCCGCAAGCGTTTTCCAGATCGCGACCTTTGTGGCCATAAGCGCAACCGTTTTGTCAATGGATCCGACGCCCGGATACAAAGCCTGCATCCAGGCTACGCTGTCTTTGCTCTCCGCATCGTCGTCGCGGCCGTGGTTGTATGCTCCGTGATATCCGTTAATCACTATCCAGCGGACTGCGTCATAACTTTGGCGCATCGCCGCGGAAACAGCCCATGGCGCAGCAACCACATATCCGGCTACTTTGTCTGTTGTCGTATCTGTCCACGACACCTCAGCCATGGAGTGGAACGCTACGAACGGATCCGCGCAATATAACTGACTTGCGAAGTCCGTCCCTCCTATCGGTATGTCACCGCTGCCGTTCCATGATCCGCCGTTCGGATAATCGAGACTGTAAGTTATCATTACATCATCGTAGTATTTGACTGTAGCAGTATACGAATCTCCGGGCGCGCCTGCGAAAGCGGCAACTGCCAAAATGCCTGTCAGGATGCATATTATAAGAATCGTAATAATAATCGAAACGGGTTTTCTTTTCATTTCTTCTCCAATCTGTCCGTATAGCACCGTAAACGGCAAATCGTCGTATAGCGGCACATTAGGCGTTTTCGACGTTTTCGGCGTTTTAGCAAGCGCATCAGGCGCATCAGGCGCATCAGGCGCATTAGGCGCACCAGGCGCACCAGGCGGACGCCGATTTGTGGTTCGTACAGTCACGCACGCGTGGCTGCACTTTGCTTATAATCTATTTTATACAATATTTTCAACGTTTTGTGAAGCATTTTATGAATATTTTGTAGATTTTGCTGTTCCATAGTTACTGTTCAGGATCTTGCGCTTAGAAGACGTTTTTTTGCTTCCTTGGCTGCCTGATGTGAAAATTTGCACATCATAATAGACAAATTTTCACAAGAAAATTCTTCTAAATTGCTAATTGCATAAGCCAAAATGAAGTGTTATCATATATGGAGTGGTTGCGTTGTTTTGATATAGCGTTGCCGCTCAACGCATCATATATGAAAATTTACACATTCAATAAAACCAATTGGAGGACAAATCAAAATGAAGAAAATCATCGCGATTATGCTTGCAGCTATTCTGCTTATATCTTTGGCCGCATGCAGTAACAAACCATCCGAATCCTCGAACGCCCCCGGCGCCGGAGGGACGTCATCGCAGCCTGCAGAGCCGTCCGGATCGACAGCGGGATCCCAGAGCTCGCCGAGCGCTTCAAGTTCGCCGGACGCTTCAAGTCCGCCGAGCGCTTCCAGCCCGCCAAGTTCGTCAAGCCCCGCCGAAAGCCCGGCGGCGCCCGCGCCACAGCAGAGCATCAGGGTAGGCATCTCGCTGGCAATGGCGGATGATTTCACGGAAAACATGCGCAGGCTTTACGAGGGTATGGCAGGCGGATACGGACTCGATATCGTATCTATCTCCAACGCCTCCGGAGACGCGTCGACTCAAATCGCGAATGTTGAAGCGCTGATTGCGATAAACCCCGATATTATTATACTGCGCGCTGTCGACGCAGAAGTTGGCGATACTCTGGTGGAGATGATCGTCGACGCCGGCATCCCAATCATCGTCGACGAGACAAAGCCGATTTCCAACCGCAGTTACAATGCTAACGTAGCGGGGAACCAGTATGTTCACGGTCATTTGATCGGCGCGTATCTGGACACATACCTGAAAGAGAATCCCGACGTCACACTCAATATGCTGTATATCAACGGCGGGACCAGCGATAACATCAGGCGCCGCATGAACGGTATTCTCGACATAGTCGGCAGCAGCCCGCGCTTCAACTTGATCGGGGACGAGCTTGGGGCGTGGTCGGCTTCCACGGCTCAGGAAATCACCGAGGCGTATCTGACAAGCAGCCCCGAAATGAACCTGATAGCCTGCGCAAATGACGAAATGGCCCTTGGCGTTATCGAGACGCTCAAGTCAGCAGGCAAACTTGATGATATAATGGTGTTCGGCGTCGACGGCAGCGAGTCCGGCCAGAAGGCGGTCAAAGCCGGAGAGCTTGCCGGGACCACGCTGAACGACGTCACGATCGCAGTCAATATAATCTATGATCTGTGCCAGAGGCTTGCGGCCGGTGAGGATATATCAGGCCTCTACACAAACCCGGAAGACAGGGAAATCGACCCCAAAGCGTACATACTGCTGACGCCGGCAAACATTGACGCCGACGGCACGCTGTCGTAGGATGCGCTCAGCGGATTTCGTACGAAGATAATACGCACGCGATACTCATGCACGATAACTCTATAGGCAAGACGGACGCGATTCATGAATATGTGTGGTAATGAAATGAGCGAGATATTCCAGGTAAGAGGCATAACGAAATACTTTCCCGGCGTCAGGGCGCTGAGCAATGTAAGCGTCTCGATCGCCGCGCAGGAAATACATGCGCTTGTAGGCGAAAACGGCGCCGGGAAATCTACGCTCATGAAAATCATTCTGGGGAGCGTTCAGCCCTCAGAGGGGGATATGATACTCAAAGGCAAGCCATACAAGCCAAAGGCGCCCATTGACGCATTGAGTAAGGGGATCTCGATGATCCATCAGGAGATTTCCCTCACGCCGACATTGTCCGTGTCGGAAAATGTCTGGATAGGGCGGGAGAGCAAGTTCGGAGGCAAAGTCTTCGTAAACAGGAAAAGGCAGGAGGCCGCGACGCGCGAGCTCACTGAGCAAGTCGGGCTTGACGTCGATCCGGGAACTATTGTCTCAAAGCTTTCCATAGCCCAGAAGCAACTGGTCGAGATAGCGCGCGCCGTTTCCTACGATTCCGATATTATCATTATGGACGAGCCGACGTCAGCTCTGACGGACGCCGAAGTGGAGAAACTGTACGACGTTATGGCTGATCTCAAGGCGCGCGGGAAAAGCGTCATCTTCATATCGCACAAGCTTGAGGAGATACTGCACATTTGCGACCGCGTGACTGTCCTGCGCGACGGGGAATACATCGATACGCTGGACATCGCAAACGCTGATAAAGCAAAGCTTATTTCTCTCATGGTAGGCCGCCCGGTCGATAACGTCTATCCGAAACAAGCCGTCGAGATAGGCCCAACGGTGATGGAAGTGAGCGGCTTCACAAAGCGCGGGATATTTGAGGACGTCAGTTTTTCGGTTGGCAGAGGGGAAATACTCGGCTTCGCAGGCCTTATCGGCGCGGGGCGCACAGAGATAATGCGCGCAGTTTTCGGGGTCGATGGGCACGATGCGGGCAAACTGTATCTTGACGGTGAGCTTATAGAAAACAAAAGCACGGCTAATGCAATTCGTAATCACTTTTCCATGGTGACGGAGGACCGCCTGCACAGCGGAGCGATACACTCCCTGTCAGTAAAGTTCAATATATCGCTCGCATACCTGCGCAGGATCACAAAGTATGGTTTTGTAAACAAAAGGCTTGAGGCGGCAGATGCTCAGGGCATGGCCGACAAGCTCTCGATAAAAACAGCCGGGTTGGGCGCTGCGCTGAGCAAGCTGTCCGGCGGCAACCAGCAGAAGGTCATCATTGCGAAATGGCTGCTCACAGATCCCACAGTGCTCATTCTGGACGAACCGACGCGCGGTATCGACGTAGGCGCGAAGGCTGAAATATACAAGCTCATAGGCCAGCTCGTTGAGCAAGGGAAGGCGGTAGTCGTGGTTTCATCAGAGTTGCCTGAACTTATGGGGATATGCGACAGGATCATTGTGATACGGGAAGGCAGGATCGCCGGGGAGTTCCGTCGAGGTGAGTTCTCTTCGGAAAAGATCATGTCGTGCGCGTTCGGGCTGAATGAGTAATTATGAACGAGGATAGGATAGATAAATCATGGTCGAAAAAAACAAGGCGCGCGATGCGGAAACAGCTATAGTCAGGTTTCTCCTCAATAACAAGGCGCTGATCCTGCTCATTATCGCGTTTGCATCTTCGGTTGTGATCACGAAGGGGGCGTCCCTCGGGGCATATAACCGCACAGCCCTGCTTCGTCAAATACCGGCGTATGCTATAATGGCAGTCGGACTGACTGTTGTGTTCGCTACCGGCCAGATGGATATGTCGGCGGGAAGCCTTCTCTCTCTGTGTACCGTGATGTACGCAAAATGGTCATTTGTCATGCCGATACCGCTTGCTGTATTATGCGTTATCCTTCTCGGCGCGTTCGTGTCGCTGTGTACGTCGAGCGTACTTCGCGCTTTCAACCTTAACGCGTTCATACTCACCCTCGCGGCGTCGCAGGTGATTGAGGGCATATCGGGGCAAATCACAGGCGGGAAGAATATCAGCGGACTGTCGGACGCCGCAAAATTCCTGGGGCAGCGGACGATCAATTCTCCGGTAATGCAAATCCCGGTATCGTTCATCGTCGCTTTGGTGGTAATACTTATCGTAGCTGCGATTCTGAACTTCACGCATTTTGGCAGACATTTACTGGCGACGGGAGGTAATCTTGAAGCGGCGAAACTTTCGGGTATAAAGACGAACCTCATACGGATCATGGTGTTTATGATGCTCGGCATGTGCGCGGGTATGACCTCTGTCCTGCTTACGGGACGGCTCGGTATGGGTTCGCCCGGCGCAGGCGGTTCGTATACGCTCGATTGCATCGCTGCTGTGATAATCGGCGGAACGACAATGGCGGGAGGCAAAGCGAAAGTCGGCGGTTCCCTATTCGGGGTATGCCTCATACTTGTGATAAACAACCTTCTGACATTACAGGGCGTGAGCACATACTGGACGATGGTCGCAAAGGGTCTCATAATCGCCGTCGCGATCATTCTTGACGCGGTATCGGAGAAATTCTTCCTGGCGCAAAGTGCGAGAAGGGCAGCTTAGGAGCCCTGGGCAATAATCGCGTCATTAGATAAGTGCCGATTGTTTTCGCCTGTTTTGCAGGTTTGAGAGCGAATACTCGGCTGTATTTAACCGAAAAACACGCAAAACAGGCGGAAAGAGAACGTAAACCGGCAACTAAGTCATTCGCTAAAAACAATAGGAGAGTGAATATATCATGGAACGGGTCAAAGTCGGCGTAGTAGGCTGCGGAATGATCAGCGAGATTTACCTGAGCAATATGACGACTATGTTCAGCGACGTTTTGGAGGCGCGCGCCTGCGCGGATATTAGTCAAACGGCTGCTGACAAGCGTGCGGAGCAGTATGGCATTATGACCATGAGCGTCGATGAACTGATGAGCGACCCTGAAATCGAAGTCGTCCTCAACCTGACCGTACCCGAAGCGCATTATGAAATAGCGAGGAAAGCGCTGATCGCAGGCAAACACACATACAGCGAAAAACCGCTGGCAATAAGATTTGAAGACGGCGAGGAACTGATTGCGCTCGCAAAAGAAAAAAAGCTGCTGTGCACGGCGGCGCCGGACACATTTCTCGGAGGCGGGCTGCAGGCCTGCAGAAATCTCATTGATGAAGGAAGGATAGGCGCGCCTGTCAGCGCTCAGTGCTTCATGCTCGCATGGGGGCCCGAAGTGTTCCATCCGAACCCGGAGTTCCTTTATCGGGACGGGGCTGGCCCGCTGTACGATATGGGCCCGTATTATCTCACGGCGCTGACAAGTATTTTCGGGCCTGTCGTCAAGGTAAGCGGGCATGCAAAAAGAACGCATCCGGACAGGGAGATCCTCGCAAAGAACAGCCCGAGGCGCGGGGAACGCTTTCCCTGCGAAACGGAGACATTCGTCAGCGCCGGGTTGGAGTTTGAAAGCGGATTGATCGCAAACGTTATCCTTTCCTGGGATATGACGTTTCCGTACTGGGAGTCCGACTTACCGCTTATGCAGGTGTTCGGCAGCGGCGGAACGCTTATTATGCCGGACCCCAACACTTTCGGAGGCGTAGGGAGCACGCCTGTCGGCGATATCGGCATGAATGTTAAGCTTCGCGCGGGAGCGGGCGATTATGCAGATATTCCCGTCGTATCAGACTATATGGGTAACTGCCGCGGCGTCGGCCTTGCCGACATGGCGCGGTGTATCAGGCTTGGAGGGACGCCCCGTGTCTCCGGAGAGAGAGCGCTCCATGTGCTTGAAATAATGCAGAGCATAATTAAGTCTTCGCGGGACGGAGCCCGCTATGAACTGAAGACGTCATGCGCGCGCCCCGCGCCAATGTAGAGACGCCGCTGTTCGGCACTCTGTTCAAGTTAGTTGCTTAACGCGCGCCGCATTTGTGTAGAATGTGTAGACTTTATAGAAGCAGAGATACAATCAGAGTTCCATATAGAAGGGAGACCAACTGGTGAAATACACTATAGCGTGTCTGGCGGAAGCGGGCCGATTTGATTTTTATGAGGCGGACGATGAACCGGGGCCTCGCCAGGTAATGATAAATATCAAAGGCTGCGGGCTTTGCAACTGGGAGCTCAACTTTTTTGACGGCAGCCTGAACTATATGGGATATCCGCATAAGCTTGGGCACGAGTACTCCGGTGTTGTCCATTCTGTTGGAGCGGACGTCACCTCGCTAAAGGCAGGAGATAAGGTGAGCGCATTTGAACACGGATTCGGAGGCTTTGCGCAATACCGTGTCGTAGATGAAGCGAGCTGTGAAATCCTTGCCGATCACATAGACCCGAAGTATGCCATGGGCGAGCCGCAGAAATGCATCGTTACAGTCCTGCGCGCCGCAGCGCCGGAAACAGGCGACTTCGGAGTCATGCTTGGCGCCGGCCCGATGGGCTTATGGTGTATCCAGAGCCTTTCCGGGAAAACGCTTTCAGCGCTGATCGCAATCGATATCGATGATGAGAAACTGAAAATGGCAAAGCGTTTCGGAGCGACACACACGATCAACAGCCTGAAAGAAGATGCAGCCGCTCGTATCAGAGAGATATCAGGCGGGCACATGGCGGATTTTGTCATTGAAGGCACCGGCCTGCCGGCTTTGCTGAACGAGGCGCAAAACTACCTGCGGGCCGGAAGAGGAAGGCTGATACTCATGAGCAGCCACCACGATGCCGGAGAATTCGATTTCCGCAGGGCAATCGACCTTGGCCTTGAGATCCGTGTCGCTCACCCGCCGTATTCGCGAAATGAGCGCGATGACTTCAGGCGCGCAGTTCATTTGATAAACAATAACACCTTCGTAAATGAGCCTCTCGTGACCCACGAGTACAAACTCAGTAATATCCAAAGAGCGTTTGAGGATCTGCAAAGCAAACCTCAGGGTTTTATCAAAGGAATAGTCGTGCCCGACTAAACAGACGGATCAGAATGAAAGGCGATGCATGCGGATATGAGCGCAGAGCTAATGGCAAAGCCCTTTTATCTAGACGATGATGCTGTCAGGTGGGTGGAAGAGACTCTCCACAGTATGAGCACGGAAGAAAAAGTGGGTCAGCTCTTCTGTGTATTATACAGGACTGCGGCGGAAGAGGAGCTTCGCGACGTATACAGAATACTGAAACCGGGCGGATGCATGTACCGGTGCGTGCCTCTTGAGAAAGCGGTCGCGTTCGGGAACATGCTCGCAGACATGGCTGATATTCCGTTGCTTGTCGCCGCTAATCTGGAAAAGGGCGGGAACGGTATTATCGAGGAGGGAACGCAGGTCGGCTCTCCAATGCAGATAGCTGCGACAGGCGACGCTGAGATGGCTGAGAAACTCGCGGCAGTCTGCGCCGAAGAGGGAAAGGCAGTTGGGGCAAACTGGGCGTTTGCTCCGATCATAGATATTGACTCGAACTTCAGAAACCCGATAACAAACACTCGCACATTCGGCAGCGACCCGGAGCTTGTCCGTGAAATGGGCGTTGCGTACGTCAATACGGTTCAAAGGCTCGGAATGGCTGCGGCGATCAAACACTTTCCCGGCGACGGTCAGGATGAACGCGACCAGCACCTTGTTACGAGCATCAACGATATGGATCGCGAAACGTGGGACTCCACATATGGCATGGTGTATAAAGCGTGTATCGACGCAGGCGCGCTTACATGCATGACCGGGCATATAATGCTGCCGGAATACTCCCGGTACTTTACGCCCGGTATCCGCGATGATGAAATCATGCCGGCGTCACTGGACAAGGGCATACTGCAAGGACTTTTGCGCAGGCAACTCGGTTTCAACGGGTTGATTGTCACCGACGCCACCACAATGGCGGGATTCACGCTGCCGATGAGCCGCAAAAAGGCGGTCCCATATGCTGTCGCGTGCGGCTGCGATATGTTTCTTTTCGCCAGAAACCTTGAGGAAGACGTCCGGTTCATGATGGACGGCGTTGCCGACGGAATTATCACCGGGCAGCGGCTGGACGAGGCGGTCACGCGTATACTGGCGCTAAAAGCGGCGCTTGGGCTTCATTTGCATGGAAAAAGCGGCGCCCGCTTGAATATTGAGTCAGCAAAGAAGGCTATCGGTACGGAGCTGCATCGGAACTGGGCGATTGAGTGCGCGGACAGATCGATCACACTGGTAAAAGAACAGCCGGGGGTTCTCCCTATAACCCCGGAAAAGTATAAAAGGATCCTGTTTCACGCAATAGAGTCAACAGGAGGCACGAGCTTATACACAGTCAAGGAAGCCTGTTCGCTGGTTGCCGGCATGCTTGAGGACGAAGGGTTCATCGTAGATATATTCAAACCTTCCGACGGCATGGAGGGCAAGACGCCGAAGACCACTGATACTATCGGAGCTTATGACTTGATTCTCTATGTGGCGAATCTTGCGACAAAGAGCAATCAGACCGTGGTGCGGATCGAGTGGGCGCAGCCGATGGGCGCAAACTGCGGGCACTATATCAACGATATCCCGACTGTTTTTGTATCGCTGGAAAACCCTTATCATCTGCTTGACTTCCCTCGCGTTAAGACATTCGTCAATTGCTATTCGAGCAGCGATATTACGATAAAGGCGCTGATAGAAAAAATGTGCGGCAGGAGCGCGTTCAAAGGCGTAAGCCCCGTAGACCCTTTCTGCGGGAAATGGGACGCCCGGCTATGAGTATATGAGTACGCTCAGGGGCGCGGCTGTCTCCCGACCGCCCGCTCGCGCGTGCGGATGCAGCGCAGTTCATTCTGCAAGGTATAAAACATGAGCATTTACAAGGGCTTGATCTTTGACCTGGACGGGGTGCTTGTCGATACGGCAAAGTACCATTTTATTGCATGGAAGCAAATCGCGGATAGCATTAATGTACCGTTCAGCAAGGCCGACAACGAGCGTCTCAAAGGCGTCAGCCGGATGAACAGCCTTGAAGTAATACTGGAAATCGGCGGTCTCTCATTATCTCTGCGGGAAAAAGAAAACCTTTGCAAGCAGAAAAACGACATATACCTGAGCTATATTCGCCGGCTTGCCAAAAGCGAGATCCTCGACGGCGTCAAAGAGTTCCTCGCCGGAGCGCGGGAGCAAGGGTACAAGGTCGCGCTGGGCAGCGCAAGTAAAAACAGCCGGCTGATTCTGGAAAGACTGAAAATAGAGGGTTTCTTTGACGCTGTAATCGACGGGACCAAAGTCACAAAGGCAAAACCGGACCCGGAGGTCTTCACAAAAGGCGCGGAAGAGTTACAGCTTGAAAATGAAGAATGTATAGTCTTTGAAGATTCGCTTGCCGGTATCCGGGCAGCGCGCGCTGCAGGCATGAGAGCCGTGGGCGTCGGAGACCCGTCAAATCTTCCCGGAGCAGATATAGTGATCCCCGGCTTTACAGGGATAACGATTGACGACATTCTCTCCTAAAGGATGTGAAGTTACACTTCAGAGGGGTGTCCGGGAGACTGCCTTTTTTGAGGCTGGTTGCGAAGCAGGAGGCGGAAGCCACTGCTCATATTCCCCGGAACATTTGTAGAA